>JACCDV010641514.1_pt1 | contig 14810 bp, 12 predicted proteins | sample 7446131 | NCBI WGS metagenome assembly JACCDV01 (sample SAMN15323448, study PRJNA562643) | freshwater metagenome | isolation source: river surface water | place: USA:Blue River Watershed | collected 2017-08-17 | reverse complement strand
GGCCATGCGTTTTCCACCTGCCTGCAGATGGTGGCCGAGGAAATGGCCGAGCCGATCGCCGGCGAATTCAGGGCGGTGCATGACGAGGTGAACTACGGCCTGAGCCTGCCCCAGGCCCTGGACAAGCTGGTCGAGCGCGTGCCCCTGACCGACCTGCGCTACTTCGTGGTGGCGGTGATGATCCAGCGCGAGGCCGGCGGCAACCTCACCGAGCTGCTGGCCAATCTCAGCGGCCTGATCCGCGCGCGCCTGAAGCTGCTGATGCGCGTGCGCGTGCTGTCCTCCGAGGGGCGGCTGTCCGGCTGGATCCTGGTGGCCTTGCCCTTCCTGCTGGGCGGCTTGCTCAGCCTGCTCAACCCGGGCTTCATGCGACCGCTGTGGACCGACCCCCTGGGCCAGACCTTCCTGACCTGGCTGGCCGGCCTGATGGCCGTGGGCGTGTGGCTGATGCGCCGGATCATCCGCATTCGTGTCTGAAGGAGTGCTGCCATGGTGCTTGCCGTCCTCGTGTTTGCCTCGGTCATGCTGGCCATGGCCGGCCTGTACCTGTGGCTGGTGCCCGACCGCACGCGCCAGCGCGTTCAGGCGCTGGGCCAGCCGGCGCAGACCGGGCGGTGGCAGCAGACGCTGGTCAAGGTGGCGGCGCCGCTGGCCCGCTTGTCCAGCCCCGACGACGACTGGGACCGCTCGCCGCTGCGCGTGCGCTTCATGCAGGCGGGCATTCGGCACCCGGCGGCGCAGCTTTATTACTTTGGATCGAAGACCGTGCTGCCGCTGCTGCTGGCCGGGCCGGCCTTCGTGTGGACGTCCACCGGCACCCGCTCGCTGACGCAGCAGATGCTGATCGTGCTGCTGGCCGCGCTGGTGGGCACCTACCTGCCCAACCTGCTGCTGCGCCTGGCCTGCCGCTCCCGCCAGCGCGACATCTTCGAGAGCTTTCCCGACGCCAGCGACCTGATGCTGGTGTGCATGGAGGCTGGCCTGGGCATGGACGCGGCGCTGGCCCGCGTGGCCGAGGAGATCCGCACCAGCGCCCCGGCCCTGGCCGACGAGCTGCACCTGACCCAGCTGGAGATCCGCGCCGGTGCCAGCCGCGACCAGGCCCTGCACCACCTGGCCCTGCGCACCGGCGTGGAGGAGATCGCCAGCTTCGCCCTGATGCTCAAGCAGGCCGATCGCTTTGGCACCAGCATCGGTGAATCGCTGCGCGTGTATTCGGACGAGCTGCGCCACAAGCGCATGGCGCGCGCCGAAGAGCGCGCCGCCCGCATCCCGACCCAGCTGCTCATCCCGCTGGTGCTGTGCATCTTCCCCTCGGTGATCATGGTGATCCTGGGGCCCTCGGTCATCCGGGTGGTGCGCCAGATGCTGCCCATGCTCAGCGGGCAGGGCGGCTGAATGCCCTGGCCCGGTTTGGGCGGGCCGCTGGCGCAGACGCTGCGCGGCAAGCCGGCCTAGGCCGCCAACCCCTCGGGCGCCTGCGGCGCCTGGCTCAGCTGGTGGCGCATGGCGTACACGTACAGCTCGAGCCGGTTGCCCACGCCGAGCTTGTGGTAGATCGAGCTCAGGTGGTTGCGCAAGGTGTGTTCGGAGATGAACAGGCGCGCCGCCAGGGCTTTGTTGCTGGAGCCGCGCCCTTCCACGATGGCCTCGATGATGCGGCGCTCGCGCTGGGTCAGGCTGGCCTGGCGCTGGCGTTCGGGGTCCTGGCGGGCGTCGGCCTGCGGGTCCATCAGGCCGTGCAGCACCCGGCCGAGGGTGCGGCGGTCCAGCCAGAGTTCGCCGTCGTGCACCTTCTCGATCGCCTTGAGCAGCAGGTCGGCCGGCGCGTCCTTGCGCACCACGCCGCGTGCGCCCAGCCGCACGGCCTTGTCCAGCACCTCCTGGCTGCGCTCGCCGGTGAGCACCAGCACCTTGGCGCCGGTGCCCATCAGCTGCGGCAGCGCCGAGAGGCCGCAGCGCTCGCCCAGCGCCAGGTCCAGCAGCACCACATCAGGCCGCAGGCGCTGCGCCAGGGCCAGGGCCGTGTCGGGATCGTCGGTGCTGGCGGCCGCTTCCATGCGCGGCGACTGGCTGCCGATCAGGCGTTCCAGCCCCCAGACCAGGGTGGGATGGTCGTCGACGATCAGGACACGGATCGAGTGCGGGCGCAGGGTCATGGCAGAGGCGGGAACGTTCAGACAGGAATGTGGATGTGCACGGCCGTGCGGCCGCCGGCCTCGTGCTGCACATGGGCGCGCCCGCCCAGGGCGGCGGCCCGCTCGCTGATGGAGCGCGGCGTGAAGCGCAGGGCCAGCCCATCGGGGCCGGCCTCGTTGGCGATGTGGATGCCCAGCCAGCCGCCGCGGCACTGCAGCCGCACCTCGCCCCGCTGGGCCAGTGTGTGCTTGCAGATGTTGGCCAGGCCTTCGCGCACCACCTGCAGCACCTCGGCCGACAGCCGGTCGTTGACCGCAAGCTCGCCGTCGACCTTCACGGCAATGTCCACGCCGTAGAAGTCGCGCACCTGCGCCGCCTGGCGGCGCAGTTCGGCCAGCAGCGCCGATTCGCCCTGGGCGTGTTGGCGCACCTGGCGTGCGTAGCGCCGCAGGTCTTCGGTCACGCGCGTGGCCATGGCCTCCAGCTTGTCCAGGTCGGGGGCCAGCGGATTGCCGGGCAAGACCTTGTGGCGCAGCGCGCTGAGCGCCAGGCGCAGGCCGATGTAGGGCTGGATGGCCGTGTCGTGCAGGTCCAGCGCGAACTTCTGGCGCTCGCGCGCGGCGGCGTCCGAGGCCATGCGGTCGAGCAGCTCGATGTGGTCGATCACCGGAAAGGCCTGCGCCACCAACTGGCCCAGGAACAGCGCATCGCCCTGGCCCAGGGGGCGGTCCTGGCGCCCGATGTACAGGCGGCCGCGGCCCTGGCGCAAGGCCACGGGCACGCTGATGAAATGCGCCACATCGAGCCACTGGGCCACTTGCCCGGCCAGCGCCTGGCCGGTTGCGTCCAGGGGCTGCCAGCCGGCGGACCCGGCCAGGGCCTGCGTGCGCGCCGACCGGCGCCAGGGGGGCGCCGCACCGCGGTGCACCAGCGTGCTGCGCGCCTCGAAGGCCAGCAGGGGCTCGGCCAGGGTCTTGTCCAGCGCCTGCGCCTGGGGCTCGCTGAGGCTGCGCATCCAGGCGGCATCTGCTTCGGCCTCGCGCAGCACCAGCACGCATTGGCTGGCACCCCAGAAGGCGCTGGTGCGCTCGAGCACGTGGTGCAGCGTGCGGTCGACGCCGAAGCGCGGGTTGGACAGCTGGCTGACCTCGCGCAGCAAGGCCAGCCGCCGCTTGAGCTGCACCTGGACTTCGCCCCAGTGCACGCACAGGTAACCGAGCCCCCACAGAAAGCTCGAGCGCAGCAGCAACCGGGCCGTGTCCGGCCAGCTGGGCGCGAGCATGCTCGCCAGCATGAAGGCCAGGCCCGAGACCAGGGTGACGCGGCCGCCTTCCTCGCGGCCCCAGCGAAAGCTGGCGGTGAGCATGGGCAACAGGAAAAAGAGAAACGCCAGGCTGCTCACCCCGCCGGTGAGCGCCACCATGGCCGCGTACCAGGGCAGGTCCAGCCGGTGTGGCCAGGGCGAGCGCGACCAGGCCAGATCCCACTGCGCGGCCATGTCCAGGCCCAGGCTGTACACGCCATAGGCCACGAACAGCGGCCAGCGCTCGGGGTCCAGGCCCGGCAGGCCCCGGGGTTCGATCCAGATCGCCAGCAGCACGGCCAGGGCCAGCACCAGCCGCATGCGTGCCACCAGACGGGCGTCGGCCCGATCGGCATTGAGGTGGGCGTGCGTCATGTCCGGTTCCAGGCCGTCGTCGGGCACCATGTACTCCCTGTTCTTGGGCTGTTCACTGTGCCTGTTGCGATTGTGAAAATATGTCACCGAGTCGCGGCCGTGCTTGTAGGACGGGTTCGACACGGCGACCTGTGGGCCGCTGGCCCCTAGGCAAAAAAAAGCCGCCCCAGGGGGCGGCTCGCACGGTGCCCGGCCAGCGACCGGGGTGCAGGGGCACAAGGCGTTTATTTCATGTAGTCGGACACCACTTTCCAGCGGCCGTCCTGGATCTGCGACAGGCGCGAGAGGTTGCTGCCCAGGCGCTTGGTGGCGCTGAAGGTCATCTCGGGCGTGCCGAAGATGTCGGCCGGAATGGTCATGCTGTCCATGGCCTTGACGAAGGTGTCGGTCGTCAAGGTGGGGCCGGCCTTCTGGGCGGCGCGGATGAAGGCGTCGACCACGTTGTAGCCGTAGACCGAGAACACCGTCGGGTCGTCGTTGAACTTGGTCTTGTACTTGTTGGCCCAGAAGCGGATGGGCTGCGAGGCCTCGTCCAGGTAGGGGTTTTGCACCGTCATGGTGGCGTACAGGCCGTTCATGGCCGGGCCGCCGAGCTTGTGGATCAGGTCGGTGTAGGCGCCGCTGGAACCCAGGAAGGTGGGGTTGAAGCCCGAGCGGCGGGCGGTGGCGATCGTGCCGATGGTCTCGCGGATCAGGGTGCCCAGCACCACGAAGTCGCACTCGGCGGCCTTCAGGCGCGCCACCTGCGAGGTGAAGTCGGTGGAGCCGCGCTTGAAGGTGGTCTTCTCCGCGATGGTCATGTTCAGGGTCTTCAGGCCGTCTTCGGCGCCTTTTTGGATCTCCAGGCCGAATTCGTCGTCCTGGTAGATCGAGCAGACCTTCTTGGCGCCTTTTTCCTTGACCAGGCGGGGCGTGGCCTGGCGGATCTGGTCGTAGTAGGTGGCGGCAAACGAGTACTTCAGACGGTGGAAGGGCTCGTACATCTCGCGCGCGGCGGTCACCGGGAAGAAGTTGACCACGTTCTTCTCGAACTGCACCGGCATGGCCGCCAGGTTCTGCGCGGTGCCGATGTGGCCCACCATGGCGAAGATCTTGTCCTGGTTCACCAGCTTTTGCGCGGCCAGCACGGCGCGCTTGGGGTCGTAGCCCGAGTCTTCCACGAGCAGCTTGATCTTGCGGCCGCCCACGCCGCCTTGCTCATTGAGCTCGTCCACGCGCAGCTGCATGCCGGCGCGGATCTGCTTGCCAAAGCCGGCCAGCGGGCCCGAGAGGTCCTGGATGGAGCCCAGGGTGATTTCGGTCTTGCTCACGCCCTGGCTCTGGGCCTGGGCCAGCGGCGCGGCCAGGGCCAGCAGCGCAGCGGCGGCAAGGGTGGGGGTCTTCTTGAGGGTCATGTCTGTCTCCTTGGGGTTACCGGTACATCGCGGCGATCTGCGCCTCGTATTTCTTTTCCACGAGCTTGCGCTTGAGCTTCATGGTCGGGGTGAGTTCCTCGTCCTCGGCACTCAATTGCTTGTCGAGCAGGAAGAACTTCTTGATCTGCTCGACGCGGGCAAACTTGGCGTTGACGCGGTCGATCTCGGCCTGGATCAATTCTTGGACTTCCGGCGCGCGCGTCAAGCTGGCGTAATTGCTGAAAGGGATATCCCTGTCCTGGGCGAATTTCTCGACGTTGTCCTGGTCGATCATGACGATGGCCACCAGGTAGGGGCGCTTGTCGCCGATGACCACCGCATCGGTGATGTAGGGCGAGAACTTGAGCTCGTTTTCCAGCTCGCTGGGGGTGATGTTCTTGCCGCCGGCCGTGATGATGATGTCCTTCATCCGATCGGTGATGCGGATGTAGCCGTCCTCGTCGATGGTGCCCACGTCGCCGGTGTGCAGCCAGCCATCGGCATCGATCGCCTCGGCGGTCTTGTCCGGCAGGTTCAGGTAGCCCTTGATCACGTTGGGGCCGCGCACCAGGATCTCGCCGGTGGCCGGGTCCAGCCGCACCTCGTTGAAGCTGGCTGCCGGGCCAATGGAGCCGGGCTTGATGCGGGTGGGCGGGTTGCCGGTGGAGGCGCCGCAGGTCTCGGTCATGCCCCACACTTCCAGCATGGGCACGCCCAGGGCCAGGTACCAGCGCACCAGGTCGGGCGAAATGGGCGCGGCGCCGGTGACCAGGTAGCGCGCGCGGTGGATGCCGATGAGCTTGCGCGTGTTGTCCAGGGCCAGCCAGCGCGCCAGGCGGAACTGCAGCTTGAGGTGCCCGGGCACACTCTGGCCGGCCACCACGCGGTCGGCGATGCGCTGGCCCACACCGATGGCCCAGGCGTAGACCGCCTGTTGCAGCCGGCTGGCTTCCTTCAGGCCGATCATCACGCCCGAATAGAACTTCTCCCACACCCGGGGCACGGCGGTGAACACCGTGGGCGCGATCTCGCGCACGTTTTCCGGGATGGTCTCGGGGTTCTCCACGAAATTGAGCTTGGCCCCGGTGTAGAGCGCGAAATACTCGCCGCCGGCACGCTCGGCAATGTGGCACAGCGGCAGGAAGCACATGCGCTCGTCCTGGTCGTTCTGCGAGATCAGGGTGTTGTAGCCCCGCACGGTGTAGACCATGCCGTGGTGCGTGTGCATCGCGCCCTTGGGCTTGCCCGTGGTACCCGAGGTGTAGACCAGGATGGCCAGGTCCTCGGGCCGCACCTGGTCGATGCGTGCCTGCAGCGCGTCGCCGTGCTCGGCCAGATACGCGCGGCCCTTCTCGCGCAGCGCGTCCAGGCCCAGGATGGCCGGGTCCCGCAGCTTGCGCAGGCCCTTGAGGTCGAACACCACGATGTGCCGCAGCTTGGGCAGCTGCGCGCGCACCTCCAGCGCCTTGTCCAGCTGCTCTTCGTCCTCGACGAAGAGCACCGTGGTCGCCGAGTCCTCGCACAGGTAGTGCACCTGCGAGGCGGCGTCGGTGGGGTAGATGCCGTTGGCCACGCCACCGCAGCTGAGGATGGCCAGGTCGGCCAGCACCCATTGCACCTCGGTGTTGGCCAGGATGGAGGCGACCTCGCCGCGCGCAAAGCCCAGGCTCATCAGGCCGGCTGCGATCTCGCGCACCGCCTCGCCCGTCTGCCGCCAGGTCCAGCTGCGCCAGATGCCCAGCTCCTTCTGGCGCAGCCACACCTGGTCGCTGCGCTGCGCGACCGCGTTCCAGAACAGCGCGGTCAGCGTGTCGCCCTCGAGCACCACGCGGGTCTCGGGCTGGATGTGGCTGAGGTCCCAGAGGCCAGACATGCGCGTCATCTCCAGTTTTTCTTCTTCTTCCAGCGCCGCTCGCCGCGCTGGCCGGCGTCCTTCATGCCGAGGTAGAACTCGCGGATGTCGTCCTTTTCACGCAGGCGGGCGCAGCTGTCTTCCATGACGATGCGGCCGTTTTCCAGCACGTAGCCATAGTCAGCGGCGTTCAGGGCCATGTTGGCGTTTTGTTCGACCAGCAAGATGGTGGTGCCGCGTTCGCGGTTGATGCGCACCACGATCTCGAAGATTTCCTTGGTCAGCTTGGGCGACAGGCCCAGGCTGGGCTCGTCGAGCAGGATCAGGTCGGGGTCGGCCATGAGCGCGCGCGAGATCGCCAGCATCTGCTGCTGCCCGCCCGAAAGCAGGCCGGCGTCCTGCCCGGCGCGCTCGCGCAGGATGGGGAAGTAGCCAAAGACGGTTTCCATGTCGCGCGCCACGCCGTCGCGGTCGCTGCGGGTGTAGGCGCCCATGAGCAGGTTGTCGCGCACCGACAGCAGCGGGAACACCTCGCGCCCCTCGGGCACGTGCAGCAGGCCTTGCTGCACGATCAGTGCTGGGTCCTGCGAGGTGATGTTGCGGCCCTTGAAATGGACCGTGCCCTTGCGCGGGTCGAGGATGCCCGAGATGGTCTTGAGGATGGTGGTCTTGCCCGCGCCGTTGGAGCCCAGCACGGTGGCGATTTCGCCGCGCCGCACCTTCAGGCTCACGCCACGGATGGCCTTGATCGGGCCGTAGGCGCTCTCGATGTTGAGCAGCTCCAGCAGCGGATCGGCGCTGACCACGGGAGGGCTCTGGCTCATGCGGGGCTCCCGGCAGGGGCCGTGGGGCGGCGCAGCGAGGACACGTCGTCGACGGTGCCCAGGTAGGCCTCGATCACGGCCGGGTGCGTCTGCACCTCGCGCGGCGTGCCCAGCGCCAGCACCTGGCCCTGGGCCATGGCCAGCACCCGGTCGGACACTCGCGAGACCAGGCTCATGTCGTGCTCGACCATCAGCACCGTGATGCCCAGCTCGTCGCGGATGTCCTGGATCCAGAAGGCCATGTCGTCGGTTTCCTCCACGTTCAGGCCCGAAGACGGCTCGTCGAGCAGCAGCAGGTGCGGCTCCATGCACAGCGCCCGGCCCAGCTCGACCACCTTGCGCACGCCGTAGGGCAGGCCGGCGACCAGGGTGTCGCGGTAGTGCTGCAGGTTCAGGAAGTCGATCACTTCCTCGACCTTCTCGCGCGCCTGCAGCTCGGCCTGGCGCACCCCGGCGGTGAACAGCAGGTCCTGCCACAGGCCGCTGCGGCGGTGCGCATGCCGGCCGATCAGCAGGTTGGCCAGCACGGTGGCGTGCTCGAACAGCTCGATGTTCTGGAAGGTGCGCGCAATGCCCAGGCTGGCCATGCGGTGCGGTGCCTGCGCGGTCAGGCGCAGGCTTCCCTTTGGGGCCTCGTAGTCGATGTGGCCGCTGGTGGGCGCGTAAATGCCGCTGATCAGGTTGAACACCGTGGTCTTGCCCGCGCCGTTGGGGCCGATCAGGGTGAACACCTCGCCGGCCTTGACGTCGAAGCTGACCCGGTTGACGGCCAGCACGCCGCCAAAGCGCACGCTCAGATCGTGGGCCGAAAGAAGCGCGGTCGTGCTCATTTGAGGCGATCCGATTTCTGGAAGGACTTCTGCCGCTTGAACATGCCCTGGCGGTAGAACGGAAAGAGCTGCAGGTAGGCGCGGATCTTGAGCCAGCGCCCGTACAGGCCCATGGGCTCGAACAGCACGAAGGCGATCAGCACCGCGCCATAGACGGCGGCCTTCAGGCCCGGCGCCTGGGCGATGGCCTCGGGCAGGAAGTCCTTGACCATGGAGATGGCCTGCGGCAGCCCGATGAGGAAGATGGCGCCCAGGAACACCCCGTGGATGAAGCCCAGCCCGCCGATCACCACCATCAGCAGCAGGTCGATGGAATGGATGATGTTGAACTGGTCCGGCGTGAGAAAGCGGATCTGGTGCGCATACAGCGCGCCGCCAATGCCGGCCAGCGCCGCCGAGATCGCAAAGCTCAGTGTCTTGTAATAGGCCAGGTGGATGCCCATGCTCTGCGCGGAGATCTCGGAATCGCGAATCGCCACAAAGGCGCGGCCCGTCGGGCTGCGCAGCAGGTTCAGGCAGGCCAGCGTGGCCACCACGGTGATGGCCAGGCAGACGAAGTAAAACGAGGTGCCGGTGTCGGCGGCCCAGCCAAAGGCCTTGGCCGCGCCCACGGTCTTGCCGGTGTTGCCGCCGGTCACGGCGTCCCAGCGGGCGAACACCTCCTCGACGATGAAGCCGAACGACAGCGTGGCAATGCCCAGGTAAATGCCTTTGACCCGCAGCGCCGGCAGGCCCACGATCACGCCGACCGCCGCCGACAGCAGGCCCGCCACCGCCATGGCCACCGGAAACGGCCAGCCCGCGTTGGTGAGCACCGCCTGGGTGTAGGCGCCCACGCCCAGGAACGCTGCATGCCCGATGGAAAACAGGCCCGTGAAGCCCGCCAGGATCATGAGCCCCAGGCCGACCACCGAATAGATGAGGATGAAGGTCAGCTGCGCCAGCAGGTACTCGCCCAGCAGCCAGGGCGCGGCCAGCAGCAGCGCGCCCAGCAGGCCATACCAGAACACATGGCCTTCGTGCTTGGCCAGGCGCAGGTCTTGCTCGTAGGAGGTCTTGAAAATGAAGCGCATCAGACTTTCTTCCGCAGGCGCTCGCCGAACAGGCCGTTGGGCATGATCATGAGCATGATCAGCACCACCACGTACGCCGCAATGTCCTTGAAGCCTTCAGGCAGGTAAAAGCCCGACAGCGACTCCACCACGCCAATGACGATGCCGCCGACGATGGCGCCGGGCAGGCTGGTAAAGCCGCCGACCACCGCCGCCGGGAAGGCCTTGAGCCCGATCAGGCCCATGTTGGCGTGCACGAAGGTGATCGGCGCGAGCAGCAGGCCGGCAATGGCGGCCACCACCGCAGCCAGGCCCCAGACCAGGCCGTTGAGCCGCTTGACCGGAATGCCCATGTAATAGGCCGCCAGCTGGTTCTGCGACGAAGCCTGCATTGCAATGCCCAGCTTGGTGTAGCGAAACAGCGCGTAAAGCCCCAGGGACAGCAGGGCCGTGAGCACCATCACCACCAACTGTTCCATGGGAATGATCAGCCCGCCCACGGTCAGCAGCTGATCTTTGTAGGGCACGGCCAGCACATGGGTTTCGGTGCCGATCACCGGCACCATGGTGATCAGGCCGCGCAGCACGTAGGCCACGCCAATGGTCAGCATGACGATGGAAAACGCCGGCTGCCCCAGGATGGGGCGCAGCAGCGCGCGCTCGACCAGCAGGCCAAACAGGCCCATGGCCGCCATGACGGCCAGCACCGCCACCCAGAAGGGAAACCCCAGCCAGGTGGTGGCCACCAGGCCGGTGAAAGCCCCGAGCATCATGAGCTCGCCCTGGGCGAAGCTGACGGTCTCGGTGGCCTTGTAGATGAGGACGAAGCCCAGGGCGATCAAACCGTAGATACAGCCCAGGGCCACGCCGCTGATGATCAGCTGTAGCAACTGCACGAACGCAATCCTCCGACGAATGCGAAGGTTAAAAGCGAACGACCGTGCTTGTCTCTAGGGCTTGTCCGATCAGGGTTCACCCGTGGGGCGGGCTTGACATGCGCCGCGTGGGGATTTGCCGCGTCCTCAGGCCTGGATCGGGCGCGGACGGCCTTGCTCGTCGATGGCCACATAGGTCAGGTTGGCCTCGGTGACTTTCACGAACTGGCCTTGCGTGGTGTAACGCTCGGCAAACACCTCCACCTGCACGGTGATGGAGGTGCGGCCGATGCGCACCACGCTGGCAAAGAACGACAGGATGTCGCCCACCCGCACAGGCTGCTTGAAGATGAATTCATTGACCGCCACCGTGGCCATGCGGCCCTTGACATGGCGCGCCGGCAGCACCGAGCCGGCCAGGTCCACCTGGGCCATGACCCAGCCGCCAAAGATGTCGCCGTTGGCATTGCAGTCGGCTGGCATGGGGATCACCTTCATCACCAACTCTTTGTCGACCGGAGGCGTGGCGGCGGGGCGGGCGTCTGACATGGGCACAATCCAGGGGCTAGTTTGCGAAATTTCACAGGCCCTCCGCCAATGGGGTGGAGGCTCGCAAATTGTCACTCATGCGTTCACGAGCCTCCCTCCCCGACGTGCCGGCGGCTGCCACCGGTCCGGCCCCTGCGCCCCGGTCCGACTGGCAGACCCTCACCCGGCTCTTTCCCTACCTGTGGGCCTACAAGTGGCGCGTCATGGCCGCGCTGGCCTTCATGGTGGGCGCCAAGCTGGCCAATGTGGGCGTGCCGGTGCTGCTCAAGAACCTGGTCGACAGCATGAACCCGGCCACCCGCGAGGCCGCCGCCATATTGGTGGTGCCCGTGGGCCTGCTGCTGGCCTACGGGCTCCTGCGGCTGTCGACCTCGCTGTTCACCGAGCTGCGCGAACTCATCTTTGCCAAGGCCACCGAGGGGGCGTCCCGCCGCATTTCGCTGGAGGTGTTCAACCATCTGCATGCGCTGTCGCTGCGCTTTCACCTCGAGCGCCAGACCGGCGGCATGACGCGCGACATCGAGCGCGGCACGCGGGCCGTCAACTCGCTCATCTCGTACTCGCTCTACAGCATCGTGCCCACGCTGATCGAGGTGGCGCTGGTGCTCACCTTGCTGGCGGTGAAGTTCGACGTCTGGTTTGCAGGCATCACCGTCATCGCGCTGGTGCTCTACATCGCCTTTACCGTGACGGTGACCGAGTGGCGCACGCAGTTCCGCCGGCAGATGAACGAGCTCGACTCCAAGGCGCACAGCCGCGCGATCGACTCGCTGCTCAACTACGAAACCGTCAAGTACTTCAACAACGAAGACTTCGAGGCCCGGCGCTACGACCAGAGCCTGGACCGCTACCGGCGGGCGGCGATCAAGAGCCAGGTCACGCTGAGCGTGCTCAACACCGGGCAGCAGCTCATCATTGCCGTGGCCCTGGTGATCATGCTCTGGCGCGCCACGCTGGGCGTCATTGACGGGCGCATGAGCCTGGGCGACCTGGTCATGGTCAACGCCTTCATGATCCAGCTCTACATTCCGCTGGGTTTCCTGGGTGTGATCTACCGCGAGATCAAGCAAAGCCTCACGGACCTGGACAAGATGTTCAAGCTGCTCGAGCAGGAGCGCGAGGTCGCCGATGCGCCCGGCGCGCAGCCGCTCCAATTGCCGCCGGGCCAGGTCGACGTGCGCTTCGTGGACGTGGCCTTCGGCTACGACCCCCGCCGCCCCATCCTGCAGGGCGTGAGCTTTCACATCCCCGCGGGCAAGACGGTGGCCGTGGTGGGCGCCTCGGGCGCGGGCAAGTCCACGCTGGCGCGGCTGCTCTACCGCTTCTATGACGTGAGCAACCCGGCCCAGGGCGGGCGCATCCTGATTGCCGGGCAGGACATCCGGCAGGTCACGCAGGCCAGCGTGCGACAGGCCATCGGCATCGTGCCCCAGGACACCGTGCTCTTCAATGACACGGTGGAATACAACATTGCCTACGGCCGCCCCGGCGCCAGCCGCGCCGAGGTGGAGGAGGCCGCCCGCGCCGCGCGCATCCACGACTTCATCGTCTCGATCCCCCAGGGCTACGACACCATGGTCGGCGAGCGCGGCCTCAAGCTCTCGGGCGGCGAAAAGCAGCGCGTGGCCATTGCCCGCACGCTGCTCAAGAACCCGCCGGTGCTCATCTTCGACGAAGCCACCTCCGCGCTCGATTCCACCAACGAACGCGCCATCCAGGCCGAGCTGCGCACCGCCGCCGAGAACAAGACCACGCTGGTGATCGCGCACCGCCTGTCGACCGTGGTCGATGCGCACGAGATCCTGGTGATGGACGCCGGCCGCATCGTCGAGCGCGGCACCCATGCCCAGCTGCTGGCCCAGGGCGGGCGCTATGCGCAGATGTGGGCGCTGCAGCTGCAGGGGCACGACAGCGCCGAGGCCCTGGCCTGAGCGGCGCTGCGCGTGCCGGCCCGCCGGCCGGGCGGGTCTGTCATACAGTGCGGTTTTTGCACCTTGCGCATCGCCATGGAAACCAAGTGGCTTGAAGACTTCATCAGCCTGGCCGAGACCCGCAGCTTCAGCCGGTCGGCGCAGCTGCGCCACGTCACGCAGCCGGCGTTCTCGCGGCGCATCCAGGCCCTCGAAGCCTGGGCCGGCACCGACCTGGTGGACCGCAGCTCCTACCCCACACGCCTGACGCCGGCCGGCCAGACGCTGTATGCGCAGGCGCTGGAGCTGCTCCAGGGCCTGCAGTCCACGCGGGCCATGCTGCGCGGGCACACGGCGGCGCAGGACCTCATCGAGTTCGCCGTGCCGCACACCCTGGCCTTCACCTTCTTTCCGGCCTGGGTGAGCCGGCTGCGCGAGGAATTTGCACCGCTCAAGAGCCGGCTCAACGCGCTCAACGTGCACGACGCCATGCTGCGCCTGGTCGAGGGCAGCTGCGACCTGCTCATGGCCTACCACCATGACGCGCTGCCCATCGAGCTCGATCCGCAGCGCTACGAGATGGTGGTGCTCGGGCGCGAGGTGCTGCTGCCCTGCGTGGCCCCTGCCCCCGACGGCACGCCGCTGCATGACCTGCCTGGCCAGTCCGGCCAGCCGGTGCCCTACCTGGGCTATGCCGCCGGCGCCTACCTGGGCCGCCTGGTCGAATGGATGCTCAAGCAGTCGCCCACGGCGGTGCACCTGGACCGCATTTATGAGACCGACATGGCCGAGGGCCTGAAGGCCATGGCGCTGGAAGGCCAGGGCCTGGCCTTCTTGCCGCGCAGCGCCGTCGAGCGCGAGCTGGCCCAGGGCCGGCTGCGCGAAGTGGCCGGGCCGCAGGCCACGCTGGAGATCCGCCTCTACCGCGACAAGCCGTCGGGCAAGCGCCTGGCGCGCAGCGCCGCACAGGCCCTGTGGGACCACCTGGTGCAGGGCGCCGCACCCGCCCCGCGGGCGGCCTGACGGTTTTGGGACAATCGCGGGCATGACCACCCGCCTGACCCTCACCCGCCCCGACGACTGGCACCTGCACGTGCGCGACGGGGACGCCCTGCGCACCGTGGTGCCGCACACGGCGCGCCAGTTCGGCCGCGCCATCATCATGCCCAACCTCAAGCCGCCGGTGACCACCGCCGCGCAGGCCATGGCCTACCGCGATCGCATCCTGGCCGCCGTGCCGGCGGGCCTGAGCTTCGAGCCGCTGATGACGCTGTACCTCACCGACAACCTGGCGCCCGAGGAAATTGCGCGCGCCAAGGCCGCCGGCGTGGTGGCGGCCAAGCTCTATCCGGCCGGCGCCACCGCCCACAGCGACGCCGGCGTGACCGAGCTGCGCAAGATCTACCCGGTGCTGGCGGCCATGGAAAAGGCCGGCATGCTGCTGCTGGTGCACGGCGAGGTGACCAGCAGCGACATCGACCTCTTCGACCGCGAGGCGGTGTTCATCGACCGCCACCTGATCCCGCTGCGGCGCGACTTCCCGGGCCTCAAGGTGGTCTTCGAGCACATCACCACGCGCGAGGCCGCGCAGTATGTGAGCGAAGGCAACGAACTGCTGGGCGCCACCATCACCGCGCACCACCTGCTCTACAACCGCAACGCCATCTTCACCGGCGGCATCCGGCCGCACTACTACTGCCTGCCGGT
>JACCDV010757078.1_pt1 | contig 14811 bp, 14 predicted proteins | sample 7446131 | NCBI WGS metagenome assembly JACCDV01 (sample SAMN15323448, study PRJNA562643) | freshwater metagenome | isolation source: river surface water | place: USA:Blue River Watershed | collected 2017-08-17 | reverse complement strand
TCAATTGCCTTGATGATGCTTTGTACACCCGAATTTATGCTGTCGGAATATAAACCCTTGATATCAGCAAAGTGCTCTTGGTTAAAAACCTTTGCTATTTGACCATCTTTTATTAATAAAATCTCATCACAAATACTATTCAGGGAATCTAAAATATGAGAAGTAATGATGACGTATTTAGTACTGAAAAATGAACTCATAAGGAGTTTTTGAAGCATTTCATAACTCTCAAAGTCCAAACCGTTGAAAGGTTCATCAAAGAAATAAATATTCTTGTCAACGATTAAATTTGCTATTATCGCAAGCTTTTTCTTTTGTCCAGTTGAAAGTGTATTTGTTAAATTGTCCATCGGCAGGCTAAAAGCATCACACAATGTTATAGATAGCTCCATGTTTTTATCACAGACCAATTGAAGAAATTCTTTAACAGTCAAAAATGGATAAAACTCGTTTTCACTTTCGATAAAGGCAATATCATCTTGTTTAACTATTGTTCCATTGTTTTTGAAAAAATGTTTCGAATGGTTGAGGTAAAACAAGGTATTAAACATCGTCGTTTTGCCAGCTCCGTTCACACCAAGAATTCCGATCTTATCTCCCTTTTTAAGCGAAAAAGAGATTTCTTTCAGGACCTCCAAATTTCCATAATGAGCACTTAGTTTTTCAACCACCAACATACTTATGAATATTTAATTTTGATTTTTTGTACAAAGATGAAATTTTAACGAGGGCAAAAACCACGCTTAATGACAAAAATAAAAACGACAAAGATTCAGTAATTGACAAAGGTTTACGAGCCGAATAGCCCTGATAGTTACTGTGCTTATAAGTAATAACCAAAATAAGATTAAGCGTAGAATAAATTAAACCATAAAAGGAGAACCATAAAAACCGCTCCTGGAAATAAGCCACCAATAGAATAGCCAAAACAAAAAATGTACTATGAAAAACACAATACATCATGATTTTATATTTCAATGAATACAATTTAAAAAAGCCGGTAAAAATCTCTTTGTTCTCATTTGTTGAAAATATATTTGAGAACATATCAATAATAAAAAGTGTAAAGAATAGAAAAAACATAAAATGTTGAGTGATCAGAACTCCGCTTCCCAGAGTTAAAAAAAGCGAATAATGAACGCTTCTTAAGAACGATTTAAGTTCATAAAACTTTGTAGGTAGGTAGTGAAAGCTACTAAAATGTATGATCTTTCTTAATTTTTCACGGGAAATTTTCAGTAGAAAACTCAAACCAAGAACAGCAGAACAATAATACAAATCTAACTCTCGATAAAACAACAACAAAAAGATCAAAACGTTAATAAGGAAAAACTCTATTGAATTGATAAGCCTTAGGGTATTTCTGGAATAGAAAATTCTTTTCAATTTTGGATCGGGAACTTTGTAAAAATTCAGGCTAACCACGAAAACAAATGGAATTGAATAAACTATTATTTTTTCTTCACTAAATACTACTAGAAAAATAAAAGTTAATGTAATAATTAATTTATCCAACGTGTAGCCGCGAGAAAGATTGAGAACATTAATTTTCAAATATTTACGTAATGGGTTACTCATTAAAACTAAGTGCGTAAAATTTATTTTGACTGTAATGTATTATCTTTTTTTCATTTAAAAATAGTATTATATTTAACTCAAAAACATCAATAAATTAATTGCTTAAATATGAATCGTTTTCATTACTTCAAAATGACTTTTTTAGCTATTTCTGCCGGACTTTTTGTTGGCACAATAGTTTATGGCTTGTTTGACCTAGATTTCACTCAAAACGAAGCCTTGACCAAACTCATATTGAAGGCGTTGTTTACTGCAACCGCTACAGGATTGATTCTAGGCTTATTGAACATGGTTTTCAAACTAGGGCCTTCCTCAACTACTAAAGCATAGCCAATTGCTAAAAACAAAAAAAGCCTTGCAAATGCAAGGCTTTTTTTTTGATGTGGAGAAGATGGGATTCGAACCCACGACCTCTTGACTGCCAGTCAAGCGCTCTAGCCAACTGAGCTACATCCCCATTTAATTATTTTGCTTGGAGGGTGTCTTCCATTGCAGAAGAAACCGCTGATTTTTCTAAGCGCAATTTGGTGCCTTCTGACTGGATAAGAACGGTGGCATCGGAAATTTCGAGGATTTTGCCGTGGATACCTCCGATAGTGACAATTTTATCGCCAGCTTTAAGACCTTCTCTGAATTTTTTGAGCTCCTTTTGCTTTTTCATTTGCGGACGGATCATGAAAAAGTAAAACACGCCGATCATTAAAACGATCATTACCAAATTATTTGCTCCTCCTGCCATGTTCTTGTTTTTGTTCGGTTACAAATGTACTTATTTTATCCTTCCCTTTATTTCTAGGATGGTAATATTTGGCGAAGTGTTGGTCATGACCGTTATTGCCTTGTGAATGCGTTTGGTATGGAGCTCATCTGTATTGACCTCAGCTACAATTTTTGTTTTATTGCCTGGAAGCAAAGGTTTTTTAGGCGCTGAAGCTACTGTGCAAGAACAAGACGGACGTACTTCGCCAAAAACCAAAGGATGATCACCTGTGTTTTCGACCTCAAAAACCGCTTTGATAACTTCTCCTTTGTAAACGGTTCCCGCATTATACACTGTGCTTTTGAAAACCATGGTGGTTTGTGCGCCTACTTCTACTTCTGAAGTGTCGTTGCACGCACTTAATAATAAGATGAATACCAAAAAAGTGAATAGCGTTTTCATAGGATTAATTTAAAAGGCCACGACCTATTTTTTGAATGCGTTTTTCTTGTGTGAGTTTGGAAATCGCTTTATCTAGGATTCCATTGATGAACACATTGCTTTTGGGCGTGCTATAAAATTTTGAGATTTCGATGTATTCATTGAGCGTTACCTTCGTTGGGATACTTTGGCAAAACTGCAGTTCGGTAAGACCCATTTTCAAGAGGAGCATGTCCATTTTGGCAATGCGATCGAGCTCCCAGTTGTCGGCGAGAGCGAGAATGTCACTTTCGTGTTGGGTGTCGTTTTTAATGGTCTGGTGCAAAAGCGTGAGTACGAATTCTTTTTCGTCGTCGTCTGCTTTGTAGAGCGGCATAACCTCTATTTGCTGCCCCGGCTTCCAGGTTTTAAGTGTTTTAAGCGCCATGGATGCGCACAAATCGAGGTCATCGGACCAATAAATAGATTTTTCGTCAAAAAAGTGCTGCAACCAAGAGGCGTTCGCGACTTCTTGCTTGAAAACTTGAAGTGCGAAGCTGCTGTCTTCTTCGCTGCCCACTGCCCCGTTGTTCATATACTCAAAATACAATTCGGTCTCAAGTAAATGCATATACATTTTCTTGAACATTTCTTGATTTTCAGCGCCTAACCAATTCACTTTGCGTTGCTCGGCCAGTTTGTACAGACCAGCATGAGCAGACAATTCGGTAATGAGCTGGTTGTCTACAAATTTCATGTTCGGATTTAGATCTTCCTCACTTGGGCGCATTTTCTTTTTGAGCTCAGCCTGGCGGTTTTGAGCCGCGCGCTGTAGTTCAGGGAGTGCAATCAGCAAATACAGGTACATGTCGTACATGCGTTCGATGGAAAGCAGTAGTTCTTTTTCCACTTTATGCGCATCGTTTTCTTGTCCTTGAAAAAAGGCGTAAAGTACTTGAAGTACCTTGATGCGAAGGTGTCGTCTGTTGAGCATATTAAATATTAAGGCTTCCTTTGGTACGTATGCGCTCTTCTGCCATTTGATTGGCAACTTGGTAACTTGGGATGCCCTCTTGTTGAGAACGTGAAAGAATGTTGTCTATGGTAGTGTAGATTTCTTCAGCTTTTTGTTTGGCCCATTCCAAAGACAAACCTTCAACTTCTGAGAAACAATTGATAACACCACCTGCATTGAGCGCAAAGTCTGGTGCGTAAATAATGCCTTTTTGCATGAGGATTTGACCGTGCTTGGCTTCTTCTTTCAATTGGTTGTTGGCCGCACCAGCAATAACGCTGCATTTGAGACGCGTTAGGGTGTCGTCGTTGACGGTTGCACCTAAAGCACAAGGCGCGTAAATATCCATATCTACATCGTAGATTTTGTCGGCAGCAACTACCGCAACGCCGTGTTTGGCACTCAATTGTTGAAGTGCCACTTCGTTGATATCTGTGATAGTTACTATTGCCCCTTCAGCAACCAAGTGGTCAACTAAATAAGCGCCAACATGACCAATACCTTGCACAGCCACTTTTTTACCAACAAGAGAATCAGAACCAAACTGATGCTTGGCTGCCGCTTTCATCCCCATATAGACACCAAAGGCTGTTACCGGAGATGGATCGCCGCTTTTACCAGGCAAACCAACGACATGCTTGGTTTCTTTGCTAACATGAACCATATCTTCAGGAGAAATGCCTACATCTTCTGCTGTAATATAAGAACCCGCCAAAGTATTGACAAACTGCCCAAAACGTCTGAATAAAGCCTCAGATTTCATGGATTTGGCATCGCCAATAATAACCGCCTTTCCACCGCCCAAATTAAGCTGTGAAATCGCATTTTTGTAGGTCATGCCACGAGATAAACGCAATACATCGGTGAGTGCTTCTTGTTCATTTTGATACATCCACATGCGGGTGCCACCTAGTGCTGGACCGAGCACGGTATTGTGAACTGCGATAATGGCTTTGAGACCTGTGGCTTTGTCGTTACAAAATAGGATGTGTTCGTGTCCCATTGCGTGCATGGGTTGAAGAATGGGATTCAAAGATGAATCGACCAAAGGAGATACTGTCAGATCAGACATGTTTTTGAAATGAGTTCGTTCACTAATTCTTATTTGGCTTAACTTTACAAGCGCAAATAACTCCGCAAAAGTAGAAAAAAACCATGAAGTCCCTCCGTTACATCAACAAATACTTTATAAAGTACAAATGGCGTTTTCTATTCGGGATTCTTTTTACGGTGGTGAGCAATTACTTTGGCGTTCAAATGCCTGCTTTTTTCAGCTCGGCTATCGACCAATTTCAGGAGCAAGTCAAGAGCAATGAACCTACCGACTATCTTTGGTTGGCCCTTGAACTAGGCGCCATCTATATGGGCTTCTCTTTACTAAAGGGCTTCTTTTTGTTCTTGATGCGCCAAACGATCATCGTGATGTCGCGCTACATCGAATTTGACCTCAAAAAAGAAATTTACGGCCAATACCAAGCGCTCGATCAAAGCTTTTACAAGCAAAATGCTACCGGCGACCTCATGAACCGGATCTCCGAAGATGTCGGCCTAGTGCGAATGTACGCTGGCCCTGGCATTATGTACACTATTAATTTGGTGGTGAGTTTTATTCTGATTGTTGGCAAAATGATGACCATCTCACCAAGTCTTACTCTTTTTGTATTGCTCCCTCTTCCTATCATGAGCGTCCTCATTTACAAGGTTTCTTCTACCATGAATAAAATGAGCTTGGAAGTCCAAAAAGAACAATCGTTTCTCAGTACCTTAGCCCAAGAATCTTTTGCAGGAATACGCATCATAAAGGCTTACCAACGAGAAGAACAAATCACTGAAAAAGTAAGTGCCTCAGCTGAACGCTACAAAAAACAAAGCATGCGCTTGGTTCTTGTCAATGCATTTTTTAGCCCCACCATTATCTTTTTAATTGGCCTTAGCTCTATGATCGCTATATATTATGGTGGGCTGCTCACCTTTGAAAAGAAAATGACCGTTGGAGGTATTGTCGCTTTTATCATGTATGTCACAAACTTAACATGGCCTTTTGCAAGCTTGGGCTGGATTTCCTCGATCATTCAACGCGCCGCAGCGTCTCAGCAGCGTATCAATGAATTCTTACGGCGCAAGCCTCAAATAGAAGATCTTTCCGACCTACCTTGCCCACTTGAAAACGGACTACAATTCGACAACGTCAGTTTTGCCTATCCTGGAAGCGACAGCAGCGCATTGCAAAATTTATCTTTTGAAATCCATAAAGGACAAACACTCGCAATTATCGGCGCAACGGGATCCGGTAAATCAACGATTTGCAGTTTGCTCGCGCGCCATTTTGACCCCACGTCAGGTCAAATTAGCATCGACTCAAAAGCCCTTCCCAACTACAGTCTTCAAAACTACCGACACAAAATTGGTTTGGTACCCCAAGACGTCTTTTTATTTTCAGACACCATCGCTGACAACCTCAAATTCGGTGTGGAGCAAAAGGAACTCAGCATAGAAGAACTCGAAGCGGCTTGTAAAAAAGCCCACGTCCTTCACAATATTCAAGATTTTCAAGATGGCTTCCAAACCATACTTGGCGAGCGTGGTGTCAACCTGAGCGGCGGACAAAAACAACGTATTTCGATTGCACGCGCACTTCTCAGAAAACCTGAACTCCTTATTTTAGACGACTGCCTCAGCGCAGTTGATACCGAAACGGAAGAAATCATCTTAGAAGAACTTCAAAAAGATGCTGACACACGTGCCACTATCATTGTATCGCACCGCATCTCTTCAATTCGAAATGCCACCAACATTATTGTCCTCGATAAGGGCTGCATCGTCGAATCTGGCACTCATGAAGCATTGCTTCTACAGAAAGGTGCCTATTACGATATGTATCAATTCCAGTTGGAGCAGGAAAAAAAGGATGAAGCCAAGGCGTAAAAACTGCTATATTATTGAGCTTCAACTTATACACAGAGCTATCCATACTTTTATTAACCATCATTTGTTTATCTTTTTTTGAAACATTTACGCAAACGATTGCGTACATTCGGCTAAACCAATTAAAACAAACAACTATGAAAAAATTAATGATTTTCGTTGGAGCCTTGACATTGACTGGATCTTTGTTTGCTCAAAAGCCTGCTTCTGATGACGCACGCTATTCATTAGAAGGTTTAGCCAACCTCAACACCACAGACGGTATGAGTTTTGCAGCTCCTTCTATTCGTTTGCGTTATTTTGCAACTGACAATATCGCAGGTCGTGTGCAATTCGGCTTCGGAGGCGACGGTTCTTCAGTTGTCAATACACCAAGTACAGAATCTTACACCTATTATGCAAATCCAGACGGAACAGGTGCAGCAGGTACAGTTGATATCGCTCGCAGCCAATGGAATTTAGGTTTAGGTGCTGAATACCACTTATCAGGTACAGACCGCATGTCCCCTTACTTTTCTGCAGGTATCAGCTTCGGAAAAGGATCTTATACAGAAACTTGGAAAAACTCTGATGGCGCTGCCTACAGTGCTGTTATTACCGACGCCAAAATTGAAGGTGGTTACGGTACTTTCGGCTGGGGTATTGGTGCTGGTTTTGACTACTATGTAGCTGACAACCTTTATTTAGGCCTTGAAATGAACCTAACAAGTACTTCTGTAAACAATGAAGCCACAACTGTTACGGTTATGGGTAACCCAGCAGGTTTTGAACCAGAAAACAAAATGACTTACACTAACATTGGTGCAGCTCATGGTTCAGTACGTATTGGTTGGAGATTCTAATCTGAATTGACAACTTGATTTTGAAAGGGGGCTTCGGCCCCCTTTTTTATTGTTCTTTTGAAAAATCGTAAATTTGCCTCATGGATACAAGAAAGCACGTAGAGGTTTGTTTTACGCCAGGCGAATACACCTACTATAAAGATGAATTTGAAATTGTAGTTGTTATTGACGTCTTACGCGCCACCTCAGCCATTTGCGCTGCTTTTGACAACGGCATCAATTCCATTATTCCCGTGCCTACAGTTGAAGAAGCATGGGCCTACAAGCAAAAGGGTTACTTAGCCGGCGCTGAGCGCAAAGGTCAGATTGTAGAGGGTTTTGACTTCGGTAATTCACCCTTTTCCTATATGCGTGAAGATTTCAAAGGAAAAGACGTTGTCCTCACCACTACCAACGGCACCAAATCCTTAGATGTTGCCAAAGACGCAGAAACGGTTGTTGTTGGTGCATTTTTAAATTTGGATGCACTTTGCAAATGGCTTGAGAAGCAAAACAAAAATGTGCTTTGCCTTTGTTCGGGCTGGCAAGACAAATTCAACCTCGAAGATACCATCTGTGCTGGGGCAATTTGTCAGTATTTAATCGGAACGGGCAACTACATTTCCGATGAAGACTCCTCTATTGCCGCCAAGTATTTATACCTTTCGGCCAAGGACAATTTCCTTGGTTACCTCAAGTCGAGTTCGCATCGCCGCAGGCTTAAAAACCTGAACCTCAACGAAGACATCAAGTATTGCCTTACTCCAAATCAAACGGAGGTTATACCAATACTCAAAGATGGCAAACTCATTCAATTACACGAGGCGTAAACAAGTTCTAATTCTGCTCTTCTTGGGGCTGCTTTTTACACGCAGTCAAAGCAAACAAGACGCTTCCTGGGGTTTTGCTGGTCATCAGCGCATCAATGAATTCGCAGTTTATTTATTGCCGCCAGAGCTGCAGGCTGTTTTTATGCAGCACCTCCCCTATATCGTGAGCCAAGCGGTTGCCCCCGATCAACGCCGTTATGCCGTTGAAGCCGAAGCAGCACGCCACTATATCGACCTTGATCATTATTACTCAAATGGTCAAGACCCCTTTTGGAACCTCCCACAAAATTGGCAAGAGGCTGTAGATTGCCACACCGAAGACTCCCTGCAGGCTTATGGCATTGTACCTTGGCATGTGGTGCGCATGAAATACCGCTTGCAAAAAGCATTTGAAACCCAAGACCTGACACTCATTCTGAAATACGCGGCAGAAATTGGGCATTACATTGCCGATGCACATGTGCCGCTGCACACTACAGAAAACTACAATGGGCAGCTCACCAATCAGCACGGTATTCATGGCCTATGGGAAAGCCGCTTGATCGAGTTGCAAGCCGAAAACTACAACTATTGGATTGGAAAAGCCAAGTACCTCCCCTCTGTTCAAAATGAAATTTGGGCAGCGGTGCGCGCTTCTCATATAGCACTTGACTCAGTTTTGAAGTTTGAAAGGCTGGTAAGCGCGCAAATTGGTAGTGCCGAAAAATACAGCTACGAACAACGTGGGAGCGTCCTGACTAAAGTTTATTCAAGAAAATTTTGTGCTGCTTACCACAAAAGCCTCAATGGTATGGTAGAACGCCGCTTGCGCGCAGCGATCTTAATGGTAAGTAGTGTTTGGTACACGGCATGGGTAGATGCCGGGCAACCCGATTTAAGTCAGTTGAAATTGGTACCTACTTCAAAAACCAAAAGCTCGGATGAAGACAGCATTCAAAAAACAAGTTCCCGTTGGAAACAACGGAGTTGTCATTAAGTGGTTCAGGCTAATGTTGCCCAACAATAATAGCCTGGCCTGGCGTGTTGTTGAAGGCCATTTCCACTACCTTAAAGCCTATTTCATCAGGCTCTATAAGCATCCAGCCGTATTTCCACCCTGCTGTATTTGAACTGCGCACCCTAAAACCGATATGCAGCGGGTTATCCAAATCAGGCATTTGTGCTAGAAAATTGTTTTGTGGATGAAAATTTTTCAACTGACCACTTGCAGACCATGTAAATCCGACTTGCTGAAGTGTATCAACACCGCTAACCTTTTGTAAAATTGGAAAAGGAATATCGGCTAAAATGGCAAATTCGATGGATCTTGACTGTGAGGTATCGGTAGCTTCAAAGGACCAATATTGGGTGTAAGATTCACAAGGCATTTGACTACCAAAATAATTATTGCGCAAGATTAATTTTGTTTCTGCTGTGCCATTCTGATCTACATCTAAGGAATAGCTTATTTCAGCATTTTCAGGGTGAGGAACCTTACACCACGTGTACTGACTATATTGAATGGTCTCTAAAGAATCGGTAACGTGATAATAATTACCTGGTGCATAATAGCTAATAGATACAGGTGGATTGTTGTTACATGAAGTAAGAAACAAGCAAGAAATCGCTAGTAAAGAAAGAAGAGTTTTCATAACGCTAAGGTGTTGATTTAGATAAAATTAACGAATAATATCTATTCCTTCACGATATTTTATAAAAAAAAATTAACTCAAACTTCTATAGCGGATGCGCTTAGGTCCGGCATCGCCAAGGCGTTTTTTGCGGTTTTCTTCGTACTCCGAGTAAGATCCTTCGAACCAATACACTTGTGAGTCTCCTTCAAATGCAAGGATGTGCGTACAGATGCGGTCTAAAAACCAGCGGTCGTGTGAAATCACTACCGCACAGCCCGCAAAGTTTTCGATACCCTCTTCTAAGGCGCGAAGCGTATTGACGTCGATGTCGTTGGTTGGCTCATCGAGAAGAAGCACATTGGCTTCTGTCTTGAGGGTCATGGCTAAATGTAAACGGTTGCGCTCACCTCCGGAAAGAATACCCACCTTTTTGTTTTGATCGGAACCATTGAAATTGAACTTCGATAAGTACGCGCGTGCGTTGATTTTATCGTTGCCCACTTCTACGTATTCGAGGCCATTAGAAACGACATCAAAAACAGTTTTGTCTGGGTGAATATCCTTGTGGCTTTGGTCAACGTAGCCAATTTTAACGGTTTCGCCAACCGTAAACTCACCCTGATCAGGCGCAAGCTCTGACATGATCATTTTGAAGATGGTGGTTTTACCTGCGCCGTTTGGACCGATAATACCAACGATTCCGGCTGGCGGCAATTTGAAGTTGAGGTCGTCGTAGAGGAGTTTGTCGCCGAAAGCTTTACCAACATGAAGTGCGTCAATGACGTTGTTACCCAAGCGTGGGCCATTCGGAATAGGCATTTCGAGTTTGGCTTCTTTTTCACGGGCATCGGCAGACAACATTTTGTCGTAGTTCTGCAAACGCGCTTTGCTTTTGGCTTGACGCGCTTTGGGGTTCATGCGCACCCACTCGAGCTCTCGGGCAAGCATTTTTTGACGCTTGGATTCGGTTTTTTCTTCTTCTTGCAAACGCTTGCCTTTTTGCTCGAGCCAAGAGGTGTAATTGCCTTTCCAAGGAATTCCTTCGCCGCGGTCGAGTTCGAGGATCCAGCCGGCAACGTTGTCTAGGAAGTAGCGGTCGTGGGTAACGGCAATAACGGTTCCTTTGTATTGTTGGAGGTGTTGCTCTAGCCAATCGATAGATTCAGCATCTAAGTGGTTGGTAGGTTCGTCTAACAATAATACATCTGGGTTTTGCAAAAGCAAACGGCAAAGTGCAACGCGGCGGCGCTCACCACCTGAGAGCGTTCCAATAAGTTGGTCGTCTGGCGGACAGCGCAGCGCATCCATTGCGCGCTCGATTTTGGTATCGAGTTCCCAAGCGTCTAGAGCGTCGATTTTGTCCTGAACTTCGCCTTGGCGAGCAATGAGTTTGTCCATTTTGTCGGGGTCAGACATGACGTCTTCATCCATAAAAGCGTTGTTGATTTCTTCGTATTCCGCGAGTACGTCTACAATTTCTTGAGCGCCTTCTAAAACGATGTCGCGGACCGTTTTGTTAGGATCGAGCTCAGGCTCTTGTGGAAGATAACCAACAGAATAGCCCTGTGAAAACACAACTTCACCTTGATATGCTTTATCAAGGCCTGCAATGATTTTCATGACGGTAGACTTACCAGAACCATTCAAACCAATGATGCCGATTTTGGCGCCATAAAAGAACGATAGGTAAATGTTTTTAATAATTTGTTTGCCTTGTGGAGTGACTTTCGACACCCCAACCATAGAGAATATGATTTTCTTATCGTCTGACATATTGCTTATTTATCGAGTTCGTATTTGCTGTATTGTTTACTTTGCAAGACTTGAATGGCTTGCTGCAGAATTTCATTGGTTTGGTTGTAGATTTGGAACATTTCGTTGGTGCCCCATAGGTCTTGTGCAATAACGGCTTTCAAGCGCAACTTTATGAGGTTTTCGCTTGTGGCGTAATCCTTCTCGTCAAATAACAACTTTGGATCTTCTTGCGCGACGTAAGCGAAAAATTCGTCCATAAACGCTTTGTTACAGGAAAAATTATTCTTGAAAGTTGTGATGTCTGGGTATTGCGCTTTTAAAGCGGCTCTGTTGGCATTGATGTATTTAAATGCAAAACTATTGACGTGCCCACCTTGAATCAGTTTAGAAAAATAAGTGGTGCTTTCGGTGGTGTCTAATGCAACGAATACGTCGGGCATAATGCCGCCGCCGCCATAAACTGTTCTTTTGGTTTTGAGGGTTTTGTACATGAGGGAATCAGGCATTTTGATGGAATCTTTTAAGAAGAATTCTCCGTTCAGGTAGCGCTGATTCAAGTCTTTGCGGTAGGTTTCGGTATCTTGATATGGTTTTTGAATGTGGCGACCCGTTGGCGTGTAGTAGCGCGCAATGGTTAGACGCATTTCCGAACCATCGGAAAGAGGCATTGGACGCTGCACCAAGCCCTTACCGTAGGTGCGACGACCAACAATAAGGCCGCGGTCCCAATCTTGAATGGCACCCGATAGAATTTCGCTAGCACTAGCGCTGTATTCGTCCGTGAGTATGATGAGCTGACCGTCTTCAAACAGTCCTTTTTTGCCAGCTTTGAGGTCGTAACGCGGTTGCGCACGGCCTTCTGAATAGACAACCAGTTTGTCGCCTGACAGGAATTCGTCGCCGAGCTTATGTGCAGCATCTAGCAAACCACCGCCGTTACCCTGTAAATCGAAAATCAGGCTTTTCATGCCTTGTTCTTTGAGACTTAGCAAAGCGCTTTGTACCTCTTGAACGGTGGTTTTTGAAAAGCTATTGAGCTTGATGTAGCCAATTTCTTTGTCGATCATGTAGGCAGCGTCTACTGAAAACACAGGGATTTTGTCACGGGTAATATTGAAGTCTAGCAATTTGCCTTTTCGGTTGACTGTTACTTTCACTTTGGTTCCGAGGTCACCCATGAGTTTTTGACGTACTTGGTCGTTTTTGATGCTGATGCCGGCTACATTTTGGCCATCAACCTGCACAATTTGATCGCCAGGTAAAATACCGAGTTTTTCTGATGGCCCACCTGGGATAGTAGCCACCACGCTGATGGTGTCTTTCATGAGTTGAAAACGCACACCAATACCTACAAAACTTCCGTTGATTTGCATTTGGGCATCGTCGAGGTCTTCTTTTGGAATATAGGTAGAGTGCGGATCAAGCTCTTCTAAAAGCGCCACAATTGCAGCCTCTGATAGTTTGTCTGCATTGGGAGCATCTACATAAAAGCGCTCCACGTTGTAGAGGACTTCGGTCATTTTTTTGGCAGCGGCAGCGGCGGCATCTGGTTGTTGGGCAAAAACGAGAGCGCTCATTGCGCAGCTCAAACTTAAAAATAGTAGGCGCATGTCGGTAAATTTACGAATTACAAAAATAAACACTCAGCTTGCAAATTGCTCAGAAAGTTTAACTTTGTTATTCACATATGAAAGAAAAAAAACGCAAGTTACACTGGTACCAAACAAGAAAAGTTCGCAACGCACTCAAACGTTTGCGAAAATTTACTGGTTATTTCTTTACCATCTTAGGTTCTGCCATTTTACTTTATGTCCTGAGTACCTTTATTTTATCAAGAATCACCGTAAAAGGCCGCAACAACGCCGGAGCAAAAATCCAAATTTTCCTCATGAAATCAGGCGTTCATACAGACTTCATTTTGCCGGTTAACAACTCGATCAAAGATTGGCGCCAAGAATTTCCTTTGGCCAACACCGCATTCAAAGACAGCAGCAGCAAACTTGTATCCATCGGCTGGGGCGACAAAACGTTCTACATGAATACCCCCACCTGGGCCGACCTCAGTCTCAAAACAGCGCTTACCGTTCCGTTTGGCCTTGGTCCATCTGCTATCCACGCCACCTACTACCAACAACTCCTAGACGACCGCCCAATTATCCGTCTTCACCTCACCGAAAACCAATACCGCAAACTTGTCCGCTATATCGAACAAACATTAGAGCGCAACACTAAAGGCCAAACCAAATACATTAAAGCAACCATGCCCGGCGTGGTTACTGGCAACGATGCGTATTATGCTGCAAAAGGACGATACAGTGTCTTTTTTACTTGCAACTCTTGGGTAAATTCGGGTCTCAAATCTTGCCAACAAAAGGCATGCTACTGGACTGCATTTGCTGGAGGTATTTTTTATCAGTACGGCAAATAACCCATGGCAACAAGAGCCACTTTCCTTTTCATATTATCCATACTTCATTCCGTTGTCATGAGCCAGGACCTCCTTGTTTTTATCAATGGTTACCGCGGCCCCAAATACGACCACCAACGACCAAACAACCAACTGCACCTAAAAGATCCTACGGGCTACTGGTACAAATTAGACGACAGCATTCAAAAGCGCTTCCCGAATGCAAAAGCCTTCTACTTTGATGCACACCATCCTTTAAGCACCTCAACACACCGCAAAATGTCGAAAGCAGTTGGATCTTATTTATTTTCCAGATTTTGTTGGTTCAGAAAAGACAGCAGGTGGGTGCTGAATAAATCGATCAACGAAAGTGGTTTTCAGGAGCGCGTTGAAAATGGCCGATTGGCGGGCATTGCTCTTAAAAATGAACTCCAAGGTAAAGGAACAAGCAAAGTTCATTTTGTTTGCCACAGCATGGGTTATGCTTACATGTTAGGCATGATCGACGAGCTCATTGGTTACGTTGACTTTGGAAAAGCACTTATTTTATCGCCAGAAGCAGCAAATACCCAAGGTAGAGATTGGTCGGTTTTCGAAGAAGTTTGGCAATACGGTGCGCGCGCAGATGAAAAAGCAGCTGACCCTATCTTTCTGCAAGACGGCATTGCACCGCAATTTGCTGTTTTAGGAATTGAACAACTACCTACTTCTACCAAAGGTGGCCGAATTTACATACCGGACACCTAT
>JACCDV010557462.1_pt1 | contig 14813 bp, 14 predicted proteins | sample 7446131 | NCBI WGS metagenome assembly JACCDV01 (sample SAMN15323448, study PRJNA562643) | freshwater metagenome | isolation source: river surface water | place: USA:Blue River Watershed | collected 2017-08-17 | reverse complement strand
CGACCAATACGGTGACAACTGCGAGGTGTGCGGCGCGGTCTACGCCCCCACCGACCTGATCAACCCCTTCTCAGCTTTGTCGGGTGCCAAGCCTGAACTCAAAAGCTCAGAACACTTCTTCTTCAAGCTGTCAGACCCACGCTGCGTGGCATTCCTTGAGAAGTGGACGCAAGACGGCAAGTTGCAGCCCGAAGTGGCCAACAAGGTCAAAGAGTGGTTCACCGTGCGCACCAACCCCGATGGCAGCACCAGCGAAGGCTTAGGCGACTGGGACATTTCACGTGACGCGCCTTACTTTGGCATTGAAATTCCAGATGCACCGGGCAAATACTTCTATGTGTGGCTCGATGCGCCTGTGGGCTATTTGGCCTCATTGAAAAACTTGCTCGACAAACGTGGTGAGGACTACAACGCCTACATGGCCAACCCCACGCTGGAGCAATACCACTTCATCGGTAAAGACATCGTGACCTTCCACACCTTGTTCTGGCCTGCCATGCTGCACTTCAGCGGCCGCAAAACACCCAACAACGTGTTTGTGCATGGTTTCCTCACGGTCAACAACGGCGAAAAGATGAGCAAGAGCCGTGGCACAGGTCTTGACCCGCTCAAGTACCTGAGTCTGGGCATGAACCCCGAGTGGCTACGTTACTACCTGGCCACCAAGCTGAACAACCGCAACGAAGACGTGGACTTCAACGCCGAAGACTTCATGCTGCGCGTGAACAGCGATTTGATTGGCAAGTTCGTCAACATTGCGTCGCGTGCAGCGGGCTTCTTGACCAAACGTTTTGAAGGCAAGCTCACACAAAGCTTTGGCGATCAAGGCACTGCGTTGTTGAATGACATTCACGCCGCCAAAGACAGCATCACCCAAGCCTACGACGCCCGCGAGTACGGCAAAGCTGCACGCGAAATCATGCTGCTGGCCGACAAGGTCAACTCATACGTGGACCAACACAAACCTTGGGACTTGGCCAAAGACACGGCCAACAACGAAGCCTTGCACCAAGTGTGCTCACTGCTCATCAACGCCTTTGCGCAACTGAGCCGTTATTTGGCGCCGGTGCTGCCCTCATTAGCCCAAGCCGTCGAAGGCTTTACCGGCACCTCCATGACCGACTGGTCACACAACCAACTGGTGCAAAGCATCCAACCCTACCAACACCTCATGCAACGCGTCACCCCCGAACAACTCGAAGCCTTGTTTGAACCCCCAGCCGTGGTGGAAGAAAAAGTCACGCCAGGTGGTGAAGAGATTGCCCCCACCATCAGCATCGACGACTTTGCGAAAGTGGATTTGCGCATTGCCGAAATCGTCAACTGCGAAGCGGTGGAAGGCTCGACCAAGTTGCTGCGCCTCACGCTCGATGTGGGCGAGGGTAAAACGCGCAACGTGTTCAGCGGTATCGCCAGCGCTTATAAACCTGAAGACCTCAAAGGCAAGCTCACCGTCATGGTGGCCAACTTGGCCCCACGCAAAATGAAGTTTGGCGTATCAGAAGGCATGGTGCTCGCGGCCAGCCATGCAGATGACAAAACCGATGCCGGCATTTACGTGCTGCACCCTTGGCCCGGTGCAAAACCCGGTATGCGCATCCACTAATTGGGTTCCGACCTCAATTCTTGATGTTCAAACCTCATCTCATCACGGCTCTTCGGGATTACACGCGCCAGCGCTTTTACCAAGATGTGGGTGCGGGTATCACGGTGGGCGTGGTGGCGTTGCCACTGGCGATGGCGTTTGCCATAGCCTCGGGACTCAAGCCTGAGGCGGGTTTGTTTACGGCCATCATTGCGGGCTTTTTAATTTCAGCTTTGGGCGGCAGCCGTGTACAAATTGGCGGGCCAGCAGGCGCGTTCATTGTCATCGTCTATGGCATTTTGGAGCGCTATGGTTTGGCCAATTTGATGATTGCCACAGCCATGTCGGGTGTCATGCTGCTGGCCATGGGTTTGTTGCGTTTGGGTACTTTGATTCGCTTCATTCCAGTAGCGGTGGTCATTGGCTTCACCAACGGCATCGCGGTGCTCATCATGGTGTCGCAGCTCAAAGACTTTTTTGGCCTGCAAGTCAAAGCCATGCCTGCGGACTTCTTTGGCATCTTGCGCACACTCAGCGACAGCTTTGGCACGCTCAACCCTGAAGCCTTGGGTTTGGCCCTGGCGTGCTTAACCGTGCTGGTGTTTTGGCAGTTGGTCTTACCGCGCTTGGCCACTGCCATGCCCAGCACCAAAAACTTCTCCACCATCCCCGGCTCCATCGTGGTTTTGGTAGGAGCCACCGTGGCCGTCAAGATGATGGGGCTGGAAGTTGAAACCATTGCCTCACGCTTTGGCAGCATCCCCAACAACATGCCCGCTTTTGCATGGCCCGAATTCAGCTGGGAAACCGCGAAGTTCTTGCTCATCCCCGCCACCACGCTGGCCTTGTTAGGCTCGATTGAATCCTTGCTGTGCGCCCGCATTGCAGACCAAATGATGGCCGATGGCCCCTACGGTGACCGCCACGATGCCAATCAAGAACTGATGGCGCAGGGCATTGCCAACCTCGTGACCCCGTTCTTCGGCGGCATGCCTGCCACTGGCACGATTGCCCGCACCGTCACCAATGTGAAGAACGGCGGCAACAGCCCTGTCGCTGGCATGGTGCATGCCGTCACCTTGTTGCTCGTCATGCTGGTGGCAGCCCCCTTGGCTGGCGATGTGCCACTGGCGGCACTCTCAGCCATCCTCATGTTTGTGGCGTGGAACATGGGCGAGTGGCGCGAGTTTGTGCACCTGCGCCAGTTCCGCATGACGTACCGGGTCACACTCTTGCTGGTGTTCGCCCTCACCGTCATCGTCGACTTGACGGTGGCTGTAGAAGTCGGCCTCATTGCAGCGTGTTTGACTTTTATTTACCGCATCTCAAGTTTGAGCCGCGTCGAGCCAGTGCACTTAGATGCGCACCCAGCGTTGATTGGACGCGAAGCAGAGGTGCAAGCCCACCGCTTGTATGGCGCTTTGTTTTTTGGTGCAGTCAAGTTGGTAGAAGACATGGAGGAGCGCCTACCGACCCAGGCCGTGGTGCTGGACCTCAAAAACCTGATTTACATCGACACCTCGGGCGCGGACACACTCCTAGCCTTGGCTCGCACCTGCCGCAAAAAACAAGTCCGACTCATCCTCTGCGGTCTCGCGCACCAGCCCCTAGAAATGATGCAGCGATGCGGTTTGGTGCAACAACTGCCCGAAGACGACCTGCACCCCGATTTGGCCAATGGTTTGGCGTCAGCCTTGGGTGGGGCCTCGGTCGCTAAAATCTGACCCACTTCATTAGGAATCTCGAAATGTCTATTTTTCAGCGCGACCACTACACCTCCGAAGCCACTCAATTCATCGAGTCGCTCAAGGCCAAAAACCCTCAGCTCGAAAAAGCCCAACGCGATGGCCGTGCTTTGCTGTGGGACAAACAGGTCAACACCGAGGTTCAGCAAGACATCCAAGCTGGCCGCGTGGCGCAGAAGCCCTACGTGTATCAAACGAACGCTTAATTCCACCAGCGCCCTCCGTGCATCCTGCTGACCCTACCCTGCCTCACGACGAGGCAACGACCGCCTCTGTCATGCCAGAGGTGATTGACAACGTGGCTGTGGCCCGCCTGTATGGCGAGCCGCTGTTTGCCATGCCGCAGGATTTGTACATTCCGCCGGATGCGCTGGAGGTGTTTCTCGAGGCTTTCCAAGGTCCGCTGGATTTGCTGCTGTACCTCATCCGCAAGCAAAACTTCAACATCCTCGACATCCCCATGGCGGCGCTCACGCGCCAGTACCTCAGCTATGTGGACGAAATTCGCAGCCGCAACCTAGAGCTGGCTGCCGAGTATTTGCTGATGGCCGCGATGCTGATTGAAATCAAATCACGCATGCTGCTGCCCCCCAAGAAGGTGGCTGAAGGCCAAGAGCCCGAAGACCCCCGCGCCGAGCTGGTGCGCCGCCTGCTCGAATACGAGCAAATGAAACTGGCGGCAGCCAAGCTCAATGAAGTACCGCAATTTGGCCGTGATTTCTTGCGTGCACAGGTTTACATCGAACAGTCCATGCAGCCCCGCTTTCCTGAGGTGCATGTGGTCGAGTTACAGCAAGCCTGGGCCGATATTTTGAGACGTGCCAAACTGGTACAGCACCACAAAATCAGCCGCGAAGAGCTCTCTGTGCGCGAGCACATGAGCATCGTGCTGCGCAAGCTCCAAGGTCAACGCTTTGTCGAGTTTGAAAAACTGTTTGACCCCGCTGAGGGCGTGCCCGTGCTGGTGGTTACTTTCATTGCCCTGCTGGAGTTGGGCAAAGAAACGCTGATTGAAATCACACAGGCTGAGGCTTTTGCACCGATTTACGTGCGTTTGGCCTATACCCCAACCTGAAGACCCACGTAAACTCCACATCCTCTTGGCAACACAGGACTGGCTTTTCGCCACGCACGTTCTATGAGCAATCCCAACGCATCGCCTTACGGCACTTTGCCGCCCGCGTCCCCCGTGGCGGCACGTAAACCCGTTAGCCTGCCCCGGCTGAACGACATGCGCACGCGTGGTGAAAAAATCACCATGCTCACCGCCTACGACGCCACTTTTGCTGCCGTGGCTGATGCTGCCGGTGTGGAATGCATTTTGGTCGGCGACTCATTGGGCATGGTCTGCCAAGGCCTCACCAGCACCGTGGGCGTGACGCTCGACACCATGCGCTACCACGTCGAAAGCGTGGCCCGTGGCATCCGCCGCGTGCAAGGCACGGCATGGATCATTGGCGACTTGCCTTTTGGCAGCTACCAAGAATCCAAAGAACAAGCCCTACGCAGTGCCACGGTTTTGATGCAAGCAGGCGCTCACATGATTAAGCTCGAAGGTGGCGGTTGGACCACTGAGATCGTGCATTTTTTGGTCGAACGCGGCATTCCAGTCTGCGCCCACTTGGGCCTCACGCCTCAAACTGTGCACGCCTTGGGCGGCTACCGCGTACAAGGCCGCGACGATGCCAGCGCACAACAATTGCGCAGCGAGGCCATTGCCTTGCAAGACGCAGGCGCCACCATGCTGGTGCTGGAAATGGTGCCCGAACCCTTGTCAACCGCCCTGACCCAAGAGCTCCCCACTTGCCACACCATTGGCATTGGTGCGGGCAACGGCACAGCGGGCCAAGTGCTGGTGATGCACGACATGCTGGGCGTGAACTTGGGTAAGAACCCCAAGTTTGTCCACAACTTCATGGAAGGCCAAAGCAGCGTGCTGGCTGCCATGAGCGCCTATGTGGCCGCCGTGAAAAACGGCACCTTTCCTGACAACGCCAAACACGCTTGGGCTTAAAACCCAGGGCCTCTCGTTTCATGCAAATCGTTCACACCATCGCAGACCTGCGCCGCGCACTTCACGGCGCTAGCTTGCGCGCTTTTGTGCCCACCATGGGCAACCTGCACGACGGACACCTCGACCTCATGCGTTTAGCCCGTGTCGAGGCTGACCGCCACGCTCCCTCATCGGGCTCAGGTATGGGTGCTAAAACCGTCGCCAGCATTTTTGTGAACCGCCTGCAGTTTGGCCCCAACGAAGACTTTGACACCTACCCTCGCACCTTTGAACGCGACTGCGAATTGCTCAAAGCCAACGGCTGCGACGTGGTGTTTGCACCCTCTGAAAAAGACCTCTACCCCGAGCCCCAAGTGTTCAAGGTTCACCCGCCCGCAGAGCTGGCCGTAATTTTGGAAGGCGAGTTTCGCCCTGGCTTTTTTGTGGGTGTGAGCACCGTGGTGCACAAGCTCTTCAACATCGTGCAGCCCGACATGGCCGTGTTTGGCAAAAAGGACTACCAACAGCTCATGGTCATCCGCCGCATGGTGCAGCAAATGGCGCTGCCCATCGAAATCATTGGCAGCGAAACCCGCCGTGCCGAAGACGGCTTGGCTTTAAGTTCGCGCAACGGCTACCTGAGCGCCGAAGAACGCGCCGAGGCCGTGCAACTCTCCATGGCTTTGAAAGGCTTGGCCGCTGCCGCCCGTGCAGGCAACGCCGCTGGCCAGTTGGATGTGGCGGCTGCCGAAGCGACTGCGATGGATACCCTGCGCCAACGCGGCTGGGCCCCCGACTACCTTACCCTGCGCCGCCAGCATGACTTGTCGCCCGTGAGCGGTCCCTGCGCTGAACCGCTGGTGGTGTTGGGTGCGGCTAAGTTGGGCAAGACTAGGTTGATTGATAACCTCGAAGTTTGAAGTCTTCCTTCGGCTGAGTGATTGGTGTTCGCGGGGATTTTCTACGACTGAGGTTGTGCACGTGAGGCACAGCGGCCACCTCACGTACACGACTTTGCGATCTAAAAAAATCTTCGCTCAAACAAAAGCAACGCTGACGCAAACAAGCTGCGCCAGAGATTCTTAAAACCCCCATGAGCAGGACGCAGTCTTCTCGTCTAGGGAATGAGCGGGTGACGATTTCTGGTACCCCAGCATGAGGAACCCACTCATTCCCTAAGCGAGAAGCGGGCACAGCCAAAGAAGTTATTTCTTCAGAGACTCACGCTCTTTGCTATACCGGTCGTAACTAGGCAACACCTTGTCGTCCTGCCCCATGCCCGCCGATTTGGCACGTTCATTGGCGCGAATGCCTTCGTAAACCGACTGCTCGCTCACTACGCCGCAGGCACTCAAACAAGCACACAGCAGCAAGGCCACGCGCCACATGCTTATTCGCCTTTGGCCCCACGACCCATCAGCAAGGCCACGGCTTGCGCGGCGGTGATGCTGCCATCGAGCAACGCCACCACGGCCTGCGCAATGGGCATTTCCACGCCGAGGTGCTGCGCACGTTGCACCACGGTGCGAGCGCAATACACGCCTTCGGCCACATGGCCGAGTGAATCGACTGCTTCTTGCAGCGTCATGCCGCAGGCCAATGCCAAGCCCACTTTGCGGTTGCGGCTCAGGTCGCCGGTGGCGGTGAGCACCAAGTCGCCCAAGCCCGACAGGCCCATGAAGGTTTCAGGCTTTGCGCCCAGCGCTACGCCCAAGCGTGTGATCTCAGCCAAGCCGCGTGTGATCAGCGCAGCACGGGCGTTGAGGCCCAGCTGCAAACCATCACACAAACCGGTGGCGATGGCCAACACGTTTTTCACCGCGCCGCCCACTTCCACGCCCACGATGTCATCGTTGGCGTACACGCGCAGGCTGTTGTTGTGAAAGGCTTGCACCATGGCGTTGCGCACCGCAGCATCGCTGCTGGCGGCCACCAAAGCGGTGGGCATACCGCGTGCCACTTCTTGGGCAAAGCTCGGGCCGCTGAGTGCACCGCCGCGCAGTACGGGAGCGACTTGGGTACGTACTTCGTGAGCCATCAAGCCAATGCCGCTGACAGCAGCAGAGGTTTGAGCTTGCGCCGCTTCAAAGCCTTTGCACAACCAAGCCACAGGCACTGCACTGCCCAAGATCGGCGCGAGTTGTGTCAGCATGCCACGCAAGCTGCTCATGGGTGAGCCAATGACCACTAAATCTTGCTCGGCCAGCCAAGGACCGAGAGGGGCTGAAGACACTTGCACGCCAGCAGTGAAGGGCTGCTCAGGCAAGTAGCGCGTGTTGATGCGCGCGGTTTGCATGGCTTGGGCTTGCGATACATCGCGCGCCCAAAGCGTGACGCTGTGATTCGCGCCCGCATGGATAGCCAATGCTGTGCCCCATGCCCCCGCACCCAAAACGGCAATCTTCATGTCGACAGCCTCAGCGCAAGTTACTGAACTGCGCCAGCCGCTTGTTGCTGCTGCTGTGCGTACATGGCTTGGAAGTTGATTTCCGCCAAGTGCACCGGTGGGAAGCCAGCGCGTTGAATCACGTCAGCCACATTGCCGCGCAAATAGGGATACACAATTTGTGGGCAGGCAATGCCCACAACAGGGCCCATTTGGTCTTCGGGCAAGTTGCGGATTTCAAAAATACCGGCTTGCTTGGCTTCCACCAAGAAGACAGTCTTGTCTTCAATCTTGGTGGTGATTGTGGCTGTCACCGTCACTTCCACAATGCCGTCGGCCACGTTTTCCATACCCACGCCCAATTGAATATCCACCGAGGGTTGCTCGGTGCTGGTGAGGATGGCGGGAGAGTTGGGTTGCTCCAAAGACAGGTCTTTCAAATAGACGCGTTGAATTTGAAAGACGGGTGTGGCTTGTTCTTCTGACATGAGTTTTTCCTAAAACAAAAAAAGCCCGCATCGGCAATACCGAAGCGGGCAGCAAATCGGGATGGCTGAATTATGTCAGCTCACGATTGCAGCAAAGGCAGCAAACCACCTTTGGCATCCAAGGCCATCAAATCATCACAACCGCCCACATGGGTGTCGCCGATGAAGATTTGCGGCACGGTCCGACGACCCGTGATTTCCATCATGTGCGCACGCGCTACGGGGTCAGTGTCGATGCGAATTTCTTCGATGTGGGCCACGCCCTTAGAGGTGAGCAACTGCTTGGCGCGAATGCAATAGGGGCAAACGGCGGTGGTGTACATCTTGACGGCGGGCATGGCAACTTCTCCGAAAAATTAAGCCTGAAATTAGGCCTTGGCGACTGGCAGGTTAGCTTCTTTCCAGGCTTTGAGCCCGCCATTGAGTGAATGCACCTTCTCGTAACCCAGTTTTTTAGCAATGCCTTGGGCACGTGCAGAACGTGCGCCAGCGGCACACACCATGATCACGGGCGTGCCTTTGTTTTTGACCACTTTGTCTAAACGTGCTTCCAGTTCATCTAAGGGCACGTTGATCGCGCCTTTGATGTGGCCTTGTGCGTATTCGTCTGCACCGCACACATCGACCACCACGCCTTTTTCGCGATTCATGCATTGCACGGCTTCGGTGGGTGTGATGCCAGTGGCTGCTGCACCTTGCATCACGGGCAGCAGCAAAAAGAAACCACTGCTCAAGGCGATGGTGATCAACATCCAGTTGTCGAGAATAAATTTCACAGGGCAATCCAGTTCAAAAATCAAATAAGGGAAGGTTAAAAGTATCGAGTCAGGGCCGCATTCTAAAATCACGGCCAATCTTTCACTGACTCTGTTGATTTAAACCATGTACAAGCTCGTATTAATTCGCCACGGCGAATCCACTTGGAACCTTGAAAACCGCTTCACCGGCTGGACCGACGTCGACCTGACCCCCACAGGTGTGGAACAAGCCAAGAACGCTGGCAAGCTGCTCAAAGCCGAAGGCTATACGTTTGATGTGGCTTACACCAGCGTACTAAAGCGCGCCATTCGGACCCTGTTCCTCGCCTTGGATGAGATGGACGCCACTTGGTTGCCTGTTGTGAAAAGCTGGCGTTTGAACGAACGCCACTACGGCGGCTTGCAAGGCTTAAACAAAGCCGATATGGCCAAACAATACGGCGAAGATCAAGTGCTCATCTGGCGCCGCAGCTACGACACGCCACCACCCGAGTTGGACGCCAACGATCCCCGCAGCGAGCGCAACGACCCGCGCTACACCCGCTTTGAACCCAACCCCGTGCCCTTGACCGAGTGTTTGAAAGACACGGTGGCCCGCGTGGTGCCCTTCTGGAATGAAGCCCTCGCCCCAGCCATCAAGTCGGGCAAACGCATCGTCATTGCGGCTCACGGCAACTCCATTCGTGCGCTCATCAAGTATTTGGATGGCATCAGCGATCAAGACATCGTGAGCTTGAACATCCCCAACGGGATTCCCTTGGTGTACGAGCTGGATGAAAACTTAAAACCCATCCGCCACTACTACTTGGGCGACGCAGAAGCCGCTGCCAAAGCTGCTGCCGCTGTAGCCACACAAGGCAAAGCCTAATCGACCCACTTGCAGCGCGCCCACTGGGCGCGTTGTATATTGAGCACTTGTTAAATTTGTTATTCCTCGAAGGCCACATGCGTCAAAAACTCAAGATTGCAGGCTGGGTCGCCATTGGCGCTCTGACCGGTGCACTGACCACCGTCTCGTTGCAAACTGCTGCGCGCGCCAACATGGCTCCGCTGCCACTGGAAGAGTTGCAACAGCTCGCTGCTGTGTTCAGCATGGTCAAGAGTGACTACGTGGAGCCCGTGGACGAGAAAAAGCTCATCAGCGATGCCATCTCTGGCATGGTTGCCAGCCTTGACCCGCACTCACAGTACTACGACAAAAAAACTTTCAAAGAATTTCGTGAAGGCACCACCGGTCGCTTTGTTGGCGTTGGTATTGAGATCACCCAAGAAGAAGGACTCATCAAAATTGTGTCCCCCATTGAGGGCTCACCTGCTTTCCGGGGTGGCATCAAATCGGGGGACTTGATCACCAAGATTGACGACACTGCGGTGAAGGGCCTTTCTCTAAACGAGGCCGTCAAGCGCATGCGCGGTGAACCTGGCACCAAGGTCACCCTCACCATCTACCGCAAGGACGAGAACCGCACCTTCCCCGTGAACATCGTGCGCGAAGAAATCAAAACCCAAAGCGTCAAAGGCAAGGTGATGGAGACCGGCTATGGCTGGATTCGCCTCAGCCAGTTTCAAGACCGCTCGGTGGACGACTTCACCAAGAAGCTCGAAGAAATTTACAAACAAGAACCCAAGCTCAAAGGCTTGGTGCTCGACCTACGCAACGATCCAGGCGGTCTGCTTGACGCCGCGGTGGCGGTATCTGCCGTGTTCTTGCCCGAAAACGTGAGCGTGGTGTCCACCAACGGCCAGTTGGCTGAGAGCAAGTTTGTTTACAAAGCCTCGCCCGAGTTTTACCGCCGTAGCAGCGGCAGCGACCCCGTGGCCCGCTTGCACCAAAACACCCAAGGCATTTACCGTACCGTGCCGCTAGTGGTGTTGGTCAACGAAGGCTCGGCCTCGGCCAGCGAAATCGTCGCCGGTGCGTTGCAAGACCACAAGCGCGCCACCATCATGGGCAGCCAAACCTTTGGCAAAGGATCGGTGCAAACCGTGCGCCAGTTGGGCCCCGACACCGCTTTGAAAATCACCACTGCGCGTTACTACACGCCAAGCGGTCGCAGCATCCAAGCCAAAGGCATCGTGCCTGATGTGTTGCTGGATGACACCGCCGAAGGCAGTCCATTTGCCATTTTGCGCATGCGTGAAGCCGACCTCGACAAACACTTAGAAAGCGGCCAAGGCAAAGACGCTAAGGACGTGGCGAAGGAAAAAGAAAAAGAGAAGGCCCGCGAAGAAGCCATGAAGCGTTTGGAAGAAGAGTCCAAAAAGCCCAACAGCGAACGCCGCCCCCCTGAATTTGGCAGCGACAAAGACTTCCAACTGCAACAAGCTTTGAACCGTCTCAAAGGCCAACCCGTGTTGGCCAGCAAGACGCAAACCGAGCGCCCTGCTGCTGAGAAGAAAGATAAGTAATTCACTTGTGACACTGCGGTGAACGACGACCAACTGCTGCGCTATTCGCGCCACATCCTCCTTGACGATGTGGGCGTTGAAGGCCAGCAGCGCTTGGTCGACAGTCACGTGCTGGTCGTGGGCGCAGGCGGCTTGGGTTCTCCCGTTGCGTTGTACTTAGCTGCCAGCGGCGTAGGCCACATCACGATTGCCGACCACGATGTGGTCGACCTCACCAACCTCCAACGCCAAATTGCTCACACCACCGCGCGTGTGAGCCACCCCAAGGTCGAGTCAGCCGCACAAGCCATGCTGGCCCTCAACCCCGAAGTGCGCGTGACTGCCCTGGCCCACAAGCTAGACGCCGCTCAGCTAGACACCCTCGTACCCACCGTGACCGTGGTGGTGGACTGCTGCGACAACTTTGAAACTCGCCAAGCTGTGAACGCTGCTTGCGTGACACACAAAGTGCCTTTGGTCTCAGGCGCGGCCATTCGCATGGATGGCCAGTTGGCGGTGTATGACGCACGTGACAACCAATCCCCTTGCTACGCCTGCATCTTCCCGCCCGACCAAGCACCCGAAGAGGTGCGCTGCGCCACCATGGGTGTGCTCGCGCCTTTGGTGGGCGTGATTGGCACGATGCAGGCCATGGAAACAGTCAAGCTCATCACAGGCATTGGTTCACGCTTGGTGGGTCGCCTGCAAATGCTCGATGGCCGTGGCATGGAGTGGAACGAAGTGCGCTTGCAGCGCAACGCGGCGTGCCCCGTGTGCGGCGACAAGCACTGAAAACGAAAATCAATGCGGCGCATCGGGCGTGGGTAAGTGGCACGACCCAAACCGCTTCCTGAACCATCGCGGTTGTAAAGCCCGCCCATCTGAAAACAAACCCAAGTGCTGCGTCTGCGCCTGGAGTTGCAGCACCTCATACGGGCCGGCATTGCTTTTGTAGCTGTACGACCACGCATAACCCTGCCCTACCATCCACGCGCCCACATCGTTGCCTTGTCGGCTGAGCTGCGCCAGCAAGCGGCCATAACTGTCACGCGTGCGGACACGCACCTCCACCACTTGGCCTTGCAGCACAGCGTGCAATGCGGCGCGTGACTGTGGGCCCCACGGCTGGCAAATCTCGGGCGCATCAATGCCCAGCAGACGCACCTTGTGCGCCTCGCCACCTTGCAGGGGCTGCACCCACACGGTGTCGCCGTCGCTCACGTGGGTGACCACGCCGGGCCATGCCCACACAGAGCCACACCATGCAACCAGTAAAAACACAAAACTACGCATGACGCGCATTGTGCAAACCATGGCGTATCAGGTGGTGAGCCAGCCGTTACGATTAGCGCATGCACTCTGCAAAGCGTTTGTTCCCGTTTCTCCGCTGGCCTAAGCCAACTCCTCAACTGCTCAAGAGCGAAGCCTTCGCGGGCCTGAGCGTGGGACTGATGATCATTCCTCAAGGCGTGGCCTATGCGGCCTTAGCAGGCATGCCGCTCATCACCGGCATTTACGCCTCGCTGCTGCCAGCGTTGGTGGCTGTGTTGTTTAGTGCATCGCAGCGTTTGTCGGTCGGCCCAACGGCGCTGACGGCCATTTTGGTGTCGGCTTCATTAGGCGGCATGGCCACGCCGGGCAGTGCTGAGTGGGTCAACCTCACAGTGTGGCTGTCGCTCATGACAGGTTTGCTGCAAGTGGTGTTGGGCTTTGCACGGTTCGGCTGGTTGCTCAACTTGGTCAGCTCGCCCGTGTTGATGGCGTTCACACAAGGTGCCGGCGTGCTGATCATCTCGTCGCAAATTCCGGCGATGTTGGGATTCACCCAAGGCTGGTCGGGCCTGCTGACAGGCGCGGGCATTGACTGGGCCAGCTTGGTGTTTGGTTTGGTCACGTTGGTGTTGCTTCTGTTGGCACGCCGCTGGCGACCCACCTTCCCCACCGTACTGGTGGTGGTGTTGGGTGCATCGCTGGCCAGCTGGGGCTTGGGTCTTGAAGCCTCAGGCAGTGCCGTTGTGGGCCCGTTACCGCAAGGCTTGCCTACGCTGTTTGTGCCCAGCGTCATTGAGTGGGACATATTCAAACAGTTGGTGCTGCCCACCTTGGTCATCACGCTGGTGAGTTTTTTAGAAACCGCCTCCAGCGCTAAGGTCGACAACGACCGCTGCGGTAAACGCTGGGATCAAGACCAAGACCTGATTGGCCAAGGCCTCGCCAAAGTAGCGTCGGGCTTATGCGGCGCGTTTCCCACCAGTTCGTCATTCAGCCGTTCAGCACTCAACCTGTATGCGGGCGCTCAGTCTGGCTGGGCCACCCTTGTGTCGGTGGCGGTGATTTTGGTCATTCTCTTGTTCTTCATCACCGTGTTGCAGCCTGTGCCGCAGTCGGTGTTGGCGGCCATTGTGGTGGCAGCGGTCATGGGACTTATCAAACCGCGTGCATTCGTCCAGCTCTACCGCATTGACCGTGTCGAGGCGGCCACTGCGGCCGTGACGTTTGTCATCACCCTACTGTCTGCACCGCGTTTGTATTGGGGGGTGTTAGCCGGTGTGGTCATGGGCCTGAGCCACTTTTTGCACACGCGCTTGCACCCGCGCATCATTGAGGTGGGCCTGCACCCCGACGGCAGCCTGCGCGACCGCTACCTGTGGAAGCTGCCGCCCTTGGCAACCAACCTTTACGCCCTGCGCATGGACGCCGAGCTGGACTTTGCTGCGGCCAATTCGCTCGAGCGGGCCGTGATGGAGCACCTCACCCAACACCCCCACGTCCGCCATGTGTGCCTGTTTGCCCTCCCCATCAACCGAGTCGATGCCACAGGCGTGGAAGCCCTCGCCAAACTCGAAACCCTGCTGCGCGAGCGCGGCATTAGCCTGCACATCAGTGGCATGAAGCTACCGGTAGAAACCGTGCTGCGCCGCGCCGGCTGCCTGCAAGACCACCCCTTGCTCAAGATGTACCGCACCGATGCGGAAGCCATTCAGCAGCTCAGGCAGTTAGAAGCTTTGCCTGCGGATATGGGGTGGTGTATTTAAAAAATATCAGCCGCTAAAATACTGTTTATAAATACAGTATTTTAGCAATGCTCCGCTCTCTCTTCGTCGACTTCAACAGCTACTTCGCTTCGGTTGAACAGCAGCTCAACCCCGCGCTGCGCGGGCGGCCTGTGGGCGTGGTGCCGGTGTTGGCAGACACATCGTGCTGCATTGCCGCGAGCTACGAGGCCAAGGCCTTGGGCATTAGCACCGGCACGGGGGTGGCCGAGGCGCGGCGGCTGTGTCCCGACATTGCCATCGTGCTGGCCGAGCACGCCAAGTATGTGGAGATGCACCACCGCGCAGTGGCGGTGGTGGACCGCATTGCGCCGGTGCGCCAAGTACTGTCGATTGACGAGATGGAGTGCGAGCTCACAGGCCGCTGGCAACAGCCAGAGCGGGCGGTGGCACTGGCGCAGCGCATCAAGGCCGAGG
>JACCDV010002218.1_pt1 | contig 14813 bp, 8 predicted proteins | sample 7446131 | NCBI WGS metagenome assembly JACCDV01 (sample SAMN15323448, study PRJNA562643) | freshwater metagenome | isolation source: river surface water | place: USA:Blue River Watershed | collected 2017-08-17 | reverse complement strand
TTAACCGAAGATGAAATCCTAGAAAAGCGTCTTACTTGGGCTAAGAATTCTATCAAAGACATCAAACGAATTGAAAAACGCTATTTTGAAGAAAATCCAAAATAGAAATCGTTCATGATGTTTTTTTAAATTAATTTTAGTTAAAAAACCGATTTGGTGGAAATAGTTGTCCAAATTAATCTGTATTTTTGATTCATAAAATACCTTTTATATGAAGAAATTAGCATTGTTTTTGACTTTTTGTTTTGCACTTACGGTTCAAGCGCAACAACGTCCAAAATTAGTCGTTGGAGTTGTAGTGGACCAAATGAAAATGGAATACTTGTATCGTTTTTCAGATGATTTTGCTGCAAATGGTTTCAAACGTATTATGAATGGTGGTTATACGTTCCATAATATGCATTATAATTATGTGCCCACTTACACCGCTCCAGGACATGCTTCAATTTACACAGGAACGACTCCTGCTACTCACGGGATTGTGGGTAACGAATGGTTCAATCGTGCTACAGGAAAAGAAATGTATTGCACTGATGATGCTAGTGTGAAAACACTGGGTGATGGAACAGATAAAGAAGGTGCTATGTCGCCTAAAAATTTGCTAAGCACTACCATAACGGATGAATTGCGAATGGCAACGAATTTTAGAGGCAAAGTAATAGGAATGAGTATAAAAGATCGTGGTGCTATTTTACCTGCGGGCCATTTTGCTAATGGGGCGTATTGGTATAGTAAAACAGGAGCTTTTATTTCGAGTACATTTTACGGACCTAATTTACCGGATTGGGTGACTGAGTTTAATAATGAAAAGCGTTATATGAATTATATCAATGGCGGCTGGAATTTATTGAAATCGGTAAGTACTTACGATGAAAGTTTGGTAGATGATAATCCGTACGAGGGAAAAATAGACAAAACAACGGGGCCTGTTTTTCCGTATAATTTGAAAAAAATATACGATGAAAAAGGAGCCGATGTATTGCGTACTACTCCTTTTGGTAACGATATTTTGGCAGATTTAGCGATGCGAGCTATTGAAAAAGAAAATTTAGGGAAAGATGCTATTACGGATTTCTTAACGGTAAGTTTTTCTTCTACAGATTATGTAGGACATACTTTTGGTCCGCGCTCTATGGAGTTGCAAGACACCTATTTGCGATTGGATTTAACTTTAGCTAAGTTCATGACCTATTTAGATCAAACGGTTGGAAAAGACAATTATGTATTGTTTTTAACTGCGGATCATGCGGGAGCCGAAAATCCTAATTATTTAAAGGACAACAAATACAATGTGAAAAATGTACCAGCAAAAAATGTTGATGCTGCTTTGAGAAAATTTTCAACAGAGACTTTTGGAGCTGATTTGGTTTTGAATTATTCTAATTTCAATTTGTTCTTTAATAAACCAGTCTTGAAGGAAAAAGGGTTGGATTTAGCAAAAGTAAAACAAAGTTTCAAGGACTTTTTAATGACTCAAGACCAAGTAAAACGAGTATATACCGAAGAAGAAATTGTAGCTTCAACAGGTGATGATTATTTCTTGAGTTTTATAGCTAAAGGTTATGATCCAAAACAAAATGGAGACATCTTTGTCTTAGATAAAGCGGGTTATATGGAATACATCGAAACAGGAACTACGCACGGTTCACCAAATAGTTACGATACGCATGTACCCATGCTTTTTTACGGTTGGCATGTGCCAAAAGGAAATTCTCATTCTAAAAAACACATTACGCAAATAGCACCTACGCTTTCGCAAATGCTAAAAATTCCGTTTACCAATGGTACTGAATCGGAAGTTTTGGAAGAGTTGTTTCTGAAATAAAACGTTTAGAATTTAGTTGATATAAAAAATCCCATTCTAATCAGAACGGGATTTTTGTGTATTAAACAGTTGCAGCTACAGGCAACGGAATTTGATTGCGTAGTAAGTCTTCAAAAGATTCTTTGGCACGAATCAAATGACCTTGACCATTCATCCATAAGACCTCTGCAGGTTTGTATCTTGAGTTGTAATTAGACGACATGGAGAAGCAATAGGCTCCTGCATTTCTGAAACAAAGAATATCACCTTCATTAATTTCAGCAATTCGTCTGTTGTTAGCAAAAGTATCTGTTTCACAAATGTATCCTACTACCGAGTAAAAACGCTCTTTTCCTTCAGGATTAGAAATGTTTTCGATATGGTGTTGCGAACCGTATAGCATTGGACGAATCAAATGGTTGAATCCACTATCTACCCCTGCAAAAACAGTAGAAGTAGTTTGTTTCACTACATTCACTTTCGCCAAGAAGAATCCCGCTTCACTCACTAAGAATTTTCCAGGTTCGAAAATTAATGTCAAATCTTTACCATACTCCGTACAGAAATCGTTGAAACGTTTCGATAATTTTTTACCTAACTCTTCAATATCAGTTTCGATATCGTCTTTTTTGTATGGTACTTTGAATCCGCTTCCAAAATCTAAGAATTCTAAGTTTTTGAAATTTTTAGCCACATCAAATAAGATTTCAGCAGCATACAAGAACACTTCGATATCTAAAATATCAGAACCTGTGTGCATGTGAATACCTACTATATTCATTTTTGTATTTTCTACAATACGAATTAGGTGTGGCAATTGGTGAATTGAAATACCAAATTTACTATCAATATGTCCTACTGAAATGTTGGTGTTTCCACCCGCCATTACGTGAGGATTGATACGAATACAAACTGGAGTATCAGGATATTTGGTTCCAAATTGTTCCAAAATAGATAAGTTGTCAATATTAATTTGAACTCCCATTGCAGCAACCTCTTCAATTTCTTCTAAAGAAACACCATTTGGGGTAAAAAATATCTTTTCAGGAGCATAACCTGCGTGTAGTCCTAATAACACCTCTTGAATAGAAACCGTATCTAATCCAGAACCCATATCTCGTAATAATTGAAGAATGGCTACGTTAGATAATGCTTTCATAGCATAATTAATGCGAAGGGTATCTACTTTAGAAAACGCTTTGGTTAATCGGTTGTATTGCGATTGTATTTTTTCGGCATCATAAACATATAAGGGGCTTCCAAATTGTTCTGCTAGTTGTAATAAGTCTTTTCCTTGCATTTTAATTAAAATTTTGGGCAAATTTATTATTCTTTCTACTCAGAAACAAGTAAAACTAAATTCTTTAACAAAATATAACAATTTGTTTGTTTTTAAACAAATAGTGTGATTTTATTGAATTTTATAAAAATAAACATCCCTTGACAGGTTTAGTATCAAGGGATGTAAAAAGTAGTTGTGTGTTGGTTACTATACGCTAGGTAAGTCTCCGTTACCTTTTGTAGGTAAGTTTGTTGATCCCATTAAGAACAAATCTACTTCTCTAGCCGCTTCACGACCTTCAGAGATAGCCCAAACAATTAAGGATTGTCCTCTTCTCATATCACCAGCAGTGAAAATGTGTGGTACATTCGTTTGGTAGTTGGTTGCTTTATAGTTAGTTCTAAAATCAGTTTCGATGCCTAATTGCTCGCTTAATGTTTTCTCAGGACCTGTAAATCCAAGTGCTAATAACGCTAAGTCACAAGGCCAGATTTTTTCGGTACCTTCTTTTTCAATTAGCTCAGGACGTTGTCCAGGAACTATTTTCCATTCTACTTCGATAGTTTTAAGAGCAGTTAATTCTCCCTTATCGTTGGTCATGAATTCTTTGGTGTTGATTAACCAGTTTCTGTTACAACCTTCCTCGTGCGAAGACGAAGTTTTTAATTGTAACGGCCAGTAAGGCCAAGGAGTTGATTCGCTTCTTCCTACAGGAGGTTTTGGCATAATCTCAAAGTTAGTAACTGATTTAGCTCCTTGTCTGTTAGAAGTACCCACACAGTCAGAACCAGTATCTCCACCACCAATAACAATTACATCTTTACCAGTAGCTAACACTTGGTCAGGAACAGATTCTCCCCAAACCACTTTAGTTTGTTGTGTCAAGAAAGTCATTGCCTGTACTACACCTTTAGCATCGGCACCTTTTGTTGGCAAGCCTCTTCTTTCAGTAGCACCACCGCAAAGAACTATAGAGTCAAATGCATTCAATTCATCAACACTGAAATTTACTCCAACGTGAACATTAGTTTTGAAAGTGATTCCTTCTGCTTCTAAGATCGCAACACGTCTGTCAATAATTCCTTTTTCTAGTTTAAAATTAGGAATTCCGTAACGCAATAACCCTCCAATGGCATTGTCTCTTTCAAAAACAGTTACGGTGTGTCCTGCACGATTTAATTGTTGTGCAGCTGCTAATCCAGCAGGTCCAGAACCTACCACTGCTACAGTTTTTCCTGTTCTTTGAGCAGGAATTTGTGGTTTAATCCAGCCTTCGGCAAAACCTCTTTCAACAATTGTTTTTTCAATATTTTCAATAGAAACAGGATCTTTGATAATCCCCAAAACACAAGACTTTTCACATGGTGCTGGGCACAGTCTTCCTGTAAATTCAGGAAAATTGTTGGTTGATTGTAAGATGGCTAGTGCATTTTCCCATTCTTCTTGGTGTACCATGTCATTGAAATCAGGAATTAAATTTCCTAATGGGCAACCACTATGACAGAATGGAATACCACAATCCATACATCTTGAACCTTGTTCTTTTATCTTTTCTTTTGATAACGGAATTGTAAATTCATTGTAATTAGAAACACGTTCTACTACAGCAATATTTCCTTCGTCCGCTCTATTATATTCTTTAAATCCACCTATCTTTCCCATGACTATTGTGCTATTAATTCTTCAACTTGATTTTCTTCTGCCAATCTTTGTAATGCTTTTTTGTAATCGGTTGGCATCACTTTGATAAAGTGTTTTTGTTGATTTTCCCAATCAGCTAAAATTCGTTTGGCTAATGGGCTATTGGTATACATAGAATGATTTTTAATCAAACGTCTCAGTTTAGTAATATCTTCTACTTCGTTCTCTTCAAAAGCTACCATTTCCATGTTGCAAACAGTGGCGTCGAATTTTTTCTCAGGGTCGTATATATAAGCAATACCTCCACTCATACCAGCGGCAAAGTTTCTACCTGTTTTTCCTAATACGATTACGGTACCACCAGTCATGTATTCACAACCGTGATCTCCAATTCCTTCAACAACAGCAGTTGCTCCTGAATTACGTACGGCAAAACGTTCTCCAGCCATACCATTAATATAGGCTTCACCAGTGATAGCTCCATACAAGGCAACGTTACCTACGATGATGTTCTCTTCTGGCTTGAAAGTAGCTGTTGGCGGTACTTTGATGATTAATTTACCACCAGAAAGTCCTTTTCCTAAGTAATCGTTACAGTTACCATGGATTTTGAATGACAATCCGTTCGTAGCAAATGCTCCAAAACTTTGTCCTGCCGAACCTGTAAAGTCAACTAAGATCGTATCGTCTGGTAAACCTTGCGCACCATAAATTTTAGAAATTTCGTTACTTAAAATCGCACCAACTGAACGGTCAGTATTTTTAATATCGAAAGTAACTCTCGTTTTCTCTTTTCTATAAATAGAAGGAATAGCCGCTTTGATAATATCAAAATCCAATACATTTTCAAGAGCGTGGTCTTGTGGCATAGTATTGTGGTTTGGAACCAAATTCGCTTTTTCAGGTTTGTATAAAATAGTTGATAAGTCTAAACCATTCGCTTTATAGTGCTCAATAGCTTTATTTACATTCAATTTTTGTGACTGCCCAACCATTTCTTTCAAGGTTCTGAAACCTAATTGTGCCATGATTTGACGTAATTCCTCTGCAATAAAATACATGAAGTTAATTACATGCTCTGGAGTTCCTTTGAAATTCTTTCTCAATTCAGGATCTTGAGTAGCAATACCTACTGGACAAGTATTCAAATGACAAGCTCTCATCATAATACAACCTGAAGCTACTAACGGAGCGGTTGCAAATCCGAATTCTTCAGCTCCTAATAAGGCTGCAATAGCTACGTCACGACCTGTTTTTAATTGTCCGTCACACTCTAAAACGACACGACTTCTTAAGTCATTTAGAATCAAAGTTTGTTGTGCTTCGGCTAATCCCAATTCCCATGGAATACCTGTATGTTGTAATGAAGTTAATGGTGCAGCACCCGTACCTCCGTCGTATCCTGAAATTAAGATTACGTCGGCTTTTGCTTTGGCAACACCTGCAGCAATGGTTCCAACACCCACTTCAGAAACTAATTTTACATTGATACGTGCTTCACGATTGGCATTTTTTAAATCAAAGATTAATTGAGATAAATCTTCGATAGAGTAAATATCGTGGTGTGGAGGTGGAGATATCAATCCAACATAAGGTGTTGAATTTCTCGTCTCTGCGATCCAAGGCACCACTTTTTCACCAGGAAGCTGTCCACCTTCACCAGGTTTAGCTCCTTGAGCCATTTTGATTTGAATTTCTCTGGCGTTAGTCAAATAATTAATTGATACACCAAAACGACCAGAAGCGACCTGTTTGATGGCACTATTTTTAGAGTCGCCGTTTAATTCTTTTTGGAAACGTTTTGGGTTTTCACCACCTTCACCGGAGTTACTTTTACCTCCAATTCTGTTCATAGCAATGGCTAAGTTCTCATGTGCCTCTTGGCTAATAGAACCATAAGACATTGCTCCAGTTTTGAATCGTTTTACAATTTCTGTCCAAGGTTCTACTTCATCAATAGAAATTGGATCCAAATTATTAAACTCAAATAATCCTCTAATGGTCATCAAATTTTTACTTTGATTGTTGACCATATCAGAATATTGTTGGTAAGCATCTGAACTATTTAAACGAACTGCTTGTTGTAATTTAGCGATGGTAGTAGGATTAAACATGTGTTTTTCTCCTGATCGTCTCCATCTGTAAATACCACCAATTTCAAGTGGTAATAAATTAGCAATTTTAGAATTTGGAAATGCTTTTTGATGTCTTTTCTTGATTTCTTTTTCTACTTCCATTAAACCAATACCCTCGATTCTAGAAGGAGTAAAAGGAAAATATTTAGAACTAAATGATTTGTTTAGACCTAAGATCTCAAATATTTGGGCCGCTCTATACGAGTGTAATGTAGAGATACCTATTTTATTCATAATCTTAACAATTCCTTTTCCAATGGCTTTGTTAAAATTAGTAATTGCATAATCTGCTTTAACTCCTGTAATATGTCCTTTGCTAACTTGGTCGTGAATAATTTCATTGACCATATAAGGGTTAATAGCGCTAGCGCCGTATCCAAATAATAAGGCAAAATGATGTGGTTCACGAGGTTCTGCCGATTCAATGATAATTCCAAATTTAGAACGAACACCTAATTTATTTAAGGTGTGGTGAATATATGAACAGGCTAATAACATTGGAATTGGAGCTAACTTTTCAGTAACACCTCTATCAGAAAGAATTACGATATTACATCCTTCAGCGACAGCTTTGTAAGTAGCTTGAATACATTTTTCTAACGAACGCTCTAAACCGTTCACACCTTTTTCTATTTTGTATAAAGTAGAGATAGTTACTGATTTAAAGTCGGCGTGATCAATGTTTCGGATTTTATCCAAATCCTCGTTAGAGATAACTGGATTTTGAATTTTTATTTTTTTGCTATGCTTAGCATCAATATCAAAAATATTGAAATCACCTCCAATAGCTAAACTAATATCAGTAATGATTTCCTCACGAATACCATCCAAAGGAGGGTTTGTTACTTGAGCAAATAATTGTTTGAAATAGTTGTATAATAATTGTGGTTGTTCTGATAATACAGCAAGAGGAGTATCGTTACCCATAGAACTAATCGCTTCTGCTCCTTTAGCTCCCATTGGGTTAATTATAGTTTTTAGGTCTTCAATAGTATATCCAAATAAACGTTGTCTAGTTTCAAAGTCCACACTCTCCGTTGGGATAGGATTGTTAGTGTATGGAATTTGCGCTAGTTGAATAAGGTTACCATCTAACCATTCTTGATATGGACGTTTAGAAACAACAGCATTTTTAACTTCTTCATCTTCAATGATGCGTCCTTCGTTCATGTCTACCAAGAACATTTTTCCTGGTTCTAAACGACCATGTTGGATTACATCTTCTGGATCGATGTCTAATACACCAATCTCAGATGACATGATTACGAATCCACTTTTTGTTAAAGTATATCGAGAAGGACGTAGTCCATTTCTATCCAATAAAGCTCCAATTACATTTCCATCTGTAAAAGGAATAGAAGCAGGGCCATCCCAAGGTTCCATGATACAGGAGTTGTATTCGTAGAATGCTTTTTTCTCTTTTGACATGGTTTGGTGTTTTTCCCATGCTTCAGGAACCACCATCATCATGGCTTCTGGTAAAGAACGCCCTGTCATCAATAATAATTCAACTACCATATCCATAGAAGCTGAATCGGATTTTCCTTCTAAGATAATTGGGAATAATTTTTTGATATCGTCTCCAAAGATTGGACTTTCCATCAATTCTTCACGAGAACGCATACGGCTCACGTTTCCTCTTAAGGTATTGATCTCACCATTATGGCACATGTATCTGAATGGTTGTGCTAAATCCCAAGAAGGGAAGGTGTTGGTAGAGAAACGTTGGTGTACTAAAGCTAATCTAGTTACCAAATCTGGATCCATAAGATCAGTATAATACCTACTAATATCTTCAGGCATTAATAATCCTTTATATATAATAGTAGTAGTAGATAAGCTAGTAAAATAGTATTTATGGCTTTCTGAAGTTTTAGAATTACGGATAGCATGCTCCGAAATCTTTCTTGCAGCAAATAATTTTGCATTGAACTCTTGTTCTGTAAGATTTAATCCGTTTTTGCCAACGAATACTTGTTTGATGGTTGGCTCTTTCTCTGCAGCAACTTGTCCTAAATTAGATACATCAACTGGTACATTTCTCCAACCTAATATTTGTAAATTTTGATCTTGAATGCATTTTTCAAATGTGTTAATACAAAAATCAATCTGATTAGGACTTTTTGGTAAAAAAAGCATACCTACAGCATATTCGCGAACTTCAGGTAATTCGAAATCACATACTTTTTTAAAGAAAGCATCTGGAATATCAAATAAAATTCCAGCACCATCTCCCGTTCTTCCATCGGCACTTACTGCACCACGATGCTCTAACTTTATAAGGATGTCAAGTGCTTTGTGTATAATGTCATTTGACTTAATTCCATTCAAATTACAGATAAATCCTGCACCACAATTGTCGTGCTCAAATTCTGGTAAATAAAGACCTTGTTCTTCAACTTTCATGCTTGATAATTTTTTTACAAAATTAAATATTTCGTACTATTTACCGAATTGAAACCTAGTTTTAGGCTTATTTTTACCAAAATGGTAGAAAACGCACTTATAAATAAGGATATCGTTATTTTAAACCGATTGGATTGAGTAATTGATAATTTGTGAATTCAAAATCACTCTAAAAATGATAATTTTTGATTGAAAAACAAAAATATAACAAATTGTATTTTTTTGTAACAAATTAGTTTGTTTTATTTATATTTTCCAAAAAATTAATGTATTTAACGAATCTATTGTGTTCAAATTAATTTCCGATGGCTTTTAAGTAAAAAAAAATAGTATGTGTATATTATTTTCCTATTTTTGTACACTTTTATTAAAAAATCAGATTTAAGCACACAAATTCTTTATTATGAATATACACGAATATCAAGGAAAAGAGATTCTATCTAGTTATGGCGTTCGCGTTCAACGTGGTATTGTAGCTAATAGTCCAGTAGAAGCGGTTGCTGCTGCTAAACAATTAACTGCCGAAACCGGAACAGGATGGTATGTAGTAAAAGCACAAATTCACGCGGGAGGACGTGGAAAAGGAGGAGGTGTTAAACTAGCTAAAAATTTACAACAAGTAGAAGAACTTGCAGAACAAATTATTGGTATGCAATTAGTTACTCCTCAAACTCCTGCAGAAGGTAAAAAAGTTCACAAAGTTTTGATTGCCGAAGATGTGTATTATCCTGGTGAAAGTGAAACGTCTGAGTTTTATGTATCTGTTTTATTGAACAGAGCTACTGGTCGTAATATGATTATGTATTCTACTGAAGGTGGAATGGATATTGAAGAAGTGGCTGAACATACACCTCATTTAATTTTTACTGAGGAAATTGATCCTGCTGTTGGTTTACAAGGATTTCAAGCAAGAAGAGTAGCTTTTAATTTAGGTGTTTCTGGAAATGCTTTTAAAGAAATGGTTCAATTCATTACTGCATTATATAATGCGTATATCGGATCTGATGCTTCTATGTTTGAAATCAATCCAGTATTGAAAACATCTGACGATAAAATTTTAGCCGTTGATGCCAAAGTAAATATCGATGATAATGCGTTATACAGACAAAAGAAATATGCTGATATGCGTGATATCCGTGAGGAGAACCCAATTGAAGTAGAGGCAAAAGAAGTAGGGTTGAACTATGTTGACCTTGACGGAACTGTTGGATGTATGGTAAACGGAGCTGGATTAGCAATGGCCACTATGGATTTAATTAAATATGCAGGTTTTGAACCAGCTAACTTCCTTGACGTAGGTGGTACTGCTGATGCAAAACGTGTTGAGACAGCTTTCCGTATTATCTTAAAAGATCCTAACGTAAAAGCTATCTTAATCAATATTTTTGGTGGAATTGTTCGTTGTGACCGTGTGGCACAAGGGGTTGTTGATGCTTACAAAAATATGGGTGATGCGATTAAAGTGCCAATCATTGTTCGTTTACAAGGTACGAATGCTGCCATTGCTAAAGAATTAATTGATAATTCAGGAATGCCAATTTTATCAGCTGTTGAATTTCAAGAAGCAGCAGACCAAGTACAAGCCGCTCTTTCTTAATTAATTTTAAGTAGTTATATAATTAAAATCCTGAGTATAAGCTCAGGATTTTTTTGTTTTAAGATTTTTTATTTTTTCCATTTTTAAATACCACTTTTTCTACTACCTGTATTTTTGGAGTAGTTTTTTTTGACTTTAAATGAACAGTAGGTTTCTTTTTAAAATCGGTTTTAGGTTTTGAAGTATTAGTAGTACTTTTAAAAGAACTTGTTTTTTTGGTTTTAGCTAATACCTCCTTTGGAATCTTTGGATTTTCTTTAGTACCTCTTAAATAAATAATTAAACCATTTAGAAAATTGCGTAAAATCTGATCGCCACACGCCACATAATTAGGATGTTTTTCATCACGGAAGAAAGCGCTTAATTCTGATTTAGAAATTCTAAAATCAACTAATTCTAAAATTTCTACAATTTGATCATCTCGTAGCATCAGGGCTACTCGCAATTTTTTGAAAATATCGTTGTTGGTCATAGTTTATATTTTTTACAAAGGTACGTTTTAAAAGTATTTAATTTAGAACAAACGAACACCAGTTCCATTGCCTTCTGCATAATTAATTTTTCCAAAATCAATCGTAATACCACTAGCAATGTCTTCACTCAAAAGCAATGGGCCGTCCATGTCAACATAATCTAATTCAGGCAATAGTTGTGCAATGGCAGATATTCCAACAGTAGATTCAGTCATACAACCTACCATTGTTAATAAGCCTAATTGTTTGGCTTCTTGAATCATGCGTCGTCCAGGTGTGAGTCCACCACATTTAGCTAATTTAATATTTACTCCATGAAAATGGTTGAAACATCGAGTTACGTCTTCTTCTTTGATACAACTTTCATCAGCTATAACGGGTAAAACAGAGTGTATAAAAATTTCTTTATGTCCCTCCCAATTATCAGCTTTTATAGGTTGTTCTAAAAATTCTACTCCTAATTTTTTTAATTCAATCGCATTGCGGAGGGTTTCCTCAACTTCCCATCCACAATTAGCATCTATCCTAAAAATAGCATTACTATGTTTTCTAAGAGCTTTTACAATGGCAATATCTTCTGAAGTTCCTAATTTAATTTTATAAATAGGCCAAGGTAATTCTTTCATTTTATCGACCATTTTATCAATCGAATCAATTCCAATGGTATAATCAGTCAGCGGATTTTTTTCAGTAGTATGCCCCCATAATTCGTAGAGTTTCTTCCCTTTTTTTCTTGCATATAAATCATGATAAGCGATGTCTAAAGCACATAAAGCAAATAAGTTATTTTTTAAATGAGGTGCTGTTTTTGTCCAAAAAACTTCGGGAGTTTCAGTTCCTGAAGATTCAATTAGCGGTCTGATTTTTTCTAAATCAGCTATCATCATAGGAACCGTAATCTGATAGTAAGGATTGGAGGAAGCCTCGCCATAACCAGATAAATTACCATCTTTCAAAATAACAATAACACAAGGTTGAATATCGATTGATTTTCTGGAGATAGTAAAGGTGTGTTTTAATTGGAGGTTAAATGCTTTTAGAATTAGTTGCATTGTTAAAAGATTTAAGAGGCTTGTTCTTGCAGTTTTTTAATTTCATCACGTAATTTTGCTGCCTGCATAAAATCCAATTCTTTCGCTGCTTTTTCCATGGACTTACGTTTTTCTCTGATTAATTGATCAATTTCTGATTTGGATAAATAAGCCGATTCAGGTTCAGCTGCAGCGGTTAGTGAATGTCCTAATTCATATTCTACTATAGGATTTTTGGTAAATGGAGTATCTAATTTTTTATTCAAAGCTTGGGGAACCAAATTGTTTTCGGTATTGAAATTAATCTGTTTGGTTCTCCTATAATTAGTTTCGTCAATCGTTTTTTGCATACTATCAGTAATTTTATCTGCATACATAATGGCTTTACCATTTAAATTTCGAGCAGCACGTCCAATGGTTTGAGTTAAAGAGCGATGACTTCTCAAAAAACCTTCTTTATCAGCGTCTAAAATGGCAACAAGAGAAACTTCAGGTAAATCTAAACCTTCTCGTAATAAATTAACTCCAACCAGGACATCAAAAAGACCTTTTCTTAAATCTTGCATGATTTCAATACGCTCCAATGTATCTACTTCAGAGTGGATGTAGCGGCATCGAATAGCTACCTTAGTTAAATATTTAGTCAGTTCTTCCGCCATACGTTTGGTTAACGTAGTTACCAGAACACGTTCGTCCAATTCGCAACGCTGTTGAATTTCTTCAATTAAATCGTCAATCTGATTTAAACTAGGTCGTACTTCAATAATAGGATCGAGTAGCCCTGTCGGTCGAATAATTTGTTCTACGTATATTCCATCTGTTTTTTGTAGTTCATAATCAGCAGGTGTTGCTGAAACATAAATTACCTGATTTTGTAAAGCTTCAAACTCTTCAAATTTTAATGGTCGGTTATCCATAGCGGCAGGTAATCGGAAACCATATTCTACTAAGTTTTCCTTTCTACTTCGGTCGCCACCATACATAGCGTGTACTTGGGAAATGGTAACATGACTTTCGTCAACCACCATCAGATAATCTTTTGGAAAATAATCTAATAGACAGAAAGGACGTGTTCCTGCTTCACGTCTATCCAAGTAGCGAGAATAATTTTCAATTCCGGAACAATATCCTAGTTCTCGAATCATTTCCAAGTCAAAATTAGTGCGTTCTTCGAGACGCTTGGCTTCTAAATGTTTGCCTATTTCTTTGAAGTAATCGACTTGTTTTACCAAGTCTTGTTGGATTTCCCAAATAGCATTTTGTAATACATCTGGAGAGGTAACAAACATATTAGCAGGATAGATGGTCAACTTGTCGAATTTTTCTAAAACTTGTGCGTTTTTAACATCGAATCTTTCGATTTCTTCAATTTCATCTCCAAAAAAATGAATTCGAAAACCATCATCGGCATAGCTGGGGAAAACTTCGACTGTGTCCCCTTTGATTCTGAAAGTTCCTGGGGTAAAATCAGCTTCGGTACGGGCGTAAAGGCTTTGAACTAAACTGTGTAGTAATTTTGTTCTTGAAATGATTTGATTTTGTTCAAGAGCAATTACATTTTTTTGAAATTCTATTGGATTCCCAATACCATATAAACAAGAAACAGAGGCTACAACTATAATATCTCTGCGTCCAGAAAGAAGCGAAGAAGTAGTGCTCAAACGCATCTTTTCTAATTCATCATTGATAGACAGGTCTTTTTCAATAAAGACTCCTGTTACAGGCATATAAGCTTCGGGTTGGTAGTAATCGTAATACGAAACAAAATACTCTACCGCGTTGTTAGGAAAAAATTGTTTGAATTCAGAATACAATTGTGCTGCTAAGGTTTTATTGTGTGCCAATACCAAGGTGGGGCGTTGCACTTCTTGGATAACATTAGCAATAGTAAATGTTTTTCCAGACCCAGTTACTCCTAATAAGGTTTGGAATTTTTCACCGTCAAGTATCCCATGGGCTAATTTTTCAATAGCTTGAGGTTGATCGCCTTTTGGCTTGTATTCAGATACAACTTGAAAATTCATTCGGTAAAGATACTTATTATTTACAGTAAAGCTACGATTAAGATTTTAAGATTCTCGTTACTCACTTAGTGTTTTTATTTTGTGGTAAATACAGCTAATAATAATGTATTTTTGCAAAAAAAATAAAAAGATGATTCATAGACATTTTATTATTCATAAACCGTACGGTTATTTGAGTCAGTTTGTTTATGAATTAAAAAGAAAAAAACGACTTTTGGGAGAGTTGTATCCATTTCCTGAAGGAACAATGGCAATTGGGCGATTAGACGAAGATTCAGAAGGGCTGTTGCTACTTACTACTGATGGCATGATGAGTGAGCTTGTTAGGAGCAAAAAAGTAGAAAAAGAATACTATGTTCAGGTGGATGGGGTGATACACCAAGAGGCGGTGGAGCAATTGCAAAGAGGTGTTGAAATAGG
>JACCDV010176853.1_pt1 | contig 14815 bp, 16 predicted proteins | sample 7446131 | NCBI WGS metagenome assembly JACCDV01 (sample SAMN15323448, study PRJNA562643) | freshwater metagenome | isolation source: river surface water | place: USA:Blue River Watershed | collected 2017-08-17 | reverse complement strand
CGCCCGGCGGGAGCGTCTGGTAGCATTGAAACACGATTTCGAAAAAGAGCAAATGGCCATCACCTGCGAGAAAAAGGAACAATGCCAGCATCGCCAGATATTGCCCGATAGCAGGGCTGGGCTGGCCAGTTGCCGGATCAGCCATTGCAGCAAAGCCGATACCCATGATGTTGCTGATCGCCTCACCAGCCAGAAGCGCCGCTGCAAATCCGACCTGCAGTGCAAAACCCATTGCCAGCCCGACCAATGCCTCCCCGGCGATCAGCAGAAAGCCGGCGACCGACACCAGACCGGCAGCGGGGATCGCAGGCTCGATCATGCTCGCAACGGGCATGCCCAGGGCAAGCGCGAGCAACAGCCTTAACTGCACCGGTACATTGCCAGCCCTAAAAAAGGGAGCAGCCAGCATCGCCGCGCCGGGCCGCACCATGGCCAGCATCCAAAGCTGAAGGCTGGCCTCAACATTGCCAAAGGCGAAGGCTTCCATCGCTCAGTTCAACAACAAGGGGATCCGGTCGAAAATCTCTCGGGTGAAATCGACCAGCAGGAGCATGATACTGCTTCCGAATATCGCCAGACTGATCGCGACTAGCAGTAATTTGGGGACGAAGCTGAGCGTTTGTTCATTGATCGAGGTGGCGGCCTGCACCATCCCAAGAACCAGACCGGTCACCAGCGCGGGCAGAAGAATGGGCGCAGATGCCAGCGCAAGGATCCATAGCGCCTGCTGCGCAATTGAGATGAAGAAATCCTGCCCCACTTCAGCCTCCGCCGAAAGACGCGGCCAATGAACCCATCGTAAGCGCCCAGCCGTCTACCAAAACAAACAACAGCAACTTGAAGGGCATGGAGACGATTGTTGGCGAAAGCATCATCATGCCCAGCGACATCAGCGCGGAGGCAACCATCAAATCGATGATCAGAAATGGTAGGAAGATTAAGAAACCGATCTGGAAGGCGGTTTTCAATTCACTGGTGACAAAGGCCGGCAGCAATATTGACAGCGGCACATCCTGCGGGCTGGCGAAGGGCGGTGATTTGGCGAGCCTAGTAAAGAGTGCCAGATCGCTCTCGCGGGTTTGGGCCATCATGAATCCGTGAAGCGAAGCGGTCGAACGGCTCACTGCTTCCTCGATGCCGATCTGTTGTTCACCGTAGGGCGTTATGGCGGTGCGGTTGATATCCGAAATCACAGGTGCCATCACGAACAGCGAGAGAAACAGGGCGAGGCCGACAAGCACCTGATTGGGCGGCGTCTGTTGCAACCCCAATGCGTGACGCAGGATCGACAGCACGATGATGATCCGTGTGAAGCTTGTCATCATAAGGACGAGCGACGGCAGCACGGTCAACAATCCCATGAGCAGCAATATCTGCAGCGACAATGACAAGGGACGGCCATCGCCGGCCAAGTCATTCAATGCACGGTCCATTGCACCGCCAGCGGCAGACTGTGCAGCAACGCTATCGGGGAGACAGGACAAGCAAAGCAACGCCGCGATCAGCAGCAAGGAACGCACCGCATTGCGAGCAGGCAGACGGCCCAAGTTCGCACAGCGGTCAACTGACATGAAAGTCGCCTCGGTCATCGCTGGCGATAGGATGGACGGTCGTGCGCGTCACCGCGATCAAATGCTGCCGCCCGCCAAATTCGACCACTGTCAATTTGACGCCGGTCGCGATCGGCAATATTTCCAGAACGCGGGCCAGCCTCTCCTCGCCACCCGCGGCAGGCAGGCCAACCTGCAGCCGCTTCCAAATACACAAAGAACCCCAGGCAAGCGCACCTACCAGCGGGACAAGGAGCAGCAGGCGCAGCAAATATTCGCCAATCATGTCCGGCGCTCCAGCCCGGTGAGACGTCCGCTGCCGGCCACAAGTTCCGTAATTCGGATACCGTAGCGCCCGTCTGTAGCGACAATTTCTCCACGGGCGATCGGCGCGCCATTGGCGCAGATATCGAGGGGTTCATGCACCTGTCGGTCGAGCGTCACAACGCTACCGACATCCAGTTCGGCAAGTTCGGCAAGCGTGATAAAAGTCGAGCCGACTTCCACTGAAAGACGCACCGTGACCCCTGATAGCAGGTCCAGCGTCGAAGAGAGGGGTGCGTCCTGCGCGGGGCGGGGCGCTTCGGTCATGTCACTCATCGCTGGATCCTTTCGCCATCGATTCAATCCTGATCGCTGCGCGGCCGTCGCTTTCCCCCAACCTGCCCTGGGCAACGAGATGCTGGCCGATCAGTACTGGGACGGACGCCGGAAATGCTATGGGGAGAAAATCGCCGATCTTGAGGGTGAGGAGGCGCGAAGCCGGCATTTCAGGACGCGCCAGTATCGATCGCACCGGCAAGCGGACATGGCTGAAACGCGAAGTGAATATTTCTCGCCGGTTGGTCGTTGCCCGAACCGGCCGGATCTGCCCGGCCTGACCTTGGCGGCGCATGGCAGCAATGGTTCCGGCAGGAAGGGCGATTGAGAGGGATTCGTTCGGTTGCTGGCGACCAATCGGCACATCAAGAATGATCATGCCGTCATCAGGCGGGACGATATCACCGGCCTCAAAACCCCATTCCACAAGATGGGGGTCAATATCTGCGAGGCTTGTCCAACCTGCCTTCATCATTGGTGCACATGCCCGCGCCAGACGTTCGGCAAATCGCGCCTGCGCCCTTGAACTGGGCACCATGGCGGGATCGCTCGCGGAAGTGCTGCCAAAAAAGCATTCGAACAAGCGCAGGAAAAGCTGTTGCGGAAAAGCGAGACGGATCGCGCCATAACCCTCCAATGTGTAGCGGCAGACGAGGTCGCCTGCATGGCCGGCAATCCAATCGGGATGCGAAGCGGCACTGCGTGTGGGGTCACCGATCACGCATTGCTCGTCACCAAATGTGGCCATCAGCTCTTCGACTGCGGTAGTCAGTCGCCGCGACGAAAAACCGGTGGCATCCAGCGAAGCAACACCAATTGAACCTGCGACAAGATTGAGCGGGCCGGCATTTTTTGCTGCCGCTTTCACTGGATCACCAGACTGTTGAAATAGACATTGTCGATCCCGCCAAATCCTTCCTTTTGGCGCAGGACCATATTGATGGCAGAGGTAAGCTGGCGCTGGAGCTGCTGCTTTCCCTGCGCGGTCGAGACCGAGGCAGGATCCTGTTCGGAAAGCACCATCAGCACTGCGGAACGGATCGGGACTGCTTGCCGCTGGATATTGCCGATCACCTTGCCGTCATAATAGGTCGCAAGACTGATGCCGACCTGAATGAAGCCGGACCCATCGGCAAGATTGGCCGTAAATGGCTGTTCAATCGAGAAATAGGTTATTTCATATTTTGCAGCATCTACCTTGATGCGATCATTGGGAACGGCAACCGTTCCTTCTTTCAGCGGCGCAGCCTCGCCAGCCGCACCCTCGGTCGGCGCCGTCTCTGCATCCGAACTGCGCAAGACCAGTTTGGGTCGGTCGATTTCCTTGGCGTTACCCTCTGGTGCAAAGGCGCGGGCATAAAATAATCCCGCCCCCGCGCCCCCGACGGCGAGCAGCAGCGCCGCCGCTCCGAGCAGCAGCCCTTTCTTGCGTCCTTTTTTCTTCGATTTTGCGACTGTGTCGGTCATGCCCCATCCTTGAATGCCATCAGGCAAATCGGCCGCGTGCCGGTGACCGTGCCTGATCCTGGTCCTGAACCGTTTGCCGGGCTGCATCGTTGAACGGCAGATATGGCACAGCATTTGCGCCACTCTGGTGGCGTCTGCCATCATCGCTTACTCCGTTTCGGAGTGAATAATCGGCAAGCATGATCCCCTTTTGGCGCAACTCTTCGAGCAGCCTTGGCTGATCGGCGAGGATGGCCTGCGTGGCGGCCTCGCTGGTGGTACGCAGTTCGATCGTCAGTCCGTTCAGGGTCTTGGTGAGCGAAACATCCAGCGATCCCAAATGGTCTGGCGCAAGTTTGAACGAGAGGGTGCCGTCCACTGCACGGGTTTGCACCATCTCTCGCGCAACAATGCCGGTCCAGTCGCGATTGCTGATGTCCAGACGCCCCGGTTCGGCTGGAAGCGACAGCTGCGGTAGGAAGCCATCTTCAACAAAAGCAGGCGGCATGAACGGCCAAGCTGCGAATGTCTTTTCCGGCGCGCTGGCAGGAAGCTGCTGAACAGCCGGATCCGCGATTGACGGTGCTTCAACGGGTGCCGTCATCGGACGAGAAGGCTGCAAAGCCATGGCGTCCAGCCTTACCGTCGGCGTGGCCTGCTCCAGCGGATTTTCAGGCCGGATGAATGCCGCAATCAGATCATCGGGGTTTTGCAGAACTCCGCTTGGCGCAGGCTCGAACTGTGGCACCTGCTGACATAGAAGCGACGCAAGACAGCTATCGTGAATCTCGGCAATATCAGCAGCTTTTCGGTAATCCTTCACCGCTTCTGGGGCGGAGGTTTTGCAAGCCTGGTCAGCGGGAAGCAGAATGGGATCATCGGGCTGAACATCGGCATCCATTTTGGATGAATTCTGCAGGCTGGATTGCATCGGAGGCAGGTCAATGCCGGCTTTGGACAGGGAAACAGCAGGCCCATCCGTGGCCGCAAGCGCGGCCCACTGTCCTGCAAAGTCATCGGTCTGCGGCGGTACGACATTCGGAGCGCCGTCTGGAATGGGCGCTGCAGCGATAGAAAGCCCGCTACTGGATGACGGAAGGATCATGGGCAACCTCATGCCTGCTTGCCCCTTCTTGGCTTGCCACCAGCGCTGGATGACTGCCCGATTTCCGCCAAGCGCTTCTCGGATTTATGCGCTTCGTTGATCCGGCTGTCGATTATATCGCGGCGGCCGATTGCCTGTTGCGCATCGCGCTTGCGGGCAGATGCAAGCGCCCGAGCCGTTTGTACCGCTGGCTCCAGATTGAAGCTGGCCATAGCAAGCCGGCTCAGCCATTCGGCAGAAGCCGCAAGATCGGCTGCGCGGCCTTGCCCGCAGTCTATCGCCATCATATGGCGCGCAACGGATAGTTGCTGCTGCTGCTGGACAAGGGTTCGAAGTTCACGTTCGGCCTGTGCAGCGGCGCAGTCGGCGATGCGGCAGTCGAGCGCATATTTGCGCGCCACCCGCCGCAAACGGTGGGATCGATCGTTCATGCTCCAAAGCCTGCGATCAAAGCTGCGCGACCTTCGTTATAGGATATGCTGACCCCCTGTGGCTGGCACAGAAAGGCCCTCATTTCGGTCTGTCTGACGACGGCCTCATCCAGCAACGGATCATTGCCCGGCGCATAAGCACCCATCAAAATGAGGTCGCGGTTTTCTTCATGGGCAGACCATAAGCGACGAAACTGGCCCGCCGCCGCCTGATGGGCGGGATCCGTACAATCATTCATGGTCCTTGACAGCGAACGCGCCGGATCAATTGCGGGATAAATGCCTGCTTCCGCGAGGTTGCGCGACAAGATGATGTGGCCATCGACAATCGCTCGCGCCGCATCAACGACGGGATCGTCCAGATCGCCACCATCGGCCAGCACTGTGTAAAGCGCGGTGATAGAGCCCCTGTTTTTGCGATCGCCCCCTGCCCGTTCGACCAGCCGGGGGATGATCGAAAGCGCCGATGGCGGATAGCCTTTAAGGGCAGCAGGCTCCCCCAGCGCGAGCCCGATTTCGCGCTGCGCGTGTGCAACCCGGGTCAGGCTATCGAGTAGGAGTAACACCTTTTTCCCGGTCGAACGGAAATATTCCGCAATCGCTGTAGCGCGCATCGCAGCTTTCAGGCGCAATAACGGTGCCTCGTCAGCTGCGGTCGCAACAATCACCGCGCGCCGTGCCACATCAGGGGGCAATTGCGTTTCGACAAAATCGCTGACCTCGCGCGCCCGTTCGCCGATCAATCCTGTGACGATCACATCACATTCCGCCCCGGCAAGCATTTGGCCCATCAGCACCGATTTGCCGACGCCCGAGCCTGCAATGATCGCCACACGCTGCCCTTCACCCAGCGTGAGCAGCGCGTTGATTGCCCGAACACCACAGTCGAACGTTTGGGTGACGCGGCTTCGATCAAGAGGGTTAGCTGAAATGCCGGCCAGCGGCCAACGTGCAGGCAGTTCTGGAAGAGGCCGCCCGTCGAGCGGCCGACCAAGGGCATCAATGATCCGGCCCAGCAAACCGTCACCGCAATGCGCCATGCCGGCAGCGCCGTCGACCATCGCCCGTCCGCCAACCGTCCATGGGGAATCGCTACATAAGGGCATTGCGAGGATGCGACCATCGCGGAAACCGACAACCTCTGCGGGAACCGACCGGCCGTCGGCAACGTCGACCTTTATCGGCGTCAGCACCGGCACCGGCAGGCCGGCAATTTCAAGCAAGCCGGCGTCATGCGTGACAAGCCGGCCAAAGCGCCGTGGCGGCACATCGCGCAACGAGAGCGTCTGGAGGTGATCGGCCAATTGCTGGAGCGGAAGCGGCATCATGATGCGGGGTCCACACGTTGCAGCACTGCGTCCAAGGCCTCCAACATCGGCGCGCGGCCATGTTCGATCACACCGTCGTCAAGGTCGAGACACATGCTGCCCACGGCGATTGACGGATCAGCACGAACTTCGGCGGCGATCTCGATATTCGAAAGCAGGACGACATCGTCTGGATGCAGGCGCAATATTTTCCGGTCAGTCTGGGCCGTAGCCATGGCAAGCACATCATCTATCTGCTTCGCCAAAAGGTCCGCATCGACAAGTGCATTGCCTGCAATGTCTCTTACCAGCCTTTCAACTGTGCTGCTGATAATCCGGGCCAAGGGCGAAATGTCGATCGGCTGCAACTGTTCGGCGCTGCGTACGAGGAGAAGCAACCGGTCGCGCTCGAGCGCAAAGGCCGCCTGCGCGACTTGCTGACCCTGTTCAAAACCTTGTGCAAAGGCGTCCTGCGCTTCTGCCGGGTCGGACAGCACCACTGGGCCAGTTGCCGACCATGCCCGGAACCCCGCAGACTCGTCGCCTGCACTGACAGCGAAAGGCGTGAAGGCGGCATCAGACATAATCGTCATCCCGACCGCCGAGGACGATTTCGCCCGAAGTCGCCATGCTGCGTGCAACAGCGATAATCGACTTGCGCGCTGCGTCTACCTCTTCACGTTTGACAGGTGCCGTTTCCGCAAGTTCGTCGCGGATTGTATCGGCAGCCCGCGCTGACATTGTGGCAAGGAACCTGTCCATCAATGCCGCTTCGGTACCCCGCAGCGCAATTGCTAGGATCGCCGCGTCAATTCCGCGCAGCACTGCACCAAGCGACTTAACGTCGAGCCGGTTGAGATCTTCAAACACGAACATCTCTTCCTCAATCGCCTCTGCCAGCAGCTTGTCTTTCTTGCGCAGCAGGCGCAGCAGGTTTTCGCCATCGGGCCGAGAGAGGCTGTTGACGATCTTGGCAACATTCCCTTCGCCGCCCAGATCGACATGTAATGCCTTTCGGCGTGCATCCACCGTTTCGGTCAGCACCGCTTCCAGGTCGGCGAGCGCTTCGGTCCGCACAGACTGCAATCGGGCAGCCCGATAGAGCAGGTCCGCCTGTCGTGCAGGGTCAAGCCCGGCGACCGCATCGGCCGCCATATCGGCAGTCAGCGCCGAGATAATCACTGCGCCGACTTGCGGATGTTCGATCGCAATCACATCGGCAATGATCTGCGGGTCGATCCAGCCTAGCATTTCCAGCATCTTGCCATTTTGGCGCGGAGCAATCGAAGACAGCAAATTATCGGCGCGGACATCGCCCAACGCTTCTACCATCACGGTCCGGATCTTCCGGTCTGCGCCGGGTGCCAGAGCCGAAACCTCGCGGCTGCCAACGACAAAGCGAGCAAGGGCTCCACCCACCGCCTGTTCGTCGGCCTCGGCGGCCGCATACATGGCGCCCCCCAATTGGCGAACTTCTTCCGGATCGAGGTGGCGCAGGACTTCTGCGGCCTCCTCTTCCTCAAGCAGCATCATCAGGATTGCAGCCGATGGCGCGCCGGCCATGTCTTCCCGGTCAACCGACATCGCGGCGCTCCTGCATCAAATGGCGCAATATATGGGCGGCTCGCTCCGGATCCTGTTTGACGAAACTGCGCACCAGCTGCGCCCGCGCTTCATATCCTGGGGCAGCCTCGATCATGTCGAGGGTGATATCGGAACCACCCCCGGTCGGGCGGGGTGCAGCGTTTGGATCGGTCGCCTCAAGCAATTGCATCTCGATCAGGTCGGACCGCTGTTTTGCTTCGGCCGCCCGCCGCTTCATCGCCTTGCGCAGCGGCAGGCCGAGCAACAAGAGCACCGTGATTGCGCCCAGAACGGCACCGGCCTGCCGCAGCAATGGCCAGAACCAGGGTTCATTCCATGGAGCGATTTCCGGAGAGACGGTTTCAGCAAAAGGCCGCGCGGATATCGCAACCTGGTCGCCGCGTTCAACGTTGAACCCGACCGCGCCCTTCACAAGCGCGTCGATCTTTGCAATGTCCGCTGCGGACAGCGGCGGCGCACCTTTTGACTGACGCAATGCCACGGCCACCGAGATACGGGCGAGCTGACCCTGCGGTTCGTGCGTCACGGAAATTTCACGGCCAAGTTCGAAACTTCGGGAAAAATTCTCCTCGCTGGAACCTTGTGTGCCCGGGGCGCCGGCGGTGCCAGGCGGGGTATCAGCAACGGTTGTGGCTGCCGGCGGTTGGTTGGAAAGGGCACCGGGTATGCCAATGGCGCCGGCAGGCGCAGATGTATTGCGCATGTTGCGTCCTTCTTCCTGACGCAGCGCACGGCCATCTTCCGGGAAGGTTTCCCGGGTGGCCTGGCTTTCGCTCGCGTCGACATCCGCATTGACCTCGACCGAGAAATTGTCGCGGCCCAATATCGGTGTCAGCAGACTGATCAATGCCTCACGGTACCGAGCCTCCATCCGCAACTGCAGGTCGAGCAGAGCGTTATCTGCACTTGTGATAGCGGACAGCAGAGCCCCCGATTGATCGATGACCGACACTTGGTCGGCCGTCATCCCCGGAACGGAGGAAGCCACCAGATGGCGAATTGCGCGAACCTGCGTCTCGCTCAATGTGCGCCCCTGCTGCAAGGTCAGCATGATTGACGCGGCAGCCGGCTTGGTCTCACGAACAAAGACACTCTGTTCGGCAATTGCCAGATGCACCCGCGCAACGCGGACCGAATCGATTGCCTCTATCGTACGGGCCAGATCGGCTTCACGGGCGGCGCGCAGCGTTTCCCCCTCAATCGCGCGGCTTGCTCCCATTGGCAGCGCGGCCAGCATCGCATCGCCGCTCGGTTGCGCCTTAGGCAGCCCTTGCCCCGCGAGCATCATTTTGGCCTCATGCAGTCTGTCTGCATCAACCGACAGCGCACCACTTGACGGGTCGAGCTTGTAACCAATGCCCGAGGCCTGCAGCGCCTCTGCAACGGCAGCCTTGTCGGCTTCGGCAAGCCCGGCATAAAGCGGGGTTTGTGCCGGTGCCTGCAATGCAAGCCATGCCAAGGCAGAAAGGCCTACAACGCCGAGCAGGGCAACTGCAGGCAAGGCACGCACAAGCGCTGGCTGGCGGAAAAATTGCAAAACGCCGCCCCATCGCCCCGCAGAGTCCATAGCAGGAGTACCGATCTGGACATGCGCGGGCAGGATGTGTTGTTCGGCCATGGCTTAGACCGGCATGTTCATGATATCGCGATAGGCAGACAGGAGCTTGTTGCGCACCTGCAGCGTCGCCTCAAACCCCAATGATGCCTTTTGGCGCTCAACCATCACGCTCACAATGTCATGCGTTTCACCACGTTCGTAAGCTGCTGTCAGTTCGGAAGCCTTTGCCTGTTGGGCGTTGACGGTCTGTACCGCCTTCGTAAGGGTTGCACCGAAAGACGTGGCGGGGGCGGCAGCGGGGGCGCTTGCGTCACCACCATTGTCCAGCCCCGCTGCACGTTGCAGCGCTTGGTTCTGGGCAATGATGGCCGAACGCATCTGGAGTAATCTGTTCTGGTCGATGGCTGTCATATTCTGGTCCTGGTCATTTACGCCCGAACCAAAGCAACCCGCGTGCCAATAACAAATATTACTTGTTTTACATATACTTGCTATTCTTCTATAAGCTGCCACAGCCACTAATGTCAGCTTTCCGACATGCTATCGCTAAAGGCCCGACCGCAAGCGCCGTTACAGCTTTCGTGGCCGCTTGGCCCGTTGGGGCATCAGCCGCCAAGTCGGAAAGGAAATATCATGACTGTAATCAACACCAATATCAGCGCCATGCGTGCCCAGAACAGCGCACGCGTAGCCAGCGACATGCTGGGCACCGCAATGGAACGCTTGTCGACCGGCAAGCGTATCAATGGCGCGAAGGACGACGCGGCCGGCCTGGCCATCGCGACGCGCATGGATGTAAAGGTACGTGGCCTCAACCAGGCAGTCCGCAACGCCAATGATGGCATCTCACTGGCCCAGACGGCGGAAGGTGCAATGGGCGAAGTTTCCAACATTCTTGTCCGGATGCGCGAACTATCGGTTCAGGCGGCCAACGGCACCACTGCAGCCTCTGATCGTGCCGCGATCCAGACCGAAGTGACCACGTTGCTCGGCCAGATTGACGATATTGCCGGCCGCACCGATTTCAATGGAACCAATTTGTTCGACGCCGCCGGCACATTTGAAATCCAGACGGGCGTCGACACTGGCCAGACTGTCGCCATCGCCTTTACCAGCATGAATGCGGCCGGGCTTGGTGTAGACGGCATCGATATGTCGAAAACCGCCGGTGCGTCGACAGCCATGGGGCTGATCAGCACGGCAATCGACACTGTGGGGACAGAGCGCGCCAATCTGGGTGCTGCACAGAACCGGCTCGAGGCGACGGTCAATAACCTCACATCGACCGCGACCAATCTTACCGAGTCCCGTTCGCGTATTGAGGACGCAGATTTCTCTGCAGAATCGACCAAGCTCGCTGCCGCACAGATCCTTTCGCAAGCCTCGACCGCGATGCTCGCGCAGGCGAACCAAAGCCAACAGGGCGTACTCAACCTGTTACGTTAATTCCCAACCCACAGGGCCGGCGCCTACTGGTCCGGCAATGGCCCACCCACTGGCGCCCCGATGGTTCATTTCCGTCGGGGCGCTTTTATTTGCGGTTTACAAACCACAGGCAAGACAAGATGCGGGCAGGATCATTACGCCTCTTTAGCATCAGCGAATCTATTGACCCCGCAAGGCGCGCCGCCTATAGGCCGCGTCCTGTCGCGCATACAGCCGCGCGACGCCGGTATGGCGGAGTAGCTCAGGTGGTTAGAGCAGCGGAATCATAATCCGCGTGTCGGGGGTTCGAGTCCCTCCTCCGCTACCATATTTTCCAATACTATCTTTGCGTTAACCCCTGCGGTGCGGTGCACAACCATGTGTACGGTTTATCGCACGGTTTTGAATTGTGCGGAGACGGGGCGGATGCGGTGTTTTCGCTGGTTACGGAATGGTCGTGTGACGCGACTGTTTGTCGCTTGCTTCAAGTCAGCGTTTGTAGGACATGCAACGAGTAAGCACAGCTCTCAGCCAGTCTTTCGTTCTTGTCCATTTGCAGCAGGATGGCAGATATGCGTGATAATTCATCGGCGGCAATCATCGGTAAGCTGGGCTTGCTACCTCACCCTGAAGGTGGATGGTATCGAGAAACCTGGAGGTCTGCGACTACATCCGGCAAGCGAGCGGGAGCAACTGCAATCCTGTTTCTGCTTGATGAGGGGGAGCGTTCGCACTGGCACCGGGTTGATGCTGCTGAATTGTGGTTGTGGCACGCCGGCGCACCTTTGACGTTGATGATAGCCAAGAATGCGGAAAGTGCTCCAAATCGCTTGAGGTTAGGGGGCGATGTCTTGAGTGGCGAAATGCCTCAACTGTTGGTCCCGCCTTTTCATTGGCAAGCGGCTGAACCGGATGGTGGTTGGGCTTTGGTCAGCTGCGTTGTATCGCCAGCTTTCGACTTTTCGGGTTTTGAACTAGCTGCGCTGGATTGGTCGCCCGGTTAATAGTCATCCGGGGCAAGCACTGACCCACTGGATTATCGTCTTAGGCGGATGTTTCAGCGGAGGTGAATTCGTAGTTTTCGGTCGATAGTGCACTGATCTAACAGCAAAGAATCGTGAAAAAGACCGTTCAGAACTAGCTGTCAAATCAAGCCGCATCTGTCGGTTTTGGTTTGGCCGGTTACAGAATGCCCGTGTGGCACGACTGTTTGCCGTTGGCTGAGAGCAGACGTGCTCTGGCGGCAGACAGGGCCAACCAAGCGACAAGCCGAAACTGCTATTTTTCAATATATCACGCAGGCGTCATTAATATCTGGGCAGCACCAGCCCGCTCGCCTTCGAAGCCAAAGTGGCATAATGAGATAGGTGACCGGCACGAATCCGGTACAAGTCCAGAATGTCGGAGAGCTAAATGCCAACCATGCGTCTTTCGCCAGCCTCGACCGAAGATTATCGCTTGCTTGCGGAAAAGCGCCTGCCCCGACGGCTTTTCGATATCATTGACGGCGGCTCATATTATGAAACCACGCTGCGCGCGAATTCCGACGACTTTCGCCGCCTGAAGCTCCGCCAGCGTGTGCTGCGCGATGTATCTGATATCGACACGTCGACCACGCTGTTCGGCCACCGCTGGTCGATGCCGGTCGCATTGGCGCCAACCGGAATGGCGGGGATGATGGCGCGCCGCGGAGAGGTCATGGCTAAGAAAGCAGCCGACTTAATGGGCGTGCCCATGTGTCTTTCTGCCATGTCGATCTGCTCCATGGAAGAAGTTGCCGCCGTGTCGGACATACCCTTCTGGTTTCAGCTTTACATGATGCGCGATCGTGACATCGTCGATCAGATCCTCCGACGTGTCGAAAACCTTGGTATCAGAACTCTGGTTTTCACCGTTGACCTCGCGGTTGTCGGTGCACGCTATCGTGATGTCCGCAATGGAATACACGATCTGCGCTTCTGGTCGCAATTTCGCGGAGGTTTCCTGTCCTATGCCACACACCCGGGATGGGCATGGTCCGTGGGAATGAATGGCAAACCGCATACGTTCGGCAACATCGCAGAGTTCGCACCAAAAGCCAAAACTCCTGGCGAATTCGGGGCATGGGTTCAGCAGCAGTTCGATGCCTCGGTTACCTGGAAGGACATTGAATGGCTGCGCACGCGCTGGAAAGGCGACTTGGTCATCAAGGGAATTCTGGATGCCGAAGATGCGCGTTCCGCATGCGATGCCGGCGCGGATGCGGTCATCGTTTCAAACCATGGCGGCAGACAACTCGACAGCGTTTCATCGACTATCACGATCTTGCCGAAGATTGTCGAGGCCGTGGCGGACCGCGCCGTAGTTCTGATCGACGGCGGTGTGCACAGCGGCCTGGACGTTACGAAGGCATTGGCGCTGGGAGCGTCCGGTACTTTGATGGGACGCCCCTGGCTCTATGCGATCGCCGCACGAGGGCAGGTCGGGCTGGAGGCATTGCTTGGTACCTATCACCGCGAGATGACAGTTGCCATGGCGCTCACCGGTACGCCAACGATCGCTGACCTCAATGCTGAATGTATCCAGCGTTAGAACACCTCTGGACAATCTGCAGGCCAGGCTAGCCGGATTGGAAGCCGAAAGACCAAAACTGGATTGGGCACCAGCCTGAGCCGTGAGACTTGGGCGATTCGCATGTAATCGCCGTCCTTCGTGGCGCAACTCTCGGCCACTTGCGTTCCGCACATCACGTAACGTCCAACTGCGCCCGAAAAATGCGAGAAGTCGCCGCTTCAAATTGTCCCATGTTCGGGTCCGTTGAAAAACTCGGGCGCCTTTTACAAAACCGTTAAAAATCAAATTTTTGATCTATATCTAGGCCGCCTAGGCACGGGGCTTTGACTCAGCTCCGAACAGGCGCGCGGCCAGCTGAAGTCGATAGAGCCGGGGGGCTATCGAGCGCCCCGCAAAAGCCAAGGAATGGCAACCGCATTGGATTGAACGGTGCCATTTTTGTTCATTTTCTCTATTTCTAAAATCCAATAATAATTGATATTATTGAGATAAAAATATAGATAATCTATGTATATTTTAAATATAGTGAAATATTAATAAATTACATAGTTTTTCTACAGAATATAGAAACTAAATCCCAAATAAGGTTAATGCATTCATATTGAGAATGACATCATGGTTAACGGATTGGCGATGTTACCATTTATCCCTTTTAAGCACGACGCCGCGTTCCATTCATGCTTTTTGCGTATTGGAAACTGGCAATAAATGACAAGATAAGGTTATGTTCCAATAGGTTCGCGGCAGCCTTCAGGCACGGCATGAGAGTTGGGTCACCGGTTCTCCCGGAAACTAGGCTGCAATGTTCTTATGCAAACATAACATTCTTTCATTTTTCAGGTGAAGCCGGCCCCGCTTTTGGGGTCGGTAGTCAATGAATAGGTCGTCACTCGCCGGCGTTAAGGCATCGGCAGTGCGATCAGGAGACGTTTTAATGACAAAATTTTTGAAAATTGGCGTTGCCGCAATTGCTGTTGGAGCTGCTGCTCTAACCGCTGGCGGTGCCGTTGCCCGTAAGGGTGCAGATGATCCGGCAGGTCATATTCGTCAAAGCCGGGGAGCTGACGACAATGCCGACAACGCTCGTCGTGGCCGCGGCACCGACGATCCAGCCGAGCGCAAGGCAAATGACGACAAGGGCGGCGACCGCATCGGTGGCCGCGGTGCAGACGATGCCGCTGGTGATGATCGCCGGGGCGACCGCACTCGTGCTGCCCGGACAAGCGATGACAAGT
>JACCDV011160781.1_pt1 | contig 14830 bp, 12 predicted proteins | sample 7446131 | NCBI WGS metagenome assembly JACCDV01 (sample SAMN15323448, study PRJNA562643) | freshwater metagenome | isolation source: river surface water | place: USA:Blue River Watershed | collected 2017-08-17 | reverse complement strand
GCCCAGGCGCGGATCGCACAGCAGTACCACGCCCGCCAGGTTGGGGCGACTGACCAGGTAGTTGGCCATGACCTGCTGCCAGCGGCGCTTGGCTTCTTGCGGCACGGCCGCGTAGCCGTAGCCGGGCAGGTCGGCCAGCACGGCGTCGGTGGCCCCTTGTTTGCCCAGCGCGAACAGGTTGATGCTCTGGGTACGCCCCGGCGTTTTGGAGGCAAAGGCCAGGCGCTTTTGCTGCGTGAGGGTGTTGATGCTGGTGGATTTGCCGGCGTTGGAGCGGCCCACGAAAGCAATCTCCGGCACGTCCAGCGCCGGCAGGTGGTGCAACTGCGGGGCTTCCGTCAGAAAACGGGCGGTGTGCAGCCAACCGTGAGCGATCTTGACATCGGCCGCTGGGCCGGAAGTGGGGTTGGTTTGGGTCATGTAAGCCTGAGGATTTCCGAGCATTGTAAAATCCCAGCGTTTTGCCTTCATCTGTAGCAATCCACGCCCTTGCCCACACAATGAAATCTTTCGCCTCGCTCATCGGTGCCGCTGCACTTGCCACGCTGTCCATGTCTGTGTACGCGCAGGCCGCCAAACCCGACCTGAAAAAGGGTGCTGAGTTGTTCGGCCAGGTGTGCGTGGCCTGTCACGCGGCCGACGGCAACTCCACCGTCGCTGCCAACCCCAAGCTGGCCCGCCAGCACCCCGAATACCTGATCAAGCAGTTGCAGGAGTACAAGTCCGGCAAACGCGCCAACGCGGTGATGACCGGGTTTGCCAGCGCCCTGTCGGACGACGACATGCGCAACATCGCCTACTGGTTGGCCGATCAAAAGCCGACCACCGGTTTCGCGCGCGACAAAAACCTGGTGACGCTGGGTGAGCGCATCTACCGTGGCGGCCTGTCTGACCGCAACGTCGCCGCCTGTGCCGGTTGCCACGCACCCAACGGCGCCGGCATTCCTGCCCAGTACCCGCGCCTGGCTGGCCAGCACGCCGACTACACCGCCACCCAGATGAAGGCATTCCGCTCTGGCGAACGCAAGAACAGCGTTCAGATGACCCAGATCGCTGCCTACATGACCGACAAGGAAATTGCGGCGGTGGCCGACTACATTGCTGGCTTGCGTTGAACCAATTTCTCGCAAACGACTCACACGTCAGGCAGGTCTTTTCGGGCCTGCCTTTTTTTGTGGCATTCACGGGCAGACATGACGGCTTCCACCGCAGGATTTGAAATCAAGGGCAGCTCGCAACGGCTGAGTGCGGCGGTGGAGCTGCTGTCGTCGATGCGGTTTGCGATTGCCCTGCTGACGGTGATCTGTATCGCGTCGGTGGTGGGCACGGTGCTCAAGCAGCACGAGCCTTTGAACAACTACGTCAATCAGTTCGGGCCGTTCTGGTCCGAGGTGTTTGGTCTCCTCAGCCTCTATTCGGTTTACTCGGCCTGGTGGTTTCTGCTCATTCTGGCCTTTCTGGTGCTGAGCACCAGCCTGTGCATTCTGCGCAACACGCCCAAGATCCTGACCGATCTGCGCCAGTACAAGGAAAACATCCGCGAGCAAAGCCTGAAGGCGTTTCCGCACAAGGCGCAAGCCGACCTGCAGGAAGGAGCCGAAGCCGCCGCGCACCGCATGGGGCAAGCGTTGCTGGCCACAGGCTGGAAGGTGCGGCTGCAGCGCCGCGAAACCAGCCAGGGCGTGGGCTGGATGGTGGCAGCCAAGGCCGGTGCGGCCAACAAGCTGGGCTACATTGCTGCGCACACGGCCATTGTGCTGGTGTGCGTTGGCGGCCTGCTGGATGGGGACCTGGTGGTGCGCGCACAAATGTGGTTCAACGGCAAAACGCCGTTCACGGGTGGCGGCCTGATTGCCGATGTGCCCGCCGAGCACCGATTGAGCGAACGCAACCCCACCTTCCGGGGCAATCTGCTGGTGACCGAGGGTGCCCGAGCCGGCACGGCCATCCTGGCGCAACCGCAGGGCGTCATCCTGCAGGATTTGCCCTTCGATGTGGAGCTCAAGAAGTTCATCGTGGAGTACTACTCCACCGGCATGCCCAAGCTGTTTGCCAGCGACATCGTCATCCACGATCGGCAGACTGGTGAAGCCCGCGAAGCCCGCGTGGAGGTGAACCACCCGGTCAGCCATCGGGGAATCCAGATCTACCAGTCCAGCTTTGACGACGGCGGTTCTCTGCTCAAGCTCAAGGGCGTGCCCATGGGTTCTGCGGTGCCGCCGCTGGCGGTTCAGGGGCGGGTGGGTGAGAGCACCCCGCTGACGAATGGTGACCAGCGCTTGCTGCTCGAATTCACCGGGTTGCGTGTCATCAACGTAGAAAATTTTGCCAACACCACCCAGAGCGGTGCTGATGTGCGCAAGGTGGATTTGCGTCAGGCCATCGAAGGGCGCCTTGGGTCGGCCCACAAGACGATGACCGAAAAGGAGTTGCGCAACGTGGGCCCGAGTGTGACCTACAAGCTGCGTGACGAGGCTGGCCAGGCCCGCGAGTACCACAATTACATGCTGCCGATCGATCTTGATGGCAATCGCGTGTTTGTGCTGGGTGTGCGTGATACCCCGGCGGAACCCTTCCGCTACCTGCGCGTACCCGCCGATGAAAACGATTCGATGGACGGTTTTGTGGCGCTGCGTGCGGCCTTGGCCGATGCCGGTTTGCGGCGGGAAGCCGTGCGCCGCTACGTCGCCGAAGCCGCGCGTGGGCAGCGCGACGAGATGCAGCAGGCCTTGACCGTGTCGGCCCAGCGCACGATGGAGCTGTTTGCGGGCGCCGACCCTGAGATTGCCCGCTTGCCACGCAATGGCTTGCCCACTTTGGGCGGACTGCAAGCCGTGTCTGCTTTCATGGAATCCAACGTGCCCGAGGCCGAGCGCGACAAAGCCGGAGAGGTGCTGCTGCGCATCCTCAATGGCACGTTGTTCGAGCTGTACCAGCTCAGCCGCGAACGTGCCGGCCTGCCGCCTTCGTCCCGCGATGAGCGGAGCGCCACCTTCATGACCCAGTCAGTGCTCAGTTTGAGCGACTCCTTTTTCTACCCCGCACCGCTGACCTTCCAGCTGACCGACTTCGAGCAGGTGCAGGCCAGCGTGTTCCAGGTGGCCCGCGCACCGGGCAAGACCATCGTGTACCTGGGGTGTTTGTTGCTGATCATTGGGGTTTTTGCCATGCTGTATGTGCGCGAACGCCGTCTGTGGGTCTGGCTCGCGCCCCAAGGTGAAGGTGCTCAGGCCACCATGGCGTTGTCATCCAACCGCAAGCTGCTGGACAACGACCGCGAATTTGACACCCTTAAAAACCGTTTGCTGAACCAACCCGCCGAGGCAACGCCATGAACGCAGCCACCCAGACCGTTGATCTGAAAAAAGACCTAGGTGCCACCAGCCAGACGTCCGGTTACCTGGCCCGCCGAACGTGGTGGGACTGGCTGTTCGCAGTGCTGGTGCTGGCCGGCGGTGTTTACACCATGGTTTTGTACAACGGCCACATGGACGTCTACGAAGAGGCGATTCTGGTGGGTACCGTTCCCAGCCTGATTGCGTTGGGCTGGTTCTGGCGCCCGGTTCGCCAGCTGACACTCGCTGTCACGGTGCTGTCGCTGCTGGCCATCTGGCTTTACCAGGTGGATGGCGTGCCTCAGGTGGCCCGGGCCGACGAAGCCTTTCTGTTGAAGTATTTCATCTCCAGCCAGTCCGCGATCCTGTGGATGAGCATGCTGTTCTTCATGGCCACGGCGTTTTATTGGCTGGGCATTTTTTCGCGTTCCAACGCCGATGCGTTTGAGCTCATTGGGTCCCGCATGACCTGGGTGGCGGTGACGCTGGCCCTGGTGGGCACCATGGTGCGCTGGTACGAAAGCTACTTGCTGGGCCCAGATATCGGTCATATTCCGGTCAGCAACCTGTACGAAGTGTTTGTGCTGTTTTCGTGGCTGACCGCCGCGTATTACCTGTACTACGAAGACCGCTACCAGACCCGTCGCATGGGCGCGTTCTCGATGCTGGTGGTCAGCGCGGCGGTGGGTTTCCTGCTGTGGTACACCGTGGTTCGCGAGGCACACCAAATCCAGCCGCTGGTGCCTGCTCTGCAAAGCTGGTGGATGAAGTTGCACGTACCAGCCAACTTCATCGGTTACGGCACTTTTGCCATCGCCGCCATGCTGGCATTTGCCTACCTGATCAAGCAAAGCGCCACCGAAACCCGCTGGTACAAGCTGGCGCCGCTGTGGTTGTTGGGCGTGGTGCTGTGTTTCGAGCCCCTGGTGTTCCGCCGAGGCGCGGTCGAGGGTGGCAGCAGCTACTGGTTCGTCTACTTTGGCGTGTCGGCCTTGATCGTGGGCGGCATACTGGCGGCCCGACGCCGCATTGCCGAGCGGCTCCCTGAGCTGGAGGTGATGGACGACGTGATGTACAAGGCCATCGCAGTGGGTTTTGCGTTCTTCACGATTGCCACCGTGTTGGGTGCTTTGTGGGCAGCCGAGGCCTGGGGCGGATATTGGAGCTGGGATCCGAAAGAAACCTGGGCCTTGATCGTCTGGCTGAACTACGCGGCCTGGCTGCACATGCGCCTCATGAAGGGCTTGCGAGGCACGGTGGCGGCCTGGTGGGCTCTGGTGGGGCTGGCGGTCACCACCTTCGCCTTCCTGGGCGTGAACATGTTCCTGAGTGGTTTGCACAGCTACGGCGAACTTTAAAAACCAGCTGGGGGTGAGCGCATGTTGATCCGTACCGATACAGATGGCTTCAATCACCCCACCCCCAGCGACATCACGCCGCGTACTGCTTACTTGCAACGCCGTGCCTGGTTGCAGCAGGTGGCGGCCGGTGCGGGTGGCGCCTGGCTCACCGCTTGGGCCGGGCGGGATGCGTGGGCTCAGGGCGCGCAGCGCCCCGGTCGCCTCGCTGCGCTCAACAGCACGCCGTCGACCGTGCCCGGTGCCAGCACCATGGAAGTGCTGACCCCCTATCGCGACGCCAGCACCTACAACAATTTTTACGAATTCGGGCTGGACAAGTCCGACCCGGCGCGGCTGGCAAGCCGGATGAAAACCCGTCCCTGGACGGTTCAGGTAGAGGGTTTGGTGGGCAAGCCCCGCACATTCGACTTGGACGACCTGCTCAAGCTGTCTGCACTGGAGGAGCGGGTGTACCGGCTGCGCTGTGTCGAGGGGTGGTCCATGGTGATCCCGTGGGTGGGCTATTCCTTGTCCGCGCTGCTGCGCCAGGTGGAGCCTTTGGGCAGTGCCAAGTTTGTCGAGTTTCATACCCTGGCCGACCGGGAGACCATGCCTGGCTTGAAGTCCTCAGTACTCGGTTGGCCTTATGTGGAAGGGTTGCGGCTGGACGAAGCCCAGCATCCGTTGACCCTGCTCACGCTGGGCATGTATGGCGAGGTATTGCCGAACCAGAATGGCGCCCCCGTTCGCATGGTGGTGCCCTGGAAATACGGTTTCAAGAGCGGCAAGTCGATCGTGAAGATCCGCCTGGTCGATAAGCAGCCGGCCACCGCATGGAACGTGGCTGCCCCCCAGGAGTACGGTTTTTATTCCAACGTCAATCCCGACGTGCCGCACCCGCGCTGGAGCCAGGCGTCCGAGCGGCGGATTGGTGAGGGTGGCTTGTTGGCCAAACGGCTGAAAACTCAGATGTTCAACGGCTATGCCGCCCAGGTGGGGCAGTTGTACGCCGGCATGGATTTGCGTCGTTTTTACTGAGGTGACGGGTATTGTTTGGCACCGTCGCCTGGCCACCCCCTGGGTGCGCTGGCCGCTGTGGGTGTTGTGCGCAGGTCCTGCCTTGTGGTTGTGGTACGGCGGGTTCGCGGGCTTGCTGGGACCCAACCCGGCCGAGGCGCTGATCCGTGGCTTGGGCGACTGGACGCTGCGCTTTTTGTGTCTGACTCTGGCGGTGACCCCGTTGCGTGTGATGCTTGGCTGGCCGGCATTGGCCAGTTGGCGCCGGGGGTTGGGGCTGTGGACCTTTGCGTATGCCAGCCAGCATTTGCTGGCTTATGCCTGGCTGGACATGGGGCTGGATGCCGCAGAGGTGCTGGCCGACGTGTGGCAGCGCCCTTTCATCTGGGTGGGCATGCTGAGTTGGTTGGCGTTGTTGCCCTTGGCCGCCACCTCATGGCCCGCAGCGGTCAAGGCACTGGGCGCTGTGCGCTGGAAGCGATTGCACCGCCTGGTCTATGCCGTGGCGGTGTTGGCCGTGGTGCATTTCTACTGGATGCGTACCGGCAAGAACCACTTTGGCGAGGTCTACCTTTACGCTGCGGTGTTGGGTGGTGGTTTGGCCTGGCGCATTGGGTACCGCTGGCTTCAGTCCAGCAACAGCGGGCGCTCCATCCGCAGCTGATCGTCCACGGATTCGCGCTGCCGTATCAACTGGCTGCGCGCGCCATCCACCAGCACTTCGGCAGCCCGGCCCCGGGTGTTGTAGTTGCTGGACATGCTCATGCAATACGCTCCGGCAGAACACACCGCCAGCAAGTCGCCCGCTTGAACGTTCAGCGAGCGGTCGCGACCCAGCCAGTCGCCGCTTTCGCACACCGGACCCACCACGTCCCAGTTCGTCTGATCCCCGCTGCGGGGCTGCACAGGCACGATGGCGTGATACGCCTCGTACATCGCCGGGCGGGGCAGATCATTCATCGCGGCGTCCACGATCAGGAAGTTTTTGTGCTCACCCGGTTTGAGGAACACCGCCTCTGTCACGCAAATTCCGGCATTACCCACCAGTGAGCGACCGGGCTCGATCATCAGCTGGCGCTGGCCGTAACCCCGTGCGTCCAGCTTGGCGAGCAACGCTTGCCACAAGGCGTCGGCCGCTGGCGGCGTGTCGCCTTGGTAATTGATGCCCAGGCCGCCGCCGAAATCGATGTGCTCCAGCGCGATGCCAGAGGCCTCGATGGCGTCCACCAGGTCGAGAATGCGGTCCATGGCGTCCAGATACGGGCTGGTCTCGGTGATCTGGGAGCCGATGTGGCAATCAATGCCCACAACTTTGAGCCCCGACAGGCTGGCCGCATGGCGGTAGGCGGCGAGCACCGCGTCGTGGGCAATGCCGAACTTGTTGCCTTTGAGACCAGTGGAGATGTAGGGGTGGGTCTTCGCGTCGACATCGGGATTGACCCGCAGGCTGACCGGCGCACGCATACCCAGCCCAGAGGCGACCTCATGAAGCACATCGAGTTCGGGCAGACTTTCAACGTTGAAGCAGCCAATGCCGACTTCCAGCGCACGCTGCATTTCCTGGCGGGTTTTGCCCACCCCCGAAAAAATGATCTTGGCCGGTGCCACGCCCGCCCGCAACGCCCGTTCCAGCTCACCGCCCGAGACGATGTCCAGCCCGCACCCCGCTTGCACAAAGGTTTGCAGGATCGCCAGTGACGAGTTGGCCTTCATGGCATAACAAATCAACGCGCGGCGGCCTTCAAAGCCCCGCTGGTAAGCGGCCAACGCCTCCAGCATGGCGGCCCGCGAGTACACGAACAATGGCGTGCCATGCTCCCGAGCCAGTGCAGCGACCGCCACAGACTCGACCATCAATTGGCCGTTGCGGTGAGCGATATGGGGGTGCCCGGGCAGGTGCGTGGTCAGGTTGGTCATGGGTGTGAAGGAATCAGCTGGCCGCATGGACGGCTTGTGGGGTGGATGTGGCGGCAGCAGGCAGGTAGAGCGGACCCTTCTGCCCGCAACCTGCGAGCATCAGGGTCATCAGCGCGGCGCCTAAAATTTGGACAGTTTTGGACATCAAGGAATTGTAATGACCGACCTGGAATACCTGGACCGCGCCGAGGCGGCCTTGAAAGCGGTGGAGGCCGCATGCGACCGCATCAACGACGAGACCGATGCCGACATCGACAACCAGCGCGTGGGCGGCATGATCACCCTGGTGTTTGCCAACCGCAGCCAGATTGTCATCAACCTCCAGAAGCCCTTGCATGAAATCTGGATGGCAGCCCGCTCGGGGGGCTACCACTACAAATACGACGGCCAGCAATGGATGGATACCAAAGGTGCCGGGGAGTTCTTCGCCCACCTCAGCCGGGAGGCCTCATCGCAGTCCGGCCAGGTTCTCGTGTTCAGTTCCTGAACAAGTCGAGGATGTTGCGCTTCTCCTGGTTTTCTGGCGGTGGCGCGCCCACATCAGCGGAACTGGCCTCGCCCGATTCGTTCATGCCCAGGCTGGCCACCCCCGAGCCGGGTTGGTATTCCTCGTAGAACCATTCGCCCTGGGTGTACACCACGCCTGCAGGTACCGGCGGCTCCTGCACAGGCACGTTGCGCAGCGCTTCGGCCATGAACTGCACCCATACCGGCAGACTCAACGCGCCGCCCGTGGCTTGGCGCCCGAGATTGCGCGGCGTGTCGTAGCCCATCCACACGGCCGCTGAAAGGGTGGGGTGGTAGCCCACAAACCAGGCATCGACCGAGTCGTTGGTGGTGCCTGTTTTGCCATACAAATCGGATCGTTTCAGGGTGGCTTGTGCGCGTGCTGCCGTACCCGAGCGGGTGATCTCCTGCAGCAACTGGCTCATGATGAAAGCGTTGCGTTCGGGGATCGCGCGTTGCGACTCGTCCGGCAGGCGGGGCGGGGTGTCCAGCAGCACTTTCCCCTTGTGGTCGGTGATGCGGGTGATCAACATGGGCGGAACGTAGTAGCCGCCGTTGGCAAAAACGCCGTAGGCACTGGCCATTTGCAGCGGCGTCACGGAACCCGCGCCCAGTGCCATCGTCAGGTACGGGGGGTGCTTTTCGGCTTCGAAGCCGAACCGGGTCGCCCATTCCTGCGCGCTGGTCGTTCCCACCGCCTTGAGGATGTTGATCGACACCATGTTTTTGGACTTGGCCAAAGCCGCGCGCACCGTCATCGGCCCTTCAAACTTGCCGTCGTAGTTTTTGGGCTCCCACGCTTTGCCACCCGTGACTGTGGCGCTGAAGAACAGCGGTGCATCGTTGACCACCGTGGCGGCAGTGATGCCTTTTTCCAGGGCCGCCGAGTAGATCATGGGTTTGAAGCTCGACCCCGGCTGGCGCTGCGATTGCGTCACCCGGTTGAATTTGTTGCGGTTGAAATCAAAACCGCCGATCAGCGCGCGGATTTCGCCAGTGCGCGGGTCAAGGGCTACAAACGCGGTCTCCACCTCGGGCGTCTGCGTGATGTACCAGCCCGTCGTGCCCTTGACAACACGCACCACTGCGCCAGGCCGCAATTTCAAATGAGGTGGCGCGTTGTCGGCCAGGCCGGATCGCACCGGGTCCAAGCCAGTGCCCGTGATCTCCAGCGGAGAGTCGTCGCCGCGCACCACCACCACTTTGCGGGCCGAGGCTTCGAGCACGACCGCTGTCTGCAATTCTCCGTTGTCGGGCAAGGCAGAAATGGCTTGATCGATCGCTTCCTCGCGCCGCGCGGCATCGGCTGGCAGGTCGATGAAGCGTTCTGGCCCTCTGTAAAACTGACGTCGTTCGAAATCCAGCACCCCTTGGCGGACCACGCGGTGCGCCACCCGCTGCGCCTGGGCATCCACCGAGGTATGGACCTGAAGGCCGCGTGTGTAGGTGTCTTCACCGTACTGCTCGAACACAGCCTGACGCACCATTTCACTCAGGTAGTCGGCGTGGATGAAATCTTCCGAGCGCAACTGCCGCAGACGCAGTGGCTCCTCTTTGGCGGCCTGTGCTTGCTCAGCGGTGATGAAACCGTTTTCCAGCATGCGGTCGATGATGTGCAGTTGACGCACCCTCGCCCGCTTGGGGTTGCTGATGGGATTGTAGGCCGAAGGTGCCTTGGGCAACCCCGCCAGCATGGCCGCTTCGGCCACCGTGACGTCTTTCAGTGGTTTGCCAAAATAGGTTTGCGATGCTACCGCGAAGCCGTAAGCGCGGTGACCCAGGAAGATCTGGTTCATGTAGATTTCCAGGATCTGCTCTTTGGTGAGCAGGTGTTCCAGCTTGAAGGTCAGCAGCACCTCGTAAATTTTGCGCAGGTAGCTTTTTTCGCTCGAGAGGTAAACGTTGCGTGCCACCTGCATCGTGATGGTGGACGCGCCCTGGCTTTTCGCTTCCCCCAGGTTGGCCAGTGCGGCACGCAGCATGCCCCGGTAATCCACTCCGCTGTGCTCAAAAAAGCGGGCGTCTTCGATGGCGAGGACCGCATTCACCATCACGGGCGGAATGTCTTCAAACGGCAACAGGTTGCGGCGTTCCTCGCCAAACTCGCCAATCAGTTCACCGTCTTTGGCATAGACGCGAAGCGGGAGTTTCGGGCGGTAATCGGCCAGTTCGGTGACGTCGGGCAGGTTGGGGTAAGCCATCGCCAGCCCCACACCGATCACGATCGCCAGAGCTGCGGCCATGGCCGCGCCCACGCCGACCAACCACCCCAGCAAACGACCGAGGCCAAAGCCCGTGGCAGGTGTGAAGCCTTTCGGCGGAGACTTTGGGTTGCGCGAAGGCGTTGTTTTTTCGGACATGCGGGCCTTGAGAATGAGCTGGAATTATAAAAACCAGGGCTGCGCACGACCGTTTGTTGTCACTTTCGGTGTGAAAGTTTGTAAACGCGAGAGGAATTTGGCGCATACTCGACCCATGAGGGAGATGGGTATCGTGTGTTTTTGACAACGCGTTACCGGTCTGTGCGATGCAAGAAGTTTGGGCGAACCACAGGCTTGCTGATAGTATTGAAATCACGAGGTCATGGACCACGTGGCACAAACACACATTTTTGGGGATGGAATTGATCTCACTGGGGTCTTTGTTCAGCCGGGAGCCAGCGCCACTTCTCGGTATTGATGTCAGCTCCACCACGGTCAAGCTGGTCGAGCTGGGGCGTGGACGCGACGGTGCCATGGTGGTGCAGCATTGCGCCATTGAACCCCTGGAGCGGGGCTGGATCACCGATGGCAACATCGAGAAATTCGACGAGGTGGCTGAAGCGCTCCGCCGTTTGGTTCGCAAGTCTGGTACCAAGACCCGCCACGTGGCGATGGCCTTGCCAGGCTCGGCGGTCATCACCAAGAAGATCAACCTGCCCGCAGGCCTGACCGACGCCGAAATGGAAGTGCAGGTCGAATCGGAAGCGACTCAGTACATCCCGTTTCCGCTGTCAGAGGTGGCACTCGATTTCTGCGTGGTGGGGCCTTCAGCAAACGTGCCTGACTACGTCGAGGTGCTTCTTGCCGCCTCTCGCAAGGAAAAGGTGTCGGACCGTCAGGGACTCGCAGAGGCCGCTGGTTTGACGCCAGTGGTGCTGGATGTGGAGTCCTACGCGTCGCGCCTGGCGGCGTCTCGACTGACGGAGTCGCTGCCGAACAAAGGACGCAACCTGCTGATGGCGCTGTTCGAGGTCGGCTCCCAGACCACCAGTTTGCAGGTGATCCGCAACGACGAGATGATTTACGAGCGCGATCAGGTCTTCGGTGGCGTGCAACTCACCAACCAGATTGCGCGCCAGTACGGCATTTCCATTGAAGATGCCGAAGCCAAGAAAAAGGGCGGCTCTGGCTTGCCAGCGGATTACCGTGAGACGGTGCTGGGCCCCTTCATGGAAGGTTTGGGGCAGGAGCTGGGCCGTGCGCTGCAGTTCTTCTTCACCAGCACCCCGCACAACAAGGTGGATCAGATCCTGCTGTCAGGGGGGTGTGCGGCGTTGCCAGGTTTGGCCGAAGCGGTCACCGCCCAGACGTCTTTTCCTTGCAAAGTGCTCAACCCGTTTGACGGGATGTCCGTGGCGCCAAGCATTCAAGCCAACCGCCTCGCGGTGGAATCCACCTCTTACCTCGTCGCTACAGGCCTGGCGTTGCGGAGGTTCAGCCAATGATCACCATCAACCTGCTGCCTCATCGTGAGGCGGCGCGCAAAAAGCGCCGCGAGTTGTTCTTTGTTCATCTGGGTGTCGCGGTGGCGGCCGGTTTGGCCGTGTCGGCGGCTGTGTACGGTGCCTACGAGGCCCAGATCTCCGAGCAACAGGAGCGCAACGGATTTTTGCAATCCGAGATTGCCAAGCTGGACGTTCAGATCAAGGAAATCGCGACGCTGCAGCAAGAGCTCAATGGCCTCAAGGCGCGTCAGTCTGCGGTGGAAAACCTGCAGGCGGATCGCAATTTGCCCGTCCACCTGCTCAATGAAATGGTGGCTCAATTGCCCGACGGTGTGTACTTGCGCACGCTGAAGCAGGACAACATGACCATCGCCATTGAGGGCGTGGCTCAATCGCAGGAACGGGTGTCTGAGTTGTTGCGCAATCTGGGTAACCACAGCGGTTGGTTGACCCGCCCGCAGCTGATTGAAATCACGGCGACCACGGCCAACCTTGGCCAGCGGGGACAGCGCCGCGTGTTCAACTTCTCGATGCGCGCCACCCTGATCAAGGGCCCAGAGGCTGCACCTGCAGCGGCGCCCGCGCCAGCACCTGCGGGTAAAGTTTGAGGCGGCGTTAACGTCGATACGCTATGGCCAAGACCCCCAAAAAATCTTCGGTTGATTTCGCAGCGCTGCAACAGAAGCTGCGAACCCAGTTCACCGGTTTGGATCCCAACGACCCTTCGTTGTGGCCAGCGGTGCCTCGATACCTGCTGTTGACCGTCATCGGCGTGGTGGTGGTGGTGGCACTTTGGTACGTTTGGCTCAGTGACATGGGTACCAACCTCGACGCCGAGCGCAAACGTGAAGCCGAGTTGCGCACCGAGTACACCCGCAAGCTCGGACAGACCGTCAATTTCGATCTGCTGAAAGCGCAGTTGGAGCAGGTTCGCCAGTATGTGGCGCAGCTTGAAAAACAACTGCCCAGCAAGGCGGAAATGGACGCGCTGTTGTCCGACATCAACCAGGCCGGTCTGGGTCGCAGTTTGCAGTTCGAGCTTTTCAGACCCGGTCAGGAAACCGTCAAGGATTACTATGCAGAGCTGCCGATCGCGGTGCGCGTTTCAGGCAGCTATGCAGACATCGGCTTGTTTGTGTCTGACGTCGCTCACCTGTCTCGGATCGTCACGCTGAACAACATGACCTTGGCACCAGCGGCTGGGCGACCAGGTGTGTTGAGCATGGATGCAACCGCCAAAACCTTCCGCTACTTGGACCCGGATGAAGTGCTTGCTCAGCAGAAGCAAAAGCAAAAGCCGGGGGAGGCCAAGAAATGAAACCGCGTTTACCCTTGCATATCATGGCCGTGGCGGCAGCAGCCTTGCTGCTGTCCGCTTGTGATGGTGGCCCTGACCAAGAGCTGACCCAGTGGATGGCCGACCAGCGCAGTACGGTCAAGCCGAAGCTGGAGCCAGTGTCTGAGCCCAAGCCTTATGTGCCCCAGGCCTTCACCCAGGCTGCTGATCTGTCGCCTTTTTCGGACGACAAACTGAGTCGATCACTCAAAGAAGAAGGTACTTCGGGCGCGACTTCGGCGTTGCTGGCCGCCGAGCAAAACCGGCGCAAGGAACCGCTGGAGGCCTTGCCTCTGGACACCATGTCGATGGTGGGTTTGCTGGATCGACAAGGTCAGAAGGTGGCCTTGGTGCGTGCCAACAACCTGCTCTATCAGGTGCGGCGGGGCAATTACCTCGGGCAGAACTTTGGCCGCATCACCGGCATTACCGATACACAAATTGTATTGAGAGAAATCGTTCAGGATGCAGCGGGCGAATGGGTTGAGCGCACCACATCCTTGGACTTGCAAGAGGGAAGCGGCAAATGAACCACCACCATAACACCGGCAACAGGCAGGCAACTACCATGTCACGCTTTCATCAACTGACCTTCGTGGTGTCTTCCTTGTTCTTGGCAGGGCTGGCGCACGCGCAATTGGCGATCCAGTCGGTCACTGCGGCCACCCAGGGTGGCACAGAGGTCATTCGCATTCAGACCAGCCAGCCGTTGCAGCAAGTGCCGGTGGGTTTCGCGGTTCAGACGCCGGCGAGAATCGCACTCGATTTTTCGGGTGTTACCAATGCCACGGGCAAAAGCTTGTTCGAACTCAACCAGGGCAACCTGAGGTCGGCCAACGTCGTCGAGGCGGGTGACCGGACTCGCGTTGTGCTCAATCTGAACCAGTCGGTGGGTTATGAAACCCGCATCGACGGTAATGCGCTGTTGGTCACCTTGAAGCCGCCTGCAGTCGCCACCCCGGTGGCTGGAGGCAATTTGGGTTCCGCGTTTGCGGCACCCGCTGTGCCCGGTGATGTGGCACCCTTGAACGACATCGATTTCCGTCGCGGTTCCGAGAGTGCCGGTCGGGTGGTCGTGAATCTGGCCAACAACCAGACTGGCGTTGACATCCGTCAGCAAGGCAAAAACTTGGTGGTGGAGTTCTTGAAGACGTCCTTGCCAGAGGGTTTGCGCCGACGCTTGGATGTGTCCGATTTCGGTACCCCGGTTCGCACGGTTACCGCCACTCAGGTGGGCGATCGCGTTCGGTTGTTGGTCGAGCCTGTGGGAAATTGGGAGCACAGCGCCTACCAAAGCGATAACCAGTTCGTGCTGGAAGTCCGCGAGGTCAAGGCCGATCCCAACAAGCTGGTTCAGGGCCCCAACTACTCCGGTGAGAAGCTTTCCCTGAATTTCCAGAACATCGAAGTTCGCGCCTTGCTGCAGGTGATTGCTGACTTCACCAACTTCAACATCATCACTTCGGACACCGTTACTGGCAACGTGACGCTGCGGCTGAAGGACGTGCCCTGGGATCAGGCGCTGGATATCGTGTTACAGGCCAAGGGCTTGGGCATGCGCAAGACCGGTAATGTGATCTGGGTTGCGCCGCAGGCAGAGATATTGGCCAAAGAGAAGTCCGAACTGGAAGCCCGTCAGCAGATTCAGGTGCTTGAGTTGCCGCGGACTCAG
>JACCDV010528585.1_pt1 | contig 14835 bp, 10 predicted proteins | sample 7446131 | NCBI WGS metagenome assembly JACCDV01 (sample SAMN15323448, study PRJNA562643) | freshwater metagenome | isolation source: river surface water | place: USA:Blue River Watershed | collected 2017-08-17 | reverse complement strand
GGTGGGTGTGGTCGGGCCCAACGGTTGCGGCAAGTCCAACATCATGGACGCCGTGCGGTGGGTGCTGGGCGAATCCAAGGCGGCGGAGCTGCGTGGCGAGTCCATGCAGGACGTGATCTTCAACGGCACCACCAGCCGCAAGCCCGCCAGCCGCGCCAGTGTGGAATTGGTCTTCAACAACGACGACCACCGCGCCGGTGGCCAGTGGGGCCAGTTCGCCGAAATCGCCGTCAAACGTGTGCTCACGCGCGATGGCAACAGCAGTTACTTCATCAACAACCAGCCGGTGCGCCGCCGTGACGTGCAGGACGTGTTCCTGGGCACCGGTCTGGGTCCCCGCGCCTACGCCATCATTGGCCAGGGCACCATCAGCCGCATCATTGAATCGCGCCCGGAAGAACTGCGCCTGTTCCTCGAAGAGGCCGCTGGCGTGTCCAAGTACAAGGAACGCCGCCGCGAGACCGAGAACCGCCTGTCCGACACCCGCGAAAACCTGACCCGGGTCGAAGACATCCTGCGCGAGCTCAATGCCAACCTCGAAAAGCTGGAAAAGCAGGCCGAGGTGGCCCAGCGTTACAACACCCTCCAGGCCGACAGCACCCTCAAGCAGCACCAGCTGTGGTTCATCAAACGTCGAGAGGCTGAAAGCGACCAGGTCAAGATCAAGGCCGAAGTGGACCAGGCGATCAATGCGCTCGAATCGCGCATGGCCGATCTGCGCCATGTGGAGGCCGATCTGGAAACCATCCGCCAGGCGCACTACGCTGCAGGGGACGAGGTCAACCAGGCCCAGGGCAAGCTGTATGAAGCCAGCGCCGAGGTGGGCAAACTCGAGGCCGAAATCCGTTTCGTGGTGGAAGGTCGCCAGCGGGCAGAGCAGCGCCTGCTGCAGCTGCGCGAGCAGACCACCCAATGGCAGCAGCGCAGCGAGCAGGCGCAGACCGAGCTCGACACCCTGGCCGAGCAGGCGGCCCTGGCCGAAGACCAGAGCATGACGCTGGCCGCCCAGGTCGAAGACCAGGCCATGGCCTTGCCTGACCTCGAAGAGGCGCTGCGGCAGGCCCAGAACAAGGCCAATGCGCAACGTGCTTCGGTCGCGCAGGTGCAGCAGCAGATCCAGGTGCTGGCCGCCGAACAGCGCAGCATCGAAGAGCAAAGCCGTCAGCTCGGTCAGCGGCGCGAGCGCCTGTTGACCGACCGCAATGCCCTGGCCAACCCTGACGAAGCCCGTCTGGGCAGCCTGCGCGAGCAGCTGGCCGAGGCCCAGGCCGACGCCGAAGCGTCCCACGCTCGCCTTGAAGACCTGCAGGCCCAGGTGCCGCAGCTCGACGAAGACCGCCGCCACCGCCAGCAGGTGGTCAACGACGAGTCCGCCCGGCTGGCCGATCTGACGGCGCGGATCGAGGCGCTCAAGGCGTTGCAGGAGAAGGTCCGCACCGACGGCAAGCTCAAACCCTGGCTGGCCAAACACGGCATGGAAGGGCTGGATGGCCTGTGGAGCCGCATCCACATCGAAGCCGGCTGGGAAAACGCCCTGGAAGCTGCGCTGCGCGAAAAGCTCGGTGCACTCGAGGTCTCCCGCCTGGACATGGTGCGCGCCTTCGCCAGTGATGCCCCCCCGGCCAAACTCTCTTTCTTCAGTCCGCCACCGGCTGCCGTGCTGCCCGCACGTGCCGGTCTGCCCTCGGGTTGCCGCCCGCTGTCGGATCTGCTGCGGGTGAACGACGCCGGTCTGGCCGCCCTGCTGGCCGACTGGCTGCAGGGCTGCTACACGGCGCCCAGCCTGGACGATGCCCTGGGCTGGCGCGGCCAGATGCAGGCCGGCGAAGTGCTCTTTGTTCAGGCTGGACATGCGGTCACGGCCCACAGCGTGAGCTTCTACGCCCAGGATTCCGAACAGGCGGGATTGCTCGCCCGCGCCCAGGAAATCGACAACCTCGACAAGCAGCTGCGTGCCCAGAACTTGATCGCCGAGGAAAGCCGCAGCGCCCTGGTGCGGGCCGAAGCGGCTTACGCCGATGCCTCCCAGCGCCTGATCGGTGTGCGTCAGGAGGCGACCACCGCGCAAGCCCGCGCCCACGAACTGCAGGTCGAGACCATGCGGCTGACGCAGCTGGCCGAGCAGATGCGAGAACAGAGCCAGCGCATCGCAGGCGATCTGGCCGAAGTGGATGCCCTGCTCGAAGACCTGCAGGAGCGCCGCGCGACGGCCGAGGCCCGTTTTGAAGAACTCGACATGCAGCTGGCCGACAACCAGGAACGCCATGCCAGCCTGGACGAACGCGTGATCGAGGCCGAGCGCAAGCTCTCCGAGTGCCGTGAGCAGCAGCGCAGCCTGGAGCGTCAGGCGCAGGAAGCGCAGTTCGCCCAACGCAGCCTGCAGGCCCGTGAGGGTGAACTCCAGCGCACCATCGAGACAGCGCAGCAGCAGATCCAGAGCATCGCGGCCGAAGAGCAGCGCGCCCACGACGAACTCTCCCGCCTCACCGACGCCGCAGCGCAGGGCGGTCTGCAGGACGCATTGGCCGTGAAGATGGAACGCGAACAGCAGCTCGCCGCCAAGCGCAGCGCCTACGACGACCTGACGGCCAAACTGCGTGCCAGCGACGAACGGCGCGTGGTTTTCGAGCGCGAGCTCGAGCCGCTGCGCCAGCGCATCACCGACCTGCAGCTCAAGGAGCAGGCTGCCCGCCTGGGTCTGGAGCAGTACAGCCAGCTGCTGCTGGACGCCCAGGCCGATCTGGAGGCGGTGGCCCAGTCGGTAGAACAGGGCGAGGTGCGCCTGTACGGCCTGCAGGGCGAGATCGACCGCCTGCACCGCGACATCCATGCGCTGGGCCCGGTCAACCTGGCCGCGCTGGACGAGCTCTCCAGCGCCCGTGAGCGCAAGACCTTCCTGGATTCGCAGAACGCCGACCTGATGGATGCGATGACCACGCTGGAAGATGCGATCCGCAAGATCGACGGTGAGACCCACGAACTGCTGGGCTCGACCTTCCACACGGTCAACCAGCACTTCGGTCGCATGTTCCCCGAGCTCTTTGGCGGCGGTCAGGCCCGCCTGGTGATGACCGGTGAAGAAATCCTCGATGCCGGGGTGCAGGTCATGGCCCAGCCCCCGGGCAAGAAAAACCAGACCATCCACCTGCTCTCGGGCGGCGAAAAGGCCCTGACGGCGATTGCCCTGGTGTTTGCCATCTTCCAGCTCAACCCGGCACCTTTCTGTCTGCTCGACGAAGTGGATGCCCCGCTGGACGACGCCAACACCGAGCGCTACGCCAAGCTGGTGGCCAGCATGGGCAAGGAAACCCAGTTTTTGTTCATCAGCCACAACAAGATCGCCATGGAAATGGCCGAGCAGCTGATCGGTGTGACGATGCAGGAGCAGGGTGTCTCGCGCATCGTGGCGGTGGACATGGAGTCGGCTGTCGGCATGGCCGAGGCCTGAGGAAACCCACAGATGAACTCACTGCAGATCAGTTTGCTGGTGGCCGGTGGCGTGACGTTGCTGGCGGTGGTGGCCTACAACCACTGGGTCTCGCGCCGCAGCGCGCCGCGGCAGGCCGACAAGGCCGAGCCTGTTCTGGCCGAGGCGACGGGAATGGAACCGGTCGAGCTGGTCGAACCGGTGCTGCAGGACGAATTCCAGAACCTGCCCCAGCCCGAACGCAAGCCCGTGCTCGATGCGCTGATCGACGCGATCGCCACCATCGAAGTCGATCAGCCCGTCTCGGGCGATGCGGCTCTGGCCGCCCTGCCGGTCACACGGCGTGTGGGCACCAAGCCGTTCCATGTGGAGGGTTGCAGCGAGCTCACCGGTGAATGGGAGCCGCTGGTGGCGGGCCGCCGCTACTCGGCCTTCCAGGCGGGGGTGCAGCTGGCCAACCGGATGGGGCCGCTCAACGAAATCGAATACTCCGAATTCGTCGTCAAGGCCCAGAGCTTTGCCGATGCCGTGGGCGGCACACCTGCATTGCAGGAAATGCTCGAAGAGGTGGCAAGGGCGCGTGAGCTCGACCAGTTTGCCAGTGCCCACGATGCCCAGCTGAGCCTGACACTGGTGGCACGCCAGGCGGCCTGGAGTCCAGGCTACATCCACCAGCATGCGGCAAGACTGGGCTTTGTGGCGGGGGTGATTCCCGGCCGCATGGTCCTGGCCTCTGCGGTGCAGGGCATGCCGCCGCTGCTGTCCCTGACCTTCGATGCACAGGCCGCCATGGCCGACGATCCGGCACTCAGTGCGGTCCGCGAGTGTGTGCTCAGCCTCGATGTGCCCCAGGTGCCGCGCTCGGAGCAGCCTTTTGCCCGCCTGCAGCAGGCGGCTCAGGCCCTGGCCCAGCAGATGGATGGCCTCATCACCGATGGCGCCAACCAGGTGCTGGCCACCGAAGTCATGCAACAGATCGGCCTGGACCTGGAACAGCTCTACGACGCGCTGGACCAGCGTGAGCTTTCCGCTGGCTCGCTCCAGGCTCGGCGCTTGTTCTCCTGAGCGGCAGGCCTTCCATGTCCAATCTGGACCTGTTCGCCGGCCTCCCGCCAGAACCGGTGGCCGAGCCGCCCGCCCTGCGTGCCGCCTGGCTGCGCCAGCAGTTGCACCACCATGCGCGGCTGTACTACACCCTTGATGCGCCCGAGATCCCCGATGCCGAATACGACCGCATGTTCCGCGAGCTGCAGGCGCTCGAAGCGGCACACCCCGAACTGCTGACCCCGGACTCACCCACCCAGCGGGTGGGCGGGCAGGTGCTGGACGCTTTTGCGCCGGTTCGCCATGCGGTGCCCATGCTCAGCATCCGCACCGAGACCGACACCGAGGCCAGCGGCGCCCAGGCCTTTGATGCGCGCATCCGGCGTGAACTCAGGTTGCAGGAGAGCGATCCGCCGATCGCCTATGTGGCAGAACTCAAGTTCGACGGCCTGGCCATGAGCCTGCGCTACGAGAACGGTGTGCTGGTGCAGGCGGCCACCCGCGGCGACGGCGAGACCGGCGAGGACGTGACGCACAACGTGCGCACCATCGGCCAGATCCCGCTGCGCTTGCCCGACGGGGTGCCTGCCGTGCTGGAGGTGCGTGGCGAGGTCTACATGGCGCGCGCCGATTTCGAGGCCCTCAACGAGCGCCAGCGCCAGCGCATCGCCGCCGGAGCCAAGGGTGAGAAAACCTTTGTCAATCCACGCAATGCGGCCGCCGGGGCGGTGCGCCAGCTCGATTCGACCGTCGCCGCCGACCGCCCCCTGAGTTTTTTTGCCTACGGTGTGGGCGAGGTCTCTGCGCCAGAGGGGCCTCCGCTGTGGCAGACCCACCACGGGCTGCTGATGCGCCTGAAGGCCTGGGGCTTTCCCGTGGCCGGGCAGACGACGCTGGTGCTGGGGGCCGCTGGACTGGTGGACTTTCACCAGCGCATCGCGGCCCAGCGCGACAGCCTGCCCTACGACATCGACGGCGTGGTCTACAAGGTCGATGACCTGACGCTGCAACAGCAACTGGGCTTTGTCACCCGCGAGCCGCGCTGGGCTGTGGCCCACAAATACCCGGCCCAGGAGGAAATGACCCAGGTGCTGGCCATCGATGTGCAGGTCGGACGCACCGGCAAGCTCACGCCGGTGGCCAAGCTGGCGCCCGTGTTTGTGGGGGGCGTGACGGTGACCAACGCCACGCTGCACAACGAGGACGAGGCCCGCCGCAAGGATGTGCGGGTGGGTGACACGGTCATTGTGCGCCGTGCCGGGGATGTGATTCCCGAAGTGGTGTCGGTGATTGTCGAAAAACGCCTGCACGAGGCACAGCTGTTCACCATGCCTCGCCACTGCCCGGTGTGTGGCAGCGAAGCCGAGCGCGAAGAAGACGAAGCCGACTACCGTTGCTCCGGGGGCCTGTTCTGCCCGGCTCAGCGCAAGCAGGCCATCCTGCATTACGCCCAGCGCCGCGCGGTCGAGATCGAAGGCCTGGGTGACAAGCTGGTGGACCAGCTGGTGGACTCGGGCCGCGTGCGCACCCTGGCCGACCTGTATGACCTGCAACTCGACGATCTGGCGGGCATGGAGCGCATGGCTGAAAAGTCTGCACAGAACCTGCTGGACGCGCTCGAAAAATCCAAGCAGACCACCTTGCCGCGCTTCCTGTTTGGCCTGGGCATTCGCCATGTGGGCGAAGCCACCGCGAAGGAACTGGCGCGGCATTTCGGCCAGCTCGACGCCATCATGGTTGCCACTGAAGATGCCTTGCTGCAGGTGGCCGACATCGGCCCTGTCGTGGCGCACAGCCTGCACACTTTCTTTGCCCAGCCCCACAACCGGGAGGTGGTCCAGGCCCTGCGCAGCGCGGGCGTGCAATGGGCCGAGGGCGAGGCCCTGGCCCCCATCGACATGCCCCTGGCCGGGTTGACCGTGGTGCTGACCGGCACCCTGTCTGGCCTGGGCCGCGACGAAGCCAAAGACAGGCTCGAAGCCCTGGGCGCCAAGGTCGCCGGATCGGTCAGCAAGAAGACCAGCTGTGTGGTGGCGGGGGCCGAGGCGGGCAGCAAACTCGAGAAGGCCCAGTCCCTGGGCGTGCCGGTGCTCGATGAGTCGGGCCTGATGCAGTTGCTGGCGGGCCACAGACCATGACCGTGCGTGACATCCTGAAGATGGGCGATGCCCGCCTGCTGCGCATTGCCGAACCGGTGCGGGCCTTTGACACCCCAGAGCTGCACGCCCTGATGTCCGACATGCGCGAGACCATGGCGGCAGTCCATGGGGCCGGGCTGGCGGCACCACAGATCGGCGTCAACCTTCAGGTGGTGATTTTTGGCAGCACGGCGGTCAATCCACGCTACCCGGACCGGCCCATGGTGCCGCCCACCGTGCTGATCAACCCGGTCATCCAGCCTCTGGGTCAGGAGGAGGAGGAAGACTGGGAAGGCTGCCTGTCGGTGCCAGGTTTGCGCGGTGTGGTGCCGCGTTTTGCACGCATCCGTTACACCGGCTACGACGAAAAAGGACAGGTGATTGACCGCACGGTGGACGGCTTTCATGCCCGCGTGGTGCAGCACGAATGTGACCACCTGATCGGCAAGCTTTATCCGATGCGGGTGCGGGACTTTTCGCGCTTTGGTTTCACCGAGGTGCTGTTCCCCGGCATCAGCGCGGCCGAGGACGACTGATCAGAGCCGGGACAGCCGCTGCAGGGCCAGCTGCAGCGTTTCATCCTTCTTGGCAAAACAGAAACGGATGACCTGCTGGTCAAAGCCCTGTCCGTAGAAGGCCGACAGCGGGATCGCGGCCACCCCCACTTCGGTGGTCAGCCATTTGCAGAACTCGGCTTCACCCAGGTTTTTCTCGGGCACCGACAGCCCCGAGATGTCCACGCACTGGAAGTAGGTGCCCTCGCCGGGCAGCAGGCGGAATTTTGTCTGTGCCAGCCCCTGACGGAAGAGGTCGCGCTTGCGCTGGTAGAACGCAGGCAGATCGAGGTAGGGGCTGGGATCGGCCATGTAACGCGCCAGTCCGTGCTGCATGGGCGTGTTGACGGTGAAGACATTGAACTGGTGGATCTTGCGGAACTCGGCGCTCAGACTCGCCGGGGCGGCCACGGTGCCGATCTTCCAGCCCGTCACATGGTAGGTCTTGCCAAAGCTCGAGACGATGAAGGCCCGTGCCGCCAACCCCTCGAACTGCGCAGCGCTCCAGTGGCGGTTCGGGGCATAGACCATGTGCTCATAGACCTCGTCAGAGATCAACAGGATGTTGGTGGGGTCGAGGATCTCCTGCAGGCGCAGCATTTCTTCACGTGTCCAGACCATGCCGCTCGGGTTGTGCGGCGAATTGATCAGGATGGCCCGGGTTTTGGGCGTGATGGCCGCAGCGATCCTGTCGAAGTCGGGTCGGAAACTCCCCGGGGTGAGGGGCACACGCACGACCACGCCGCCGGCCAGTTCGATGTTGGGCACGTAGCTGTCGTAGCAGGGTTCGAGGACGATCACCTCGTCGCCCGGGTGCACGATGGCCAGGATGGCGGTGAGGATGGCCTGGGTGGCGCCAGCGGTGACGGTGATCTCGCTCACCGGGTCGTAGCGACGTCCATACAGGGCCTCGATCTTGGCGGCCACGGCTTCACGCAAGGGGGCCACGCCCGTCATCGGCGGGTACTGGTTGAGGCCTTCGCGCATGGCGTCGTTGACCAGGTCCAGCAGCCGGGGATCGCAAGCAAAGTCGGGAAAGCCCTGTCCGAGGTTGACCGCACCTTTTTCAGTGGCCAGGGCGGACATCACGGTGAAGATGGTGGTGCCCATGTCGGTCGTCTTCGACGGGAAAACGGGGGTACGAGCGTTCATGCGGTGTTCAGAGTTCGTAGTCATTGGCCTGGCCTGACATGGCCTTGGCCACCAGGCTTGCCGTCAGGCGGTCGCTGAGCAGTTCGGCAAACTGGTAGACGAAGTGTCGCAGATAGGCCCCGCGCTTGAAGGCCACGCGGGCGACATTCATGCCCAGCAAGGGTCCCAGCGGCCGCACGGCCAGATCCTGCACCGGATCGTCCTTGACGGCCATTTCGGCGACGATGCCCACGCCCAGCCCCAGGCGCACATAGGTCTTGATCACATCCGAATCGATGGCTTCGAGCGCGATGCGGGGGTGCAGTTTTTTGGCCTCGAAGGCGTGGTCGATCCGGGTGCGACCGGTGAAGGAGGGGTGGTAGGTGATCAGGGGGTATTGGGCAATGTCTTCCAGTGTCAAACGTGATTTACCGGTCAGCGGGTGGTCCTGCGGCAGCACCAGCACGTGCTGCCATTCGTAGCAGGGCAGGGTGACCAGGTCCTGGTAGGCCGAGAGCGATTCGGTGGCGATGCCGATTTCAGCCACGTCCTGCATCAGCATCTGCGCCACCTGATCGGGGGCGCCCTGGTGCAGGCTGATGTTGACCTTGGGGTATTTCTCGCGCAGTCGGGCCACGGGCACCGGCAGCACATAGCGGGCCTGGGTGTGGGTGGTGGCGATCGAGAGGGTGCCGCTGTCCTGCGCGCTGTACTGGTCGCCGATCTTGCGCAGGTTGCCCACCTCGCGCAGGATCACCTCGATGCTCTTGAGCACATGCTGGCCGGGTTCGGTGATGCGTTTGAGGCGCTTGCCGTGGCGGGCGAAGATTTCGATGCCCAGTTCTTCCTCGAGCTCGATGATGGCCTTGGAGACGCCCGGCTGCGATGTGTGCAGGGCTTTGGCGGCTTCGGTGAGGTTGAGGTTGCGGCGGGCCGCTTCCTGGACAAAACGGAATTGGTGCAGGTTCATATTCGATCAGCCATATGAGCTGATTGAATTATGCCTTCAGGTTTTATGGGTGGGGCAAGTTCTGCAAAGCCAGACTGGCAAGGCAGCGGGTGAGTTCGGGCATTTCGCCAACCGCGGGCGTCAGTTCCAGACGGACTTCTGTATGGTCCTGCCGCAGCTGCGTCACCAGGGCGGGCAGGTCTTCTCGACCATGGCGGCCCACGCCCAGAAACATCGGCACGATGCGGATCGCCCGATGGCCATCCTGCACCAGGGCATTGACCACCGTTGGGAGGTCGGGCGTCATCAGCTCGAGGAAGGCGCAGTGCACGGCGACCTGCGGAGCCTGGTCTCGCATGGCCGTGGCCACCGCGTCGATCGGTACCCGCCACAGGGGGTCGCGTGAGCCGTGGGCGAAGAGGACCACGGCAGAAGGGGAGGTGTTCATCGTCGCAGAACCATCCAGCCGAATGCGGCCAATGAGATGAGGGTGTAGATCAGCGATGGCGCCGCCGAGGTGATCCAGGGTTCCCAGTTGCGCAGGTTGCCGATGTGGTTGAAAACGTTGTTGAGGAGGTAGAAGCTGATCCCCGCCATCACGCCGCCAAAAACATGACCGGCGATCTGACCCGAACGGAAATGCAGGTAGGCGTAGGGCAGGGCCAGCGTCAGCATCACCAGGCAGCTCAAGGGGTAGAACACCTTGCGCCAGAGTTCGATTTCGTAGGGCTGGGCGTTCTGGTTGTTCTGGCCTAGGTGACGGATGTAGAGGACCAGGTCCCATATTTTCATGCGGTCAGGACTGACCAGCGCCGCGCCCACCATGTCGTTTGAAATCTGGGTGGGCCAGTCCAGCCGGGGCAGCTGCTGCTTTTGCATCGCGGCGGCGTCGCCTTGCACCTGCAGGGTCATCGCCTGCACTTCGTGGAGATGCCATACACCATCCCCGAATTCGGCCTCGCTTGCCCGCAAGCTGCCCTTCAGGGCTCCTTGCGCATCAAAGCGCTGGATGTGCACCTGGACCATGCGGCCGTCCTTGTTCATGGCCCGGACGTTGATGGCGAATTGCTGATCGCCCTGGCGTTCCTTGAGCCAGGCGCCGGTCTGCCCCGTGGTCAGGTCCCCCCGGAAACGGGCCTTGAGCAGCAGGCCCTGCTGCTCGGCCCACGGTGCGACATAGTCGCCCAGCAGGAGAGTGAGCAGTACGAACACCCAGCCGAGCTTGAGCAGCATGCCCAGGGCCCGACCCGGGCCGAGGCCACCCGAGCGCAGGATGGTGAACTCGGAGCTCTGCGCCAGCCGTGCCATCACGAAGATGGTGCCGATCAGCACCGAGATCGGCAGCAGGTCGTACAGGTGGCCGGGCACCTGGGAGGCCACCATCCACAGTGCATGCTGGATGCGGTAACCCTGGGGCGCCAGCCGTGTGAGGTTCTGCAGCTCCTCGACCATGTCGAAGAACACGAACAGGGCCAGAAAGCCAATGGCGACGAAGCCCACGGCCACGGCGATTTCCCGGTAGAGCAGTCGGCGCACGGTCTTCATGGCGTCGTCCTGCCGGGTCGTGCGGGGATCAGGTCGCGCCAGGACCACTGACGGTGACGCACCCACAGCCAGGCCAGCGTGAGGGCGCTGGCCGAACCATGCAGCATCAGCATCCACTCCAGCAGCCCATAGCGGCCATGCGAGATCCAGTTCTGGCCGATGTTGACCAGGTTGTAATACACGACAAACACCAGCATTGCCAGGGCGAACTGGTAGCTGCGGCCGCGCCGGGGGTTGACCGCTGACAGCGGCAAGGCCAGCAATGTGAAATTCAGGGCGCACAGGGACAGGCCCAGACGCCAGGACAACTCGCCCTGGTTGACCGGTGTGGGGTCCTGGATGAGGGTCAGGGTCGGCAACTGACGACTGGCCTGAAGCCCGGTATCCCGGACCATGGATTCATCGACCAGCAGTTCGTAGCGCTCGAAACGCGTCCAGCGGGTTTCGCCGCTAGACGGCTGGTGCAGCCATTGCTCGCCGTCTTCGAGCAGCAACAGTCGGTCCTTGCCGCGCCACTCGATGCGGCCCCGCCGTGCGGTGGTGGTCACCTCCAGATCGTTCTCCGTGCTCGAGATGAACACATTGGTGCCCGTGGTCTGGTCGGGTGAATCCTTGTCGATGAAAAACACGCGCCGCCCGCCCGACGATTCCTGAAAGCGGCCTGGCGCCACCCGCTCGACATCGTTGCGCTTGTCGTAGCGCTCTCGTAATTCCTGGATCTGCTGGTTGCTCCAGGGCCACACCAGCAGGGCCAGCAGGGCGATGGCCAGCAGCACAGGCCAGGCAAAGCGCAGCAGCACCGGCACAAAGGAGGCGACGCTCTGTCCGCTGCTCAGCCAAATGGCCATTTCGCTGTCGCTGTAGATTCGCGAGAGGGTGGCGATGACGGAAATGAACAGGCTGAGCGCCAGGATGGTGGTCAGCTGGCTGGCCAGGCTGAAACCCATGACCAGAAGCACTTCAGAGGGGTTGATCGAGCCCCGGCTGGCCTGCCCGAGGGTGCGGATCAGCATGATCGTCATGACGATGGTCAGGATCACCACGACGGTGGCCACGAAGTTCCTCGCCAGGTCCTTGCGCAGTGAAGAATCGAATAACATTGAGCGAGTGAAGGACGAGCCGAAGATGAAATTTGATATCCGCCAAACCACACTGACACAGGCCGCCCAGGGCGCTCACGACGCCTTGGTGGTGCTCTGGCCCGATGCTGCCAGCGAAGACGGCGCTCTGGCCGACTGGATTGGCAAGGCCCGGCGTCAACAAGACTTCAAGACCAGCCCGGGTTCAGTCCTGCAATCTTACGGCATGGACGGGGTCAAGCCCCGCCATCTGGTGGTGGTCGCCTGCGGGCAGGGCCAGCCGCGCGAGATCCGCAAGGCCCTGCGTGCGGCTGTCAATGCGCTGCAGTCCGCGCAGGTCAGGAGCCTGTCGATCCATTGTGCCTGGCCTGAGATGCCGGCATCCGCGGTCCGCTCGATGGTCACCGAACTGGCCGATGCCAGCTACGTCTACGGCCATACCCTGAGCAAACCCCAGCCGAGGCAACTGGCCCGGGTGGTGATCGGTCTGCCCGTCCTGTCGGCCCAGCACAAGGCTACGCTGCAACAGGCCCAGGCGCTGGTGCAGGGCATCGAGCTGGCCAAGGAGTGGGCCAACCGACCGGCCAACCACGCCACGCCGAACCACCTGGCACAGGCCGCTCGCGCCCTGGCCAAGCACCCCGGTGTGCGCTGTAAGGTGCTGGGCCCCAAAGAGGTCGAGCGTCTGGGTATGGGCGCCTTTCTGGCGGTGGCCCGTGGTGCGGTCGAGCCCCTGCGCTTCATCGTTCTCGAATACAAATCCGCCAAAGCCAAAGGCGCGCCGGTGGTGCTGGTGGGCAAGGGCATCACCTTTGACACCGGCGGCATCTCCATGAAACCGGCCGCCGAAATGGACGAGATGAAGTTCGACATGAGCGGTGCCGCCAGCGTGCTCGGTGTGTTCGAGGCCCTGGCCCGCCTGCAGCCCGAGCTGCATGTCGTTGGTCTGATCCCGGCCACCGAAAACATGCCCGATGGCCAGGCGGTCAAGCCTGGGGATGTGGTCACCAGCATGAGCGGTCAGACGATCGAGATCCTCAACACCGACGCCGAAGGGCGGCTGGTGCTGTGCGACGCCCTCACGTATGCCGAACGCTTCAAGCCAGCGGCGGTGATCGACATCGCCACCCTGACCGGGGCCTGCGTGATCGCCCTCGGTGCCGTGCGCAGCGGTCTGTTCACCCCGGACGATGGGCTGGCCGAGGACCTGTTGCGGGCGGGTGAAGCCTCTGAAGACCTGTGCTGGCGCATGCCGCTCGATGACGAGTACGCCGAGGGCCTCAAGAGCCGTTTCGCCGATGTGGCCAACGTCGGTGGCCGCGCCGCCGGCTCGGTCACGGCGGCCAAGTTCCTGCAGCGTTTTGCCGGCAAGCTGGCCTGGGCGCATCTGGACATTGCCGGGACCGCCTGGCGCAGTGGTGCCGCCAAGGGCGCCACCGGACGACCGGTGGCGCTCCTGCTGGAATACCTCCTGTCCCGCCAGGGCCAGAAGGCCGGCACCAAGGGCGCTTCGCGCACCGCCTGAAGAGGTCCATGGCGCGCATCGAATTCCATTTCAACGCCCCGGCGCTCGTGCCATACAGCTGCCGCCTGCTGCGCAAGGTCCATGCACGTGGACTGAGGGCGCAGGTGGTGGGCCACGCCACCACACTGGCACAGCTGGACCAGGCCTTGTGGACCTTCTCGGCTCTGGATTTCCTGCCACATTGTCTGGCGGACGCGCCTGCTGCCATCCAGCAGCGCTCGAGCGTGCTGCTGAGCGAACAGGCCCGGGCCGACTGGGATCGGCAGGTGCTGATCAACCTGGGGGAGTCGGTGCCCGAGGGTTTCGAGGCTTTTGAGCGGATCATCGAGGTGGTCAGCGTCGATGAATTGCACAGGGCCCAGGGCCGGGAGCGCTGGCGCCAGTACACCCGCCTGGGTCACGAACTCGTGCGTCACGACCTCGCGCAAAGCCCACAAGCTTGACCTTCAGGGGAACCCCATGAAAAAAGCGCCCGAAGGCGCTTATTTACATGGGTTCTGGCGGAGCAGGCGGGATTCGAACCCGCGGTGGGCTATTAACCCACACACGCTTTCCAGGCGTGCGACTTAAACCACTCATCCACCGCTCCAGAGCCGGCCATTGTACCAGCCCTGCGGACCGATTTCGGGAGGGCCCCGTCTTTTGTGAGCGCAGTCTGCGCAAGAAAACTTGCGTTCAAACGGTGACGAAGACCGATTTTTCCTTAAACTTCGCGGCTGTTTCTCCTTTGGAGGGCCGCTGGCGCCCTGACCCCCATGAAATTCCGTTTCCCCATCGTCATCATTGACGAAGACTACCGCTCCGAGAACACCTCGGGTCTGGGCATCCGCGCCCTGGCCCAGGCGATAGAAACGGAAGGCTTTGAGGTGCTGGGCGTGACCAGTTACGGCGACCTGTCGCAGTTTGCGCAACAGCAAAGCCGTGCCAGTGCCTTCATCCTCTCCATCGACGACGAAGAGTTCACCCCGGGTCCGGACCTCGATCCAGCCGTCCTGAACCTGCGCGCCTTCATCGAGGAAGTTCGCCGCAAGAACGCCGATGTGCCGATCTACATCTACGGTGAAACCAAGACCAGCCAGCACCTGCCCAACGACATCTTGCGTGAACTGCACGGCTTCATCCACATGTTCGAGGACACGCCCGAGTTCGTGGCGCGCCACATCATCCGCGAAGCCAAGAGTTATCTGGAAGGCCTGCAACCCCCGTTTTTCAAGGCGCTGCTCGATTACGCCGAAGACGGCTCCTACTCCTGGCACTGCCCGGGTCACTCGGGCGGCGTGGCCTTCCTCAAGAGCCCGGTGGGCCAGATGTACCACCAGTTCTATGGCGAAAATATGTTGCGCGCCGACGTCTGCAATGCGGTCGAAGAGCTGGGTCAGTTGCTTGACCACAATGGCGCGATCGGCGAGAGCGAGCGCAATGCGGCACGCATCTTCAACGCCG
>JACCDV010216895.1_pt1 | contig 14839 bp, 11 predicted proteins | sample 7446131 | NCBI WGS metagenome assembly JACCDV01 (sample SAMN15323448, study PRJNA562643) | freshwater metagenome | isolation source: river surface water | place: USA:Blue River Watershed | collected 2017-08-17 | reverse complement strand
CGTGGCTCATCGAAAAATTAAGAAGTGAGGGGAAAAATCCTTGGGATTCGAGCGCTTGAGTCAAGATCCAAATACACAGGTTCGGCATTATGTCGAACCTGTTTTACTTATCTTGTTTTTGCATATTATCCAGAATTAACTATAATTTGCGCTCTATGAATAACCGAGAAGTTCTTGGGATTGTAATGGCACGAGGTGGCTCAAAAGGAGTTCCGAAAAAGAATATTGTTCTTTGTGCTGGTAAGCCGCTGTTAGCATACACAATCGAAGCAGCTAGACGAAGTACCGGTATTACGCGCCTCATACTCTCAACTGATGATTCTGAAATTGCTGCAGTTGGAAAGGAATATGGCATTGAGGTCCCCTTCCTACGCCCTGCCGAACTTGCTGGTGATCATGTACTCGACCTACCCGTTGCCCTCCATGCACTCCAGTGGCTTAAGGAAAACGAAAATTACGAACCCGATGCCGTGGTTCACCTCCGCCCAACGACTCCTCTCAAGAAGTCCGCTGACATAGATCATGCCGTAGAATTACTTTTTTCCAACACCGAGGCGCATTCAGTCCGATCAATATGTGAGCCGATATATTCACCGTTTAAGATGTATAAGTACGAAAAGTCTCAATCTCCCTTTCTCCAAACTCTCCTCACTCATGATTTCCCCGAGGTTTATGCTGCGTATCCGGAACCCTACAATATGCCGCGTCAAAAATTACCCACAATCTGGCGCCACTCAGGGTATGTTGACGTTATTAGAACTTCAACGCTCCACTCTGGATCAATCAGTGGTACAAAAATTCTGCCGTTTGAATTCGAGCGATGGAGAGACATCGATATAGATGCCCCTCGAGATCTTATTTATGCTGAGATGGCGATTAAATCATTAACCGACCAGGGTAAAAATACCTGGGAATAGTGCTCAACAACTCGTCGATATTTACCCTATTTCAGAATTAGAACGTACTCGGAAATTTCTAACTAAAGATACTATTGTAGTCATGATATTCGCAACCTTTCTTTCAATACGCAAAAAAATAAAGGGTTGTAGATTCGTACTCAGAAGCGTAAAATTATCATTCTTTAAACTCAACACACTAATCGATCCTTCTGAAAGTTGCGGCGCAAGTGGTAACTTAAACATACGTTGAAGTGCAGCCTGCATGAGGAACGCATGCGAAATTATACATATCCGTCCATGCGGTCTGCTCGAAATGTCTTTAATCGCATAGATGAACGCATCAATTGCATTCGACATCGACTGCCCGCCTTCAGGAACAAAATGAGGATTGTCCAACATTCGCTGCTTTAGCTCCTTTGCTTCGAGTTTTCCTATTTTCGCGCGAGCTACAATCTGCTCATTGAGTCGCTCATCAATGATGTACTCACCACCGGTGAAGGCATGTATGATTTCCCCTGTTTCTTTAGAGCGCTGGAATATACTTGCATACACGGCAACAACTTCCTTTTTCTTCATAAATTTCCCAAGCGCGCGTGCTTGTCGAACACCATGTTTTGTCAACCGTACTTGCGATGCATTGTCTGCGTCCAGGTTATCACTTGGGAGATCTTGGCAATGACGGACTAAAAATATCAGTTTTTCATCCTGCGTCATATTCATCCATACTCGTGAACGATAATTGCATTTTACCATTGTCTGGATCGCGTGGAACCGTGAGAAAGCCGAACGGTTTAGTTTCTCCGCCATGGAATACAAGAAAGCGCGCGTATTGGATGCCTTCTTTACCGTCGCACACCTTGATCACGAAGTCACCTTGATTGAAATGTGATACTACCCTAGTGGCCATATGGAGAATAGACGGTACTTTGTTCACCGAAATCGGACTCGCTATGATCATATAACTCGAAAGAAATAATCCTGGTAGACGGAAGAAATTGCATACGCGAATTACAAGGAGCCATTTTTTTGTATAGTGCGCACCATCGAGACCGCCTCGAAGAACGCAGGAAACTGCTTCGGATCGATCGGGCCAGATGACAGAAGGATTCCGGTATCCTGTAAACGGAAGTAGGAAGACGGTCTTCGTAAAACCCGCCGAGCGAAGCAATCGCTTATACCCAAACATACTATAAATGTATGTTCGGTATCCATTCAACTGCCCCTTACGTTTAGCATACCAATCCGCGAGGAAGCGCGGAAGATGTGTGGTGTAGCGTAATTTCGAATGCGGATCGCGATGTAAATATCCTGGGAAAAGCCTATTTTCAATAGCGATATATAAAATACCATCCTCTTTTACGAAGCCGCGAATTTGTTTAAGAAATTTTTCTTGCAAATCTTTTGGTTTCTCATCTAATTTTGCTGCTCCGATCCATTCGAGTACCCCACTTACAATAATTGCATCGAACAGATTTTTATTGAAGGGTAAATTACAGTACTCGAATGGATCGGCGTGCACGTATTCAATATTCGTGAGACCCTCGCTCTCTGCACGCAATTTTACGAATTGTAGCAATTCAAGAGACGTATCGACAGCGATTACTTTCTTATAATGCTTTGCAAGCGGAATGGTGATGTTCCCGTAACCCGATCCAAGATCGAGAACCGTCGAATCTGCACTCAACGGAAGCATGAAATGAAAATCTGCTCTGTCAAAGCTGTCGATATACTGATGAAGTTTCTCCGGTTTTTCAACTTGAAATGTAAATTGTGCCCGCGCCACCTTATATCCTACTGAACGCGCAAGTTGTAGAAATGAGAACATTTGTTCTCTATCCATAAGGCCCCAGTAAAAGTCCTTACTGGAATATATATTTATGCCATCTTGAGTACGAGTGGGAGGGTGAGAAAACATGGATTGGTACTGAATAACATCGGATTAGAAAGTCTTGACCAGTAATGTATATCCCGAGAAAATCTAGTTTAACATGGACACTCCTCGGAGCAACTAAGATTCTTTCCCGCTAATTCGACGAGTTAGCTTTAAAGAAAATCTAGCTAAAAATCGTTGAATGAGCAATTTGTCGTACTCATCGTATTGTAGAAAGTCTCGAAAATTAATACGGAAGTCGGGATACAGTTTCCTCAAAACTCGGTACCTTTCAATTCCAAAGAAAACTACCGTACTTAAATATTCAACCACAATTCCAAAAAAGCCGAATAGTACCAACGATGCCGTACCGACACACATCACAAAAAATAGTTTTGTTATCTGTGAGAAGAAAAGATTTTTTTGAGCTTTTAATGTGTAGAACATCGTTTGAAACACATTGTTTATACCCGAGGGAAGAAGAGATACAACGAGAAGCGCAAAGAGCGGCAAAGACGCTTCGTACTGAGGGAATAGAATTTCGACAATAACGGGGACGAGAATTAGCCCCACTGATACAACCGCGAGCGCAAGAAGCAATTGGTACTTAATTGTCTTATCGATAATTTTATAGAATATCGGACGATCATGTACATACTGTGGAAGTACGGGGCCGACTACTGAAGAAATATTGAGGAAGGATGACAAATGACCAACAAAGCCAGTAGCGACAGCGTAAAGAGCCACCACTTCGGTTCCTAGAAAAAGTTTAATAAGCCAGACTCGGAAACTTTTCGTAACTGTATCAAGATAGTTCGATAGAAGTGTCCATAAATTATGATCTCTGAAAAACCGAAGCGGCATACTTTTTCCCCTTGCAGGGAGAGTATGTAATTTCTTCAGAAGGACGAAAGTGCGAGGAAGTAGCAAAATTGTCGGAAAGCTTGATGCGATTACATATGCCCACAAAACTACAGATATAGAAATAGTATCAAAAAGAAAGAACCAGGCGATAAAAACTAGTTTTGAAGCCTCTTGGAGAAATGTAAAAAGTGCAGATGCTGTAAAATCAAGATACACGCTAAATAAGATACGTAGTACCGCCGATGCTGGTGCGACGAGAAACAGAAAAGAAATAATTGTGAAATACGAGCCGATCTCTGCTGTAAAAAATTGCCCGACAATTTCGGATCCAAAGTACAATACTCCCCACGCAGTTAAGGACAACGCAGTGAGGAGCACGATGAAATCATTGAAAAGGCGGCGCGACATAGGTAAATCGCCCTTACCTTTCTCAACGCCCATATCAGCAATTACCGTACGCTCGAGTCCTGAGAGTTGAAAAATACTAAAAACGCCGACCACAGAAAGCGCCAGTTCAGCTACGCCATACGCATACGTCGTAAGACTTGTGAGGACTAGTAAGGTATTAATAATAGCCACAATTTTGGTAAAACCAGTTGAAATTACATACGAGGCAGCCCCTTTTTCAAGGATACTTTTAAGTTGATTTGGTGAATGCTCCATATTTCATTTCATTCCCTCTCGTCGACAAGAAGTAGCTTCTGCAATATTCGTAGTTCATTAAGAAGTCCCCCGAATTCAAAGCGGATCGTATGCTGTCCTTCGGGGACCTTAACAGCCATATACAAGCCATTAGCGCGCGTGATGTCAACTGACTCACCGTCAATGTATGCACGCCACCCCTTTATATAGCTTTCCGAAAGCACAAGGTACCCCGGGTTCGTGGTTGATGCACTAAGTTCGTAGAAACCATTTTCAATCCTCAATGGCAACACTGTTGTATTTCTTGCTACCTCACTACATGTATCACAATCCAGATAGGTATCCTTTTCGAACGATACAGAATTACTCGTAAGTTCGCGAAAGCTTGCATGAGGTTGGGAAATAACACCTTTGGCAAAATAAAATTTTGGAAACGCTTCATTTTCATATAAAAAGAGTGGGATGTTGAGAGTTGTATACATCTGACGTGAGAGTAGTTGTAGTCGAGGATGAGTTAGTTCCACACCGGAAATAATATATTTTCCTCCCATCATAGAAAGCACGTCGAGGTGATTGAGTAAGTTCTCGGTGCGTTCCTCCACAGTCCCCGCGCCATAGCCAGCGAATAATTCGCCGCCAATTTGCTCAATAGCTGCCAGTGTATCGAGTGTGACAAATTGATCATACCCATCCACCGATCCAAGAGTGTGATACAGAAAGTAATTGGGAACTCCCCCTAAGACGGAATGCTGTGTTACTGCCTTCTCTTCTTCTGAAGAAAGCTTGAATTGGGGAGGAATTGCCGCCCCAACTGCTGCCCACGGTACAAAAGAATACATTCTGTACAAAGTTAGATCCTCAGGGGCTGCAAAGGAGAGAGCCATATGGGGGGCGGTACCTGCTTCACTCACGGGAACATACGAGCGATACCTCAAGACGGGGATGACTATCACCGTGAAGACGGTTAATGCAATAACTCCCTTTTTAAAATACTCTTCCTTGAGAATTTGAAATACATAACCGGTAACTAAACATACCGCAAAAAACAACGTTAGAAGCGGTAATAAAATTGCCATATCCTTCAAAGAAAGTAATTCCCTCACTGCTTCCAATGCTCGCAGTAACGCATCCGCATAATGCGCATCACCCTTCTCCATTCCAAGTAAGCCATACACACCCGATCGCACTGCGAGATTTTGCATGACAGAAGCAAGCAATACTCCCCCCGATACTCCGATCATGTTTATACTTACAATACCGGCAACCATGAGTGCACAGATACTCGCCCACCCTTCTAGGACATATCGGACAATACGATCTTCAATGAAGATTTTTATCCGATCGAAACCAATAGCTCCAAGGAGTGCAAACAGAAACGCCCCAACAAACATGAATCGGTACGGAAAACGAAACTGTCCTAATACCGGAAGTTTTGCCACTACATAATACAGAGGTGAATATCGTACTGATAAAACTAAGACAATCAATGCGGTGAGCGAAATTGCAATAATCTCTGCTTCGCTTCGCGATACTGATTTCAATTTATCCAACAGCAATCGGATGGAGAATACGATCGTGGCGAGCGCGAGGAAAAACCAAATGGCACCAACAAAGAGTGGCTTCTTCCCTGGAGTGATATAGGGAATGTAAAAATGGTCGGGTACCGCAAAAAGAGCCAAATCTCCGTACTCAGTCACCTTCAATGTACTCTGCTCGTACGTCGGTGGCTCGGCTCGCGCAGTAAGCGGCAAAAAAATACTTGCAGGTACGATAAATGGAAGACCGATACATACTCCAATAAGTATTCCCACGCCGTACGTTACGCCTTTTTTAGATAATGATACAAGCGTCCAATCTAGCCTAAAAAGAGCTATGCGAATCATGACGTAAATTGCCGTGGTGAGTAGTGCATACACCACAATTTGCGTATACCCTGATAGAAACGTAATGCCAACCCCTAGAGCAACCATGCTCACAACGACTCCGCGGCGCATAGACCCGACAAGTAGCCCATTTGCCGCGTAGATGAGAAGTGGCACAACAAACAACGTATTTGCAATCACCGGATTCGAGAGATATCTTAAATGAAACGCTATTAGGAAACTGGGGCCGACGAGCGCCGAAGCAATTCGAGAAATTCCAAAACTCCGTGCAGCGAGATATGACAACGTGCACGTAGCCACAAAATCAATAAACAGCCGTATGTGCGTACCTTGAAAACCGTCAAAAAAACTATAGATGAGAATATTGAGAGGATCAAAGAATCCCCCCGTCTGACTCACATACACCGGAAACCCTGAAAACATTCCGGGAATCCAAAGAAATGACTGGCCGCTTTGGAGTGCTTTCGCGTAAAAATCCAGAATCGGGTAGTAATACATTGCTGTGTCATGGTCTGCAATGTGCATCGCATATCCCCAAAGCGCAGGACCTGTCCATATGAGTGCAATAAAGACACTCCAAAGTGCTACAAGAAAGAATTCCTTACGCGTGGCCATGGCGAGCATAATACCACCGGAGCGCGTACGTCATTGAAAGTACTAGCATGAGGCCTTCAATGGGAACACGGTAGCGCGCATTTGAGACAGGGCCCGTCAACAAGGCGAAGTAGCACACTAAGGCCGTGAGAAAGAGCGGGAATACATCGCGACGGATGAGAGCGCGAATGCTTTCGAGTCCAAAAACTAAGGTAATTAATGTCCAAAAGCCACTACCTATCACAAGGAGTGCGATCGGAAGTCCCCCACTTAAAAGATAGGTAAACAGAAGACCTATGTCACCGCGCATGAGGGCGGTTGAAATATTGGGCATAGTCCCAATATCAATATTGAAAAGTCGAATCGTATCGCGCAGACCATCCGTCACAAAAAACGGGATCGTTTTTACGACGTGGAAGAACATGTAGGATATTTCATGGCCTCGGATTATTTCACGGAACTTATTTATGAACACTTCATTGCGCGCAAGCGAGAGTGCTTCAGCGCGCGGGAGAGCCGCTTGCTCGACGTTAAATTGATCGAGTATTGATTGCCCCCTCGCATCAGGCTTCCATTTCAAAAATTCAGGAGCGTTATAGAGGACGAGATTCGCATTTCCGACTGAGGATATTGCCCATGAGCCGAAATTGGTATAGTTGCGAGCCATCCACGGCAGAAGACCTATAAGTGCAACGGCAACCATGAGGGCCGCGTAGACGCTTGCAATCTGAAGAGGTCGCATGCGCACAATGAGATACGCCGCATACACCAAAGGAAGAAAAATCGCTATTGGCCGAACGAGAATGAGCGCACTTAACAAGAGACCTATACCGAGAAACGTCTGCCACGAGGGATTTGTTCGTGCGTTTTCGAGGACGACAAGCGAGAATAAAAAAAGTACGGTAAAGAATGCATCCGAAAGAAACGACGCCGAAAGGAAGAGTCGTACCGGTTCAAACGCAAACAGAATTGATCCCCAGAATGCCGCGCGTTCGTGATACCCGCGCGTGAGAATAAACAGCAATATCGGCGCGAGCGACATTATAAGTGCGTGCACGAAGAGTGCAACGAGCGAAACGCCAAACACTGAAAATAAACCCGCGAGAAAGAATGAGAAGCCGGGAGCGCGAAAACTCTCGGGCGCATACGGCGCTTCAGAAAGGGAAAAGACACGATGTTCGAGGAGATTCTGCGCGAGAAGAATATACCCCTTACTATCACCCGTGAGCGAAATCGGGTTTAAACCCTTTGCATACGAAACTCCGACAACGATTGCACATCCGAGGAGCGTCACACTCACTGAAACGAGTACTACTATTCTAAGGAGTCGATCATGCATTAAAAAGGCGGGCATATTATTTCTTTCGTACGACCGCAATGAGCGAGACGCCGAATGGAAGTGTAAGGAGTCGGAGGAGATAGCGCTCACATCCAAAAAGCGCCGCTAACAAAGAATTGAGTATCGCGGGAGTCTTATCAAAATCATTCCCTTCTTCCTTCTTCAAAATCTTTGCAAGTGAGCGCACAAACGCAATCGGCGGAAACAGAAAGAAGTTGTAGTAACTGACGAATTCCACGTCGAGCCCTGCCTCATGAATGACCCGCTTCAGGTGCGATCGTGTATACCGGCGAAAGTGATGCGCACGCACGTCATGCTTCGTCCAGAGAAATTGAAACGCAGGGACGGTAAGGAGAGCGACTCCCCCGCTTGTAAGCACCCGTTGCACATCTTTGAGCGCCGCAACATCGTCTTCAAGATGCTCGAGGACATCAAGCATGGCAACGACATCATAGGTATTTTCCGTAACTTGAGTTGAGGGAAATGGCGCTTGTATCACCGAAACCCCTGGTGCTATGGTCTTTGCAAACGCAATGGCCTCGAGCGCAGGATCAAGTCCATCAACCTCAAACCCGAGTGTTTGAAAAAGTTTTGCGTTGTAGCCTGTTCCGAGTCCGATGTCGAGAAGCTTCCCCTTCTTTCCCACACGCTTCAGAACATCAAAGACTACGGCGCGCCGCCCCACAAACCACCAATGGTTTTTTTCGAGCTCGGCCATTTCTGCGTACATTGCTGCGTCCATAATTTTTTATTATGCGTATTTTCCCCTGAAATAGCGACCGAGTATCAGAAACATACCGGAAAGTGAACGAAACGTATCTCTCAGTGGGCGAACACGCGAATCGGGATCGTCGGTCCAAGTAATTGGAAGTTCTATTGCCGTGTGTCCGCGGACTTTCGCGACAAATACTTTTTCGGCCTCTGCTACGTAGAACGGATCATACTGGTGCGCAAATATATCGCGTGCGGATTCTTTTCGGTACATCTTAAAACCAAGCGTAAAATCAGTGGTGCGCCACATCCAAAACATCGCGCGGGCAAGAAAGAGAAATCCGTAACCGAGCATGGTGCGGGTAAATGGCTGCCACAATACGATGCGCGAAACCGCCATCATACGACTCCCGAAAATTGCATCGAGCTCTGAATTCGTATCAAATTCTCGTACAAACCGGCCAATAGCTTCATCGGCAACAGAGCCATCAGAATCCGTTTCGAGAATAATATCGCCACGAGCCTCCGCGATTCCCCTTTTCACCGCGGCGCCGCGACCGCGATTTACCCCGTCTGAGAGAAGGCGGATTTCAGGGTTCTTTTGTGTCATCTCACGCACAAGCGCCACCGTTTTGTCTTTACTTCCGTCATCACTAATCACAATCTCGAATCCGTATCCGAGCGTACGCAAATACGGGAGCATCCTCTCAAGCGTCTTTGGCAGACGTTTCTCTTCGTTATAGGCGGGTATGACGATCGAGAGATGTGGCATATGGATCAAATCCCTCGGCTCATTGAATACGTCCATAATACCGCACTGCCCATATCTATACTAGAATGGGGAAACCTATGGCCGAGACGGATATCGTTACCACCCCCGAATCTGTACCGGCTGCATCGCTCTCCGTATTGGGATCCCAAGGAACCCGTGAATTTATTCGCTATTTTGCCGCATCCCTAATTGCTCTCCTTGTCGACATTGGCCTTCTTGCCGTCCTTACGAGTTGGTTTTTTATCCCCTATCTCACGGCGGGAGCACTCGCCTTTCTATGCGGACTTACGGTCGCCTACATCCTCAGTATTCGATGGGTATTTGAACATCGGCAAGTGCGATCATGGCCGATTGAATTTTTACTCTTTGCCGTGATCGGACTCATTGGCCTCTTTATCAACGAAGTATTCTTGTGGCTGTTCACGGGAATCCTCGGCTGGTACGTCCTTGGTTCAAAACTGATGAGCGTGGCCGCGGTCTTCACGTGGAACTTCGTCGCGAGGAAGTATCTACTCTTTCGATAAATGGTATGACTCATAAAACCGCACTCATCATTGGCGCTGGTCCTGCAGGACTTACCGCAGCATTTGAACTTCTTCAACACACCGATATTCACCCGATCGTTGTTGAAATGGATCCTGAGTATGTCGGCGGTATTTCGCGTACCGTCAATTACAAAGGCAACCGCATTGATATTGGTGGACATAGATTCTTTTCGAAATCAGATCGCGTGATGAAGTGGTGGGCTGAGATTCTTCCAGTATTGATCCAGGACGGTGCGAATGTTGATCTCACGTATCAGCGCACTACCAAGGCGCTAACGGAAGGTTTGAAGCGCGCAGAAGTAAGCGACGGCGACAATGTGATGCACGTGCGCCCGCGCAAAACGCGCATTATCTATGGTGGAAAATTCTTCGCCTACCCGATAGAGCTTTCGCTCGATACGCTTCTTAAGCTCGGACCGATCAAGGTCATGAAAATCGGGATCACGTATCTCTACGCCGTCCTCTTCCCGATCCGCCCGGAAAAGACGCTTGAGGATTTCTTTCTTAATCGTTTCGGTCGCGAACTCTACGAAACATTTTTTAAATCGTATACCGAAAAGGTATGGGGCACACCGTGCAATACCATGTCGGCAGAGTGGGGCGCACAGCGCGTAAAGGGTCTCTCGATCATGAAGGCGATCACGCACGCCGCACGAAAAATTGCACGCGTCGGAGCGTTAAGTGGAAAGGGTGTAGAAACATCGCTCATTGAGCAATACCTCTATCCCACGTATGGCCCCGGACAAATGTGGGAAGTTGTCGCGGATTTAATTCGCACAAAAGGCGGGGAGATCCGCATGAACACACGCGTGATATCGCTCGCTAAAGAGGATTCGCAGGTTACGGAAGTTCGGATTCAAACTTCGACTGGTGAAGAATCGCTTATCGTTGATTATGTATTCTCAACAACCGATGTGCAGAATCTCATCCGCATGATCTCCCCCGAGGCACCGCAGGAAGTCCGCACCGTTTCAAGCGGTCTCCAGTACCGCGACTTCCTCACGGTCGGCCTTCTCATGAAGGAAAAGCTCAAAGATCCAAACGGCACACCCATGACCGACACCTGGATGTACGTCCATGAAAAAGGCGTCCATGTGGGGCGCGTGCAAATCTTCCATAACTGGCATCCGAAGCTTGTTGCGAAGCCGGAGCATGGGTGGATTGGGCTCGAGTACTTTGTGAATGAGGGTGATTCCCTCTGGACCATGAGTGATGCGGATCTTATCGAGCTTGGGAAACGAGAACTCGCGACGATCGGACTTAGTCAGGATATTCCCATTGTAGATGGTACGGTTATTCGTCAGCCGAAAGCGTACCCTGGCTACTTCGGGACGTATGAGAATTTCGATACCGTTCGAACGCACCTTGATACGATACACAACCTTTTCCCCATCGGCAGAAACGGCATGCATCGGTACAATAACCAAGACCATTCAATGCTCGCCGCCATGGAAGCAGTGGCAATGATCGCGAATAATTCGATCGACAAATCAAAACTCTGGGCCATTAATACCGAAGAGGAGTATCACGAAGAGAAAAAATAGTATGTTTGATTCGACGAAACGCTTCCTGTGGCGAATGTATCCGCACGCACTCCTCGCCCTGTTTGCTACCCTCATATTTGCGCCGGTACTTTTTGGAAAGTTGGCATTTTTTGGAGAGGAGCAGAGTGGTTTTTATTACGCAATTTCTGAGTACGTATACGATTCAATTCGCGCAGGAAAACCCTTGGTATGGATCTCAAATTACTACGGCGGCGCTCCTGCAAGCCTCGATCAGTTTGTGAGTGCATGGTATCCGCTGAATCGCGTACTCTTTTCATTGTTTGGCACGTTTACCGCACATCACCTCAGCATCACGATCGCGACCGCCGCAGGACTCATCGGCAGTTACCTTTTCGGGCGTGCGCAAGGCTGGCTTGTATCAAGCTCACTCTCGCTTGCAATAATGTATTTTCTTGCAACGACGTATGGATGGATCTTAATTGGGACAACAGCCGCACACTCATTTGCAATTCTTCCCTTTCTCTTACTTGCGGCACATCTTGCATCACGCGGAAAATACGTTGCAGGAATTCTTATTGGCAGTACGGCACTGGGTATCGGCTTTCTTGCCGGCTTTATGCAAATTGTATTCTATGACTTTGCTGTCGCAGGAGCTTATGCGCTCTTTCTCGACTGGAATGCATTTGAAAAGGTAAAGCCGATCTGGAAAAATCTGTATGTCTCCTACTCGTATAGCGCCATCACACTCCTTGGCCTTGCACTCGGCTTTCTGCAATTTTATCCGTCGTCTTCGATGATCGATCTCACCATTCGCACGAGCTCGTATGCTAGTCAACACGCAACCTATCCGAATATCACCGAATTTGTGGCAGTGTTTCTCCCGCCGTATTTTTCAGTTCCCTTTTTTGGCGGAGGATCATCATCAGGTTTATACATTGGGGTCCTTGGGCTTATTTTCGGAGTGGTTAGTCTTTGGTATTACCGCACACGGGTGAGCGTATTTTTCACTGGCTTATATATACTCATCCTTGGCTTTGCATTCCATTTACCTTTTTTCGGGTGGCTTAACGAGCACGTCCCGCCGTTTTCTCATATGGGGGGAAATTTCCGCTGGATGGTCGCTGCCGCGTTCCCTCTCGCTTTTATCGGCGCTGCAGGTATAGAAGGCTTCCTACGATATCCAGAAAAAGTTCCCCGACGAATTCTTAAGTGGATCATTGGCGCATCCATTACACTAAGTGCACTTTTAATCGCGGGAAGTATTTTCCTTGCACATCTGGCTCAAATATTTGTCGAGTCTCCAGAGAAACTCAATACTCTTCTTCAATGGTACACACAGGGTAGAACACTCTCTTTTCCCCACGAGCACTACGTTGCTATTCTTTCGGGAACCGTGCGGGACTTCGCCTACATGTTTTCACTGACGAATCCCCGATTTGTATTTGGAGTCTCACTATGGGTTCTTGGCGCAGGTATTCTCTACCTCGTTCATTCTCGACGAGATACGCACATCCCAACACTCATCACTACATTTATGTTCGTCACCGGATTCGGCCACGCTGCCCTACAGTGGAATGAACTCGTCCCACAAAGCTTATATCAAGAACCGGCACTTTCGCGCGTCATACAATCTCAAGGTGAGGCACAACACGAATACCGCGTCTTTGGCTATCTCGTTGGCGAAGGTTCATTTTTGAAACTAGCTTCACAGAAACTCACCCCTGTAGAATCGACGAGCCTCCAAATGCAAACCCTCGTTAACAACACGAGCCTCTTTTTTGGTTTCGATCGTATGGATGGCATGGAACCGTATCGCACCCTGCGCCACAACCACCTCCTCGACACGGTCATTGTCTATGGCTCTGCAGTCTACGTCTTTGACGATGAGAGTCCTTCCCTTCAAACGAGCGCACTCGATCAGCTGTATAACCGCGATGTGCAAAAGAAAGTGTCACTCGAAGAAAAACTCACCGACCTCCCTAAACGGCTTCCACTTCTCTCAATGATGAACGTAAAGTACCTCTATTCCCCGTTTGAACTTGAAGATCCAACGCTTACCGAAATCGCACAAGTGCCAATAACAACATCCACGAGCGGCTATCCAATGTTTGTATATGAAAATACGCGGGTTCTGCCGCGTGTATACGCGGCGCAAAACGTCCAGTTTGCTCAGAGCGAACGCGAGGCACTCATTGGCGTCATTCGTGAGAAGGATTTTGCGAAAAATTCATGGATTGAATGTACCGGTTGCGACGCGGCTTCCGGGAAAGCAGGCATTTCAATTGAACGATACGAAGGCGGCGTGATTGACGTTTCAGTCAACGCTCTCGATGACACGTGGATTATCGTTTCCGAGAGCTCGTTCCCAGGATGGAAAGCTACGATCGATGGCGATGAGACGCCGATCTATAGCGCCAATTACCTCTTCCAGGCAGTCCGCGTTCCAAAGGGAGAACATGTGGTTTCTCTTACGTACCACGATATCGCGGTCGATGCGATTACCTCCCTCTTTCGCTAAAAAACCAGTAATTCTGCGAAGCGAGCCCTTCTGATATACTGCCCTCAACGAAATTCCCGCTATGTCCCGCACCGTCTCTGTCGTCATTCCCTGCTATAACGAGGAGGCTACAATTGAAAAGCTACTTTCGCGCGTCGAGAAAGCAGACTTTGGAACGTGGAAAAAGGAAATCATCGTTGTTGACGATGGATCCAAAGACAACACACGGGACTTGTTGAAAAAATATCAAGACCGCGCTGGATACGTCATAGTCTTTCAATCAAAAAACGGTGGCAAGGGTGTCGCAGAAAAAGCAGGAATTGCGATCGCTTCTGGCGACTACATCGCGCTTCAGGATGCAGATTTGGAGTACGATCCGCAGGAAATAAAAAAGATGTTGGATGTGGTGGATGCAACAGGTGCGCCGATTGTGTTCGGCTCGCGCAATATGGACTCCGCATGGAATCGAGCAAAAGACTTTTTCGCAATCAGTGTTGGGGTATGGGTAAGCACCGTATGGGTGAATCTCCTTTACGGAACAAAGCTTACGGATGCGTGGACCTGCTACAAAGTATTCTCAAAGGAGGTTGCTCAGAAGGCAAAATTTATCGGTGATGGCTTTGAGGCGGATTATCTTTTTATAGGCGACGCTACCGTGAAAGGATATCCAATCGTAGAGGTCGCAATTTCTCATGCGCCTCGGACCGTCGAAGAAGGT
>JACCDV010912770.1_pt1 | contig 14858 bp, 7 predicted proteins | sample 7446131 | NCBI WGS metagenome assembly JACCDV01 (sample SAMN15323448, study PRJNA562643) | freshwater metagenome | isolation source: river surface water | place: USA:Blue River Watershed | collected 2017-08-17 | reverse complement strand
GAGCATTCTTTTTTATTGAATAAATTTTGAATTTCAGGTAATTTGGGATGCAATCAAAAATGATAATCATTTAGAGATAATACTGATTCTTTACTTAATGCAATAGCACTTCTTGTTTTTTGATAGTCAAGATAGGTAGTATCCATAGGTATAATCATATTTAAAGAGTCATTACCACCTTGTAAAAAAATATAAATCAATGCTTTATAATCATTAGCTGTTTGAGCACTGATCTCATTAAATAAAGAAAAATTAAGCAAGGTAGGTGTTGCTAATAAATTTTTTATAAAATTTCTTCTTTTCATTATTTCTCCAATAAATAATCTGGATGATTAAATAAAATATAAAATGCCAATTGAACTCTTTTCATTTTCGCCTCATTAATTAAATTATTATTTTGCTTAGGAATTTCAATTGAATTTAAAATGTTGATAATCTCTATTCTATCTGTCAGTTTATTTCCTGCAAAATATTGATTCATATATTGAAATAAATTTTCTGAAGAACCTGCAATATCTAATAATGGCTGATAATTAAATTGTACTTTTCTAGGCCAATTTTTTCCCCATCCGCCCCATAACATCACTTCAATAGAATTATTCAAGCCCACGACTGAAGACTCTGAAATGATATTTAATTCAGGACCAACCATGTTTTGTGCAGTTAAATCTCCAATAGTATAAAAAGGACTGAAATAATTGAATACCGAATTAGAAAATAACGGTGTTTGAGACATTTCTGTCAAAGCATCATCTGTATAACCATTTGAATAATCATCATCAATACTGGTTTGTCCAAAATTTCTTAAAATATGAGTGCTTCTGAGAATAGGCTCTTTTAATTTACCACTATAAACGTCCAAAGAATGAATTTGTCTCAAAGCTTCTTCATCAAGTAAAACCGCAGCAATGACAGCTTTCATATCACCACGCACTGCGTTGCCATTATCATTAAATTTTTTAGCAACTCTTTCAATATATTGAGGAGATGGGTTGCTTTTTACCAGCCTTTGAATAAGTTTTTTACCAAAAAAAATACCAACATTTGGATGATTAAATAAAGTATCTAGTGCAATTTTAATGCTTTGATATCCAGCTGTACCAGCAGGAATGACTGTATTGAGAAATTTTTTCTCTTCCAATGAATGAAATTGAGGATACATCTGCATTCTCATGATATAACGATTTTGATCGAGTCCTTCACCATAATTATAAAATCGATTATCACTTGTATCGACTCCACCATAACTGAGTCCTGTGAAAACCTTTGCAAGACCTGTGATATCTGCATTTGTGTAAGTCTCAATGAGTTGTCCATTGTTTATTTTTAGAGAGCCATCCAGGTTCAATTCATTTAATCCAATTGTAAATAACTGCATGATTTCTCTTGCAAAGTTTTCATCAGGTGCTCGACCTTTGGTATTTGCCTTTTCATTTTTTAAATATGTGAGATACATTCCCATCATCGGACTATAAGTGATATCTTCCAATAAATCTCTAAAATTACCAAAACTGTTTTTCACCAATTGATCATAGTAGTAAGTCGCACCATCAATGTGATCAACAACTTGTGTATCTTTGAGAGAAATGACAAAAATCTCAGACAATCCAAATGCAACTCTTTGCCTTAATTGATCAGGCGCATATTTGGCATGATAATAAAAGGTGTCCCAGAAATAATCTGGTGAAATAAATTGATTAGGATTGGTTGCTATAAACGTATCTATTTTTAATTTTGCTCTAGGTAATAAATAAGAAGGTGGTAAATTGAATTGATGATTTATCCACTTTTGATATTCAGTAAATCCATCTATATCATTTTTAGTTGGTCCAAAAGTTGATTTTTCTAGAAAAGAATATACATGTGCTTTGTCTATACTGACATTAGGCACCAATGTCTGAATAGGATATTGTGTCAATGAAGAATGATCTGCATTGGATTGACCTCCACCACATCCTATCAAAATACCACACATTAAAATCATTATTTTTTTCATTTTGATATATTGAATAAAAAAAACGATTTTTCAATAGCTTAGAATCTAAAAAAGATAAAAGGAGCAAACTGCTCCCTTTAATTATATTAAACCTTCTTTTTCAGCTTTTTTGATGATTTCATCTACAATTTGTTCATACAAGTTAACTTCATTATCAACGAATGTTCCAGTATGTTGTAAGCTATTTTTTCTTTGCTCCAAATAAGATTTAATACCTTTAGGATAATATCTTGCTAAAATCGTTCTCGCTTTGGATGGTCCAATTTTTTCATATAATTTATTTCTCACAACTGCGTCTTCTGCTGTAGTAGATAAAGCCCACATTTCAATTGCACCAATATGAGCACTTAATAGTTGAGTATAATCACCAATATTTGTTTTATATTTGGCCATGAAAATACCTGCTCGACCATTTCTTGGTCCTTTAACTTGTTTAGCAAGATAGAATTTTTCAGCAGGATCATCCATACCAAATGTTTCCATTAACTCTTCAATATCTTTTTCAGTACCTCCATCCATGATAAAAACCGCTGTTGCAAAACTTTTCATTGTTTCATCGAAATCTTTAAGAGCCTGAGAGGCTAATGTCACATCCAAGTTCCACTTACGTCCCTCTCTCATATCTACGATAATTTGGTTTCTCACCATTTCTGACTTGGATGTTCTATGGAATTCGTCGAAACATAAACGTTTAAAATCTTGTTTAATTTCATCAATTCTTTTTTTATGATATTCTTTATATTTTGCAACCGGAATATGAGCTGGAATTTCAATATGTCCAGGGTAAGGCATTTCATTAATGGTATCTGGCCCCATTTTGAAATCTTTTCCAAGGATATATCTTGCTAATAGATACATAACCGATGTTTGTCTTTCAGCTTGCACACCACCAGACTTTGCAACTTCGTCTAAGTCTAATGAAATGACTCTGGCCTCTCCTAAATCAAAAACAGTTGGTCTTGCAAGAATTTTATAAAGATTCAAAGCGTCAGTGATAGAACGAGTAAAATATTTAATCAAAGGCTCTGTTGTACCTGTTTTAATTTCACCATAAATATCTTTAATTTTTTCATCTTGTGCTGATGTTGTTGCATCTGATAACAAAGGCACAGCATGTCTTTGAGCAAGTGATGCTTCATGAATATAACCAGCTTTAAATAGTTCATCAACCACTTCCCACCAAGTTGTTTTGTTATCTACATAAAGTCCAAGTCGATAAATTGCATCATCAACAGCTTTATCCACTCCTTTATCATAACGTTTTGGATTGCCTTTATCAGATGTTTTAAAAAACATATCCTGTACAATTGCATTTGCCAAACCTGACATACCTTCTTCTGGTTTTTCACTATTAGGATCTGTGACAATCAATAATATAAAATTTGCTAAAAAAGCCGCCTCTTCAGCAGTAGGGAAACGACAACCAAGTTGAGTATCAAATGGATTGACACAAAACTCATCGGTCATTCTCATTCTATAATATTGAACAAGATGTCTTTTATTCAATGGCAATGACTCTTTAATGAGAGATATCAATCCACTAGATGATGGACCAATATCCACAATACCAATTCTAGGCAATCTATCAATACCTGGAGCCAAACATAATGCTAAATTGGTGACATTCATGAGAACAGATTTACCTGAACCAGGCTTTGCAAATATAAGATTAATCCACGTTGTCTGTTTACTTGACCCTGGCTGATAAGGCATTAATTTATAATCTGGTGATAAAAATGGAACAGCTCCTTCAGTCCATGCTGAACAAGGTCTTGATAACGGTAACATAAAAGTTGCAGCTTGCAGTGGGGCGGCAGTCACTGTTGCAACACTTTTAGATGTAAATCCTATCGCACTAGAGACAACCCCTTGAACTGGATCTCCTGTTATCTCAGACACCTCACATGTACCCCAACCTTCAAAAGCCCTAACCAATTCAGATAATTGTCTTTCAACCTGCTCTTTTTTATGTACTGGTCCCCATGTTGCAAAAGCAACTCTGATTTTAACCACTGTTTGAGCATGGTCATTTTGCATCTCTTCTAATAATTTAATTCCTTTATTAATCAATTTATTATTATTAGAACTAAAGCCCAATACTGAAGCAAAAGTTTTTTTAGTTGATAATCCTTGTAATCCACCACTTTCCAAAAGAAATGAAACTCTCCATGGAAATTTTCCACCCAATGAACCAAATAAATGAGCAAATGATTTCAAGTCTTTAGCAAAAACATCAACATATCCTGGAGCGAATAATGTATCTCCAATTTGAACCGTTTTTTCAGTCAATATATTTGCATCTCTTGGAGTCAGTTGCCAACTTAATTTAGGCCAAACCATATCCCATTGTTCTGTCTTATGCAACTCTCTTCTAATTTGAGGAGCAATGGTATCACCAGGAAGAAAAGGTTGCCAATCCTCTGATGTAAAATTAAAATCTATCGACATTCTAATTGCTCTCAATGCATCAACAACATTATATTTTTGAGCGGCAATACCTACGCGAGATAATATCTCTTCAATTTTATTAACAAATGAATTATGTGTATTGACTAACACTTCATTTCCAGCCAAGACATCTTGTCTCAAGCTTGGTTTAGCCCTTTGAGAAATATATGCTTTTTTCTTTCTTGCCGACTCTTGTTTGGCATCATTTTTAACCAAAGCAGAAGGCTTTGTCCATAAAACCATAAAAGATTCTTCATAGTTTGCCATGCTAGATATATTCTTCACTCGTTCATCAAGAATTTCGTAAATATCCATATTCAATTTTCTAGCTGTTTCATAAGAAGGGGTAAGAGCTTTTTTCACCATAGACTCACTTCTTTGAGGATCAACTGCAAACCATATTTGTATTTGATGTCCTGGTTTTGTTAAAAAAATATCAAGTCCAGAAGATAATTCAGATGAAATTCTTTCATAATAAGATAAATCGTTAATTAGATTTCTATAACCATCAATTCTGATTAAAGTCATCAAAGAGCCATCTTTTGTAACCACGTTATATTGACTGTGAACCGTTTCCAAATCAGAATAATCTGCCAAATTCTGATTTAACATTTGTCCCAAGTTAATGATCATGGTATCAATTCCTGCAACTAATTTATTTAACATAAGTATCCTATTTTTATCAATTTATTTCGCATGATAAAAGAAAATTATAGATTTTTCAAGTACTTATATTAAAATAATTAAAAAGGATGCTTAACCAAATAACTTCTTACTTTTATCAGTCAATTCTTTAATTAAAATATTATAGATTTCATTATTATCTTTGACATAAACACCAGAATGCTTTAAGCCTTCTTTTCTTTGTTCAATGACTTTATCCATTCCATCTGGATAATATTTAGACAATAAATCAATAGCTTTTTGCATACCAATATTATTTGCCAAATTATATTTTATCATAAAATCGTTTACACTAGGAGAGATATACCATTTTTCAATTGGCCCTACATGATTAGATAACATGGTTATATAGTTTCGGTTATTATGATAAGTCTTACATAATATTGCCCCACTTCTACCATTAGAATAAGGATAAACTTTATTAACAAGATAAAATTTTTCCACCTCTTCATTTAATTTAAAAAATTTTTCAAAGAAAAATAATTGATTTCTAGCAATATGGTCAGTGACAAATAAATGCATTAAATTTTTAGATAATGTTTCATTTAAATATTTCGGTTCATTCAAAGCATATACAAAATGGGCATTAAACTCTGACATCAGGCTCATATTTTTACAAACCTGTTGAGCAACATGAGTATTTCTGAAGGCGATATGTAAATCATCAAAACAAAATCTTTTTTCTTCTTCTAGCATATTTTCTATTTTTTCTTGATAATATTGATCATATTGATTTGGCAATCCTGCATCTTTTAAATCCTTCATGGAATACAAATCTTTTTGAATAAACTGAAGATATGCTAAATAAATAGATGAAAATTTTTTCTCTTCCAATATGCTACCAGTTTTAAAATGCTCACTTAAATCAAGTGAACTGACAATATTATCATCCAGATTCAAAGCAGTATATCCTAATATATTAGGAGCATCTTTTTGAATATTTCGGATCATTTCTGACAAATGATTTAACATAAATAAATAACCATATTTTTTTTCAATATATTGTTGAACTTCTTCTTTATTAATTAAATTAAATAAATCTATCATGGTAGGATAGGTATATGTGCTGACTATCTGTGCTTCTTTTATCTTATTTTTTTCGTATAAATAATGAACAACACTATTCCAAGATGTTTCATTTTGAATGGCAATATCATGATCAAAACTAACCATTCCTTTTTTATATTTATTAGGATTGTTAATTTTTTCTTTATACAACAAATCAATTAATTCAGAAATCATATTCAGCTTTTTCTGATATTGATTAAAAAGATCTGAAATAACCAATGGCAATTCTTCTATAAAGGTAGAAAGAGGAAATTGTTTTTTAATTGCTTTGACAACATCTTCATTTTTTACAATTCTAATTAGATCATTTAAATCTTCTTTTTCAAAACTTCCATCAAAAATAAATTGATTAACTTTTCCATCTTTCCAGAAGTTATATAAAAAATAAATCCAATAAATAAATTGAATAGAATTATCAACAGACCAATTTTTTAGTTGTTTTTCTCTAGATACATTGATGATTTCTTTAATTAAATCAAAGTTTTCATTCATTTTTTCTCTATCTTTTGGTTTCATTAAATTTTCATCATAAATTAAATTATCTAAATAATTAATTAAAAAATCTTTTTTATTTTGATGAGGAGTTTTACAACCCATTGGTAAATCAAAAATATTCACATTAAAAAATGCATCTTTACTGACTTTATAATAATTAATTCTTTCAGATATTTCAGGTTTTGAAAATCTTTTAATAAAATCAATCAAACCAACATTAGACATACTAATATCAATTGTTTTTAATTTTGGCATTTCTCCCAATTGTGGCGTTGTTAAATAGGCTAAATTGAGTTGGTTTAACAACAAAGATTTTCCACTTTGATGATTACCAATGATGGCAATATTTTTATATTCTTGAGTCGCATCATATTGATAAGGTATTGTTTTGCTATCTGGTGAAATAAAATTAAAGTTACCTGTTTTATAAGGTGTGGCTGGCCTTGTAATGGGTGACATGAACAAAGCACCAGATAAAGACAACATAGAAGTTGGTGCAATACTGTTATATGTTGTTGCAATATTAGATGAAACAATACCAGCAACAGGCTCTCTGTTGACTTCATTGACTAAAGATTGTCCCCACTGCTGTAATGCTCTACCTAAAACAATCATGTTTTTTTCAAGCTCTTTTTCTTCTTTTTCATACATCCATGTAGAGGCACATAATCTAACCTTCACGTTAACGTCATACATATCTATTAATTGTTCTCTGATTTTTGGCAAGGACTCTTGGACTAATTTATTATATTCTACAAATGGTAAAATAGAATAAATACTTTTTTTACCAATATCATTGAGCTGATTACCACCAGCTATCGTCAATGATAAGCGGAATGGTATTTTTTCCTTTAAATTTCCTTGTAGCTCTGCAAAAGTTAGAATATTTTTTGGAAAAACATCCATGATGACAGAGCCAAAAATTTTTTCTCCCACTTGTACAATTTTATTATTAACCACATGAACAGGATAGTCTGATAATTGTTGATTTAACGCAACAGACATAATATCCCAATCTTTTGTTTGCTTGATATGTTTTTTGGCTTCAGAAGATACTTTATCACCTATGAAAACAGGTTTAAAATCTTTATCTATATTGGTTGTTAACCCTCTTTTGATGATTTTTGTCATTTGGTAAACATCTAATCCAATGATACTTAATTTTAAATTATTACTGATTTCTTCAAAATCATTTAAAAACTCGATATGATTTTCAAAAAATTGATTAATATTTTTATAACTCGTCATTCTGGAATAAAGAGCTATATATGTTTTTTCATTGTTGGTTTTCGATGCAAATAAATAGTTTCTTTCTTGAATAATATCTTTTAAGTTAACGCCAATTGATTGAGAATATTCTTCATATTGTTTAGCATCTTCTTGCGCTTCTTGTTTAGCATTCAAAATATCTGAGGTAAAAACGAACTGCATCATATGAGTTTCATCTTTAAAATATTTTTTTAATTTGGATGTCATGCTGTTGACCATTTTAATCAAGTCTTCCTTGGTTAAAATATAGCGATAACCATCTATTTCAAACAACGATACTAAACTGCCATCTTTCATGATAAGAGTTTTTTCATCATGCATAGCTTCTAAATCAATGTATTCAGATAATTCTTTTTTATCAAAAACATTTAACCATGTTACAAAACTATCAATGGAATTAACAAAAGGCTTTAGCATAACATCCTCAAACAAAATGATTTGAAATCATATTTTATTGTCTTTTAAAAGTCAAGACATGAAAATTAATTCTCGATGTTTTTCTATCATGTATTGAGGCACATTTAATCCAGCATGTGGTGCAATTTCTATCATTTTAGAAATATGTTGGTCTTCTACAGCTAAAGTTACAGCACCATACGCATATGAAACAACCTTAAAACCAGCAGAGGCCATCATCATAGCTGAAGTCAAAGTCATGAATCTATCAGCGGCTTTTAACCAACAAGCTCTAGGGGATACCAAATACCTGCCTTTTGTTTTAGGATTTAATGAACGAGCAGCCAACCCCGTCCACAAAACCTCAGACAATAAACCTAAACTATAAGAAAAATCAGATAATTCTCCTAGGTATGGCAAAGTTACTTTATCATCCAATGATTGATAGCCTTTTGCAATAAAAGCTGCTTCTATATGCAATTTTGCAAACTTACTTAAATACAGGAGTTCAGGTTGAGAAACCCAGTTTCTATCTTTTGTTTTTCCTCCTTCTCCAATTGCTTCTCCCAAATTTAACATCTTAGAAAGATCAATAGAAATTTGAGTAGGATAATCAAATTCAAGAATTTGCACTTTGACAATAAATGGTCTTTTTTGAGACATTAAAAATTCTATTTTTTTATCAGTGGTTTTAGGCAATTCATCTGGACCAATGAAATCCCAATCTTGATTCCAAATAGGCATTGCTGTTTCTAATATTTGTTTAGCATGATAATAACGTGGTCTTCTTAGTGTAACAAAAGATGGTAAGTCTTTGATATTTTTTTCACAAATCACCAAATCTTGATAAGACCTCATTAACGCCTCATCAACAAAATCTGAAATATTTTCATCTTTTTCAATAAGACAATCTCTAATTTCCGTGTTTAAATCTTTTTGATTAAATTCTTCTATAGGATAAAATTCTTTTGATAAATTCATCACTTTATTAAAAATTTCTGATATTTTTTCACATACAGTTGCAATAGGTACTTTCGGAGGTGTGAGTCCAATTTCTTTCATGATTTGCCCCACATCTGTTCTTAAATAGGCAGAATGTTTTAATTTTTTTTGACTCACTGCTCCCGTTTTCCACAATGTTTGTTGATTTAGATTTGTTAACCATTTAATATCAATACTTAATTCTTCAACATTTTTGACTCTAAATGCATTTTTTCCTTCAATAGAGGCCCATCCTGATCCAGGCATAGGCTTAAGACTTCCATCGACATCAACCAAATCAAACATAACACAACCAAATCTAATATTAGATTTGTTCATAATTCCTTGATTTGGTTGATTTACTTCAGTCATATGGTTTTAATAATGATAATATGAGTTATTATTTTTTTTTATTTTGTAAAGAGATTATCAAAATAAAATAGATTAAACAACAGGTTCAGTCATGATTAATTTTTCCCAAGTTGAAGGTGGAATATCAGCAAACAAATTTTCTCTCCAATATTTAGTTTGAATAGAAAATCTTGATTTAGTTGCCAATATTTTAAAAGGTCTTAATGAAGAAAACCTTCTATCATATTGATCTTCACCCATGTTAATCAATGCATTAGCAAAAACTGAAGGCTCTGAAGCACCTGCTTGAAATTGATGTTCAACAACAAGAGAACGTTCGGACAAGGATGTATCGATCATTCTAGCAATTTTTGCAAAAGCAGAAACTTCTCTTCCTTCTTTTTCTGCTATTTCCGCTTCATCTGTTGCAATAAAGATAGCACGACTTAAATAATTCAATTCTTGTTGAGAAAATTCAGGAAGCCAAATGATTCGACCGCCATTTGTATTTGAAACTGTATCCAAATGAAAGGATTGATGACAAAGAGGACAAATAGTGACTAAATTATCCATGCCATTATCATCATGATCATCATTTAAATGATGTATTTCTTGATATTCTGATGATTTAAATTGACAATAGTAACAGGTATGGTTGTCTCTTTTCCAAACCTTATCCCAAGTGGATTTATGTTTTTTTTCATAATATTTATCAAACTTTGTACCGTGAGTAGAAGACATTTTCCAACTTTTTCTAGATGCACTTAGTATTAGATCTTTTTCGAAATTCATAACAACCTCTAATGATTTTTGTAATGGTATAATAAGAAGAAAATAAAGTCAATAAAAAAACAACCTAAGTTGTTTTTAAAATTTCTTTTTTAATATCTAAATGGCTGTTGAGCTGCTTGATTATAACCCAATGAATCAATACCTGTTGTAATAAATGTTGGCAGTCCAATTAATAAACCAGCACAGATAAAATAAAATATTGCTTTAGAAAACTTAACTTGTCCTTTACTTTCATTAACTTCTTTTAATGTTAATGCACTTTTTATACCAAAAACAATTCCTCCCAAATATGCAACAATTTCCAAAACAGAAAGATAGGATTTAACCTGAGGTATTAACCCATTTGCTACATCAGCAATGGTTTGTGCTTGTGCTTGAAACATAATTGCATTCAATATTATCAATAATCCTATTGTTTTTATTTTATTCATATCACTCCAAATTTCGTTTTAGTTTATAAAAATAATATTTTTTGTCAACTATTTATAAAAATAATATTACACATAATATTAAAAAATTCAATCTATTTTATCAAATAATATTTTCATTTATCAGAAATTAAGACATCTATTGCTGAAATCAAATCTTTTTCTTGATAAGGTTTACCTAAAAAGTTTTGAACTCCCAAACTAAAAGCCAGAGATTGATGTTTATCTGCTGTTCTAGAAGTTATCATGATAATTGGAATATTTTGATATAATACATTAGCTTTTAAGTTTTTAACCAACTCAAAACCATCCATTCTAGGCATTTCGATATCAGATAAAATCAAATCAGGTTGCATAATTTGAATTTGTTGTAATGCGTCTTCCCCATCTTTTGCTAATATTAAAGAATAATTGTATCTTTCTAATATTTTAGATGTTGCTTTTCTAACAGTTAAAGAATCATCTACTATCATGATAATTTTTTTATTTTCTGCTTTTGGTTTTGTTAAAAAGCTTTGAGAAGATTGTTGACGTATATTTTGGGCTAGTAAAACGGGGTTAATCACAAACCCTTGTCTTGAATCACCCAATAGTGTAGCACCCAATATACCTTGTTTTTTACCAAAAAATGGTCCGACTGATTTAATGACAATTTCAGACGTTGTTTCAACCTTATCAACATGAACGAGTATTTGTTTATCTCCATATTTGACTAAAACGACAGGGTTATAAGTTTTTATTTCAGGAGTATAAGAAGAAGAGTTATAACCCAATAATGTTGATATATGATAGATTGATGTTTTATCATATTTTTCTGAAAATCCTTGTTGATAAGCTTGTTTAATATCTTGTGCTTTAAAAGAAATAATTTGTTCAACGAAAACCGCAGGAATAGCCAGCAGTTTATCTTTATAATGGCATAAAATAGCTTGATTAGTTGAAATAGATACAGGTACTTTTAATAAAAATTTTGTACCTTTATTTTTTTCTGTTTTAACTGATACAGAGCCACCTAATGAGTTTATTTCATTTTTTACAATATCCATACCAACTCCTCTGCCAGCTATTTGAGAAACTGTTTCAGATGTTGAAAAACCAGAATGAAAAATTAAAGCAATAATTTCATTATCTGAATATTGTTTTTGATCCTCTATTAAACCTTTTTTAATACCTATTTCTTTGACTTTTTCAATATTGATACCTGCACCATCATCTGCAATGGATATCAATATAAAATTTCCATCTAATTCAATATGAATATCAATTTGCCCCATAGGATTTTTTCCATGATTGATTCTTTGATGTTCTAATTCAATTCCATGAGCAATAGAATTTCTGATGATATGTTCAATGGGTATGATAATTTTATCTAATAAAACTCGATCAATTTCATTTTTTTCACCAATAATTTGTAATTTTGTTTTTTTCCCCAACTCTCTGTTTGTATTTCTTACAATTTTATATAATCTCTCAGCAATGCTTTCAAAATAAACCAAGCGTACTTTCATCAAAGAGTCCAGCATATTATTGGTTGATAAAATTTGAGATGTTACAATATTTTCCTCTAATCTCACATTTTTCTCAATATCTGTAACTGTATCTGTGATATCTGAAATAGTTTCACCAATAAATCTGGTTAACTCTTGTAATCTTGTAAATCTATCCATTTCTAAAGGGTCAAAATTATCATCAGTTTTTAATTGATTCTTTTTATTTTGTATTTGAGTTTCTGCTTGTATTTCCAACTCTTTAATCATAAAAGTTAATTTTTCTGTATAATCTTTTAAATCATGTACAGAAATCCTATTTTTATCAATAAATCCCTCTAATGAGCTTCTATTTAGACGAATGTCACCAGCATCATTAATCAATGAATCTACAACATCAGAAGATACTCTTATCATAGCATGATCATTTTTTTCCATTTTTTTCATCATGTTTTCTGGCATTGAATGAGCAATCATGCCTTCAAAAGAAATTTGTTTTTCTTCTATTTTTTCTTCTTGAATTATTTTATCTTGATGAATATATTGTTTAAAAAAATTTTGAGAGATAAAATCAGCATAATTTTTAAAATCATCTTTTAAAACATTAATTTTTTCCATTTCAAATACAATCAAATCAACAAAATCTTGAAGATCATACTTTTTCATCTCAACAGATTCAATCAATGTTTCCAATTGATGACATAACATACCAACACGATTCATGCCAGTCATTCGAGCTGAGCCTTTTAATGTATGTAAATATCTTTTCAATTCTTTTAGATGTGGATTAATATCTTTTGATAAAATGACACTCATAGATTTGTTGTACATATCATTTATTTCTTCTTGTGATATTTCTAGCAAATCTAAATCTATATCATCCACAATTTCATTGATGTTTTGCTCAAAAACAAAAGCAAACTCCATCATGTTTTCGTTAATTTTTATATTAACCACCTCTTGTTTTGGTACTTCTAAAAAAATTAACAATAATTCATCAATCGTTTTAATGAATTCATTTTTTAATTCAAGTATTTCGACTTTTAGCATACTTGAATTTTTAAATAAATATTTTATTTCTTGAATACTTCTAATATTTTCTGTAAAGGGCTCTTCAGATTTTTTTTTTAAGATATTCGCTAATATACGAATATCTTTCTTAACTCCGTCAATTCCTTGTTTTTGTTTTTCTTCCAAGGTTTCTTGTTGTGTTTTTAAATCTTGAACACCTTTTTCAAGAACATTCATTTTTTCCAATAAAGCTTCTACTTGTTTTTTATAAGACTTATTTTCTTGTTCTAAAGACTTAATGATACTATCTTGAGTGGATTCCATATTTTTTTGTAAATTTGAAAAACTTGATTTAATCATTTGATTAATTTTAGTATGAGAATCACTGAATTTTTCCTCTATCAAATTGACAATATTTTCTGATTTCATATCTTTTTGCAATTCCATGATGGATTGCATTTGATATTGTTTTAGTTGATTTAATTCTTGAATAATGAACTGAAAATCAGAAGAAACCATATTGGATTGAACAGGAAGTTCAAGCTCTTGAACATCTTCTTCTATATTTTCTGAAAAAGATTCATAAATATTTTTTAATTTATTAAGAGATAAATGATGTAATGCAGAGTCCTCATTCATTGACATAAAATCTTCTAAATTACTTAAGATATCTTGAATTGTATCAACTTGCGAAGGCTCTAAATCAATATTATTTTCTAAAATAAACAAAGAGATTTTTTCTAAGTAATCAGTAATATTAAATAATACAACCAATCCTTTTGTTGCTGTCAGTCCCTTGAGATTATGAGCATATCTCATAAATTTTTCTTCATTAATATTTGAAGAATAAACATATTCCATTAACTCACCAATGTTTTGTCTTATTTCATCTTCTAAGATTTTATTTAACCTTTCTTCTTCATTTTTTTCTTTTTTGTCAATAAAATTTTGAAACTGATTCATATTAGATACAAATGGCTTAACATTTTCTTCTTTATTAAGACTATCTAAAATCATTTTGAATTCATCCTCTTTTGATAAAGAGGTTACTTCAACACCCTTATCTTCTAAAACTATTTCAGATTGAGCAGGCTCTTCTTCAAAGTTAAACTCAAATTCTTCATCTTTAGGCTCTGCGACTATTTCAGATTGAACATGAGAAGCATTTTCAAAGTTAAACTCAAAATCTTCATCTTTAGTCTCTACAACTGCTTGAGATTGAACAGGAGGAGTATCTTCAAAGTTAAACTCAAATTCTTCATCTTTAGCCTCTACAACTGTTTCAGATTGAACAGGAGGAGTGTGTTCAAAGTTAAACTCAAATTCTTCATTTTTAGCCTCTACAACTGTTTCAGATTGAACAGGAGGAGTTTCTTCAAAGTTAAACTCAAATTCTTCATCTTTAGCCTCTACAACTGTTTCAGATTGAACAGGAGGAGTTTCTTCAAAGTT
>JACCDV010833231.1_pt1 | contig 14858 bp, 17 predicted proteins | sample 7446131 | NCBI WGS metagenome assembly JACCDV01 (sample SAMN15323448, study PRJNA562643) | freshwater metagenome | isolation source: river surface water | place: USA:Blue River Watershed | collected 2017-08-17 | reverse complement strand
ATTAATTTTTTATTAAGTATTATTAATTTTTTAAGTTGAAATATTTTTTTTTTTTTTTTTTTTATTTTTATTAATATAAAAATAATATATTTTTTAATTTTTTTTTTTTTTTTTTTTTTTTTTTTCCTTTTTTTTTTTTTTATTTTCTTTTTTTTTCTTATTTTCTTTTCACGCTTATTTTATTTAAATTTTATAAATAAATTGTTAATTTATAATTATTTAATAAAATTAAGTCTAGGATTTTTTGTCTTTTTTGTTTTTATTTCTTTAACAGTTCTTTATTATATTTATGATTACTTTTCTAATTTTTTTTATTTAATTAATCCTGAATACGGCCTCATTATTTATGATAATTTAACTTTAAACTTTCTGTTAAATCTAAATATTTTAAATTTAAATTTAATTTATGTTTACTATTTTCCATTTATTTACATATTCCTCATCGTTACAATTCTTTCTATTCTTTTTTGTTTAGCTTATAGTTTTAACGAATTAATATCGTTTTTTTTTTATTGTTCAATAATTCTTATATCTGGTTATATTTTATTTTTTACCGATTCTTTGATCTTATTTTTTTTATCTTATGAAATGCTTTTAATACCTTCTTTTTTTATATTATATAAATTCGCCAAAACTCGAAAATGCATTGAAGCTTCGTATTTAATGTTTTTTTGAACTCAATTTGGGGCTTTGTTTTTAATTTTTAGTTTTCTTTATCTTTTTTTCATATGCCAGTCATCTTCCTTTTCGGTAATAAGTAATTTTAATTTTTCATCGTTTGAAACTAATTTTTTGTTTGTATGCTGAATTATTGGTTTTGGGGTAAAACTCCCAATATGGCCTTTTTATGGGTGATTACCAAAAGCACACGTCGAAGCTTCTACTAACTTTTCTATTTTTTTAAGTGGTGTTTTAGTTAAATTTGCTTTTTTTGGATTATTAAAATGTTTATTAACTATTCAGATGGAACCTACGTTTTTTTATATATATCCATTTTTAGTTATTGGTATAACCGATGCTGTATTTAAACTTTTTTATCAAATAGATTTAAAAAAACTTGTAGCTTATTCCACTGTTGTAGAAATGCATTGATTAACAATGTGTGTTATTAGTGGACAATCTTGTTTAATGTTAGCTAGTTTTTGTATGTTAATTAGTCATGCTCTTTTATCTACTAACTCCTTTCTTTTAGTTGACGCTATAAATAGACGTTTTAAAACTCGTTTAATCACAGAAATTAGTGGTGTAAATTTTTTATGCCCCAAACTTTTTTTAATAAGCCTGCTCAATCTCTTAATATTTTTAGGTTTTCCAGGTTCTATTTTTTTCGTAGCTGAATTTTTATTTTTTAGTTTTTTTTTTGATTTATTCCCTATACTTTGTTTACTACTTTTAATTCTTCTTTATTTATTAGGACCGACTTTTTTTTTTCGTAGCTGAATGAACGTTCTTTTTGGTCTTTCTTTAAACATTTTTAAAAAAATACCCTTAGATTTAAATTCCAAAGAAGTACTTATATACGGAGGTCTTGTATTTTTAATGTTTTGATTAGGTTTTTCTTGACAAACATTTATTTTTTAATTTAATGTGTATCATTGGCATCTTTAAAACAATCTTCTATAAGAAATAAAAAATATAAAATTACTAATTTTTCTCGTACGCCTGCTTTAACTAAACGTCCTCAAATAAAAGGAATTGTAAGCAAAGTAACAACAATGAGCCCTAAAAAACCAAACTCAGCTTCACGACACGTAGCTAAAGTTAAATTAACTAATGATTTTAATGTAACTGCCCGAGTTCCTGGTATAGGATATGTGTGTTCAAAATACAATCGAGTACTGGTCCATGGAGGTAGAGCAAACGATTTACCGGGAGTAGGATACTCGCTTGTACGTGGAGCATTTGATTTTTCGCCAGTTATTTTTAAACGAAAACGTCGATCTATATATGGAACCGCAAGACCTGATAATTTTACAAAACACGTTAGACGTTGTTTTAGATCTCAAAAATCCTAAATTAAAATTTTGAAACTTGAATGAATTTCTACAAAACTTGTCTCAATAATAGCTTGAGCTAGAGCTGGTTCTTTTTGACCTCTCACTTTTGGTCTCGCTTGCTGTGCTGTTGAAATGATGCACGCTTCGTGCAGTCGTTATGATATGGACCGTTTTGGTGTAATTTTCCGAGCCTCTCCTCGTCATTCTGATTTAATAATTGTCGCTGGTACTCTTACCAATAAAATGGCTCCTGTTTTACGTCGATTGTATGAACAGTTACCAGATCCCAGATGAATCGTATCTATGGGAAGTTGTGCTAACGGTGGCGGTTATTATCATTATTCTTATTCAGTCGTACGAGGTTGTGATAGAATCGTGCCCGTTGATCTTTATGTTCCCGGTTGTCCTCCTAGTGCTGAAGCTTTAATGTATGGAATGATTCAATTACAAGGTAAAATAGGGTTTATACTTTCTGAATTAAATGTTTCAAACGAATGATACGGCGGTGATCATGTGTAATCAGTATAACTAATAATTTTAATAATTTTGCTCAATTTAACAAATTGCACAAAATTATACTCTTTAAAGCATCGGTAAATTTTAAACGATTTTCATTTAAAATCACAAAATTTAAACGTCGATCTTTAATGCGACTAAAACATCGTTCATCTTTTTTAATTTATACTAATATTTTTAAATATTGAATAAAAGATTTTATGTTTAATAAGTTATATTTAAAATATCAATTTTTTAATAATATTTTCGTAAACAATTTTTTTTTTTATAATTTTAATTTTATTAAAAATAAAAGTGAATCCTTTTTTTATAATTTTAATTTTATTTTTACAACTTTAACTAATAAAAAATTTTTTTATTTTGCACATAAAAAATCTTTAATTAAAAATTCACCCCTCACAACCGCTTGATTTGTTTTAAAACCTGATTTTAATACTACAATAATCCCTATTTATAATAATTTACAAAATTCTTATTTTCCGTACCAAGATAATTTTAATATAGATTTTAATTTCGATGAAATTTTTGATATTTTTTTTAATTTATTTTTAAAAAAAAATATTGAAATTAATCGCGCCCTAACTCTATTATTTTTAAATAAAATATTTTAAAAAGTTAAATAAATTTGTTTTTAGAAAATTATAAACTTAAAAAAGCTAATTATCGCTCCGCCGCTACTCGAAATGTTTATTTTTTTTTTAATAATTTAAATTTTAATAATAAAATAAGCCATCTATCTCTAGGTTCAAAATGAAATGCGGGAAGAAATAAATCCGGAAAAATAGTAATAAGAACACGTGCTTCTTTATTAATTAAAAATAAAAATATCAAAATTAATTTCAATTTACGATATTTTAAATTAGGTTTTATAGGATCTTTTAATTTTATACCCTTTAAAAATAAATTATTATCTTTAATTTATTATTCAAATGGGTCTTTTACTTACTATTTATCTACAGAAAATCATAAACTTTTTTCTTTTATTTGTTATAATTTTTATAAAAACTTAAAAAAAATAAAAATTAAAAATACATTTTTTATGTTATTTCAGATAAAAAAACTTTCTTTTGTCTCCGCTTTAGAATTATTACCTGGTTTCGGAGCACAATATACTAGAAGTCCCGGAACTCGATCTAGAATTATAAAATTTGATTTAGAAAATCATTCAGTTTTGGTAAAACTTTCTTCGGGTGTTAAAAAAATTTTTTCCTATTATTCTTTCGTAATGTTAGGTCAATTATCTCTTCAAGATAATTTATATTGTTTAAACGGGAAAGCAGGTTACTGACGGTCATTTGGTTTGAAATCTTTAGTTCGAGGTGTGGCAATGAATCCTGTTGATCATCCTCACGGGGGGCGAACGAAATCCGTTAAATATCCTCGAACTCCTTGAGGAAAAACTACTAAATTTAAATAAGTGAGATTTCTTAAAAATAAAAATTTTTCTAATAAATTAAATTTCTGCTCATCATATTTTTGAAAAAAAATATATTTATATAACAAATACCCTTTATTTAAAAATGCTGAAAAAAAAATATTCTCTCGTTCGTCTGTAATTCCTCAAACCTTTAATCTATTAGCGGTTAAAATCTATTCTGGAAAATCCTGACATAAGCGAATTATTAATAAATGAATGATTGGTTTTAAGTTTGGAGAATTCACTTGAAATAGAAAATTAGCACTCTATAAAGCTAAACAATTAAAAAAAAAAAAAAAATAATTGAAATTTGAACAATTACTACAAATTTACTGATCTCGCGGTTTTTTATATGGAGGAAAAGTAAGAAATTTTAATATTACATTAAAAAATTTTTTTTCAGAAAATTCCGGTTTAGCTGATAAATCAAAAATAAAACTAATTAAAAGATTCGAGTTTAATTTTTTAAAATATGATACATCAAAAACCTTTTTAATTTTGTCACTAGATCAAAGAAAAATCATAAACATGTATTTATCGCAATTAACTAGTATAAATAATACCATTTTTGAACTAATCAAGTACAATCTAATTAGACTCTATTTAATCAAAACATTCCGTGGTCGTAGCCATGCTTTAGGAAAACCTGTGCATGGTCAACGTACTTGATCTAACGCTTCTACTGCTTCAAAATGTAACCGTACGTTAAAAATTTTTATAAGACAAGTTAAAAAAAATAATATTATTAAAAAAAAAATTGAATCTTTAAATAATAAAATAAAAAAAAAAAAAAAAAAAAAAAATACTCCTAAAATAAAAATGGTTATAATAAAAAAAAAAAAAAACCTTTGATTTTAATGTTTTAATAAATTATGTTTGATTTTTTTAATAAAAACTCTCTTTCATCGTTAACTGTGATACAAAACAAAACACCCATTTTTTTAAAATCGAATAATTTTATTAATTATTTTTTTTTAACAAATAATTTTATTTTAATAAATAATTATCGGTTTTTTTCTTTTTATAATAGTAATTTATTCAATTTTAAAACAATCAAAAATAATATTCTGATAAAAAAAAATAATTATTTTATTTTTAAAAATATTTTAAAATTTAAAAAATACCTTCGTTTAGGCTTGACATTAAATAAATTTAAATTCAAATTTACTACTTTTTTTAAATTTATTTTTTTTAATAGTTTAAAAAAAATAAATAAAACATCTAATCTGTTTATTAACTTTTTTTATTTTAATAACATTAAAATAAACTTTTTTTATAAAAAACGTTTTTATAGAAATTGACAAAATTTAATTGGAAACTTTATATCTCCTTTTTCCATAACTTTATTTTCAAAAAAAAAATGAATTAGAAGAAATAAAACTTTTCATTTTTTTTCAAATAGATTTTTTAATAAAAATAAAAATAAAATTAAACGTAACGCATTCATTATTAAAAAAAAACATATAATTAATAATTTTTTTTATTTGAATAAATCTTTTAATCTACGTAACTACCCATCTATGCCCTTTTTAATTAAAAATAACTTGAATTATTCAATTTCAAAAAAAAACAACTACGATTTTTTTTTATCTAGACCTTATATGTTTTTAAATAATCCAAGAATGGGAAGAAATTTTAAAAAATACTCAAATTTTTTAACTATTAATTTTTATAAAAAATATTTAAAGTTTTTTAACTTTGTAAGACGAATCAATATCTCGAATAGAGTTCGAATTAATAACTCGTTCGCTTTTAAAAATTTAATATCTTATACTAGAACTATTTATAAAATAGTCAGAGGTAAAAATTTTTTTAATTTAAAACCTGTTTTTAACTGATTTTCGTTTTTTACTAAAAAAAACAAAAGTTTTTTTTATTCGAATAAAAAATCCTATAAACGACGTTCTTTATATTTTTGACGTTTTTCATTTTCTTTTAAAACAAAGTTCTCAAAAAGAAATAAATTTTTTATAATAAAAAAATCATCTTTTAATAAAAATCTAGAATTAATAAAATTTTCAAAACGTGTAAAAAAAGGAAATTTTTTTTTAAAAACGATTTGACTACGAAAAAAATTATCTAATCTAAGTTTTATTAAAATAAGATGATCGCCTGCGTTACTTACTTTGTCACTTAAGTCTTTTTTTTTTAACAAGCCTTTAAATTTTAGCGTTAAATTTTTTTCTTTTAATTTTATTTGGTTAAATTCTTTTTTAATTTTGTCTAAATTAAAACAAACCTTGCATTTAAAAAAAAACAATAATAAATCTAAGCGTTTTTTTTTTAAATCTAAAAAACCTTTTTTTTTTTCAAAAAATAGAACAAATTTTATTTTAAACAGGTATAGTTTTATTTTTATAAATAATTTTTATACTTCTTTTTCTGATGTTTCTTCTTTCTATAATTTTAAAAAAATAATGTTTTCGTTTTCTTATAAAAATGAAATTCAAAAGTACATTTTACGTAAATACTCTAAAATAACTTTTTCATTAAATTTTAAAAATTTTCAATCAAACAAGTTTTTTTTTAATAAATCTATTTTTTTCTCTCAAGAAAAGTCCACTTTAGGTTTTTCTTACTTTAATGCGTTATTTAATAAAAAAAACGAACTATACCCTTTTCTAATACAAAATAGTGCAAATAAATTAAATTGAGCGTATTTTAATAACCAAACTAGGTACGCCTTTAATTCTGAAAATGATCAAATTAATTTTAATATAAAAAGAGTAAAATTTAAACCAGGATACATGAATATTTGAAGAGAAGCTCGATCGGTTTTAAAAACATCGTTAATGTTGAAAATAAAATACCAATACAGACTAACTAGTTATTTATCAAAATATAAAAAATTTATAAATTTCAAAACATTTTTATTTATGGAAATGCGAATATTTAATATTTTAATAAAATCCAGATTGTTTAATAATGAATCGCTACTGTCTCTTTTTTTTAAAAATAATTTAATTTTTTTAAACGGATTTAACTGTTCAAATCCTAACCTGCAAACGTTCGTTGGTGATTTTATTCAATTGATTGTTAATTTAAAATATTATATCCTCTATCGCTGATTTTCGAGCCTATCTTTAAAAAAAAAAAATAAATTAAAAAATGTTTTAAGAAAAAAAAATAATAGTAACACTCAATCTGACGAAAAAAAAAAAAGTTATTCGTTTCCAAAATGAATAACATATTCAAAGAATACAATAGATGACGTTTCTAATTTTTTAGAAACTGATTATCTTACTTTGTCGGTTTTTATTTTATATGAACCATTTGTTTGAAGTGATTTAAATACCTACAATCTTATAGACCAACGATTTACGGTTATAAATTTGTATAATTGAAAATATATAACTTAGTTTTAGCTCATAAGAGAATTAATTTTCTAAACTTTGAAATCTAACGTATTTAATTTTTGACAACCTAATTTTTTACAAAATTCTTATTCAGAAAGAAAAATTAAAAGTTTCGTTTTAAATTTCGGACCTCAACACCCTGCTTCGCACGGAGTTCTTCGATTAGTTGTTCAATTAAATGGTGAATTAGTTGAACGCGCCGACCCTCATGTTGGTTTTTTACATAGAGGTACTGAAAAATTAATGGAAAGTAGAAATTACTTAAAATCTTTACCTTACTTAGATCGTCTTGATTATGTTTCAATGATGACCCAAGAACATGCTTTTTGTATAGCTATTGAATCTCTATTAAAAACTGTTTCGTATACGTCTTTATATGTACAAATTCGAGTTTTATTTGATGAATTAACACGAATCTTAAATCATTTACTTGCTATTTCAACTCATTCTCTTGATGTCGGTAATATGTCACCCATGCTATGAGCGTTTGAAGAACGAGAAAGAATAATGGAATTTTATGAAAGAGTTTCGGGAGCTCGTATGCATGCAGCTTTTTACCGACCAAATGATATTGACTGAACCGGCCTCAATTATCAATTTTTCTTAGATGTTTCTATGTATGCAAGAGATTGTTTTAAATCTCTTACTGAAATTTTTACTGTTTTAGCTACAAATAGAATTTGAAAATCTCGTTTAGTTAATATCGGTAGCTTAAACATTACTGATGCTTATTCCTATGGAGTAACTGGACCAGTTTTACGTAGTGCAGGTATAAAAAAAGATATTAGATTTTTAAAATCTGAAACCTATTCACATTATTGATTTTTATCAATTCAAGGTTACTTAGGAAAAAGAGGTGATAGTTATGATCGTTTTTTAATAAGAATTAGAGAAATGTTTGAAAGTGTTAATATAGTTTTTCAAATTTTAACTAATTTAACAAATTTAACAAACGAAAACTCTAATATCATTGATTTTAAAAATAAAAAAATCAATTTTTTTTCTTTTTTTGATTTTTTATACTCTCATCGATTTAAAAAATTAAATCATAATTCAAAATACACATCTATGGAGACTTTAATTAATCATTTTAAACATTACAGCGAAGGTGTGAAAGTTCCAAGAGGTTTTGTTTATAAAGCAGTCGAAGCTCCTAAAGGAGAATTTGGGGTTTCCATTGTCTCTGATGGGACATCAATGCCTTATAGATGTAAAATAAGAACCCCAGCTTATCATCACATGCAAGTAATGCCTCGTTTAGTACAGGGTCATTTTTTTGCTGATTTAGTAACGGTTTTAGGGTCACAGGATATTGTTTTTGGTGATGTTGATCGTTAATGATTAGAGAAAATCGATGAAAATTTATAGATATTTATAGAAGAAAACTTTTTTTAAAAAATGAATTAAAAAAATTAATTTTGAAAAGTTTAATTAAAAACGACAATTTACCTATAATTTATAGATATTTCGCTTTATATAATAAATCTAAGTTGTACCGATTTAGCTCGTTAACTCAACAAAAAAACAAATGTGTAGAAACCGGACGTACTTGAAGTACTGTAAAAAATACTAAATACTCGCGATTTTTTTTTAGAACTGAATCTAATTCCGGTAATCTACCTGGTTTTAAACGATCAAGTTGGTAAGATTAATTTACTAGCGATAAATTTTTCATGTGAGATTTAAAATTAATTATTGTAGATTTTTTTTTTTACTTAAATTTTTTTTTTTATGATTTTTTATTTAATATTTTAAACACTATTGATCCTTTTCTTAACAATGGTCTTTTTTTGTTTAATTCAAAAATATATTATCAATTTCCTCAAAATATGGTTTTCTTTTTTGCTATTAAATTTTGTTTAGCTATTGCTTTATTGATTTTAATCCGAGGAGGTACTCCTAGATATCGGTACGATTATTTAACGAAGTTAGGGTGATTAAAATTTTTAGGATTAATAATCGCTATTTTTTTTATTTCTATTTTAGTTTTTTTTTTATACTAAAATTTAGAACATGAGTATGAAATTTGAACACTTATATTCTTTTATAAAATTTATTTATAATTTTAAATTTATATATATTTTAAAATTTATTTTTTTATCTTTTTTTAATTTTATTCGTTTAAATTACTTATTTCAATGAAAAATTTCTAACTATGCCGATAGTTATTGATTTTTTTACAGTAATAAAAAATCAATTCATGAGTTAAGATATCTTTCTAAATAATTTAAATTTTACTTTTGGAAACTAGCTTAATCGGTAAAGCATTAAATTTTGGGTTTAATGAGTATGGGTTCGAATCCCGTGTTTCCAATTAATGCATAAAATATATAATACCTCTTATATTTTAAATTTAATCAATATAAATAAAGCCAAAAAAAACCTTTCTTTCTTGGTGCTATTTTCTATTAAAAATTATCAATTTATACAAACTTTAAAAAAGTTTAATGTCATTCATGATTATAAATTATTGAAAAAAAATGATTTTAATTATATAAAAATAACTTTATTTTTTTATAAAAATAAAATTATCTGCCACAACTTTAAATTAATTAGTAATCAATCTAAAATTTTTACCATCTCTTATCATTCACTTAAACTTTTAACTAAAAAGTCTGGTTCATCTATTTTTTTAATTTCAACTTCTAACGGTCTTTTATCTAATAAAGAAGCTATAAATCAACGAATTGGAGGTGTTCTTTTAGGTTTTTTTTCTTTGTAATTATATATACATATATTTTGTATAATGAACAATAGTAAATTTATTATTAAATTCAAAAATCATTTCAAAAACATAAATTTTTACTCGATGCCCGTTTCTATTTTATTTATATTTCGAAAAAGATTAAATCTTATATTAAATTTTATTTTTATATTTTTTATTTTATTTTTTTCTATTTTATAATTTTGTATTAATTTAAGGAAAAAATATTATCGATTTATACAGATTTTAACATAATTATTATTAATATTACAAATTATTATTGAGTGTATAAATGTACAATTATTTAAGTCAAATTTTTTATAAGTATTTCGAAATCTTTTATTTTTTTAAAATCAATTTTTATAAAAAATTTAAAAATTTATTTTTTAATTTAAATTATAAATTTTATCATAATTTTATTTATACTAAATTTTTTATTTGAAAAAATATTTTTGAAATTAATTTTTGAACTAATAAAAATAAAAATAAAAAAAAATTTAAATCTATTTTAAATTTTAATAAATCTTCTACTACTTCTATTTCTTTATTTAAGCAATTGAATAGATTTTATTTTTTTACAAATATTTTTAAAAATAATTTTTTAATTTTTTTTTTATTTAATAACGTTTCTAACGTGTTTAGCTTATTTTTACTAAATTATTTAAAAACAAATTTTAACTTTAATAAATTATCAATTTATTTTTTAAATATTTATAAAAGAACTTTAGGTGAAGGTTTTTTTTATTTAAGAGGTCTTTTTTTTATATTTTTTATTGATGCTGCTATTACTGATGATGAACCTTTATGGGAACCTATCGAATGAAGTTTAGTACAAACTTGACTTCTTTTTATTTTTATCTTTGCTTGAATTGCCGAAAACTTAATTACTAGTAGATATGGAAGTTATACGGGAAGAGATAAACGTGTATGATTTGCTTGATATAAAAGCTTTTGATTAGTTGATTTATGTTACGCTATATCTTATGGCTTAGCTGCACTATTTGTTATCATCCCTTTTTATTTTGAATTAACTTACACTGTTTCTTTTATTTTTTCATGATGAAATTGGTATACTCGTGTTTTTTTTTTCAAATTTATTAGTATATTCACTATAATAATTCTAATTGCTCATTTATTACAATTAAATATACGTTGATTAAATTGAAAAAAACTAATAATTTTTATACTTCTTATCAATTTCTTTATAGCATACCTTTTATATACGCATTTTATTATGACTTTTTTTGGATATTTTACCGATCCTTTATGATATCAAAAAACTCGTTTTGTGGATTATATCCAATTAAGTCATGAACCGTTAAAATGGGGATGAGGGCCTGCAAAACGTGATCACTTTACATATCATAAAGTAACTACTTCTTTTTGATATAAAAATGATGGACAATTTGCGGGAGCTTTTTTAATGATTCATATATTTTTTTTTTTAACAATTTTTTTTTTATATATATATTGAGTTACTTTATTGAGAAGAGTTTATACTACTAAAGAAGTTACTTATACTTTTACTGTTTTTTGTATTTCATCTTTAAAACAATTCTATTATTTTTTTTTTTTATTATATTTGTTGATTTTTATGAGTTTTATTGTATGTTACTGACGTTTTCCTGTTGAATTTTTATGACTTATAAATTCAAACTCATGATTTATTAATTTCTTTTTTATAATTAAGGATTATTTTTTTTTATTGTTAAATATTTTTTTATAATGTGTTTTGTTATTTATTAAAGCTTCTAAAGTTTTATCTTTAAGTTTTGTTTTCATGCCATTAATGGGTTGCGCCGTTGCTACTGGTTTAATTTTTGCTTCCTTAATTAAAGGAATTTCTTATGCTCCAGACTTAGAAGAAGTATTATTCAATTATACTGCTTTAGGTTTTGCTTTCGTTGAAAGTTTCGCTTTCCTTTTATTTTTCGTAGCCGCTATCGTAATTTTTTTATAATTTACGTAGATTTACATCGATAATAAAAGTTAAAACGAGTAAGAATTAAGAATTCTTGTTATAATTTTTTACATAGTCTAAAGACGTTTGAGTACATTTTTAAAATAATATGGGAAATATGAGCAATCCTTCTATAAATAGATGAGGTTTAAATTTATTTTGATATAGATACTGATTTAATGATAAAAATAACTCATCGTTAATTCATCAAGATAATTTAATTAATAAACTTCTTTTAATTTATATTCATTATGGTTTATTATACAATAAAAATATATTTTTAAACAAGTATTGATATTTTATTAATTCCAAATCTTTAAAAAATCATCAAGATTCGTACAACTTAAAATATTTTCGCTTAGTTGAATATAAAAATCGTGTTTTAAAAGAATCCAAGTCTTACAAAATAAGAAACAAAATAAAAAATATATATTTTTCAAAAATGTGAATTTTAAGATATCAAAAATGAATACTTATTAATTTTTATTGTTTTCAACCTATGTCTTTTAAATTAAATAAGAAAACTTTAAAAAAAAAATCCTTTGATTTTTATATCGATAAAAACACTAAAACAATTGAATTTTTAAACTACCGTCAGAAGTTTTTTTTTTTTTTTTTTTTAAATAAATACTTTCAAAATAACGATTATTATAAGTTTTAAAATTATGTAAATTTTTTTAAATTCTTTTTATATATGAGTATAGATAGAATTTTTTGTTATATCAAAAACTAATAACCACGTCCTTTTATGTAAACAATAAAGATGAAGTAAAAGAAATTAAAATACCACACTGACAATCGTCATTTTTATTAAATTTAAATTCTAGTAATTTTTATTTTTATTTTTTTTTAAATAATAAATTATTTAATAATAACACAATAACTTCTCTACTTGCTGATTATAAAAACTTAAATATTCAAATCTATTCCAATTCTGATGATTTTAAAAAAATGTTACCAATTAATGTAAATTTTAATCAAAATGATTTGTCTTTTTTAACTGATTTTATGTATATACGAAATTCATCATTTATAAAATTTTTTATTAATAACATGATCGATGTTCCGATTTGTTTTAAAAAAAGCGTTTCATTAAAAAATCACAGTTTTGAACTACCGTTATTAAAATTTTCAAATTTTTTAATGAAACAAGGAAAAAAAGAAAAAATTATACGATTAATTTTTTCTTCGTTTAGATTATTTTTCAAAAATACAAATACCAGTTCCACTATTCAAAAAAATACGTCTTTTCTTTTTTCATGATTTAATTTGTATATTTTTGGACTTAATTTATTGCAAACAAATTCATTAAATGTTAACGAATTTTCTAATTTTAAATTTCAAGAATTAATAAATTTAAAGCATAATAATATTTTTGTAAATAACGATAAAACTATAAATATCTCCCTTTTTTTAAAAAATTATTTATATTTTTTGTTATCTAAAGTTTCACCGATATTTAGTTACTTTATCTATAGCGTCGATAAAAATATACGAAAATATTCACGAGGTAAATCCGGTAAATATGTTTTTATTTGAAAGTTTATAGCGCCTTATAAACGAATTCATTTAGCTATTCGATGACTTATAAAAGATATCAAGTTTAATCAAAGTAGAATATTTAACGAACGACTTTCAAAAACTTTTGATAGTTTAGTTTTTGCTCCCGAAAAAAGTTTTTCTTGAAAATCAAAAATTTTCTCCCATAATTATGTTTTTAAAAATTTTCGAAAAAGTTTAATGACTTCTTTACGAACTACTTCGTAGTAGTAATATTATTTAAAATTTATAGTGCAGTGGTATGGTATAAAACAAAAAAAATTTTTTAGAAATTTTAATAATAAAAAGTCTGTTTTTAAAGTACGTTTTAAAAAATCATCATTTAATAAGAACCCGCGTATAGGTTATAAACTTTTTTTAAATTTTTTATATTTACCTTCTTCTTGAAACTTTGTTATTTTTAAAAAAACAAATACTAGTTTTAGTTATTTATATATGTATTCAGAGAATTATTTTTTCATTTTACCCTTTTTAAATAAATTTTTATTATTAAAATATGATTTTCAAATAAACTGTTTTATTTTTAATTTTTTTTTTAAAAATAATTTTTATTCTCTTTTTTGAAATTATTTTAAATTAATATTTTATAGTTTTTCAAAAATATTTTTCTGTAAACTTAAATTCAAAGGTAAAGGTTATTACATTTACAAAAACATTCGTAATACTTTAGCTCTACAATTTGGTTATTCACACTTATTATACCTTTACGGCTTTTTTTTAAATATTAAATTTTTAACAAAAACTAGTATTTTACTTTTTGGAATTAATTTGAAAGATATTTCGTTTTTAAGCTATTCTTTTTTTCAATTAAAACCGATAAATATTTTTACCGGAAAAGGAATTCGATTTTCAAAACAAATTATATATAAAAAAACAGGTAAAGTAAGCTCTTATCGATAATTATTTAAATTTTAGAAATGTTTATTAATTTTTTTTTTAAAAAAACTTGATTAATTATAAAAATGATTTTTAGTTATACATCTTATCAAAATATTACTTTTTATTTTTTTTTTTGACAAAAATATATTTATAAAATAATTTTTTTTTTATTTTTTTTGTCTTATATTTTCTAATAATTTAGAAAATTTATTTGTTAGTTTGGGAGATTTCGAAGTTTTTTTTAATTACATGTCTGTTTTAATTTTAGGAGTTATTGTTTACAACGTGATAAATTGTTTTTCATTTAGAGATTTATTACGTAGATTTGGTTTTATTAAACCATCTAGAAGAGATTTTTATGAGTGCGGTTTTCGTCCTCAAACTCAAAAGCCTATTCGTTTGCCGATTCAATTTTTATTAATTTGTGTTTTTTTTTTACTTTATGATATCGAATTAGTTTTTCTTTTTT
>JACCDV011149991.1_pt1 | contig 14866 bp, 8 predicted proteins | sample 7446131 | NCBI WGS metagenome assembly JACCDV01 (sample SAMN15323448, study PRJNA562643) | freshwater metagenome | isolation source: river surface water | place: USA:Blue River Watershed | collected 2017-08-17 | reverse complement strand
CTATTTGTTTTTTAAATGGTCTGAACATTGGTTATCCTTGGCAATTTTATCAAATAAATAATAAAAATAAAATTTATAAATGGGCTGTGTGTCTGGTAAGTAAAAGTAAAACCCCAAGAAAGCTCCTTAGAAAGAGGCTCAGAAACCTGAAGAGAAGGTATCTGATAGTAAGGTGGGCGCATCATCCTCAAAAATATAAGCCAAAAAGCTAACGCCATAGTAGTAAAATCTCATATTAATCTAGAATAGAGCAAAAGAGAGCCAAACTTAAGGCAGATCTCCAAGAAAGTGTTGCTCAACCACCTTAAATTGTCATTCCTTCCATGGGAAATGTCACTTCCTTGTGAAATCAACAATGATTTGTTAGGTTCATCTATTCAATATTCATATCAATATGAAGTTCTATTATCCCTACCAAAATAACAATCAATTTGCATCCCAAAATTTATAAACCTTATGTGTTGATTGCGACCATATACTTCTTGGAATTGGGTATTATATTCTGCATTGTATTAAATTAATATTATTGCAATATGAGTGAATAGCATAATTACGCCATCGATTAGGTTAAGCTTTGCTAATGCCATCTTTGCAAATACTCAAAAAGCATTGCCAAAACATATCTACAATCAGATATAGGAACCTCGAACTGTATGGCTGATTTCATCAAATTGCTTCCCATAGGGTTTCCTTTAATTATCGAACAAACCATCATACTGCACCAACGCTAGGAAGGGTCAATGGAGTATCATTCTTATCTGAATCCACCTTTGGATTAAAGAAAGGTACAACTGTGTTAAAAAAGAAATACAATATAATTCATCAAAACCTAAGAAGCATCAATCCTATGATTGCTCAGAATGTTCAGCTATATTTCAAGGATACTTAAAGAATTCTCCCCAAATTCTAAGCTGTCTCATTTCTTGAGGCCAACAAAGGATAATAGGTGCTCTATGTGCAGCCATATCAGCATAGCCCTATTATTAGAATCGAGTTTCCCAGCTAAACAGATACCAAATACGATAATATTCTTCGGGAGTATTTAGCGAAGGAGGCGTAAAGATGTCGAGGGGAGGGTTACAAATACAACTAATAGTTTTTATAGTGGGTCTTTAGATAGTATGGTTAGTAAGTTTTCTTCTATTTTCTTACCGACCTTTGCGCTAGAATTTTCAAAGTTATGACAAGAGGATAGATTAAGCATGCAATTTTCTTTTGGATTGCCGAGCGATCCACCAAGGACATCTTGACAGTACAAAAGAAAGGGGGAGAACGATAGAATTACAATGCTATGCAGCAACTAGGTCGGCCTAAGAGACTCAAATTTAAGCCCAAATTAGTCAATATTCGGAATTTCAAGATGTAAAAGATAGAGAAACTTTATTCTTTTTAAGAAGAATATCAATCCCTCATCAAACAGCGCATAGCAAACTCAACTAAAAAGACAATTTCAGCAATTAAAAATAAAGCATATCGTGGAAGACTGATAAACTTCAGAAATAAAATTCAATAGGTCTTTCAAAAATAGCAAAAAAAGATTATGGATGGCGTGGAGGAGGAAAAATAGTTCGAGTATCAAGTTGATTCATAAAAAATGGCAAGATTACTTATCCCCAACTTAGGACCCAACCAAAATTTAAGGCAAGTATTAAATGATGAAAAGGCCTTTCGTTAAGTCTTTCTTAGCAGTAAAAAAGATAAGAATCTAAAGACACTTCCATCATTATCAAGACAGAATATCTCAAGCCATAATAAATCTGTTGTAAAAACTCCTTAAAAGATTGACTTATTAACTGAGTCAAGAATCCAAAAAAGATATGAAAGGCTTCTCACTACCCCAAGCATTTTGGATTGATTTTTATGCTACAACTAACTAAACTAAGCAAATATTTATTAATAGTAAATAGCTCAAATAAGTATAAATGAATCATAATAACTAGGCTATCAAAATTTATTATTCAGGCTCCCCTCATTTCAGACAATTCCATCCTGGCCAATTCAAAACAGTAGAGCGTAGTTAATTTAGATGAAAGATTTTCAAGAGCAACTCAAAGAATGGTTTGAGGTCGAGATTAATAATCAAAAGATCATCCACAATGGAAAAGTACTCAAGATAAGAGGATAAACTTTATTCAAATAGATTCAAATCAATCGTTAGAGTCAACTCAGGTTGCTAACTATTCTGCCTGCAGAAGTCAAGAAACTTCATCTATAAGAAGTAATACAAATGTCATAAAATGTTGATTAACCTCAGCCAGGAAGGTTAGAGGTTAATCCATAGTTAACACCAGATTTTAAAACTAAAGTTACATCAACTTAGACCATATCAAAAATTTAAAAGGTAGAAAAAAAAGAGAACGTTCCGTAGATGAAAAAGGAATAAAGGATAGAAGAAGCGTATAAAATTGAATAAAAGGTACAACAAAAGGTAGAAATTCGAGTTGAAAATGTAGAAAAGGTAAGCAAGACATTAAAGATCAGCAATATCTAAAAAGCGGAAGTCCCTAAACTATTTTTAGCCAAACAAAGCAGCCAAAATCATTAATAAATATGTTCACCATACGTAATTAATCAAATTGGATTGGATCGATTAATAACCAATTTTGTTGTAAGCCTAAAATTCCCGAATAAGTAACAGTTAATACTAAATTAATCTAAATTGAAGTTTATGCTTGCGAAAATGTCTTCAGCCAATATTCTACTTCAAAAGGTAAATATGTGTTAAATCAGTTGCTTTTCCAAGATATAAGTAGAATAAAACTATCTTTAATCGATGCAAATGATATTGGGAACACATTTTAAATAAAGCAAACGTATATCTAACAGCAATTAGCTGATCTAAAACAATTCGGCTTTGATAATTAAAATATTATTAAGGCGTTATAGCTTTCTAGGAACAATATTGAGATCGCTCTTGACATTCTCAATAAGAATAATTTCTAATAGTATAGCTTTTAGTTTCCTCTTCTCAAAAATTACACCCTTGTAGAGGAATACTAAACCATCTTTCTATGGTTCATTTAGCCTCAGAACCAAATTTACGTAAAATTAATAAAATTCTCATAACATTACTTAGACATTCACCTGAACTACCTCAAACATGCATCTCCCGATCTATATAATGTAACTTCAATATTAATTAGATATTGGTTCGATGGTACCCTTTTGTTAGAAATTTAGTACTCAATCTGTAAAAGATTCCCAGGAAAGCATCTGCTCAATGATTTATGCTATTAATATTTATGGATGAATTTGATTGAGTAAGTACGTCACTAATATCATAAATACAGTTCACTTACTAACTAATCAACACTATTAAACTTAGGGTACTATTCCAGTCTAAAGGTTTGCCTGTTATACTATCTAACATCTTACACTCCTCTTAAGCTCAATAGATATTGCTTGAGTGCGCTTAGCTCATAATCGTCGCTTCCTTAGTAGTAAGGTATGATTGGGATTCCGTTTGCGAACTGAAAGCAGTAAGAGTATGCTGCATTGTCAACCAATACAATTTTGGCCATATTGCGACCAATAACGCGTAGATCTTTAATATAGTAAGTATCCTCAATGCACTCGCAATTTCGACGATAGAGGCGGTGCTGCACATATTCTCTCTTTGGATCCAGATAATTTATTACCTCATCGGCATATGACTCATGACTCGCAGTAAAGATCATTATCTAGAAATCCTAAGCGAGCTCAGCGAGTAGCTCTTGAGCACCTGGCCTGATGTTTATGGGGGCGATCATTTCTCTTCCTCCAGCAAAGCGTACAGGGAGTTAGATCTGGTGGGGTTGGGTTCGATCTTCAAAGCAGTGGACGAGAGTTTCATCGAGGTCGAATACCACAGTAATCTTCTCTAGATTCATAAGAATCTACCTTTGTATTTTTATTTTTGACGGAGACTCAGCGGGTGCACTTAAGGCTGGTTCGAAGGCTAGTTGTATTTGGTAAAGAGTTGCAGGAAGTATATGGAATTGTCCAAATGATCTCGAATCACAGAATCTAAGCTGGAATAGTTCTTTAGTATTTCTGCCACATAATATTGATTACTACTTGGAGGAGAGTAAGGATTGTCAATATGCTTTCTTGCCTTTCGTGGCTATTCGGTGTGCGTCACTAAATTTTTGATGAAAAGTGTATTTTATGATTAGATTTGAGGGGGAGGGATGTTTTTAGTTGGTATGAACACTAAATCCTTGTTTCTTGCCTATGTTTTATTCTTTTATCTTTGCAGCATATCCTCCGCCCGTGTCTTAATGGGGGAATTATGTTCTGGCCTCCTCTGCCGCATGAAATACAGCTGCCGCCGATTAAAATTCTTCTACAATGGCTTGCGATCAGTTTCCTCGTGAATCTTATACCTTGCTAGCAAAGCCTAGCTATTATGCATTTCTGACTTTTTGAGGGAAATAAAGCGATTAAACCTGGGACTGCTAATAAGTTGTTAGACCTACATCTTGGCTTGATTAGGATTCTTATCTTTTGCCACCATGTAGTTATCTCTTAAGCGCATAAATTTGTGAGTTATTGTCCTTTTGAAGGGGCCATTGTGATGCGAATTTATATTGTGTTGATCGCTCAATTTTTTATTTTACATCAGCCTCTTAGAATTAATTATCTTAAACGCTTAATTTCACTACTATGCAATATACAACCATAAGAACACTGCAAATATTGGCTCAAAAGATAAGACAGCAAAGCTTGGATTTTATTTTAATAGCTATTCTTAGTCATTATCAAATCAGTTTAGATCACTTTATAAAAATTATCCAAAGGGGACAGAATTTGCAATATTTTGACGGCAAATGGGGCACACTTCAATATTTTTGCAACAATCTCGACAAAGAATCAAATGCTTACAGGGGAGGAAAACCATTTCCCTAAGATTGTTATAACAGATAATACAAGTTTCTTCGATACATTTGCGTCGACCATTTCCTTTACTAACCCAGTAGAGATAGGCTATGGCTCCACCAAATATAAAAGATACGATTGGCACCCATAAGAAATACTTTTTTTCATTATCCAAGATCCACTTTACCCTTTATCCTATTGCTTTCTTTACATCCATCTAATAAATAATTAAATTCTGCCTATGCGTTCATGATCACATTAAATTATATCCAATCTTAAAATTAAGAATAAATATGATCAAAGTTATGGTGACTATAATAACTATCTCTTTGTATCTTTTTCCTATATTAAGAAGGAGAATCTTTTGGAATTATTGACTGCTGTGATATCTGCACTATTTGATTTCTAGCTCTTCATCTCCAAATTATGCCTAAAATTCATAAGAAGCTTTGAATTTATAGGTGCAAGAGGTTTCCTGTTATGACTTTTACATCTTTCAAATGGGATTGTATTCCTAAGTATTTTGTATATTTTCTTCAAATCTTAATTGGTCGTCGATCTGTTATGGAATAGAAACAGATGATAAGTAAAAAGTTTAAACAAAATGGTGAAGAATGCCGTCGAAGCTCCCAGAATAATAAACTAAAGAATAAACTGGTAAAAAGGATTGCTTGGAACATTAGTTAGAATGATGGTCAATGAAATCGCTATGATGGTAATTGATAGAGCAAGTGAGCTAGTAATGAATATAAAAAAGTATCTTCATATATCTTTATTTACTTATAATTGAATTTGCCAATGCAGATCCCAAGCCAAGGACAGTGATGATCGTACATCTCCACGCAGTGATTGCACACATGGCAGTGGATGGCTCTTAAGGGCCGATAAATACAGCATTCGACACAATATTTCTGATGAATATACAGTGAATTTGTCACAATAAGGTATTTATGGTCTTATAGATTCCGATGGTCAACTGCAGGTATTAAACTATGATCCTCATCCCACTCGTATTTATCAACTATCTGTGGAATAATCCCAGGATCGGTGTACACACAGCTAAAAAGGGCACATGCGGTAATAACTTGAAGCAAAACCATGATTGAAGCTGTAATCTGTGGATAGAGTGAAAGAAAAATGACTCTGTAAGTGATATAAATGGAAGGGACTTAAATAATGAGGAAGGTGAGGAAAAAGGGATAAATAGATGAACTATCTTTGATATAGAATTGTTTACCCATAAGGAAATATTGCAAAGTTTGATCTATTCCATGTCATTAGACGAATCATGTTTGTTGTTGCCATTATTTTATTATTTACATGTAATTAATCAAAAATCTATATATTTTCAACATATGTCTAAAAATAAAGACTGAAAAAGAGGGTCCATCCATTATAAAGATTGATATACATTTAATCACTATTACTATTGATTTTTCTTCTCTAAGATTTGGCTTGTGTGCTTCATCAATTCTTTCTAAGCATTCAATAACCTTTGATTCTGTTATTGAGTCCTTCCTGTAGTGGTTTATCTTCTTCCCCCTTGCAACAAGTTCTTAAAAAAATCTGTCACTTCAGCTTGCTTTCTTTATTGTGGCTTCTATATTTCTTTTTCGGAAGAGAGGATAGAAGGTGTGGTTGAGCTCGACTGACCTTGATTAATATACTTTTCAAAGAACTTTGAGTCCTACTCCACCACGATTTATTATTTGAGATTCTTCTTTAGAGTAGGCTGAGGAATAGCCTAGTTATATGGCCTTGAGATATTAATCTTGACAACCGAATCACTAAATATATTTAGTCTTACTTGATCAAAGTAGGCTTATCATATCCGAGAGGAATAAAGATGGCTTATTAATTGAGAGGTTATGATCTATACCTAAAAGGGAAAGAGTAAGCCCTATGGATGATGTACTAGTAAAGGACATTAAGGTTGCAATTGTTACGGATCGAAGTATAAATAAGTGATGCTCCATCTACATTCTATAATCCATACAAGAAATGCATAGTGATCGTAGGTGATACAGAATAACTAATATCTTGGATGTTGACTCCTCACGCAAAACCTGACTTTGAAGGTCACACTTGTTAACACAGATGAGCAAAGGCACTCGCATATTTTTGGTGAGGACTCCATCAGGGAGAGGAAGTGACAGTTGCGCTTATTATTGTTCTCTATCGTAGACGTTATGATGAACTCTAACTCATGATAAAATTACTTGAGCTTGCCATTTTAATCGAACTCCGCCTCTCTAAATTTCTTATAGTAAGTCTCCACTGCATATGGGCATATGTACATCTTCTTGCCATTTCTTATAGATCCGCAATGGATAGCTTAGCCATTTGTTGTAGCTCATAGATAAACTTCACCCACTTCTAGATTTCCTGGATGAAATTCCATGGGTTGGTGAAGTCGAGCATAATAATAAAGAAGGCTGACTTGAGGAGATCGGGCGAGGCCAGCTGACTATAGACTGAAGGATTATCGATTTCTTCAACCATATAGAGCTCAAGCTTAGCATGAGTACGATTGTCAGGATCAGTAATATCCATGACATTCAAGTAGGCGTAGTCAATAGCAGTGGTCACTCCCTTGAGACGCATCTTGTTACCATCGTTGAGATTGGCTGATCGCTTGTGATGCAAGTTTGTTTTAGATATGTCCAATAGTGAATCAACCACTGATCGCTTACCGGAATGCTTGCTCCCAAGGATGACAACAGGCCGATTGTCAAATTTACGCTGGGATCGGGATTCGTTGAGGAACTAAGACCACATTAATATTATAGTTTTAAATCAATTTGTATCATCACCAAACCATCGGATATTCAATGGTGGCAAATCAGAAAAGGAATGTAAAAAATAATGAATTATTTCTAATAATCAGCGATACAGGATAAAGCTAATAGTGACGAATTGATCTAACAATATTTTGGCAAAGACAAAAGCACACTTCAAACCAACCATGCTGTATTCATCAAATTCCAAACTTAAATAATATTAAATTTCTAAATAGAATTCTATCACTGATAGCAAATGGATAAATTCAACGTAATGGCAGTAAACCACCTCCTCTCCTTCGACAAGGCCGACTAAATCGCCAAGATGACCAAGTAGTAAAAGCTAATTTTCAACAACGAAGTACCCCATCCATAACTAAGATAAAAAAGCAAGCTGCATACTTCATGTTGAGCGTGAGCCGTGCAGTGTAAAACAAAGATTATAAGACAGCTAAGAGCATTTTGATTTATATAGCTGACAGTTGCTCATGCATTGAGGATCCCGATTTCTAAGTTAGATATCTCATTGAGGTATGCTGCCAACATCTCGCCTACATCCGAGAAATGGAAGGAGTAGCAAGGGATAAGAACAACGCTGAGACTCGCACTGTCTAAATCAAGAGCTAACTATCATAAACTCCCATTTTAGTATTCAAATATAACAAGTTTAAAGGTGAGTTTTAGTGTGACTAATAAAACAAGAGTTCCCTCAATCAAACAGTCCTCTTCTATATGAGCAAACTCAACGCAATTCTATTCAATTTCCAAAACTCTGAAAATCATCACTCTATAGTAACTATGCTAATGATTTACTACCCTTAGTTCTTAATGGTGTTCATATTGATGTTCATCCTCTTTATCATAATCTTCTCAGGAGTTCTTTAGCTAATTGAGGATGGTAGTTCTATCTTGCAAAGCCAAATACCAGTCGTCTTCGTATGCTCGATGTTCATATACCCTCTTGTTAAGATTTTTCTAAAAAAACCTATCAATAAGGACTCAGCTTTTTTCAAGAAGAAGCTTGGAGAATAAATATTGAAAATAAACAAATATTGTCTTTAAAATAACGAGAATATCAAATTCTTCATGCCGTAGGGAGTATAGATCAATGTGCAAATAAACTACAACCCATCGAATAAAAATGTTCTTGATAATGATAATGACTAATGATCCATTATTTTTGCCTATATATCTATTCTTATAAACAATACTTATTAGTATAAGTTTTTAATAAAATGTCAGAGATAAACCGTCCGCTCTGCCCAAAAAACCACAACTTGAAAAATATTTACTTCTGCCGGAGGTGCGCCAAGGACTATCCAGCTCTTAATCAGTCAATAGACCGTTTCTTTTTCTGTAGAGAATGTAATCCAGGTGTAATGAGTGCTCACTCTCATTTGAATTAGCGATATTCAGTCACCCAATCTAACTTCTAAACACCATACAATTAATTTAAAGCAGAAATACAGTCAAAAAACTTGACATCATTTTCAAGGTTGATTGTTATCCCACCTTCAATTACGGATAAAAAAGAAAAGGAGAAATACTTTTCTGATAAAATAAAGGAAATAATTATGAAAAACCCTCCCATTTATCTGAGTGCACTAAAAAACGATCCAATATCTTTATAAGATTTGAATTCTTTTAAATATCGGAAGTGGCTGGCAGATAGTCATTTTTGGGAGAGACCTTATGGCAAAACTATAAACTCCTTAATTGAAACATATGTGTAAGAACATTTTCAGAGTGCAAAAGGTGACATTTGGGATAACTTCAATCTTTAGTTCAACAAAAATAATGCTGCAGCAGTCGACCTACAAAAATAATTAGAGGGATCCAAGGAAAGATTGAATGAACTTAACCGCGAGAAACTTTTAAGCGAGTTCTTTGTTAAAATTACATCCTGCTTTACTGTAAAAGTCATTGTATTTAGAATGAAGAGATAGATAAAATATTGGACTAATACAAGAAAAAGTAAGGATAATTTGGCAATAACCTGTCATTTTTGTTGAAACTAGGGAAGTTGAAAGTCCTAGAACTTCATGATAAGGGCTCATAGAAAATGAAGGAGATCCTCAAAGAAATCAATATCACTTCTCTTCAAAATAGATAAAAGGAACTATATTACTATTATTCAGCCATATCTGAATGGAAGTATGTTGAAGATCCAACTGCCAATCTTTAATCTCAAATATTCCTTGATGCACGCAATAGAAAACACTTTAAACTGTAAAACTCACGAAAATTTATTGACGCTCTAAGCAAGGCTATTGACTTAGGCAAAAAATCAGTTTATTATGCAATTAGAGCATTAGGATATATAGTTTAAAGCCAGTATGAGCGAGCTTAGGCTGATTTCGCATAAGCTGAGAGACTATCCTACAATAGCGATTCGATGGAGAACAACCGACTATTAACTAGGCTGAGAAGAAAGCTAAGTGTTGATGAGTTCATCAAAAATCAATAGTTGGCCAAAAAGAAGACAGAGTACATAATGAATCTTTGCAAACATTTGGAAACAGACAAGAAATATCGATAATTGAAAGTATGTGGGGAAGAACTGGTTAATCGATAGCCTCAAAATGTGGCCTTTAGGGTATGCTTACTTAAATCTCTGTTGAAGCTCAAGGATACTGTTGCAGCCAGGCAATAGTTATCAGCTATTAAAGATTTGAAAGAGCTACCGCCCTAGGAGATTGATGAATTCTAAAGGAAAATTGAGTTGCTAAAGGCCTATGAGCAAGAGTAGCTTTAAAATTTATCTGACGCATAGACCAAATTCTAAAACGCTGCCAAAGTAGGCCGTCCCTCTGCAACTTACTGGTACAACTATGGTGCATTCCTATTCAAGCACAGAGAAACTCGATAAAGAAATGAAAAGGCCCTCATTGCAATAAATAACGCACTATAGCTCAAATAAAAACCTGAGTACTTGTAAATAAAGTACATGCTTCTCTTTATGATGGGGAATTTATAGTAGGCTAAGAAGATCCAAGATAAGCTGAATGATCCCAAGTTTGCCAGCATGAAATAATACGTCGATATGAACTTTTGATCAGATCTATAAAAATCATTTGTATTAATGTATCTCAAGCCTATTCATCGAATTATGTCTCCATGCATCGCTCAAAATCTTGGTTGACTGCGATCAGCTCGCTCCTTAAGGCCCGAACCTGCTCGCTTGCAGTCTCATAAAGCCGATCGAATTTAGAATAATGCTTTTTGAGTCGATGGCAATCCTCAATGTGGCGAGTCTTTTCTAGTTAAACATCTGGATCTTCCTCATAGTGAACATACTGCTTATTTAATTGAGTTATATAATTCTGCATTTCGCGATAGAGTTCTTCGAGTTGTGCATTTTTACGAGACAATTCTTGAGAGAGTATCTGTTAGTGTTTAATGGCTATTAGATAGTCCTCTATACTACTATCGGGCTGTTATATTTCTTCAACTTTGTATTTTACAGTGAATATTCTTTTACCTTGCCGAATGCATAGGATTTGCCTGTCACCGCCTTACCCCGTTACTTCGTCTCCATTGTTTATTATATCTGCTTCGGAAGATAATTTGATGAATTGGTCGTTGGCGATATCATAAAAATAGAATTTTACAGGGGAATTCTTCTTTTTTTATGATTCGTAAATTGAAAGAGCGAATCCTTACTCTTCATTTTTAATTAGTTTAAACATCTTTGCTTGAGAACATTTTATATTTAGCTATAGTTCTCGCCATTCATAATTTTTGAAGTCGAAGCAATAGAGCCGTAATAGTTCTCCCTTCTATTAAAATGACCCAACATATAATTTATTAGAAGTGTAGTATGTGTTTTAAGCTACCACTCTTCCCTGTGGAACTATCTTTCCTCTTGCCTCTATTTTCGAGCATTACATATTTATGTTTTCTTGTTTGTTGCTCTCAAATTAAGCCTTCATCAGCCAAACATCGTTAGTTTTTTACTCATATGGAGAAATGCCACCAAATAAAATGAGCTATTTTTCGGCTAAAATAATGAATCGCGATACATTTCGCATAGATGCAATGACGTTATCTGGGGTTGGGACATTTGACTATGATCAATTTCCTCCATTTCCAATCTTTGATAGAAAGAACAAAGAAATCCTATAAATATTTTCCATTATCGGCCTCGCCTCCACTAATGAGCAAACACGATACTCCTTCTATTCATCATATAAAGTCTACCAATAAAAGCCGCTGCATGGTATTTTCGACTGGGTGGCCTTTTTACTCCCAAAGTTGGTTGAATATTCCATATCGCTTTATCTTGATAGGTGGAGTTATACTCAGATTGAAGATGTAGATATCGTTGTCGCTGTTGGCTCCTCCAAAGAGGATATATGAATGGAGAGTCTTGATGTAGGTGAAGCTATATCCTACTCTTGGACTTCCTTGGTATTGTAGATTCTCCTCGTTCTTTTCAAATGTTATCATTATTCAAAATTATATTGATAATCCAACTATAATAAACCAAGCATATGGTCTTAAATGTTATTTATTAATTAGGCTATCTATGCCACTTATTGGAATTTAAATGTTTTAATTCAAAGATTCAAATAGAAGTATCTATGCATAAATTGAGGATGTGTAAAGAGCCTCTTTCTAGCCATATTTCAGATCTATCTAAGATTATTAACTATGCTACATACTTTTAAATTCTCTATTTTGGCCAAGAAATAGAATTTTATTAAAACTAATCAATCAATCAACCTTATTTAGATGGTTCTTTTGCCACTTAGGATGAATTGACTATACAACGAATATTGACTATTATTGAATTTATAATTAATAAATATATAGAATTAATACCTTGCCATTCAACATGAAGGATTTCATCGATAAAGCCTTGACCTAAGCATCTTCTTCAAGAGCTTTGATATGTTAAACTTAGAAAATAGCAAAGAGGTCAAAATATAGAAAAATATTCTTAAGAAAAGCATTCTACAAATTACAAAAAAATAGTTTTAGCAACGATACTATACCAAGTCCGACCTTTGATGAGTAAAGCAAAAATAACGAGCAGCTAGGATATAATAGTTTGGATTATTTTAATTTTAAAAGTTATGAAGAATGATTTCTATAATTTTCCTATTTATTCATAAGATGTATTCTCATGGTTAACGATTAAATGGATTTACCTTGATTCTGTATAGGTGTTATGCAGCATATTAAATAAAAAGCTTGCATTTAAAAAACTCTTTTATTAACGACTTCTTCCTTTTGACTCTAAAGATAGAAAGCTTTTAAGCCAAATGACGCCTTTTTCATTTCATCCAATGAGGAAGGAAGAGCTTTCTCACATTATCTTCCTTAATCTCTACTTTTTAAAGTGTGGTCATTTTTGACACAAATATTATAGTTTAATGAAAGCTACGAAAGACTTGACATATATTGCTATTAAATAGGAAAATATGGCGATTTGATCACTTGAACTTTCTAAAATATTTGTCGACTCCATATGAACGTTGCATTTAGCAAGTTGCATTACAAAGTGCTTATTTCTTACCAAATTTACTCTCCTACTTATATGTCTCACTATAATTAGGGGCATTCATCCTTCCTAAGTCAGTAAATTTGGAAACTGGACACTTTTTCTTGGCAACTTACCACTTCATAGTTGGAGACTTACATTTGGTTTGGCAGTGGAATTATACGTATGGCTGATGATATTATAGTTAGATTTAGTGGCATTCATAAGTGAAGTTTGCTCAGATGCCTTCTTTTGCGTTTAAAATGCTTTTTCATTTACTGCTGCATAATGCAAAACTTACTTTCTGAGGCCTGCTATTTCACTGTTTAGTAGTTGGAAGGGACATGTGAGTATTGATAAAGTTTGGAGTCCTGAGGAGTGCCTAATTTTCTTCTGTTAATAGATATAGGTTCATGATGATTGGTTTATACTTTGTTTTCTTTCATTTTGCGCAGCACATCCAAGGAGGCAAAGCGTTGACTGTTAGTATTATTGGGGTGATGAGCCTTAACCTCGCCTGTAATGATATTGAAATTGTCATTCATCCTCATTTCTATAACTGAATATTATTATCAATAAATCAACATGATAATCATGGTCAAGACTGTGCAGTTCTTTTGCTCAAACTTAAAGTCGGATTTCCTTTGCTGTCAAATAGATTGAGAGTTGTATTGGAGTCGGAGATTACACTATATGATTTACTTATTTCAAGAGGGCGTAGGTAGAGCTAGTCATTACTGTTATCGCAATCAGGATTTTCTTGGACTAACTTTGAGCCTGTATCAATAGATATGGTTCCATTTGGTGTAGTTTTGTAAGGATATTTGTAGCTGTTGCATGTTCCACTCAGTGCTATAAGGGTGGGATTGAAAACAAACAGAATATTCTTAGATAAAGCTGAAGGTAAAGACGTCTTTCCAATTTTAGAAGGGTTATATCGGCCTATTAATGAATCTATTGGCGTTTTGTTCGGACCTGCCTCACTTGTCTGAAGATTGCTTGTAGAACTGGAAGATGCAGGATTAGTTGTTGGAGGCAGTAGAGGTGGTCCAGGCGGACCCAGAGGCACAATATTAGGTCTATTTGAAGGTTTAGATGTTAATGAAGTTGTATTATTTGTTGAGGGGATAGGCGTTGAAGCTGAGTCAGCTTTTGCTGGTTTTATGAAATCAGCAATATTTGTTCCTTTTGACGTCTAATTTGTGGCTGGGTTTGGAGGGATGATGGTTGAATCAGTAACAGGATTAGTAGCATCATAAATAAAATTCTTTTTCTATGCTGCAGTATAATTGCGTGAGATATTGAACAAAGTTTGATTATCTTTGTTGTAGAAAGTGAGAGTAAAGGCAGTATCGTTAGCAGTAGACGATATGCGAGTTGCATTCTTGATTGAATCGATAGTAGGCTGGTCCTTCTATCCACAGAACCTCTTAGAACTGGCAGTATTATTTCCACTTGCTACAGTCAGATCAGTATAGTCTATCACCAGAGGGATAGTGACGGTGTTGCAACCAATAAAGGCCATATTTGTAGAATTTATCGCCAGCTTGGAAGGCCACTGCGAGTAATCAAAAGGGAAGTAGTTAGGATACCATACAGCAGCTGCAAGAGAAAATGTTAGCTTGATTGTTTGCTCACTATGAGGAGTTGAAGTGGATGGGAAATTAGTAGAATTGCTTGGTGATTGATTTGTATTCTTAGGGGCAGATGGCTATTGACTATTTTGGGGGCTTGTATCTTTTTT
>JACCDV011069327.1_pt1 | contig 14870 bp, 15 predicted proteins | sample 7446131 | NCBI WGS metagenome assembly JACCDV01 (sample SAMN15323448, study PRJNA562643) | freshwater metagenome | isolation source: river surface water | place: USA:Blue River Watershed | collected 2017-08-17 | reverse complement strand
GGCCGAGGCACGGAGGTTAAAGTCGTGGTCTAAGCGTTGGTTGAATTCAGCACTGCCGGTGGCACGGGTGGTGCTGTCGTTACCGGTTAGGTAATCGTACCTTAGGCGTTCACCACCGAAGCCAAGTTTAAAGGTGGATTGCGTGGTGGGGGTGAACACCAATCGGCCTTGCACGCCGCTGACACGGCCCCCAGCAATGCGGCGTGGGTCACTCCATAATTCATACAGTGAAGCCGTGTCGGTGTAGTAGGTTTTGTCTTCCAGATCCACGCTGCCGGTGTCGCTGATATAGGCATTCACTTCTGCGGCATTGAGCAGGATTTTACCTAAGAAGTATTGGTAGCTGATGGCACCGTTGTCTTGCCTAATTTGGGCCTTTTGTGTGCCGGAGATAAAACTAAAGTCTTGCTTTTGACGCAGTTGGCCTAAGGACAAGATAAAGCGTTGATTGCTGGTTAAATCAAAGCCGGTATTGAGTAGCCATTCGTTCTTGTCTGAACAGACGGTGAACAATACCCCCACGGCCATGTTGGTGGATACGGGGCTGGCCAGACTGCCGCCGATAGCGCTGCCGTTTTGCTTGCTGTATTGCGGAGTGAGGGTGATTTGCTTGCCGTCGATACGGTTGTGGAAATTAAAGCCAGCGCCTTGGGCACTTACGTTAGGTTGTACGCTGCCGCTATTGGCGGTGGGCTCACCTAAATCCGGGAGGGTGTCGGTGGGTTGGGCCACAGACGGCAATACCAAGGCGGACAAAAACAGCAACACCAATAACAAAAAGCCCGCAATGAAGGACGGGCGGGGTGTTAACTTAGTTCTGTTCTGTTCTGTTCTGTTCTGTTCTGTTCTGTTCTGTTCTGTTCTGTAATAGCATTATTATAGATTTTCATAGCTGGCTTAGCGTGCTTCACACCAAAGTAGATTAAATCGCATACTACCATCTAGATAGCTATATATCAAAAGTCTATTTTCTGAATGGTTAAGCGAGGTGGTAAGTGACGGCGACCAAGCTACTCCTGCCCAATGGCACTTGAATGGCATTGCTTCGTAACAGACAGCCACAAAAAAGGCCGAAATTGATTTCGGCCTTTTTATTTATCGCATTGGGTGCATCGCACCCATGGCAGCATTAGCTAGTCGTTATTGCCACCAAGCAAGCCCATCAACAACTGCAACAAGCTAGTGAACAAATTGTAGATGCTCATGTACAAGCTTAAAGTGGCCATGATGTAGTTGGTTTCGCCGCCGTTAACAATGCGACTAACATCGTACAAAATAAAACCCGAGAACAAAATAACGCCCACGGCAGACATGGCTAGCGTCATGGCTGGGATTTGTAAAAAGATGTTAGCCAAAGACGCAACGATCAACAAAATAATGCCCACCATTAAGAATTTACCCATGAAGCTAAAGTCTTTTTTAGTGGTGGTGGCAATGCCGGCTAAAGTCAAAAAGATAATGCCAGTGCCGCCTGCCGCTAGGCCAACGATTTGACCGCCATTATTTAAATGTAAAGCGTGTTGCAAAATAGGGCCTAACATCAAGCCCAATAAAAAGGTTAAAGCTAACAACAACACCACACCAACACTGCTATTACGGTTGGCTGTGATGGCAGCGAACAAACCATACAGCACCGCCATGGCGCCAATGGCGAAGATAAACGGGTGTTGCGCGGCAAAAGAAAAATTCATGCTCATGCCTATCAAAGCGCCGATCACGGTAGGGATTAAGGTTAAGCCCAATAGTGCATAGGTATTACGCAAGACCTTATTGGTCACTTGCTGTGCGGATGCTGAACGAGCCAACACTGGATTTTGGTCTAACATGGTTTGTTTCCTTTAATTAAAAAACTACACTGCGTAAGATAGCGACTATAGCTAGAAGTTTCAAGCGCAAAATGGTGACAAATTGTATATTTCTTAAAGCATGCTCCAATTAATCAGCTAGTTAAACAACTCCCCTTCTTGCAAGCCCACCTGCGCCACTTGATGCACCGCTTGCACAAACTCGGCATCTTCATGCAGCACATCCAAGCTGGGTGGGTGCTTTTGCCCATGCATGCGAGCGAGACGCGATATGCTTTGAGCGGAAATGGACCAGACCAAATTAGCCAGCAACTCGTCTTGCATCGCCGGTTGATTACACAACAACACCATGTCGCAGCCGGCGTTTAAAGCAGCCAAGGCTCGACTGGTGACATCGCCACCGGCCGTGGCCGCCTCCATGCTTAAATCGTCGCTGAAAATCACGCCGTTAAAGCCCAAGCGTTCGCGCAATATTTTTTGCAACCACCGCGCAGAGAAGCCCGCGGGTTTGTCGTCCACTTTCGGGTAAATCACGTGCGCCGGCATAATCGCTGCTATGCCATCGTCTATCATCATCCTAAATGGCTGCATGTCATGCTGGGCAATTTGATCAAATTCCCTGTCGTCCACCGGCATGCTCACGTGGGAATCTGCCACGACAAAACCGTGGCCAGGAAAATGCTTGCCCACGGCCGCCATGCCACCTTTTTTCAAGCCCTGCATCAGCGCAAAAGCCAAGTCATTGATGGCCTGTGGCTTAAGGTGAAAGGCACGATCACCGATCACCAAACTGTCGCCATAATCCATGTCCAACACCGGGGTAAAACTAAAATCAATGCCGTGTGCGCGCAATTCAGCAGCCAGTATCCAACCGGCTTCGCTGGCCAACTGCTTGGCTTTTTTCGGATTGCTGTCCCAAATTTTACCGAACTCACGCATCGCTGGAATTTTCGTAAAGCCTTCTCTAAAACGCTGTACGCGACCGCCCTCATGGTCCACGGCAATCAGTAAAGGCGGCGTTCTTACCGCGTGTATGCTGGCGGTTAAGGCCTTTAATTGGGTGTTATTAATAAAATTGCGTTTGAATAAAATCACCCCGCCCACCAAGGGATGCTGCAAACGACGAATATCGTCCGCAGTCAACTCGGTTCCAACCACATCCAACATCACAGGACCTAATGACATACGCTTACCTTCTCAATAAAAATACACAAAATCAGCTTGCTTGCCTGACATCCAAACGGTCTCTTAAGCTGTCGCCGCCTAAATTAATCGCCAAGATCAAACTCATTAAACTTAAACCAACAATTAACACATAATGCGGGGCAACCAGCATATAGCGCACCCCGTCTCGCAACATCGCGCCCCATGAAGCATTGGGCGCTTGTATGCCCAATCCTAAAAACGACAAGCTGGCTTCGGCTATCATGACACTGGCCAAACTGTAAGTCGCCTCCACCACCAACACCGATGTCAGCAATGGCAATATGTGTTTGACTATTATTCTGGGCACGCTGGCGCCTAGCGATAACGCGGCCTGCACGTGCTGCCGATCCCGCAGGCTGAGCGTCTGACCTCGCGTTAAACGCGCGTAGCTAACCCAGCCAGTCAAGCTTAGCGCTATCATTAAATTCAGTAAGCCTGGGCCCAATACCGCCGCAAAGGCAATGGCCAACAAAATGCCGGGGAAAGCCAAAAATACATCGGTCACCTGCATCAACACTTGGTCGACCTTGCCGCCATAAAACCCGGCTAACAAACCTATTAATACACCCAGCGTCATGGTCACTACGGTCACCGACACAGACACCAACAGCGACACCTCAACCCCATGCAACAGCCTCGCTAAAATACTGCGGCCCAAGTCGTCGTTACCTAGCCAATAGGCTTGAGAGGGGGTGCTTAATATGGCATTTAAATCAATTTGATTTGGATCCAGCTGAAATAAACGGCCGAGTAAAACGACCACTAACCAAAATAGCAAAATGCTGTAAGACAGGGTTTTTATCATATTAATGCGCCCACTTAATGCACCCTCTTAATGCGAGGATCTGCCCATCGATAAAGTAAGTCGGTGAGCAAATTGACCATGACATAACTCAGCGCCACCAATAAAACGCAGGCTTGCGTCACTGGGTAATCACGCTTTTCTATACTCTCCACCAGCAAGCGCCCTATGCCATCCCAACTGAAGATGGTTTCGGTAATCACGGTGCCCGCCAACAAGCTGCCCATTTGCAAACCGACGATGGTAATGATAGGCAACAAGGCCGCACGCAAGGCATGATGCAATATCACCTGACGCTCGCTTAAACCCTTAGCTCTGGCCGTGCGTATAAAGTCGTCGTTCAGCACCTCAAGCAAACTGGTGCGTGTCATGCGCGTCAATATGGCACTTAAACCAAAGCCCAAGGTCAGTGCCGGCAAGACGATGGACGACGGACTGTCCATGCCACTGACGGGCAAGCAACCCAACCAAACAGCAAAAATTAACATCAACATCGGTCCCAACCAAAAAGCCGGCATAGCGGATAAACGAACCGAAACAATGGTCACCAACAAGTCTTGCCAATGGCCGGCTTTGAGCGCTGCATAAATACCCAAGGGCACGCCTATGCCCAAACCGATTAACAGGGCCAAACAGGCCAATTTTAATGTGGCTGGGTAGCGCGTTTTAATCAGCTCAATAATGGGGGTTTTACTGTGTATGGACAATCCAAAATCGGCGTGCGCCAATCGGCTTAAATACAAGCCAAACTGCTTAGCGACCGGTTGATTGAGGCCTAACTCAGCACGCAGTACCTCGCGGTCTGCTAAGCTAGCCGATTCGCCCAACATGACCTCAACCGGGTCACCCGGCACCAAATGAATAAGCAAGAAGGTCAGGCTCAGCACCCCAAATATCACGGTGCAAAAGCTAATAAGGCGTTTAATCATTGTGGATGAATACCGTGCTGCCCACGTCGACCAAATCAAACAAGGCAATCACGTCGGCATTTTGCATGCGTATGCAACCGTGCGAGCCTAGTTGGCCCATTGGATTGCTATCGGGCGTGCCGTGGATGTAGATGTAGCGTTGCATGGTATCAACATCGCCCAACCTATTGAGGCCTAGCTCAGTTCCGGACAACCACAATATGCGGGTTAATATCCAATCACGATCAGGAAAAGCCGCCATCAACGCCGGACTGCATAATTCACCGGTCAGCCTACGGCCAACAAACACGCTGTTGACCGGCGCACCCGCGCCAATTTTCGCTCGGACTGTGTGTCGACCTAAGGGCGTGCAGCCGCTGTTTTTTTGACAGCCTGGGCCGTTGGCCGCACTGGATATACGGTAACTGGCCAACAGCGCATTGTTGCCGTCGAACAAATTCAAGCGCTGCGCTTGCAATGAAATATCAATGTGCATAGGCGCTTATTGTAGCTAAATCGTCCCAATTCCCATCGGCTTTGGGCGAATAATTTTCTATGGATTTAGCCATGGCAGCAAACTGGCCTTCGTACCATAAGGGAATGTAAGGTAGCTGCTGGTGGATGCGTTGCGTCACAGCCAGCCAATCTTCTTTAATCAACAATTGATCCAATACGGCATCTTGGTAACGGCCTCGATTAAAGCCATTTGGCGGCACGCTGCTTGAAGCAAACGCCTGGCTGTAGATGTCCGGCGTTTTTACACCCACCCAAGTTAGACCATACAGCTGAAAATTGCCTTGTTTAATTTCAGCAAAAAAAGTCGCCCAATCCAAACTGCGTATTTCCAAGTCTATGCCGGCAGCACGCATCTGCGCTTGCAACATTGTGGCCAACCTGACACGCTGGGCATCGGTTGAGGTTTTATAGACCAGTTTCAGCGGCAAGCTTACACCCGCTTCCAACAGTAAGCTTCTAGCCAAGGCCGGATCATAGCGATACGCCGGCAAAACTTGCCGCTGCAAGTAATGCTCAGGCGGCAATATGGCGCCCCCTAAACGGGTATGACTTAACATGGCTTTTTTAATGATGACTTCGCGGTCTATGGCATGCGCCAACGCTTGCCTAACCTTGAGTTTCTTCAATTGCGCATCCTGCATGTTTAAACCTAGGTAAGAAAAATTCACGCCCTCACTTAGCTTAACTTTGATGGTCGGTTTAGTCTGCAGATAACGCACGGATTCTGGTGGCAAGTCGCCTTGTATCAAGTCCACTTCAGCGTGCAATAACTTCAGCATGCGCACAGTGGGGTCTTTTACCTCGATGAGCGTGATGCGTTGTCCATCCTTAAGGCGCTGCAAGCGCCATTTATTTTGGCTATCCAGCAAGACCAAGGGGCCGCTACCGACTGGAAAGTGGGCGAAATCATGGCGACTTTTTATCAGCTCAGCGGGCATGATGCCCAGCAACAATTTAGCCGGAAAATGCTGGTCTTGTTTTTTTAAGTAAAACAGCACGCTGACATCATCCTGCACAACAATATTTTTTACGTTGCTGAACTCTGCACTGTGCGGCGAATCGGACAACACTATCAAGGAATCATACGTGGCCTTAACATCGTGAGCGTTTACCGCCCTGACTTTTGACTTTTGCCCGGCAGATTGAGGGTAATAAAAAGCACGGCGGTTTTTATTGAGACTAAAGCGGTATAGCAGCGGGCTCAGTTGCTGCCAACTGGCTAAACTGGCTTGCGGTTTGCCGTCATCAGCAAACTCTACCAAACTCTGGTACAGCAGCCGATTAAGTCGCTCGGATGCCGCATCGGTAGCGTACCTAGGATCGAGCGTTAATGGGGCTTGGCTAATGGCAAAAACAAGTTCATGCGTAGCAGATGCCGGCTGATCACCCGACTTGCACGCCGTCAGCATCAGCATCAAAGCAAGTAAAAAGCCACTTAATAGACGATAAATAAGGAACATGCGCAGAATTTTACTCGATTATCTTTAATGCGTTGCGTACTTGGGTCACAAGTGAGTAATTTTTACGCTACAGCCATACCTTCTAATAATGCCTAGGCTAGAAATAGCTTATAATTATGCTAATCCGATTCAGCCATGCTATAGATCACGATTGAAAATCAACAGTTTGAAAATCAATAGTTTGCTTATCTCTTGATATAAATCAATTTGGCTGGCATCGATGTGCGACAAAATGTCACGTGTGAAAAATCACAAAGTATTATCAATTAGTACCATGGGGGAAACCAAATGCAAGACCTAAATGTAAGTTCGAACACGTATAGCGACGGTGTTATACGGCAGTTTTCTATCATGGCCGTGGTTTGGGGCGTGGTGGGCATGTTGGTAGGCGTCATTATCGCCTCGCAACTTGTCTGGCCAGAACTCAATCTCGGCTTACCTTGGACCAGTTTTGGTCGTTTAAGACCACTGCATACCAATGCGGTGATTTTTGCATTTGGTGGCTGTACTTTGTTTGCCACCTCATACTATGTCGTACAGCGCACCTGTCAAACCAAGCTATTTATGCCTAAGCTAGCCAGCTTTACATTCTGGGCTTGGCAATTAGTCATTGTTGCAGCGGCCGTATCCTTACCTTTAGGCTTCACCCAAGGTAAAGAGTATGCCGAACTAGAATGGCCAATTGACTTGCTGATTGCAGTGACTTGGGTGTGTTATGCCATCGTATTCTTCGGCACCATAGGCACACGAAAAGTAAAACATATTTATGTGGCCAATTGGTTCTTCGGCGCATTCATCATTACTGTGGCTTTGTTGCACATTGTTAACAGCGCAGCCATTCCAGCCGAATTCATGAAATCGTATTCAGCCTATGCTGGCGTACAAGATGCCATGGTGCAATGGTGGTACGGTCACAACGCAGTGGGTTTCTTCTTAACAGCAGGTTTCTTGGGCATCATGTACTACTTCGTGCCTAAACAAGCCGGTCGTCCTGTGTATTCCTACAGCTTATCTATCGTGCACTTTTGGGCATTGATTTTCACCTACATGTGGGCGGGTCCTCACCACCTACATTACACAGCCTTACCTGATTGGACTCAATCATTAGGCATGGTGTTCTCACTAGTATTATTAGCGCCAAGTTGGGGCGGTATGATCAACGGCATCATGACCATGTCTGGTGCTTGGCACAAATTACGCACTGACCCTATCCTACGCTTCTTGATTGTTTCTCTGTCTTTCTACGGCATGAGTACTTTTGAAGGCCCTATGATGGCAATTAAAACCGTGAACTCCTTATCTCACTACACCGACTGGACCGTAGGCCACGTGCACTCTGGCGCTTTAGGTTGGGTGGGCTTAGTGTCCATGGGCGCTATCTACTACATGATTCCACGCTTGTTTGGTCAAAAACAAATGTACAGCATCAAAGCCATCGAGTTGCACTTCTGGCTAGCCACCATAGGTATCGTGCTATACATCGCTGCCCTTTGGATCTCTGGCGTGATGGAAGGCTTAATGTGGCGCGCCATTAATGCGGACGGTACATTGACTTATACCTTCGTAGAAAGCGTTAAGGCTAAAACACCTTACTACATCACTCGTATGGTAGGCGGCCTGCTTTATCTAAGTGGCATGTCCATCATGTTGTGGAACGTCATTAAAACAGCAACCAGCGGTAAAGCAGCCATCGCTTCTATTCCAGCTGCCTCTGCTCACGCTTAAGGAAATCATTATGTCGAATCATGAAACAAAAAAAGGCTTTAGCCACGAAAAGATAGAAACCAGCAACTTTCTTATGATAGTGCTGATTTTAGTGACGGTCGCATTTGGTGGATTGGTGGAAATCGTGCCGCTGTTCTTCCAAAAATCCACCACTGAACCGATTACAGGCTTACAGCCTTACACCGCCGTTCAACTGGCTGGCCGTGACATCTACACCCGTGAAGGTTGTTACAACTGCCACTCACAAATGATACGTCCGTTCCGTGCAGAAACCTTGCGCTACGGTCACTACTCTGTGGCAGGTGAATCGGTTTACGACCACCCATTCCAATGGGGCAGTAAACGTACCGGTCCAGACTTGGCTCGTGTAGGCGGTAAATACAGCGATGAATGGCAACGCATCCACTTAATCAATCCTAGGGATTTGGTGCCTGAATCCATCATGCCAGCCTACCCTTGGTTAGAAAAAGACTTGGTCAATGCAGAAGCCATGCCAGCCCACATGAAAGCATTACGTGCAGTAGGCGTGCCTTACACCGATGCTGACATTGCTGGCGCAGTAGAGGCCACCAAAGGTAAAACTGAGCTAGATGCCTTGATTGCTTATTTGCAAGTGTTAGGTATACACCTCAAATAATCGATTTAAATAGGACTTAATCAAATGGACATTAATTCGCTACGTATCTTGACCACCATCGTTAGCTTTATTGCATTTATCGGCATCCTAGTTTGGGTTTGGCAACGCAGAAACACCTCAGACTTCAAAGATGCAGCTAACCTTCCGTTTCAAGACGAACAGAGTTAAGTAGACTATAGATAAAATACTGCCACCCATGGTGGCAGTAAAAAACCAAAGGAAAATAAAATGAGTGACTTTACGAGTAATTTTTGGCCAGTATTCATTACTGCCATCTCCTTGCTTGGTATATTTGGTTGCGCCCTCTTGTTATGGCGCACCAGCAAGATCAAAGTGGAAACTAGCAGTGATGGCACCAACGGCCACGTTTGGGATGAAGACTTGCGTGAAATGAACAACCCTCTGCCTCGCTGGTGGGTAGGCATGTTCATCTTAACCATAATCTTTGCTCTATTTTACTTAAGTGCTTACCCAGGCTTGGGTGATTACGCCGGCAAATTAGGCTGGTCACAAAACGGTCAATACGACAAAGAAGTGGCCGATGCCAACAAAGCCTTAGAACCTTTGTATGCAAAATACACCGCCATGAGCACTGAAGACTTAGCTAAAAATCCAGAAGCGAAAGCCATTGGCGAGCGTTTGTTCATGAACAATTGTGCACAATGCCACGGTTCAGATGCAAAAGGCAGCCGCGGCTTCCCTAACTTGGCTGACCAAGACTGGATACACGGCGGCAGCCCAGAAAAAATCAAAGAAACCATCACTGGCGGTCGTATCGGCATGATGCCTCCTATGGGTGCTGCAGTGGGTAATGAGGAAGACGTGAAAAATGTAGCTAACTACGTTTTAAGCTTGTCTGGCAGCATGCACGATTCCGGTCGCGCAGGTTTAGGTAAAGAGAAATTCACGGCTTGTGCTGCTTGTCACGGCGCTGATGGTAAAGGTAACCAAGCGATTGGCGCACCTAACTTGAGCGATAATGTATGGTTACACGGTGCTGGCGAAGCTGCCATCATCAAACGCATTAACGAAGGTAAAGTTAACCAAATGCCTGCGCAAGCTGGCCGCTTAACCGAAGCACAAATCCACGTGGTGGCTTCCTACGTTTACGGTTTATCAAATAAATAAATCGTTGTAGCAAGCCCATGAAGTTGCATGTGGTGATACTGCATGCAACTTTTTTATTCGCAAGTCCTATGTAAGTGAAAGTGAGTCATGACCAATACGCCTGATGAAAAGAAACCCAGCAAAGCCACTAAAAATGCGGCCGCTGCTAACGAGGTTGTTATTTCACTCTACGAAGCGCAAGACAAAGTATACCCACGCAGTGTCTCAGGCTTTTTTACCCAATGGCGATGGGTCATGATCTGGCTTACCCAGCTATTCTTTTACGGCGTACCTTGGTTGGAATGGGGTCAACGCCAAGCGCTATTATTTAACCTAGAAAGCAAACGGTTTTACATATTCAAATTGGTCTTGTACCCACAAGACTTGATTTACCTCACGGCCATCCTCATCATCTCGGCCCTGTCCTTATTCCTGTTCACCGCCATCGCTGGCCGCCTATGGTGTGGCTACACTTGCCCACAAACCGTGTACACGGAAATCTTCATCTGGATAGAACGGAAAATTGAAGGCGATCGCGCTACCCGCATGAAACTGGACGCGGCAGCCATGTCGCCAGAAAAATTAGCCCGTAAAGGCGCCAAGCATTTTGTTTGGATTGCCTTTGCACTGTGGACAGGCTTCACCTTTGTTGGTTACTTCACACCGATACGCGAGTTATTGGTCGCGGTTTCTAATTTTAGCCTAAGCCCATGGGAAACCTTCTGGGTATTCTTTTATGGCTTCGCCACCTACGGTAACGCCGGCTTTATGCGCGAGCAAGTATGTAAATACATGTGCCCATATGCACGCTTTCAAAGTGCCATGTTCGATGACGACACCTTGGTTGTGACCTACGACGAAGCGCGTGGCGAACCGCGTGGTGGACGCTCACGCAAAGCCGACATCAAGTCACAAAAATTAGGTTCCTGCATAGACTGCAACCTCTGCGTACAGGTCTGCCCTACCGGCATAGACATACGTAAAGGCCTGCAATACGAATGCATAGGCTGTGGCGCCTGCGCAGATGTGTGCGACACCGTCATGGACAAAATGGGCTACGATCGTGGCCTAGTAAAATACTCCACGCAAAATGCCATCAACAACCATTGGACGCACGGTCAAATGTTGCGCCGCATCCTACGGCCACGCGTGTTAATTTACGCCAGCGTGTTGCTACTCTTAATTGCCGCGGTGATGACCAGTTTGTGGTTTAGAACACCGTTCCGTGTTGATGTGGTACGAGACAGAGGCGTCATGGCACGCTTAAGCGACGACGGTAAATTAGAAAATGTATACCGCCTACAAATCATGAATGGCACAGAATCGCCGCAGCACTACACCCTAAATGTCACTGGCATTGAAGGCATCACGGTTGAAACAGAAGCGGCCAGTGATCACGATGACGGTGAAGATGACCTAAAAACCATCCTAGTCAATCCAGCAGAATCACGCTGGGTCATTGTGGATTTGAAAATACCAGACGGCTCACTTGATGCCGGCTCACACAAGATTAAATTTGAGATTGAGTCTATTGAAACAAAAGACGTGGTCTCAGAAAAATCGGTGTTCCTGGTACCTCGCTAGGCATAATTACTGCGCTAAAATAGCGTACTAGATTAAATAATGGGCGTGGATTTACGTCTGCTAAAAGGAAAATGCAATGCAAGAACTGGATACTAAGACTTGGTGGCGCTACGGCTATGTTTGGTTCTTAATTGCCGGCCCTTTACTGGTCATCATTGCTGGCGTGATCACCGCCTACATTGCTGTGCATAGCCCAGACCCGGTGATAGATCAAAACTATTACCAACATGGGCTAGACATCAACAAAACCTTGAAAGCCCAACAAGACAGCCTAGCGCCAGCCATACAAGCGCGCAATCATGCCGCTACTGGCGTCACTCCAATGCCGGCTGCGCAACCCTAAATCATGCACGCCCAAACCGATATCCTCATCATCGGTGCTGGGCCTAGCGGCCTATGCTTGGCCAGCGCCTTAGCTGAAACCGGTTTAAGCATCACCGTGCTTGAACGGCAAAACCTGACCAGCATTGCTCAACCGGCATTTGATGGTCGCGAAATTGCTTTAACCCATCACTCCGTTCAATTGCTAAACGAGTTAGGCGTATGGCAGCGCGTACCGGCGCAAGCCATTTCCCCCCTACGCGATGCGCGTGTGTTCAATGGTAGCTCCTTGCTGTCACTCAATATCGGCCATGACTTAAGCAAAAAAAGCGAACTGGGCTACTTGCTAGCCAACCATGAAATCCGTTCGGCGGCTTATGCCGTGGCGGCAAGTCACGCCAGCATCAGCATCCAAACCGAGGTGCAAGTGCGGCACATACAGCAGGAAAAAGATGGCGTGCGCGTGACTCTTAGCAACGACGAGGTTATCACCAGCCAATTGCTCATCGCCGCCGACAGTCGCTTTTCAGAAACACGCCGAGCCATGGGCATTGCCGCCGACATGCACGACTTCGGCAAAACCATGCTGGTCTGCGTCATGGCGCACACACAGGATCACGAACACACGGCGTGGGAATGGTTTGATTACGGCCAAACCTTAGCCCTATTACCCATGAACGGCTCCCAGTCGTCCGTGGTGATCACCCTGGCACCCGATGAAATGGCCGAGTTAATGAAGTTAACTGAGTTGGAATTTAACCAGGAAGTAACGGCCAGATTCAAACACCGACTAGGCGCCATGCGCCTAGTATCCACGCGCCACACCTACCCTTTGGTCACGGCTTATGCAAAACGCTTGGTCGGCCCACGCTTCGCCCTAGTCGGTGATGCGGCAGTGGGCATGCACCCAGTGACTGCACACGGGTTTAATTTTGGGTTATCCGGCATAGCTTGCCTAGCCAGTGAAATTAAAACCGCATTAAATAAACAGCAAGACATCGCCTCCAGCAGCTTGCTACGGCGCTACGAACAAGCCCACAGACGCCACACCAAGCCCTTGTTTTTAGCCACCCACGCCATAGCCAAACTGTATGCCAGCGACAGCCTGCCAGCACGCCTGTTACGCGCCGGTGCCATTCGAATCGGTAATCGGATTAGCCCATTTAAACGGGCCGTGGCAGGCTTTTTAGCGGATGCCCGCTAGGTACCATAGTCAGGTGCTATAGTCAGGTGCTATAGCAGGCTAGTCGCTGATTTGCACGCTTAAACCCAGCGCCTTGATGCGAGCACCTAAATCAGCCAACCATTCGTGCGATAGGCGGCTTAATCTCGGCGCTTCAGCTTGGTAAGAAGGGCGAGCCAAACCGTACAGATGCACCCCCAGCACAACATCCTTCACCTCAGCCAGGCGTGCCAAATAGGCCAATATGTCCGCTTCACTGGGTGGCTCACCGTCCATGCCAAATACGCAAGTTTGTATAAAGGTTGGGCATAGCGCGGCACAGTTTCTAAGTCGTTGTAGATGCGTTTCTGGCTTGATGTGCACATCATTGATGCGTGCAATACCGGCCTCCGTGCCTGCGTCCAACTTAAACCACACTTCGCCATTTAATTTAGCCAGATGCTTCAAACTAGCCAACACCGCTGGCTTGTCCATTAAACTGCCGTTACTGATTAAGCGCACTTTGATTGGATGCGGCTGATCTTTACCAAGATCCTGGCCAAGATCCTTATCCAGATCCTTGCCCAACAAATTAAAGTCGTGCAACACCCTTTCCAGCATGGTTAAAATCTCAGGAAATTCTTTTGCGCTGGTGGGTTCACCGTTGCCTGAAAAAGCAATGTCTTGCAATTGCCGGTCGCCCTCAGCCACATAGCGCGTCATAAAATCGCCGTGCAGGGCATCTTGCAGGAATTGCCGTAATTCTTTTTCCAGCAAAGGCACATCGACAGGCGGTGGCGTGCCACGGATCAAATTGGGCACTTGGCAGTACACACAGCGCCAATTGCAGGCGTTATTCACATTGAGGTTGATGCCTATGGATACGCCACCGGCCCGCCTGGAAACCACCGGATAGACATAGCGCATGCCGCTGACATCACGGTTGTGGTCTTCTACGGTTAAATACTGAGGGTCAGTCATGGCTTACAAACAATAGCGACGCTGATGCATAGGGGCAAGGCCCAAACTAAACGCAGCCAGTGGGGTTAACGATTTTCTTCAAGGCGGCGGGATTTAATATGCCGACGTAACGCTGTTTAACTTCTATGATGCCTTCATCACTGAATTTAGAAAAAGCCCGGCTCACCGTTTCCAACTTCATGCCCAGATAGCTGCCAATTTCCTCACGCGACATACGCAAGACAATTTCTGATTGAGAAAAACCACGGGCATGCAAGCGCTGCACTAGGTTTAATAAAAATGCCGCCAAACGCTCTTCAGAACGCATGTTGCCGATGAGTAGCATCATGCTGTTTTCCCGCACAATCTCACGGCTCATGATTTTATGCACATGGCGCTGCAACACCGGAAACTCGCGCGACAACTCTTCAACGTTAGCAAAAGGCATGACACACACCTCGGCATCTTCCAAAGCCACGGCATTGCAACTGTGTTGGTCGGTAACGATCCCATCCAAGCCAATGATTTCGCCCGCCATTTGAAAACCGGTCACCTGCTCATGGCCGTCGGCAGTGGATACGCTGGTTATAAACAACCCGGTGCGTATGGCAAATTACGATTTGAACTGCTCACCGTCCCTAAACAAGAGTACGCCATGTTTGACATGTTCACGCGAG
>JACCDV010979363.1_pt1 | contig 14874 bp, 23 predicted proteins | sample 7446131 | NCBI WGS metagenome assembly JACCDV01 (sample SAMN15323448, study PRJNA562643) | freshwater metagenome | isolation source: river surface water | place: USA:Blue River Watershed | collected 2017-08-17 | reverse complement strand
TGAGGATCGTCCACAGGAAACATGCCGAGCAGCAACTGAGGATGATCGGGATCCCAACACTCCGGGCAGACCAGCAACTGGTATTGCTTGGTCTTGATGATCTCAGTCTTGAGCTTTTTGAGCTTGTGCTGCTGCCCGCAGCGATCGCACTCGGCGATACTGCGTTTTCCGGATGCAAACCTGTTTCCCATTAGATGCCACTACCGATGAACATCTGACGCGGGACAAACCGAACTGCGGCCTTTTCGCGGTCCTCGCCAGCAGCTAGATCAAACTGCTCGTCGTAGGCTGCTTTGAGCATCTGCATGCGAGGCATCAGCTCGGGCACCTTCATGGCGATGTAGTAGGCCAAGCCAGCCACCACAACCGGCAGGAAGCGGAAGTTCATGTCACCAGTCTCAACGCCAGCGCCAGCGTCCTGGATCCTGCGCATGCGCCAGTAGACGAACTGGTATGTGGTCGTGCTGTCGGGCGTGGGCCACACCGTCACCGCGGGCAGGTTGGGGTTGTAGATGTCTGCGTTGTTCAGGTGCGCGGTCGCCGTCGTGTTGTTCTGGCCACGGAACACGCCGCCCAGGGTGTTGCCCTGGATGTACCCGTAGTAGATGTCTTCGGCGTCGATGCGGATGAATCCTGCAGCAGCAAGGCCCTGCGTGCTGTCCAGCGTGATCGTGGTGGCTGTGCTGTTGATCGCGCCACTGAGCTTCAGGCCGGTAGGCGAAACCACGCCAGACATACGCTGCACCCAGACCTGGATTGGCCGAGCCTGCGTCAGCTTGTTCGGGATGGTTGCATAGGTGGAGACGCTGATCCGGGTGATGTTCAGGTCGGCCTGCGTGGACACGGTGTTTGCACCGGTACGAATGACCTGCTCCAGCAAGTCAATCGTGTCGGTGGGCAGCGCGTAGGTGTTCAGGCCTGGGGTCAGCGTGATCGAGCCTTCCTCGATCGTCCACATGTTGATGCCACGGTTTTGCCACTCGATGGTCATCAGGTTCATGGACCGGCGCGCGGTGCGCAGGTCATAGCCAGAACGCAATTCACGACCGGCGCGCTCCCACGCCTCCTCCGCTATCTCGGTGAAGTCCAGATCAAAGAGGGTGGAGCCTGATGTGGTCATTTTGCAGTCTTTGCTGATTGAATGAAGGCCTGCGCAGTGGGCGCACCTTTGCTGCCAGGCTTACGCATTTTCTCACCAGAACCGGCCGCAATACGCTTTCGTTTGGCGTGAATGTTTGCGTACAGGCCAACAGGACCGCCCTCAGCGTACTGAGTGAAGTCCGTGTCATCCCGGCGAGCCTTGCGCTTGCCTTTGGGCATCTTGCTGGGGTTGATGGCCCCCATTCCTCTGCTTGCAAGCATGGCAGCTCCTTAGTAGATCTTGCCGCGGGTTTTCCCACGCTGAGCGATGCCGTCTGCGCGGCCTGACGCCTTGCTGACAGAGCCGCCCTTCTTCATGCCGGTGGGCAGAAGAGTCTTGGGGTTGACAGCGCCTGGGCGCACATCGCGCAGGATTCGATCCTGGCCCTTGGGTGCGGCGGCCGAGCGAGCGGCAGATTCTTCACGGTTGCGGCGGTTCATGCGGTCATACGGCGTTTCGTATGTCGGCCTGGAAGGGGCGGCACGACGGGCGGCAAGACGGGCAGTCTCGTCACCGGTGTCGGTTACGCGGGCAGCAGACCGGGCGGCAGGCTTCTCGCCAGCCATCTCAGTGCTGTACTTCTTGCCGTTCCACTCAAAGGTCTTGCCACCACCACGGCGGGCTTCCGCAAAAGCCTCCTTGAACGACTGTTTGCGTGCTGGCGCAGGGGCAGACTCTTCGCCGCCGGTCCAGCCTTTGCGTGCGTTCAGCGTCTCGATCGGATCCTCCGAGGCGTTGGCCACCTCCAGGTCGTCAGCGGTCACGCCACCTTCGTTGAATTTGCGAGGCTTTCGGGTTGCCATGATTCTTCCTTAGATCATCTTGCCTTTGGTCTTGCCGCGCTGGGCACAACCATCGGCACGCTTCGATGCAGAGCTGACCTTGCCGCCGCTCTTGTAGGTCTTGACGGACGCGCCATCAATGTCCTGCGGCACGGGCATGCCTTCACGGAAAACGCTATCGCGCTTGGGTGCAGCCTTTTTGGTGGCCGGGCGCTTCATGGGAGGGCGACGAGGCATGGAGGGTGTAACAGATGCGCCGTCGATGTCCTGCGGGGGCATGCCCATATCTTCGGTGTAGACGCGATCTCTCATTTGCACATCCCGCCTTTCTTGTACATGCCGCCAGCGGCCATCTTGACCTGGGCGCCCTGGGTCTTGCCTTTCTTGGCAATACCGTCAGCAGCCTTGCGGAACACGGCGCCGCCAGACTTCATGCCTGCATGAGCCCTGGATGCGGGCAGAGCAGCGTGAGCCTTCAGAGAGGTGGCAACGCCGCCCTTCTTCATGCCCTTGGCTTCGGCCATCTCATGTTTGATCATGGACTTGGGGGCGCCAGCTTTCTTCATAAAGCCGACTTCCTTCTTGACCATTGCTTTGGACTCTTTCATATCGCCACCTTTTGCAAATTTGCGGCCCTTGTCGGCCTCCATGAATTCCTTGCCAACCTTTTGCGGGATGCCAAGGCGCTTTGCTGCAGCCCGGTCGTTTGCGACCATGGCCATCAGATTGTGTTGACTCTTACTAGCCGAGGGCACTGCGTTGCTCCTTGATGAAAGTATCGAGCTTGTTCTCAAGCCGATCGAGTCGGTCGATCACCCGGTTGATGTCGTGATGCACATCAACCTTGGTCACATATTCTTTGGCGACCTCTTCTCGCGTCCTGTTGAGCAGGATCGTGACGCGATTGAGTTCGTCTTTTGTGTCTTTCAGCTCCTGCTCTTTGGAGCGAACGCCCCAACCCAGCACAGCCAGGAAAACTGTCAAGACAGCATTCCAAATCATCATTTCCATGTCAGCACTTCCACCTTGCAAGGGCTGCAGCTTTGCGCGTTGGCTTGCCCTTTTCGTCCTTCATCGGACCAGGCATGCCGGACATGCGGGCGCAGAACGAATCCTTGCGCTTGCCACCTTGAGGCTGCGGCGCCTTGAGGTTGCTGCCGGTTGCGGCGTTGTACTTTGCGCGGCCTTTGGCGGTCAGGCCGGCCCCTTTGGAAACCGGCAACTTCTCGCCACGACCAACAGAGAGGGAGGGCGTCTTCTTAGCCATTTACCACCTTCAGGTCTGGGCGCATCAGCGGCTTGAGCACGTCTTCCTCAAAGTTGCGGGTGAACTCTTCGGTGCCGACGTGCGGCAGGCTGATTGAGGGGTCAAGGTAAATCGAGTAACCGTCTGCCGTTGCGCGATCGCAGAACGTGTAGTCCTCACCGAAGTATTGGCCGTCCTTGATGCAGAAATCAAACAGCGCATAGTCTGTTCGCTTGTCCACATTGTTCTCGTAGGCCCACTCCGGGTGGTTTGCGATCATGCCTTCAACCACATGGCGCTGGATCATCATGAATCCGGTGCCAATACGGTTGACTTTGAGCAGACCGTTCTCATCAAACATGAGCCTGTTCTGGTCGTCGGTCGGCATGTCCACAAAGAACTTCCGATCCGATCCGCGGCGCGGGTAGATGCCAGCAGTGATGTCTTTGCCAATGCTCAAGGCGTACAAGCGCAACACCGCCTCTGGGCTGACGATAACGTCGGCATCCAGAAACAGCATTGCGTCTGCGTCCGTCTTGAGGAAATCCGCCACAAGTGAATTGCGAGCCTGGGTGATAAGCGAGCAGCCAGACAGGTGGCTCAGGTACAGCTTGAGGCCGTATCCCGATGCCGCCTGTGCCAGACGTGCCAGCGCGAAAGCCGACTTGATGTTCAGCTTTCCATCGTATGCCGGGATCGCGATCATCAGAGCGCGACCCTGCAAATTCACTGGGCGGTTTTCTTCAGGCATAAAACACCGTTACCTTTGCGTTGGTCAGAGTGGCGTACACGTCAGTCTCGAACAGAACGCCCTCGGCCGGGATGACGACGTTGAACGTCTCACCGTTGGCCGTGGTGTTGATTGTCAAGATAGTCGTGCCGCTGGAGCCGCCGTCCTTGAGGACAACGCTGCCAGCAGATGTGCCAGGTTCAATGACCATGCCGCGCACACGGGCGCGACCAGCATACGCCGTATTAGATGATGCGAGCGAAACCGCCCGGACATCAGTTTGCATACCCATAATCAATCTCCTGTAAAGCAGGGGCCGAAGCCCCTGAGATCAATTAGGTGGTCAAGTTGCGAGCCTGAACGTAAGTGACGGTGATCACGCCAACGCCAGAGCCAGTATTGGTGGAAGTCACTTGAACCTTGCGATCGGTAGTGCCCACGTCAACCCAGTTGGCAGCGCGAGTGCTGTCATCGCCGGGAGCGGCAGCAACGATACCAAAAGCGGCGCCATCAACAGCGCCGGCGGCGGTGAAGAACGTAGCCGAAGCGGTAGTGCCAACACCAAAAGTCGTAGCCACACCAGTGAACTCGGTGGTCACGTTGATGTTGATCGACAGAATCTGGCTGTTTGCGGGGATCACGATGGTGGTAGCGCCGCTGGCCTGGGTGAAGGGGGCGGACTGCGCCATCACGACGAAACCGACGTTTGCGACATCAGTGCCCAGAGTAGTACCGGTGGTGTTGGGGATGTTACCGGCGCGGAGCGGGCCGGAGAAAGTAGTGGTTCCCATAATTTCCTCACATGCAAGTTGCGGTGCTCTGTCTGCATGTCGTCCAGCCGGGACTGGTCAGAACACCGGATGACCCCGGTTTTGATAATGGTACACCAATACCACAAAAAGAAAAGGCCCCGAAGGGCCCTTTCTTTGTTTTGGTGCTTAGGCGCCGGGGGAGCCGTACACGCCCAGGGGGTCAGACACGCCGAAGCTGTAACGCTCGCGAGCCTTGTAACGCACGTTGCCGGTGTCGAAGTCGCCGTCCATGCTGTTTTGCAGCGGGGTGCGGACGAAGTGCTTCAGACCGTTGGGCACGTCGGTCATCAGGAACCAGGCGTTCGTGTCGGTCAGCCAGTGGTTGATGGCATAACCTTCAGGAATCGAACCGTTGTTCTTGATAGCGTTGATGTCGTTGTCGGCGGTGCCAACGCGGAGGTTGGTCTCCAGCAGACGTGTTGCCACGAACTGCAGGGCCGGGGGAACGATCAGCTTCTTGGGCTTGGCAGCGATCAGCAGGCCGCGTTCGTCAGTCCAACCGGCGATCTGAATCACGGCGTTTTCAAGCGACGTTTCGTTCAGGTCAGCGGCGGTAGCCGGACGGTTGCTGTTCACGCCGCCAGAGATCAGCGGGTGAGCGGTCGAGAAGAGTTCCACGCCGTCGCCGTACTTCACATTGCTGTTGAAGCCCTGGTTCAGCACGTAAGCTGCCTTGACCTGCTTGGTGTAGGCCATGGCGCGGGCCAGGGCTTTCGTGTAGCGGCTCGACAGGCTGTCGTACAGGTTATCTTCCACGGCTTCTTCGGTGATGGAAAAGCCCATCGCGATGGTTTCGTGGTTGTAACGGGCGGTCCATGCTTCCTGGCCGTTGTCGTACTGGATGGCAGAACCTTCGTTCTTCACCGGTGCGGCAGAGAAGCCAGACAGCTTGGTTTCTTCTTCGAAGCTACGTTCCGAAGTTTCGGTTTCGTAGATCTCTTTGTGCTCCTCGCCGTAGCGAGCATATTCCAGACCGAACAGAGCGTTCAGGCCGGGGAGCAGTTCTTTCAGAAGTTGGGCACGAGAAATAGCCATGATTCAGACTCCTTAAACACCAGTGGTGTTGTTGTACTGGTGAGTGTTGATCTTCACCAGCAGCTCGGTAAAGGTGTCAGGACCGGTGGCTGTTTCCGGCACAACGTCAATGACACGGAGAGGGATGGTGGCGGTGGTGCCAGCGCCAGTCAGGGTCACGCCGAAAGCGGAATCACCAGTGGTGGTGGAACCAGCATTCAGGACCAGAGGCACGTTGGAACCAACGTCAGCGCGGCTGGCGGTGCCCATGGTAGTACCAGAGGTCACGACGGCCACTTTGAACAGGGCTTGCTGGTCGTCCACAACGTAGGCGTAAGCCAGGTTGCTAGAGGTCGATGCACCAGCGGGGATGTACTGACCCTGGACGGTTTGACCGCTAGAGTTCACGTACTGACCGCCCATGCAAACACCGACGATGTTGCCGCTGTTGGTGGTGGTGGATTTGATCAGATAGCCGTCGCTAATCAGCACGGTATCGCCATTGAAGATGGCGGTAGCGAAGCCTGCAGCAACGGGAATCAGGCGCATTGCGCCAGCGTAGGGTTTGCCGTCGATCGAATTGACCGGCTGCAAACCATACGGCTTGTCAACGGTGGGGTAAGCCATGTTTTGACTCCAAGAAAAAAGTTAAATACCTCGACCAAAGGTGACGGTGGACTTGCGTTCTTTGAACATCGGCATCCGCGCGTCACTCTCACGCATGTAGTTGTTGTCCACGGAGTTCATCTGCGATTCGGTTAATCCACCGAAGTGCGCATTACGTTGCTCCACAAACTCAACCGGGGTTTTACAAAGCAGCAGACCGCCGACCTCAATGCTGTCGGGGAAATTTTTGTTTCCGGGACCAAACAGCCTGATTTCGGGATGGTCGGAAGCCTTGACGGGTTCCCAGCCTTCGCGAAGTTTTCCAGAAATGTTGCGAGGATCATCTTCGTTCATCATGCTGACGCGGATCCAGCGAAACGCATAACCCGGCTCCGGTGTCGGATCGGGCAGAAGCTGGGCGGGCATCCACTTCGTTGGACGTGCAGATGCTGCGCGGGTGTCGGCAGAACGCTTTTCACGAATTTGTTCACTCATTTTCATTTCCTCATTTCTTCCGCAACCTTACGAGCATAGAGTTCCAGAGGAACACCCAGCCGCTTGGCGATTTCGACCTGCGATTTGGTAAGTACGACTTTCTTAGGCGCAGTACCCCTCGTTGCCGGTGCGACAACATTCGATGTTTTCGGCGGAGTTGGCGCATCCACCGACTTCTCAGACTCGAACCGATCTGGGAAGCGTTGACGCATTTCTGCGTCGATTCGTTTGTAGTAGTCGTCGCTCGAAGGATCAAGTCGCTCTTCTTGCGTCAACTCCTCGTGCAGAGCCAGTGCATAACTTGTCATGCGCCGGTCCTGACCGAACCATTTGTTGTTACTTTGCCATTCTAAGGCCCTTTCGTCAACCGTCGGCTGTGGCGGCGGATTGCGCAGGGTCTCGGGCAGCTCAATTTCCTTGTCCTCTGGGGGTGCAACAGGCTTGAAGTTGCTCACCCGATCGGCCTTCATCTTGGCAGAGGTAAGTTCTTCCTGTGCGGCCACCAGGGCGTCGGCATCGCCAGACTCATACGCCTCTTTGTAGCGGCGTTTGGCCTGGTCCAGTTCATTGGCAACGACCTTTTTGGCCTGCTCCAGCAGCGCGGCTTGACCTTGGGACAGGGAGCCCTTGAGCTTCTTGTTTTCCTCGGCAAGTTGCTGGGCAAACTTCAGAGCCTCTTCACGCTGGCGCTCGGCAGCCTCTTTGGCGCGGCGCTCTTCGTGATAGCCCTTGGTGAAATGCTGGATGCGCTTGCGCACGCCCTCGTCGTATTTGGCGAGCTCGTCCTCGGGCACTTCCTTGGGCGGCTCTTCCATTGGTTTGCGGTTGCGATCCTTTTCAGGAGTGTCGTCAACGATCTCGATCTCGGGCTTTTCGTCCCTGACTTCTTCGACCGGCTCCGGCGTCACAACCTTGCCTCCAGCACGCTCGTTCTTTTCTTCCGTTTCGTGCGGAAACTCGAATTCGACCTTTTCAAATTCAGCCATGATCTACTCCTTATGCACGCCCAATACCGCGGGGGTCTTGGACAACAGCTTCAACGGAATCATCGTTGATGATCCTGAACTCTTTGCCGTGGATCTTGATGCGGGTGCCGCTGTTGGGGCGGACCAGAACAAAATCGCCGGCCTTGCACGAGGGGCCAGACGGGAATCGCTTCTCGTCTTTGTAGGCGTCAGGGCCAAGTTTGACAACAAACAGCACCGGGGAAAGGACTTCCTCGAAGTGCATGGTCTGTCCAGCCTTGATCAGGCCGCTTTCGTACTCTTCGTCAATCTCAGGAAGCGCACAGAGCAAGTGGTACGTCACCGGCTCAGGTAGTTGCTTGGCTTTTTCCTCTGCTGGCTTGTTCAGGATGCCAGACAGGTCAATCGCCTGCAGATCAAATTCACTCATCGTTGATTTCCTTCATTCTTCGCACGAGGTCAGCAATTTCAAGTTGTGCGGTCTGCAGACCCCGGATTTGACCGCACACTTCTTTGTAGGCGTCGTAAGTGGCAGCATTACCACGCCCCAAAAAATCAACGAGTTCGAGCCTTCGTTCCTCTAGTTTGGACTTCAGGTGCTCAAGAATTTGGATGTCCATCAATCTCCTTTGCGATCCGGCGATTTAGCAGCCGGTTGATTCACAATTTTCATCAGTTGAGCCTGGAGTTTTAGCGCGTCCATCTCTTTTTGATGCTCGATGCTTTGCTGATGCTCTTCATGCTTGAATGCAAGCTCCATCATGTGCTCTTGAACGGCCATTTCTGGCGTCTTTCCGGCCTTTTTGGCAGCCTCTTGAGCTTTGAGTTGCAACTCTGCCTGCCGAATTTGCAGGTCGCCCTGCACTTTTTTGTCTTTCGTCGCAGCTTCTTGGGCCCTGATCTGCAGTTCCGCCTGTTGCATCTGCACAAGAGGGTCTTGCGCGGCCTGCTGAGCCTGTTGTTGCTGGGCTTGGGCCTTGTCTTGGGCCAAAACCTGCTGTGCAGCCTGGGCAACGAGGCGCGAAAGCTGCACTTCCACGTCTTCCGGCAGGTCTTTGTTGGGCGCGGGCAGCGGAACACCCAGCTGCTCCTCCACTTTCTTGCGATAAGCGAAGGCCAGGTGCTCGGAAATGTGCGCCTGGATCTCGGCCATCATCTTTTGAGCCTGCGGGTTCTGGCCAATCTGGGCCATGAGCAGCGGATCTTGCATGATTGCCGTGTGGACGGCGATGTGTGCATCGTGATCTTGGTAGATGAAGGCCTTGGTGGGCTTGCCGTTGAGGAAAGCCATGTTTTCGCTGATCGGATCGCGCGGTTTCATATCGTCTTCGATCGGCACAAGCTTGTCTGCGTTGCGCACACCCAACACTTCGATCATCTGGCGGTGCAGTTGGGGCAGGTCATAGATCTGCGGGGCGCTTTGCGAGAGCTGGATCACTGCTTGGTACTGCATGATCCGCTGCGCCATGGTGGCGCTGTTGGGATCAGAGACCGGGATGACCTCGCAGCAGTCGTAGTCCTCGCGCTTGACCATCGGGTTGCCGCCCAGCGGCGCGTAGTCGTACTCGGCCGGGGTGTTCTCGCGGATGATTTCCTTGAGCAGTTTGAATTCCTGCTTCATGGAGTAGTGCACACGGGCTTGCACGGCGCTCATCGTCTTGAGCTGGCGCTCCAGCAGAGCAAGCGTGGTGCCCACCGGTGCGTTGGCGCTCATGTCGCTGATCTTCATGTCAGCAATCGAGCCCAGTCGGCGACCTTCTTCGGTGATGCGGTCCAGAAGCGCGGCAAGAACCTGGCTTGGTTCTTTGTACGGCAGCGGCATGATGTTGTCGCGCACTGCTCCGCTCGGCACATCCACATCGCGCCACTCGCCCGGAGCGATCGGGGTGTCGTCGCCTTTGATGCGCAGACCGCGGGACTTCAAGCCGCCGGGCAGGTTGCTCAGCGTGCCAGCGTCAACCAGCTGGCGAATAAGAGAAGTGCCAGCGCGCGCGTAGCCGCCGATAAGGTGGATGTAGCCAAAACCATAAGCACCGAATCCCGGCACATAGTCGTACTGAACAAAGTGCTGACGTTTGAGCTTCTTGTCATCGTCTTGTTTCCAGTTCCTGTAGATCGACATCACCTTGTTTGTGCCGCGATCGACAGTGATGATGTAGGGCAGCGCGATGCCATCGGGATCTTCAAAGCCCGGCAGGTCGTAGTCCACTTGGACTTCGGCAAACTGGTAGCGGTCGTCGTCGGTGACTGAGTAGCCTTGCTCTTCGGCCTTCTTCTTCTCGACGTCGTTGAACATCATCACTGGCTCGCCCAGGTCAACGTCGCGATAGAAGCCAGCCACTTGCAGCTTGCGCACTTCGTTCTTGGTCTTGCGCATCAGGTGCGAGACGCGCTCGGCACTGCGAACACCGCTGGCGCCGTAGGGGATGATGAGGTCTTCGGCCGGGATGAACATCGAGACCTGGCGGCCAAGGCTCGGGTCGAAGTAGACCTTCTTGAATGCTGCGCCGGCCAAACCGAGGTTGAAGAGCATGCGCTCGTGCTCAGGGCGATACTCAGGCATTTCCTCGGTGAGCTTGAGGTTCATGTCCTCTTTGACGCGCTCGGCCGCTTCTTCCTTGAGCTTGTCGATGGCACCAACGATCTCAGTCTTGACCGGGCCGCCAGCGGGGAAAGTTTCGATGATGGTCTCAGACTGGAAGCGGACTGCAGCTTCAGTAAGCAGTGTGGAGAATACCCCGCAAGCGCCGTTCCATGGCTCGGTCCGTTCTTCATATTTCATGCCCAGGACTTCGAGGCCCTTGACGTACATCTCCACCCAGTCCTTGCGTGAGTTGATGTCTGCATCAACGTCTTCCATCAGGTCCGCGCCAAGTTTCTGCAGCTCGCCTTCTGTCAGGTACTCGGCCAGGTTTGCGTCGAAGGGAATTCCGTCCTCAATTTCTTTGCCTGGTTCGATGGTGATCTCAACCCCATCAAGACCGATGGTCACTTCTTCGGGGTTGACGATTTCAATTTCCATCGGCTCTGCCTCTTGCAGTGCTTCAAGACCTTGGGGGGCTGCATAAATTGCGCGGTCGATGTCCATGCTCATGCCTTAATAGAAAGCGTGTTTGCGACGGAAACTGCGAGGTTCGTCGGGTTCGTCTGATTCTAGTCTCAAGAAGCCGCCTTGTCGAAAGCGGATCAGGGCCTGGGAACTGGAGTCCACCAAGTCATCGTGCGCCGCGTTCGGAAATGCCGCCATCTGATCCATGACCTCGTGGGCCCAGCGGGTGTCGGGCGCCCAAACCTTGCCAGACCTGAACAGGTCCGAGACCGAGTTCAGTCGGACGATCTTGTCGTTGCCTTTGCTGGGGGTGTATTCAGAGACGGGGATGCCCATTCGGCGCAGCTCAAAAATAAGCGGGGCACCTGCCGCTTTGGCTTCGACGATGAAAGCGTCTGGCTCCCATTCTCTGTACCGGGCGATGGCTTCGTCCTTGAGTTCTGGAAACTCCATGCGCCGCTGGAAAGCATCGAGCAGGATGATGTTGACATCGTTCTCGTCCTCGTTGAGGTTGAAGACGCCCCAGGTTGTGCAGGCATTGAAGTCGGACCTTTCGGTTTTTGTGAACGCGGTATCCCAGGACTGGATGATGAACTCACACGGCGGCGGATCTTCTTTTTCCCAGATCTTCCACCACTCCCTCTTAACAATAGCGCCCTCTTCGCCGGTTGGCTGCTGCTGGTACTGGGCGTTCCACTTGGCCGGAGGCAGTTCAGCCTGCAGATCTTCGAGCAGGTTGATCGGCCAGAACTCGGGCCACAGCGGATTTCCGGACGGCAAGATTGCCGGGAACTCGATCACGCGCCATTCGTCTTCTTTGCCGCGCTCGGCCGCATCTTGCAGAACCCGGCCAATCAGATCCCGCTCGGACCACCTCGTGGCGATGATGATGATCGCCCCGCCCGGTTGGAGTCGCTGACGCGGGCCTGACGTGTACCACTCATACGTAGAGTCGTAGACCGAGGGGTCATGGGCCGCCAGGGTGGCTTCCTGTTCGGAGTGCGGGTCGTCGATGATGACAATATCAGCGCCGCGGCCGGTCATCGTACCGCCCACACCAATAGCAAAGTATTCGCCATAGTCGTTGACGGCCCAGCGGCCAGCAGACTTGGAGTCTTGGCGCAGCTTCACATTCGGGAAAACTTCGTGGTACTGCTCGGAGTCCACCAGGTTTCGGACCTTGCGGCCAAAGCCGACGGCCAGTTCGGACGTATTGGACGACTGCATGACCTTCTTGTCCGGGAACTTCCCCAGGAACCAAGCCGGGAACATGAAGGATCCGAATTCCGATTTTGTGTGGCGAGGCGGCATCGAAATCGCCAGCCGCTTGATCTTTCCCGCGGCCACGTCCTCGAACGCTTTGGCCACCACGGCGTGATGCCGACCGTGAATAAACCCCGGCCACATCTTCTTCACAAACGGCAAAAAGTGCTGCTGACACTGCTCCCTCTCAAGAGCCGCCTTGTAGTCCGCCACTTGTTGAAGCAGCTTTTCCTGCTCCTCAATAGGCAAGCCAGCAATCAGATTCTCAATGTCCACTACCAACCCCGAAATTTTTTTTCACTTCTTCCACCCCATGAACACAGCCAGCAGTTCGATGCCGACATAGACCACTATGCCAAAGAGCGCCCAGATCACCGAGTCAGGGGCCCGCCTCATTCCAAATTCCTGAAATTTATATACACCGGCCGGATCGTGCGCCCCTTCCCATCCAACTTCTTGATCACACCCAGGGCCACAAGCCGGTCCACAATCTTCTTCGTCGAGCCCATCCCCATCTTCCCACGCACATACGCAATGTCCCGCAACGACGGCGAGTACCCGTACTTCTTCCACCACTCATCAATCACCAAAAAAACTTCCTTCTGCGCCGGACTCATCTCCATCTCCATGCACTGACTCTCAGTTAGGTCAGACCGCTTCTGTCTCATGTGTCTGTGGATAACTTTTTTCGACGGACTTTTATAAATAAGTTCATCCCTCCTATTAGTTCTCGTTTCTGCCATGCTGATGTGAACTTAAGGTTTCCGAAAAAAGGCCATGTTGAGCTGCTCAAATTTTAAGCAAATTGCACCATGGCGCCCAATGTTTCAAGATACTCTACCCGGGGGGTCTTCCCTATCGGAGGGGGTGGGGGTCTCGTCCTGGGGATTTTGGATCCAGTTGAGAGAAGGGGTTTGTTCGTGTGGATCAATATGCGATGAGGAGAGGGACTCCTCTTTTGTGGCTTGGGGGGATGGGGGTGGGTGGGGGTCGTCCCCGGCCGATTCGAGCTCCCGCATCAGGCTCTCGGCGTCGCGCTCGATGATGTCAGCATCTACCGCCTGGGCCTTGGTCAGCTCTCTGATCTGGGCCATGAGCTGCGCGCGTGCGTCTTCGCTGCTCGTGATGGTCCGGACTTCTTTTCGTTCGGTGAAGGCCGCGACTTCGGTAACGGTGCCCAGGACCTTTGCCGCCTGGACCTTGACCGCCTGCTTAGCTTCGGGGTCGATCAGCACCTGGGCCAGTGTTTGTATTACCAAGGACCGCAAGGCAGCAGGGGTTCTATGTTCCGCGGTCTCCAATGCCAGCCTATAAGCCTCGACCTCAGCCTGGATCCTACCGTCGCGCATTAGCTCATATGGTTTGCTGGTCATAGTGGCAGCGCTGGTCACGTCGTATGCAGCCCGGTATGCGTCCGCTTTTGTTGCACCCTTGGCCACTTCGCGGGCGAACTTCCGCATTTTCGGCGTGAGTTCTTTATTTGCTGAGCGGCCGAGCAGGACGGAATCGGGCACAGTGTCGAGCGCTTCCCTTAGCTGAGCCCTGGTTAGTTTCTTTACTGGCTTAGGTGTATTCATGGGGAGGGATGATAGGGGAACAGCAGGGGAGCCGCAAGCCTTCGGCTATTGAACACCCGCGCGCCATTGTCCCAGGCTATCGGCCACCACCAGGGCGAACACCCAAACCAGCCCGCAAACACGCCACCAGGACGCGCACCAGGGAACACGCTCGCCGTCAGTTTCGCGTCAGTATTGAGCTACCAGGGAAACAATGGACACCAGTCCCAGGCACTCCCAGGTCATACGGGATACACCAGGGGAGCGGCACCAGAGCCGCAGCGCTTCGCGCTACCAGGGAGAAAACCCCCGCCGACCGATAGACCCACACTATCCAAGGACCACGACCGAGAAACCCAGGTACTACACGCTGCACAAGGATTCAGCGCCACCATGATATTTTTTTATCGGTGATTGACAGCCTCAAAACTCACTACATTAACGGTCAATGCCTAACAGGCAGGACGGAAACCACCTAACAGACAGGAGCCCACACCATGACAGCTAAGCGCATAGCAGACCTGAAGGCCGGAGATATTGCACACGAGCACGGAGCCGTTTTCCGGATTTTGCGTGACGCCCAGGAAAGCGGAAGCCACCGCCCGAAATACTGGGACAGCCGCGCATGCACGCACAGATGGCTACAAGGCCCCGCGAATTGTGCATACGCCCCCGCCGAATGCATCCGGGGCGAAATCCCCGGCTATTTCCGCCCAGGCAGTGAATGGACTTTCCAAGGGTCCGCAGCCGTCCGGGTTTTTGTTGAAAACTGAACCAGGAGCCGAAACCATGAACGCACACCAAACCGCATACACCGCCAGCCGATACGAGGCCGAACTTCAGGCCATCCAGGACGCCGAACCAATCGCCGCAGCCCTGAACGCTGGGCGCTTCGCCGTTATCTGCCGAGCCCCGCACTATTGCCCGCGCACGGATGCCGCCCTGGGCTACCGCCGCCACCTACTGGCCAGCTTTACCACCAGGGAAGAGGCCGACCACTTCGCCAGCGCAGGCGCCCACCACGACGACGAGACCGAGATTTTTGTCCTGCCAGCACTGCCCACAGTGACCGCCGAAGAGTATTTCACCGACCTAGACTTTTAACCCACCAGGAGCCGACACCATGACCACAGCCGACAAACTCAGAACCGCAGCCGCCCGAGCCATCGGGTACACCATCCAGGGCGAAGGATTCAAGCGCCAGCACCACACGCT
>JACCDV011013765.1_pt1 | contig 14878 bp, 13 predicted proteins | sample 7446131 | NCBI WGS metagenome assembly JACCDV01 (sample SAMN15323448, study PRJNA562643) | freshwater metagenome | isolation source: river surface water | place: USA:Blue River Watershed | collected 2017-08-17 | reverse complement strand
CAGAGGAAACACAAAACCTTCAAGAAACTTATGACTATGGATGCAAACTTCTTTATTGGACATATTTTGGAAGAGATTTTTTAGAAACGACTCTTTCTTTTTTTTAATCAGGGTTTTTAGTGGGATTTGCCCCGCGGGCGCGCCCTCTGCCCGACCTCCACTTTATCCCTCTATCTGACATGAAGTTTGAAGTAAATTTTTCCAAAAATTTATAAGCCCTTCGAGAGGCTCTTTTGTGCAAATGTCGAGTCCTGTTTTTCTTAAAAGATCAACTGGGTAAGAACTTCCTCCTGATGAAAGAAACTCTAAATATTTTTTAGGTCCCTCTTCTTTCACTTTATCAACTAGAGAATAGGCTGCAGCAATTCCTGTAGCATATTGGTAGACATAAAAATTGTAATAAAAGTGAGGGATTCTCATGTATTCAAAAGAGAGCTCTTCATCAATGATCAAATCAGGACCAAAGTAATCTCTATTAAGCCTTGCATATTCCTCTTTTAAACGATTTGGCGTTAAAGGAATTTGCTTTTCTAATAGCTCGTGAATGGTAAGCTCAAACTCGGCAAACATTGTCTGTCTAAAAAATGTGGTCCGTATCCCCTCTATTTGCTGATTAAGAAGGTACATTTTTTCTTTTTCACTACTCATTTTAGTAAGTAAATGCTCATAGGTTAATCTTTCGTGAAGCGTTGATGCAATTTCAGCTAAAAAAATGGGATAATGAGCATAATGATACGGCTGACATAAATTGCTGTAGAGAGAGTGCATACTATGTCCCGCTTCATGCGAAAGAGTTAATAGATCTGTAATTGTACCTTGATAATTTAGCAAAATATAAGGCATCGAATCATAGCACCCACTAGAGTACGCGCCCGATCTCTTTCCTTTATTTTCGTAGACATCGACCCACCGATTCTTTTTTAGACCTTCCCTAAGTCTTTCTACGTACTCTTCACCCAAAATGGAAACAGAATCTATAACAATATTAACGCCCTCTTCATAAGAAAATTGCTTGTCGCAGTCTTTTACAAGCGGGACCATTAAATCCCAGTAATGTAGCTCATTAACACCCAAAATTTCTTTGCGCATACCAACATATTCATGCAAAACACCCAAGTTTTCTCTAACCGTTTCAATCAATGTACGATAAACAGATGTAGGGATATGATGGGGAAAAAGAGCTGCATCTAAACAGTTTTCATATTTGCGTACTTTTTGCGTGAAAATATGTGTCTGAACTTGACCTGAAACAAGCTCTGTAACAGTGTTTTCAAATTTATGAAACTCTCTATGCAGAGCTTTAAATGCATTTTCTCTAAGAGTTCTATCACTTCCCTTCATATATTTGTGATAAAGCGCGTGTGTCAATTCCTGACTTTCCCCATTTTCATCTAAAACATCAGAGAAATTAAGGTCGGCATTATTAAAAAGAGAGAACGTTTTTTGCGGCACACTTTTCATCTGTCCCGCAAGAGCTAAAATCTCCTCTTTATCAGAGGTCAAAATATGATCTTTTTGATCTGAGAGTTTTTTTAAATAAAAATCATATTTTTCAATAGAAACTGACTTCTTTAACTGCAAAAGTTCTGATTCTAGCCAAGCAGTTTTATGGGAAAAATCGTGAAAAAGCGACTCTATTTTTTCATACATCTCTTTATAAAAATTGTTCGTAAGGTCTTCGTCTCTTTTTAAGTGGGCGTATGTATAGAGCTTTTCTAATTTTCTTGAATAGGTAAAATAAGCGTCTAATATACTCTCTACCCTCTTTGCCCCCTCGTCTAATCTCCCTTTCCCTTCAAGAACCTCTTTCCAACCAAGCTCTGCTATATTAAATATTTTTTGATATTCCTTTTCCCAATCCACGTCTGATTGATAAACTTTTTTTAAATCCCATGTTACTGATTCTGTCTGTTCTTCTCTTTTTATAGCCATTTATAAAACACCTTTTTTAAAAAAAATTAGCAATTTAGATAAATTAGTGCTAGATCTCTTGAAAAATATATCTACTGCTTGTTATGATAGCAGCAAGAAATAAACCTAACAAGGAGAAGAAATCATGACGACACAAACGAAAGTAAAACTCCGCCCTCTCGCAGATAGAGTTTTAGTAAAGCGTGCTAAAAACGAAGAGAGAACAGCAGGTGGAATTATACTGCCAGATACAGCAAGAGAAAAACAGGAACTCGGTGAAGTTATTGCTGTTGGTACTGGCAAAATGGATAAAGATGGCAAACGCCTAGAAATCCCTGTAAAAGTAGGCGATAAAGTGATGTGGGATAAATTCGCTGGAAATGACGTAAAAATTGAAGATGAAGAAGATTTCGTGATTGTAAAATCAGATGACATTATTGCTATCGTTGAATAAAAACTTAACTTATTAGGAGATTCTAACCTATGGCACCAAAAGATATTAAATTTCAAGAAGACGCCCGTCAAAGAATTCAAAAAGGCGTTCAAAAGCTTGCTAGCGCTGTAAAAGTAACGCTCGGTCCAAAAGGACGAAACGTTGTTCTAGACAGATCTTACGGCTCTCCTCAAATTACAAAAGACGGCGTAAGCGTTGCAAAAGAGATTGAATTAGAAGATAAATACGAAAACATCGGCGCCCAAGTTGTAAAAGAAGTTGCAAGCAAAACAGCAGACAAAGCTGGCGACGGAACAACAACTGCAACTGTTTTAGCAGAAGCTATTTTCTTAGAAGGGCTCAAACATCTTTCAGCTGGAGCAAATCCTATACTTGTAAATAAAGGGATTACAAAAGCTGTTGAAAAAATCGTGCAAGAACTCAAGAAAAAAAGCACAGCTATCAAGAGCACAAAAGAAATCGCTCAAGTGGCAACTGTCTCCGCAAACAACGACGAAGAGATCGGCGGCTTAATTGCAAAAGCTATGGATAAAGTCGGTAAAGACGGCGTTGTTACAGTAGAAGAAGGTAAAACTTTAGAAACTGAACTTGAAGTTGTAGAAGGGATGAATTTTGATCGAGGCTACACAAATCCTTACTTCATGACAGATGTTGAAAAACAAGAAGCTGTTTTAGAAGATCCTTATATCTTAATTTGCGACAAAAAAATCTCTTCTATGAAAGAACTTCTTCCTATCCTCAAATCAGTTGTAGAGGCTGGAAAAGCTCTTTTAATTATCGCAGAGGATATTGATGGAGAAGCTCTTGCAACATTAGTTGTAAATCGCATCCGCGCTGGTCTAAAAGTGTGCGCTGTAAAAGCTCCTGGCTTTGGCGACAGAAGAAAAGAGATTCTTCAAGATATCGCAATCTTAACTGGTGGCGAAGTAATTAGTGAAGAAGTTGGCCTAAAATTAGAGAATGTCTCTATCGGTCAACTAGGTTCTGCTAAAAAAGTCATCGTTAAAAAAGATGACACTACAATCATTCATGGAGCTGGAAAAGCTAATCAAATCAGCGCAAGAAGAGATCAAATTAAAAAACAAATCGAATCGACTACATCTGATTACGACAGAGAAAAGCTGCAAGAAAGACTTGCTAAACTTTCTGGTGGCGTAGCTGTAATCAATGTGGGCGCTGCTACAGAAGTAGAAATGAAAGAGAAAAAAGATCGCGTGGACGACGCTCTTCATGCAACAAAGGCTGCTGTAGAAGAAGGAATTCTTCCAGGCGGAGGATCAGCTCTTGTTCATTGCATCAAATCATTAGATAGCTTCATTAAAGAGCTTACTATTGAAGATGAAAAAGCAGGCGCTGCTATTGTAAAAAGAGCACTAGAGGCTCCTCTTCGTCAAATTGCTGTCAATGCAGGTGAAGAAGCTTCTGTGGTTTTCCATAAAGTCCTTGCAGGTGACGACGCATTTGGTTGGAACGCTCTAACTAATGATTACGTCAATATGCTAGATGCTGGAATCATTGACCCGACAAAAGTTGTTCGTTTGGCTCTCCAAAACGCATCTTCTGTTGCAGGTCTTCTTCTTACAACTGAAGCGGTTGTTACTGAATTGCCTCAGGAAAAAGAAGCTGCTCCAGCTCCTCATGCACATGCAGGAATGGACTACTAAAATAATTCCTTAATTTAAAGGCGCATAAAGTTTTTTTTATGCGCCTTATTTATTGAATAATAATAGTTTTTCCCTTAAAATCTTTTTCAGTTCTTAATAATTTCAAGTGGGTAACATGACTGAAATCACAAAGTTAGATTCTATTTGCACAAAATCCTACACTGAATCTATCGGCCATAATCTAACGACTTGCCTACATTTTTCCATTACACTTGTTACAAGGGAACTTGCACACTTAATAAATAATTCTTTAAACCCACTATCCTCTTGCAGCAGTGTATTATTTCGTGTTGCAACTTTTAGCGTAGCTTTATTTACCTTAATTTCTTTACTTCCTATCTCGTTATCACTTTATTTTGCAGGACGAATTTTTTTGTTTTTTAGCCCCTTAAAAATTAATGAAAACTCACTCAAACGAGTGCCCAATCCTGTCCACATCCCAAATTTAGACCATGTCAATACTGCAACTATTTTAAATTATTGCAAATCTAAATTGCCAGAAGCTTACAACTCTATCGAAAAAATGCTACGCCTAAGCTATAAAAACAACGAATACCAAAGATCTCTAAAAGCAATTGCGTACAAATTTGATGCGTTAGACGAGGAGGGAAATAACTTACTTTCATCTCAATTAAAAATAGATATTCTTAAAAGACTTGCTGATGTAGAAGACAGATGCTTTGAAACATGGATACGCGTTGCTTCCACCATTTTTCTTGAAGTTTTTGCAGATGGAAATGATATAGAGCAAACCATCTTACGCCTTGTGATGAGCTACAAAGATCAAATTGCTCTTAATTTTGCGCAAAACTGTTTAAATTTTCAGTGGCATTTTGTAAGCGGCCTTAAACAAGTAATAGGCGATGATATCGGACTTCCTGCAACTGAAACAGACTTAGAAGATGCATATGGTGGGAGTTTTATTCCCTACTTAAAAAGCTTAAAATTTTTAGCCTTCTACCATTTTCTTCACTTCTATAAAAATGGAAATGCCTTAGTAGTTGCCATCACTGCATCATTAAACTTAGCTCCTAACAAAAAGCAAGTCTATGACTATCTATTTAGTAAGCTTCATGATCCTGAGACATCAATGCTAAGCCCTGAATTTGCAGATTATGAAATTGGAAGTGGCAGAGGAGTCATCATCAAAGAAAAAGGAGCCGTCTACCTTTTAAAAAAATTCGGCATTTTATGCTAGTCAATCCTGCTATGATCTTGAATAATTAAGAGAAATTAGTATATCTCTAGTCTTATGAAAAGATTATCTAGTTTTGTATCGATTCTCGTTATAATTGTAGGCCTCATAGCGATAATTGCTTATGTAAAAATGAATTTGATTTTTTCACACATCTTGGCAGATAAATTTAAAACTAAAGTCACTATCGAAGACATCTCGCTTTTACCTATGGAACTGATTAAAATTCAAGGTTTTAAAATCCTAAACCCCCTAAAGTACAAACCTCACTCTGCTCTTAGAATAGATCTCATTCAAGTAACCGCACCTTATTTAAACTATTTAGATAAAATTCCACAAATTAAACAAATTCTCATTTCAGATCTTGTATTTACAGTCGATTTTCTAGGCAATGTAACCAATTGGGAAACATTGATGAACAACTTAGACTCAGAAGAGTCTTCCTCTAATTCTTACATCGTTATACATGAACTTACTTTTATTAACTTAAAGATTCGGGTTCAAGGAAAAGACGGAACTTACAAAGAAAAAACCATATCTAAATTAACTCTTAAAAACGTCAAAACAAAAGAGGGTGAACTCACTCAAAGAGTCATACAATCAATCCTTTCTGAATTGATCTTCAATATCAAAAATTTAATCAATATCCCCTTAAAAATCACCGAGGATCTATTAAATGCACCGATCGACACATCTATTGATGGGTTAAAATCACTCAACCCTTTCAAGTAGAAATCGCTAAAAGAGTTTCTTTCCATTTAGGATCATACCCAATTGCATCATAAACAACTTCCTCTGAAGGAAGAAAAAACGGTGTGCTTACAATTTTCTCAAGCTCTTCAAACGTATTAGCGACAGAAATAATTCCTTTATCAACAAGAGTTTCATGATAGACCTCATGGCCGACCTGAATAGGATTTACTCCGGCGAGCACTAAAAGAGGCGACAAACTTGTTTGATAATAAAGAGCATAATCAGCTAGTGCTAAAGATTCTAATAAATCATTGGGTGAAAGCAAAACGGTAAGCCCCTTCTTAAAAATTGCTTCTAATTGCGCAAAATCTCTTCCAGATGATCTTGGATGACCTCTAAAATAGAGAGTTGCCTCCTCTTCTTCAAATGACATCTTTTGAATCATTTTCACAAAAGCAGGAAAAGCTTTATCCATATACTCTGTATTCGTCTCAGATCCTCCAAGATAAATAAAAACCCTACTTTTTTCTCTATCCTTCCGCATCATTTTTAACATCTCAACTTGCTCTAAAGAGTAAAATCCAAGACCTATTCTTTTTACACCTTCTAGACCTCTACAAATTCCAATACTTTCACAAGCTAAATTTTTATTTGCAAACAAGATCTCTTTTGGCTTTCCAAGCAATATGGCAGATTCGGCAACCTCCGAATACCCCCCAGGAACAGCTGTCTCCGGATTATCGTAATATACGATCACCCGTTTTGAGCCCGCATACATCTCCTGAATTGCTTTTAAAATGTAACCAGAAGAAGCATGCCCAATTGCAACACAAATTGTTTGCGCGCACTCACAAATTATTGCAATTTCTTCTGCAAAAAGTTCCATGTCGGTTTGATCTAAAAGGTCCAAATCATAAAATGGCGCCTTTCCCTTTAGAGCTCTTTTTGCAACATCTCCAAAAATTGTAAATGTTGGTATTGAATGGCCCTGTAAAATTTTCTCAAAACAGACAAAATGCTCTGCAGGAAGAGAGTGTAGAGTAATAAATACTGTCACAAAAAACCGTAGTAAAATATTAACAAAAACTTAACAAATTAATTCATTTCTTGTATACTTAAAACATGTCTCTTAAGAAAATTTTTTTAGCCGTTTTAGCAATGTGTATTATTGGAACAAACACCACTTTTAGCAAAGTGGGTCTTTCAGAATTTCCTCCTCTATTATTTAGTTTTTTTAGGTTCCTCTTTATTTCTCCTTTAGCTATTTTTATCCCTCGTCCAAAAATCACATGGAAACTATTATTTTTAATTGCTCTGACCGTCGGTTGCTTACAGATAGCTCTTGTAAATATAGGCCTTTATTTAGGTGCATCTGCAGCTTCTACTAGCTTTATTATTCAAAGTGGCTCTCTTTTTGCCATCCTTTTTGCCTATTTTATCCTCAAATCAAAACCAACCCTATTTGATTTTTTAGGAATCGCTTTAGGCTCTTTCGGTCTAATATTAATTTTTTCAGAAAAAAATCTTTCAGGAAATCTCACCTCTCTTAGCTTTTGCTTAGCTTCTGCAGTTATGTGGGGACTCGGATACACTTTAGTAAAAAAAGCAAATAGTAAAGCTCTTCCCATCACAGCTTGGATGAGCGCGCTAATCACACCGTTTTTAGCCCTTCTTTCTTATCTTTTTGAAGACTATGATCAAATCATTCATACACTTTTCAACGCCTCTTCCACCGCCTGGGCAAGCGCTTTTTTTTCATCTTGGGTAAGCATGCTTGGTGCTGGAGCTATCCTAATGCATCTCATGCAGACAGAAGAAATCGCAAAAGTAGTTCCCTTCAACATGCTCATTCCCATTTTTGGCACTCTTACTGCCTTTTTATTTTTAAATGAACCACTTACTCTTACTACAATTATTGGTGGATCGTGGATTCTTTTAGGAATCATCACAACTCAATTTGCAAAACCTTTGTGGGAAAACTTGAGAAATAAAGCACCTCTCAATTAGAATCTTTTCATGAAGAAAAAAATTCCCCTGTTATCTCTAATTATTATGATCATTGCGACCATTGATAGCATTCGCAATTTACCCTCTTCAGCTCTTTTTGGAAGTTCTGTTATCTTTTTTTTTATTTTTGCGGCGGTCATTTTTTTAATTCCCACAGCACTTGTTGCCGCAGAATTATCTGCAACATTTCCTGAGAAAGGCGGCGTCTATTATTGGGTTGACAAAGCGTTTGGCGACAAGATGGCCATGGTTGCTTTATGGCTTCAATGGGCCAATACAATTGTTTGGTATCCATCCATTTTGTCATTTATCGCAGGCACCATTGCCTATTTAATCACTCCCTCACTTGCAGCTTCCCCTGTCTATGTTTTGACAACAGTTGTTACACTTTTTTGGGCTCTTACCATTCTAAATTTATTTGGCTTACGCACCTCAGCGAAAGTAAATGAATTTTGCGGCGTATTAGGAACTATTTTTCCCCTTCTTTTATTAATTACTCTTGGAGGAGTCTGGGTTTTTACAGGGCATCCTGTTCAAATAGAATTTACTAAAGCTGCTATTTTACCTTCTTTTTCAACATCTTCCACATGGATCTCTCTGATTTCCATTATGGCTGCTTTTTTAGGCATGGAACTTGCCGGAGTGCATATTACTGAAATTGAAAATCCTCAAAAAAACTTCCCAAAAGCGATCTTAATAGCAAGCCTTTTTATCCTTTTTTCTATGCTGTTTGGATCACTTGCAATTGCAGTTGTCATCCCGCAAAAAGAAATTAGCTTAATTGCAGGCGTCGTTGAAGTCTTTTCCCTCTTTTTCACTTCTTTCCATCTCTCTTGGTGTATGCCAATCATTACCTTCTTAATTGTGGTGGGAACGCTAGGAAGCATTATCAATTGGCTTTTATCCCCTGCTAAAGGATTTCTTCATGCTGCTGAATTTGGCTACCTACCACCATTTTTTGCTAAAAAAAACCGATTTCATGCTCCGGCAAATATTTTGATCATCCAAGCAATTCTTGTGAGTCTATTTTGCCTAGCCTATTTACTTGTGCCTAGTGTCAATGCCTTTTATTGGTTCATTACTGCACTAAGTACAGGTCTTTACATGATGATGTACATTCTTATGTTTTTAGCAGGCATTTTTCTGCATCACAAATACATCGACCGCCCAAAAGTTTTTAAAATACCTGGTGGATCTTTTGGAATGTGGACAACAACGATTTTAGGAATTTTTGGTTGCCTCCTCACAATCATTATTGGGTTTTTCCCACCAGAGGCCCTTCATTTTGAATCAGCGAGCAGGTATGCGCTTCTTATTGCTTTAGGCAACGTTGTCGTCTTAGCTCCGCTTTCATTTTTCTTTATCTATAAAAAAATGATTGCTTAACTCTTTAACTCCTAATTGAATCTCCCCCCCTATAAATAGGTGGGGATTCCTAGACATGTAAGAGCGCTTCGCGGCTAATCTCACTCACGCCTAACTCCCCCATAAATGGGGAAGATTGCGGCGTCCCTGCATGTTCAACACCCCCTTAAGCAATTTTGCTCTTGCGGGTCCTTACATGATGATAAGCATGGAGTTCTGATTTTCTCTTGAAAAATCTTTACAGATTATTTAAACTCAAAGGAGTTTTATGAAAAAATTCCTTTTTTTTATTCTTTTGTTCTACTCGCAGCTATCAGCAGATGATTTCGTTGTTTGCATACATGGTTTTATGGGTGGAAAATGGTGCATGAGCTATCTTGAAAAAAATCTTTCAGAAGATGGCTGGGATGTGCTCAATTGGGACTATCCTAGTAGAGATAATACAATCCAAAATCATGGGGAAAAACTTGTTCTTTCTCTGAAAGACCTTGCTCACAAAAATCCAGGAAAGCCGATTCATTTTGTCACACATTCAATGGGAAGTCTTGTTTTGCTTGCTTCATTAAATCATCCAGACGCTCCTTTTGAAGCAAAAACGGGACGCCTTGTTTTAATTGCACCACCTTTAAGAGGCTCTTTATGGGCTAGATGGCTTGGTCAATTTGAATTATTCAGAAAAATCTTAAAAGAATATTCAGGAAAAGAACTTATGACTGAAACCAATTATTTTGAAACCTTTGGTGATTTTCCGGAAAGCATCGAAAAAATACTTGTCATTGCAGGAAGTTTTGGATTTAATCCCATTCTTGGTGATGAAAACGATGGAACCATCGCTGTCGCTGAAACATTTCTAAACAAGCCTCATGAACGCGTTGTTGTCAAAAGCGGGCACAAAACAATTGTTTTTAACACCTCAGTCTCACTGATCACAAAAGCGTTTTTGTTAGAGAATTAAATTCTTTAAATCTCTATAATCTTTTCCCATGAAACCAATTTTTACAGCACTCTTCTGAAGATAGAGAAAAACTTCGTTTTTTTTCCCACGTCTACGAAACTGAAGTTTTCAGCGAAGACAGCAGAGCCATCTACCTAATAAAAAGACAAGAACTTTTAAAATAAAAAAACCACTCTTTAAAAAAAGAGTGGTTTTATCTACTTATTCTAAAACTACGTCGTCTTCGTCTTCGTCGATTAATTCGACTTCACTTTCAGCTTCGTACATTTTTTCAAGCATTTTCAACATAAATTCATGCCCTTCTTCTAGAGATGGCGCAGTTTCATGCATAATGGAATAGGACATAGACAATAATTGAACAACTACTTCAACAGAATTCATATCTTCGTATTTATCTAAAAGATTTTCTAAATCTGTTAAAAATTCTTCGTTCAATTCAATCTCTTCTTCTCTTTCATGACTCATGATTACCTCTTTTTTCATGGGGAGTGTTAATATTTTCTGGAAAAGTAGCTCTTTATAGAAGTCCCTTTCACATAGCGGCGTCAATCATACGGATTTCGACGGTTTTTATGCAAGAATATGTAAATTTGTAATACCATGATATGCATGATATTATTAAACGGCGAGTCACTCTCCAAATCATTTGGAACCAAAGAATTGTTTAAAAACCTAACTATCAGTGTGTTCGAGAAAGATCGCATCGGTTTGATTGGGCAAAACGGGAGTGGAAAATCGACTCTATTAAAAATCTTAAGTAACCATGAAAAACCTGATAGCGGCACAGTTTCAGCAAAAAAAGGTTTAAAAATAGGCTATTTGGCCCAAACGTCTGAATTTGAAGACAAATCCCCTTTCTCAATTTTGCTAGACTCTTTAAAAAAAGATCTTGAAACACCTGACTATGAAAAAGAGCAGCTCATAAAAATATGGATGAGCAAACTTGGATTCAAAGGAAATGAAACATCCGCTCTTCACCTTTCAGGCGGCTGGAAAAAAAGGCTTGATCTCGCAAGACAAATGCTTTTTCAGCCCGATTTACTCCTTTTAGATGAACCGACAAATCATTTGGATCTAGAGGGCATTATTTGGTTAGAAAAATTTTTAGAAAATGAAGCGCCGACTTATCTACTTGTCAGCCACGATAGGTATTTTTTAGAGCGGACCACAAATAAAATCATTGAAATTGATCGAACGTATCCTAATGGACTATTTACAGTAAATGGTCCCTATGCCCATTTTCTCTCCTTAAAAGAAGAGTTTCTTAAAGGACAATTAAGCCAAGAAAGATCGATTGCCTCAAAAGCAAGACGCGAAGAAGAGTGGCTTAGATCCAATGTAAAAGCAAGAACGACTAAATCGGAAGCAAGAATTGATGAGGCACACGAGCTATTAGACAAACTTTCTGATGTGAAGAGGAGAAACACGTTTGAAACTGCAAAAATCAACTTTGTAGGCAGCGAAAGAACAACCAGAAAGCTTTTAGTTGCAAAAAACATAGGCATCGAAATAAATGACAAAACTCTTTTTAAAAACCTTGATTTCACTCTTTCTCCTGGCACTCGCATTGGTTTAATGGGACCTAATGGATCGGGAAAAACAACCCTTCTAAAAATTTTAGCAGATGAACTTTGTATATCGATGGGTACGATCAAAAGGGCAGATAATTTAAAAGTTGTCTATTTTGATCAGCATCGAAACAAATTGCCTGATACAATGACCTTAAGGGAGGCTTTATCTCCTACAGGCGACTTTATCAACTTTCACGGCAAACCAGTTCACGTGAACGGCTGGTGCAAACGGTTTTTATTCTCCAGAGACATTTTGGATCTCCCTTTAAAAACTTTATCAGGTGGTGAAAGGGCAAGAATAGCCATTGCTCATTTAATGTTACAACCAGCCGATATTCTTTTACTAGATGAACCGACAAATGATTTAGACATCCCAACCCTCGAAACTTTAGAATCAAGTTTAATTGATTTTCCAGGCGCTGTTGTTCTCATCACACATGACAGGTTTATGCTTGACCGCATTTGCAATCTTTTCTTAAGTTTAGATGATATCTCTGATACTTTTCTCTATGCTGATTACAAACAATGGGAAGCCTCAAAAACTCCTCCAACCCCAAAACAAGTAAAAGAGACTCCCAAACAAAAACCACCTACCTCTTCAAATAAAGAGCTTAAACAGATAGAAAAGATGATTTTAAAAGTTGAAGAAGAGATCAAATTCTTAACAAATCAGCTTCAAGACCCAGCTATTTCAGAAAATACAGAGAAACTTAATGAACTTTGCAAAGCAATCGGTCTTGCAGAAACAAAATTAGAACACCTTTATTTAGAATGGGAAAAAGCTATACTCTGAGAGATTAAAAAGTAGACAAATTTCGAAAGCGGCGCTTTAAGATTTTGATCAAGTTTTAGCTGGCGCCGAAGCAGGCCATGTGTGATTCACATGGTCGATGCAGGCGGATCAAAAGATTAAGATGCTGCTTTCGCAATTTGTCCACTTTTTAATCACGAGGAATATATGTTGAATAGATCATTTTTTTTAGGCTCGCTAAAGCTGCCTTCTAATATCTTATGTGCGCCACTTGCAGGCTGCTCAGACCTTCCTTTCCGTAGAATGCTTGCCAAATACAAACCAGGCCTTATGTACTGCGAAATGGTCAAAATGGAGGCACTCCTTTATCACAACCCTAAAACCTACCATTTACTTGATAAAGACCCTGATATTCATCCGATAGGTGCACAGCTCTGTGGCAGCAATCCTAAAATTGCAGCTGAATGCGCAAAAATTATTGAAGACAAAGGTTTCGATGTTCTCGATCTCAATTGCGGCTGCCCTGTAGATAAAGTGACCAAAGACGGAAGCGGATCTGGTCTTTTGAAAAATCCTGACGTGATCGGTGAAATTATTTCTAATATGGTAGCCGCCGTAAAAATTCCAGTAACTGTAAAAATCAGAGCCGGTTGGGATTCTACAAGCATTGTAGCACCTCTTGTCACAAGAATTGCAGAATCAGCCGGCGCTAAAGCCATTTGCATTCATGGCAGAACAAGAGCTCAAGCCTATAGAGGCCCTGCTAATTGGGATTATATTAAAATGGCAAAAGAGGCAGCTGTAAATATTAAAGTGATTGGCAACGGTGATGTCATCAACGTCCTAAATGCAGAGCGAATGTTTAAAGAAACTGGTTGCGATGCTCTCTTACTTGCAAGAGGAACCATGGGTCAGCCTTGGCTTATAGAAGATATTTATAATTATTTTGAAGGCGTTCCCGCAAGAATACGCTCCTCTATTGAGGGAAGAGATGTCTTTCTCGAGCATCTAGAACATATTGTCTCCTATAAACCTAGAGAAAAAGCTCACCTTGACCTAAGACGTGTCGGTTGTTGGTTCTTACGCAATATTAGAGGCGCCAAAACGCTCCGTGAATCAATAAACAGATCTTCTTCCATCGAAGAGATCCGTCAAATGATTCAAGACTACCCTTGGCACGATTGTGAAATTATTCCAATGACCGTTAAAGAAGAAGAAACAGCCGATTGTTGTTGATTTTAAATAGGTTTCATCAGAAACTTCATCCCTTAAAATTAGTGAGGATCTTATGAAACTTGTATTTGCCATCTTGCTTACAACATCTTTTTTATGTGGAGAGGAAACTGCAGAGGTCGAGCTTGCTGCGGCTACATCATTTACAAATCCCTCGCTGCCAGAAATTCCAGAACCCCCAAAAGTTCCCGTCCTGCCAAAACCGTACAGAAACCCATTTTATGCAACAACTCTTGCCTTTGTCCCGGGACTTGGCCACGTATATCTTGGCGACTTGCAAACTGCAGGAGCTCTTTTTGGCTCAGCTACCTTAAGTTTTAATTTAGCAAGGCACAAAAGCACCTATGAATATTCAGCGCTTTTTTCTCCCCAAAACAGCACATTTTATAGTGTCTATGCAGCTTATAGAGATGTGCGCATCAATAATGAGCAAAAAGGGTATAAATATAAAATGCCGAATGACAGCTTTCAAGACCTCACCTTTGCTCCTTTTAGATGGAGCGTCATCAAAAAACCAGAAGTGTGGGGCGGTCTTTTAGGATCTCTTACAGCTGCAGCTGCTCTTTCTTACTTTTTATTTGAATCCGATTCTCATATCCACTGCAGCACAAACAGAGCCATTCTACCTTTTGCCGCATTTTCTATAGGCCTTGGCGAAGAAGCCTTCTTTAGAGGCTACCTCCAATCTTTTTTTGCGGAAAGAATGCGCCCCGAAGCTGCTATCGTAACATCTTCTCTCATCTTTGGAGCAGCACACGTTGGAAATGTGCTTAGAATTGAAAATGATGACATAGTTTTAGTTGAAAACTGGAGGGAATATCTTACCTATGGCATTCCTTTCATTTCCTCTCTAGGTGGCTATATGGGATGGCTTGTCCACAAAAATAGATCTCTTAAAGAAAGCGTCGCCCTCCATGCATGGTATGACTTTGTCCTATTTTTAGGCCACTCTGTAGCAACACCCACAGCCATGGCAGGAAACCCAAGATTTGCTTACTCTGTCTCATTTTAAAGAAAGGTCAGAAATTATGGGAGCTCTATCCAAAACTTCGATTTTGACTCCACTTGGAGAGGGCTCT
>JACCDV010094353.1_pt1 | contig 14878 bp, 14 predicted proteins | sample 7446131 | NCBI WGS metagenome assembly JACCDV01 (sample SAMN15323448, study PRJNA562643) | freshwater metagenome | isolation source: river surface water | place: USA:Blue River Watershed | collected 2017-08-17 | reverse complement strand
ATAGCAACGATTTCCACATTTTCTTTTTCCAATAAACGACGGAAAGTAAGTCGACCGATACGACCAAAACCATTAATAGCAACTTTAATTTTTTTCATTGAATAAATTAATTTGATTTCATACAAAGGTCAAATATAGCATTTAAAATGTATTATTCCAAGAGAGATAGGATTAAATAAACCCAATTAAACGTTTACAAGGCCTATTTTACAAAAGTAAATCAGTTTATTTTTATTTAGCATTAAAGCTAATTAATGAATTTTTAGATAAAATTCGCTCGGATACGTTTTTTATTCAAACTATTTTTGCATATTTGTATAAGGAATTACTGCTCTAGATCGATAGGGTAGGAGAGTGACAGAATGTCACTTGTCTTTTTAGCTAATTTTCTAGCAAATTTTACCAAAATATTATTCTGTAACTTTGTGTAACTAATTGATAATCAGCTAAATGACTTATTAAAGTTGAAGTTAAATTAATGTCGATTTTGGGGGCCATTTTAGCTCATATTAGTTCCAGGCCTCTATTTTATTTCTCTTGATCCGGGGAAGCCAAGCCTTTTTTGATTAATTTGCATCTTCATTTATTGCATACTATTTTTATGAATTCATTAGAAAATACTATTGTTGCCGCTTGGGACAACACAGAGCTTCGTTCAAAGGCTGAGACCATTGAGGCGATTGAAAAAGTAGTAGACTTAGTAGATAAAGGGGAATTGCGTACGGCAGAACCCAAGGCTGATGGCAGCTGGCAAGTAAACGAATGGGTTAAGAAGGCTATTGTGATGTATTTCCCTATTCGCCAGATGGCCGTTTCAGAAGTGGGTATATTCGAATTCCACGATAAAATGAAGTTAAAATCGAATTACAAAGAACTAGGTGTTCGTGTCGTACCTCCTGCAGTTGCCCGTTATGGCGCTTTCTTAGCGAAAGGAACGATCTTAATGCCCTCTTATGTGAATATTGGTGCTTATGTAGACGAAGGAACAATGGTGGACACTTGGGCAACTGTTGGCTCTTGCGCTCAAATAGGTAAACACGTACACCTGAGCGGTGGTGTGGGAATCGGGGGCGTATTAGAACCGCCTCAAGCATCTCCTGTTATTATCGAAGATGGCGCCTTTATTGGCTCTCGTTGTATTGTGGTGGAAGGCGCTCACATTGGTAAAAAAGCCGTTTTAGGCGCTGGGGTAACCATTACAGGTTCCTCTAAGATCATCGATGTTTCAGGGCCAGAACCAGTAGAATACATCGGTTATGTACCGGAGAACTCGGTAGTTATACCAGGTAGCATCCAAAAGACCTTCCCAGCAGGTACCTACGGCGTGCCATGTGCCCTCATTATAGGTAAAAGAAAAGAAAGTACCGACTTAAAAACATCGCTAAATCAAGCATTAAGAGAGAACAACGTAGTCGTTTAACACATTACAACGAATTAATGCCCGGATCACTACCGGGCTTTTTTTATGGAAAATGAATTAAGAATTGGTGAGTACAATCATCTCCGCATCATTAAAGAAGTACCTTTTGGCCTATATTTAGATGGCTATGAGGATGAAATCTTATTACCCTTGCAATACGTGCCTGAAACGTATGAAATCGATGCCTACATAGATGTATTTATCTATCGCGATTCAGAAGACCGCATCATTGCAACTACTTTAAAGCCTTATGCCACTATTAAGCAATTCGCTTATTTAGAAGTAAAATCCGTAACTCCTTTGGGCGTATTCTTGGAATGGGGATTAGCGAAAGACCTTTTTGTTCCATTTAGTCAACAATACCAAAAAATGGTGGTAGGAAAATTCTACCTCGTATATATTTATTTAGATGCCCAAACAGATCGAATTGTCGCTTCAGCTAGAATCGAGAATTTCCTGCCTGCCTTTATCGAAGACGAAGAGAATCGCTTTGCAGCAGGAACAAAGATCGAAGCTGTTCCATTTGAATACACTGACTTAGGTATTAAATGCTTAGTTGACAATTGTAAAATTGGAATGTTGTTTAAAAATGAAATATTTACAAATGTAATATTAGGGCAAAGTACATTTGTATACATCGAAAACTTACGCGAAGATGGACGTCTTGATTTACGTTTGGAACCAGTAGGAAGATTACGTTTGGATTCACAAGTGGAGAAAGTGTTGCAGGCAATTAAAGATAATAATGGGGTGCTTTACCTCCATGATAAAAGTCCAGCTGAAGATATCTATGATCAATTAGGTATGTCTAAGAAGGACTTCAAAAAGGCGATTGGTGGTTTATACAAAAGTAAACTGATTGCACTGCATTCGGATTGCGTGTCACTTTTGTAAACTACTATTTTATTTAATTGTGATTTGTAAATAACTGTCAATTGTTTAGATTTGTAACATATTAATCAATGTTTACAAAAATGAATCTAAGCGCTAAAATAGAATTGTTAATTCAGGCGAAGAAACTAAGTGCCTCCCAATTTGCAGATACCTTAGGTATTCCACGTAGCAGTATCTCCCACATTCTTTCAGGAAGAAACAAACCTAGCTTAGATGTCGTACAAAAGATTCTCATCGCCTTCCCTGAAATCCCTGCAGAAGAGTTATTAGATGACAAAAGGGATTTATCGATAGTAGTCTCAGCTCCTAAAGTAAAGACCTCTCCAATAACTGTTACTCCATCACTTTTTGATGCCGTAACACCTAGCGCCTCAGAATCGCCTGAAAATAATTTAGCTGAACAAACGATCGTACAATCGAATCTCAGACGCCCTAGAGAAAGTAGTCAAAAAGCAAGCCAACCGGTTGCTGCAGCCGCAACTACCACTCATTTAGCGAAAAAGATCGAACGGGTTCTTATCTTTTATACAGATGGTACTTTCTCGGAAAGCAAGCCCCTCTAATTAAAGATTGTAAACAAAAGGCGTACTTATCCACATTTTGCTTTTGAGTTATCCACAAGTTATCCACACTTGTGCACAATTGTATTTTCAAAATCTCGAATTATCCCTAAAACACGATATTGCTAGAGACCCATTAATTGTTTAATTTTAATAAATTGAATACAAAAAATGGAAAAACTAGACTCATTGAACCAGGTGGCACAATTCCACCAAACATTTGGAGCCCCTATACTTGCTCAACCTACTATTCCCGCCGCAGAACGTTGCAAGCTTCGCGTTAGCCTTCTGGCAGAAGAATTAGATGAACTGAAAGAGGCAATTGCAGCAAATGATCTAGTAGAAGTGGCTGATGCACTTTGTGACCTTCAGTATGTCTTATCTGGTGCAGTTTTAGAGTTTGGATTAGGTGAGAAATTCGTCGAATTATTCAATGAAGTACAACGTTCAAATATGTCCAAAGCATGTGCATCCTTAGAGGAAGCAGAGTACACTGTTAAATTTTACCAGGATAAGGACGGTACAGAAGCGGAAATCAAGGAGGAAAATGGCGTTTGGAAAGTGTATCGCAAAATCGATAACAAAGTTTTAAAGTCGATTAATTACTCTCCAGCAGACCTCAAATCCATCTTAAAATGATCAAAATTCTCCTCATAGAAGACGAACCTAAGACTGTTCAATCTCTGAAACAAGGGTTAGAAGAGAACAACTATGAGGTGGAAGTGGCCTATGATGGTACTATTGCGAAGCAATTAGCCTTACGAAATAACTATTCACTCATTGTATCTGATATCATCATTCCAGGTATTAATGGAATTGAATTATGTAAGCAACTTAGGGCGGAGGGGATTCAAACACCTATATTAATGTTAACCGCTTTGAGTACAACAGACGACAAATTGGTCGGTTTTGATGCAGGAGCGGATGATTATTTAGGTAAACCCTTTGATTTTAAAGAGTTTTTGGCTCGAATTAAGGCCCTTTTAAAACGCTCATCTCAGGCACAATTAGATGCTCAAGTCCTGAAATTTGCTGATTTAGAGATGGATCTGATTAGTAAATTGGTAACACGTTCTGGACAATCCATTAATTTAACTTCCAAAGAGTTTCAATTACTTGAATACTTCCTCAGAAACCAGGAAATGGTGATTTCAAAAGCGCAAATCGCAGAGAACATCTGGGAGGTAGAAGATGAGAATAGCTCAAATTTGATCGAAGTATACGTCAATTACTTACGAAAAAAAGTAGATAAAGGCTTTGCAAGTAAATTGATTCACACCCAATTTGGCAGAGGTTATATCCTTAAAAACGAATAAATATGCAGATTAGATCCAGGCTGACTTACCAGTTTACCTACCTCGTGTCTGCGATTCTTTTCGTATCCTATTTTGTCATCTATATCTTCACGCAAGAGAATTACAAGGACAAATTTTACAGTCGGTTACGCCAAAAAGCAAATACTACCGCCCAATTATTGGTCAATGTAAACCAAGTGGACTCTAAATTAATGGGGATTATCGGGCAAACTAACCGTGATTTACTATACCGAGAGAGTATTTTGGTATACGATTTATGCAATGAACGCATCTACGCTTCTAACGACAGCATAAACCTACACATTGATGTAGATCTCATAAAACAAGTCCGCCAAAAACAAGAAATACGCTTCCAGCGCGAAGATATCGAAGTATTAGGAACCGTTTTCGCCACTCCTGAAGGCCGATTAGTCGTTTTTGCAGGAGCGGTGGACCAATATTCAGCTGAGAACGCAAAAGATCTAAAGAACATCCTTATCGCCTTATTTCTCTTATTTATCCTCATTGTGGTGCTCTCAGGCTGGTTTTTTGCCGGCCAAGCTGTAAATCCCATCTCTGAAGTTATCCAACAAGTTGATAAATTATCGCCCAAACGCCTCGAAGAACGCCTGAAATCACCTGATTTTGAGGACGAAATAGGGAAGATGGTATCAACTGTCAACCGGCTACTAGAACGCATCGAGAATGCCTTTAAATTGCAAAAAACATTCATCGCCAATGTTTCTCACGAATTAAAGAATCCGTTAACTAAAATATCCTCCCAATTAGAGGTAAGCTTATTAAAAGAAAGAGAGTCAAACGACTATAAAAAAACGATCAGCTCGGTATTAGAGGATACACAAGAATTAGCTGCCATCACCGAATCCTTATTGGAATTAAACAAGTTAAGTCTATCCGATAGCCAGGCTGGCTTTAATGAGTGGAGAATCGACGAAATACTTTGGGAAGCAAGAAGTTTAACCCAAAAATTAAACTCAGCCTATAAAGTCAATATAGACACCTCACACATGCCAGAAGACGAGGAAATGCTCTTAATCAAAGCAGACGACAAGCTCATATTAACCGCGTTAAAGAATTTGATGGAGAATGCTTGCAAATTCAGCCCATCAAAATCTGCCCAGGTCAGCTTCAAAAATGCAGGAAATTCCATCCAAATTTTCGTCAGAAACGAAGGAAAAGGCATTCCAGCGAACGATTTACCCTATATCTTTCAACCATTCTTTAGAGGCGAAAATACCGCCTCATCTAAAGGCTATGGCATCGGATTATCACTTGTTGAACGTATCGTTCAATTACACAATGGCCAAATCTCAGTGGTTTCTGTACCGGATTCATTTACGGAGTTTACGATGAGCTTTCACGTCAGTGGACAGTAGTCAGTATCGGGTAATCGGTAGTCAGTAGCCAGTAGTCAGTAGTCAGTGAACAGTAGTCAGTATCCGGTAATCGGTACAGTATCTAGAAGACAGAAAAAGATCAGAGATTAGAGATTAGAGAGTATAGAGAATAGATAGAATACCGACTACTGAATACCGATTACCGACTACTGATTACTGTATGCTAATTTGTTATATAATTTATATTATGTTAAATAGATTATACACCATAAGAAAAGGGCTACCTATTTGTAAGTAGCCCTTTAAATAATTTAAGACATACGACTAGAGACTATCGACTTATTTCTCTAACTCAGCTAATTTAGCCTCGTTTTTCAATTCACGATAAACCTGCTTCAAGATCTCTTTTAATTCATCATCTTTCTTTATCTGGAAACCACGCTCGAAATAAGGTAAAGCCTCATTGTATTTAACAGCTAATTTAGCTTCTAAATCTTTTCCAGACTTATTGTATTCGTTCATATCCATACTATTCACTTGACGCTTAATTTCTTGAGCATCATTGAAATAATAAGCTCCCAATTGATATAAAGCATCATAGCTGTTCGGATCTACCTCTAAGGCTTTTGTATAAATATTAGGCAAATTTGAGCGAATTTCGTTCACTTTAGCTATTAATTCTTCGACTTTCGCGTTGTTTGTCGCTAAATCTCCAGCTACTGCCGTTGCAGCTGCTTTCTCCTCCTGAATACCCTTTAATGCTTCAGTTAATTCCTTCACTTTTGCTTCTAAAGTTGCCACTTGGCTATTTACAGAAGCTTTTGCTTTAGGAGTAGTTGCTGATTTTAGTTTCAATTTTGTACGCTTTATTTCGTCCTGAAAAGCAGATACTTGATCATTTTGTGCAGACAAACGACGGTCAACTTCTTGAACTTTAGATGATTTATCTTGAATTTTTCTAATCTCATCACCAAAACTAGCCACCTTATTTTCATACAATAAACCTAAGTTTAACCATGAAACACCATCTTTAGGATCATTTGCTGTAGTTTGCTTTAATTCAGCAATTGCTTGATCAATTCGATTGAAAGCAATCAACATATTAAACTTCTCCCCTTTTAGGTCCTTGTTATTAGGATATAGAGTAAGAGCTTTATCAACTATACCAAGCGCTTTTTCCTCTTCCTTGTTGTTTTTATAAATTTGTGAAAGACCGTAAAGAATGGCTAAATCTTTACCACCAATTGCCATATACTTTTCATATGCTACTTGAGCGATCTTATCTTCCTGGGAAAGTTGTGCCGTTACTCCCATGTACATGGCTGAAAGCGTATCATTAGGAGATAATTCAGATGCTTTAGTCATATAACGTAACGAAGCACGATAATCTTTACCTTGGTATTTAAATATACCTGAATTTAAAAAAGCATTTAAGAATCGCTTGTCCCCCACTAATAGTTCTGCTTCTTTTGCTACCGAACCTTTCTTTCCTTCCTTAGTATCTAGTTTAATCGACTCATTCGCAAATTCCAAAGCTTGGAATGCTGCTTCAGGATTAGTAAAAGAAAATGTTGAATCTGGAAACAAAGCTAATTCCAAATAAGCCTGGGAACGAGAAAGCCATGATTTAGCCTTCGTTGGGTTCTTTTTAACATCTTCATCAGATTTTTTAATTCCATCATTGATACTCTTCTTTTGAGCATCAAGTAGCATTTTGTCAGCTTGGCCAAATGAAGCATTCATCGCCAAAGCCACCGTAAATAGGGATAAAAGTAGTTTTTTCATTGTTTTATTTAATTAAAAAAAAGCCCGTACTCACGTACGGGCAAATAATATTATTCTTCAGTTACTTCATCAGCAGGTGCTTCAGATACAGTCCCCTCCCCTCCTTCTGGAGCTTCAGTAACCGCACTTGATGGATCAACGTTTTCAGTTAACTCTACACCTTCTAAAACCTCCACCTCTTCTGGCTCAGGCTCTTTCTCGATTTTTGTTACAGACGAAATCTCATCTGACTCATTCTTCAAACGAATTAATTTAACCCCTTGTGTATTTCGTCCCATTACTCGAAGTTCTGCGACACTCGTACGAATTAAAATGCCTGCTTTAGTAATGATCATCAAGTCATTGTTGTCATTCACTTCCTTGATAGCGACTAAATTACCTGTTTTCTCCGTGATATTCAAGGCCTTAACCCCTTTTCCACCCCGGTTTGTTAAACGGTAATCCTCCACCTCGGAACGTTTTCCAAAACCTTTTTCTGATACAACTAACAATTGCTGCACCTCAGGGTCTGAAACGCAAACCATTCCAATTACTTTCTCTGTAGGAATCTTCTCATCTATCCAAATACCTTTCACACCGGCAGCTGAACGCCCCATTGGACGAACACGCGTCTCTTCGAAACGAACGGAACGACCTGTGTTGGTTGCAATGACGATTTGGTTATTACCATTCGTTAAGGCAACATCTAGTAAACGATCCCCTTCGCGAATAGTAATTGCGATGATACCATTTTGACGTGGACGAGAATACGCTTCTAACGACGTCTTCTTGATCGTACCGTCTTCTGTACACATCACAATGAAATTATTATCAATATAATCAGGATCAGTAATAGACTTCACATTGATTACAGCTCTAATGGTGTCTCCATTCTCGATGTTCATCAAGTTTTGGATAGGACGACCTTTGGAAACTTTAGATCCTTCTGGAACCGCATAAACACGTAACCAGAAACATTTACCACGTTCTGTGAAGAACAATAACCAATTATGCATCGTTGCCGAGAACAAATGCTCTGTATAGTCATCATCTTTCGTTGCTACCGCACGAGAACCTACTCCTCCACGCGATTGTGAACGGTATTCTGTAATCGGTGTACGTTTAATATAACCTTGAGCAGAAACAGTGATTAACATCTCGTCATCTGCAATCATATCTTCAACAGAGAATTCTTCATCAGTCATGTTGATTTGCGTTCTACGCTCATCGCCATAACGTTGTTTGATGTCGTTTAATTCGTCTTTGATGATTTGTAATTGACGCTCTGGTTTGGCCAAAATATCTTCCAAATCTTCAATCAACTTCATAATCTCGGCAAACTCATTCATGATCTTCTCCCGCTCCATACCAGTTAAGCGCTGTAAACGCATCTCTAGAATAGCCTTCGATTGAAGCTCTGATAAGTTGAATTTAGACATTAAGCCTTCTTGAGCCGCATTCGGATCTTTCGAATCACGAATTAACTTGATTACTGCATCTAAGTTGTCTAAGGCAATAATAAAGCCTTCTAAAATATGTGCACGCTTACGTGCCTCACGTAAATCGTATTGCGTACGACGTACGATAATCTCATTTCTGTGCTCTACGAAGTGGTGAATCAAGTCCTTCAGATTCAACATCATAGGACGCCCCTTAACTAAGGCAACGTTATTCACCGAGAACGAAGATTGTAAAGCGGTATGCTTGTACAAGTTATTCAATACCACATTTGCTACCGCATCACGCTTCAGATCGAATACGATACGCATCCCTTGGCGATCAGACTCATCACGAATCTCAGATATACCCTCGATCTTCTTATCGTTCACTAAATCAGCACATTGTTTGATCAATGTCGCCTTATTAACCATGTAGGGAATCTCGGAAACAACAATCTGCTCTTTACCCGTCTTAGACGTATCAAAAGTCGCGTTACCCCGTACTACAATACGGCCACGTCCCGTTTCGAAAGCATTGCGAATACCTTGAACACCATAAATAGTTCCTCCTGTAGGGAAATCCGGCGCCTTGATGTATTGCATCAATTCAAGAATCGTAATATCTCGATTATCAATGTAGGCTGAAATGCCATCCACTACCTCGTTCAGGTTGTGAGGCGCCATATTGGTCGCCATACCTACCGCGATACCCGAAGTACCATTCAATAGTAGATTAGGGATCTTAGCTGGCAAAACCGTAGGCTCTTCCAGGGAATCATCGAAGTTAGGTTGGAAATCAACCGTTTCTTTGTTCAAATCAGAAAGCAACTCATCCGCGATACGCTTCAAACGAGCCTCCGTGTAACGCATCGCTGCAGGAGAATCACCATCCACGGATCCAAAGTTTCCTTGGCCATCTACTAAAGGGTAGCGTAAAGACCAATCTTGGGCCATACGCACCATCGTATCATACACAGAAGAATCACCGTGTGGGTGATACTTACCAAGCACCTCCCCGACAATACGAGCAGACTTCTTATAGGATTTGTTGTAACTAACCCCCAGTTCCTCCATTCCGAATAATACCCTTCTATGAACTGGCTTTAATCCATCTCGCACATCAGGAAGCGCACGAGACACAATAACTGACATCGAATAATCGATGTACGCCCCTCTCATTTCATCTTCGATGTTGATAGGGATAACATTGCTTTGTAATGACATAAAAACTGTTTTGATTCAAGAGAAAAACACAACAAAAAGCGGTATTTTTCAATAGAACAAATATCTTAAATTTTGCCTATTTTTCCAAGAAAAAATGATGCTAAAATGAAGGTATTATTTTTTGCGTACAGAAGATTCCCGTACAATCAATTTTGTCTTCAAAACTTCCACTCTAGGAACCGGATTATCCGTTTTTTGTTCGATCTGTTCTAACAGTAATTCTACAGATAATCGACCTATTTCTTCTAATGGCTGCGCAATCGAAGAAATAGTAGGTGAAACTAATGAACAGATGGGTTCATTGTTAAAACTAACCATTTTGACCTCATCAGGAACTGAAATATTTAATTCTCGAAGTGCAATTAATACTCCGATAGCTAAACGATCTGAAACAACTAAAATACCATCAGGTCGATTCGCCTCTTTCATCAGTTGATGCGTTTTTGCAACGGCTGAGTCCTGGAAGTAATCACTATGGATAATCAGTGAAGGATCAGCTACAATACCGGCCTCCTGCAAGGCTCTTGAATAACCCATCCTACGCTGGTTACTAACTGAAACGTTCTTAGGCCCAGCTAAAAAAGCGATTCGCTTACATCCGTTCTCAATTAAATGTTTTACGGCTTCATAGGCTGATTGCTCATTATCTACCATCACCTTCGAAGCGTCAATCTCCTCACTATCTCGATCAAAAAAGACTAATGGAATTCCCCTGCGTTGCAAACGAGTCAAATGATCAAAATTGACAGTTTCACGCGACAAGGAAATAATAATCCCTTCCACTTGGGAACGAGAAAGGTTTTGGATGTTCGTCAATTCACGCTCGAAAGACTCTTGAGTTTGCGCTATTAGCAAGGAGTATCCAGCCGCTATAGCCGCATCTTCCACCGCTTTAACTACTGTCGAAAAGAAATAATAACCAAGATCTGGAACAATTAGACCAAGTGTTTTGGTCTTGGATTTAACCAAACTAGTGGCGAGTACATTTGGCTGATAATCAAGCTCCTTAGCTAAATCTAATACTAACTTTTTTGTATCTGGATGGATATCTGGTAAATCACGTAAAGCCCTGGATACGGTTGCCACTGAAACATCCAGCTGTTTGGCAATATCTTTGATCGTAACTTGGTGACGCATTAGTGTAGGTTAGCTTCGTTAAAATTACACAAAAATATATACAAAATTCAATGAAGGCGATAAACGACGGTACTTCTGCCTCCAGAGATCCCCATGGGAGGATTTTCTTTTGAAATTTGAACTAACACAGATACCTGATCGCTTAAATCGGTTTTAATTTTTTGTGCGATAGTTTCAGCGACGGTTTCTAATAAATCCACCGGATTAGCCATCACTTGTTTGCAAATGGCATAAATTTGAGAATAATCAAAAGTATTCGCAATATCATCTGAAAAATTAGGCTGAGATTCGGATTCAACTAAGACATCTAGGGTATACCAATTTCCTAAAACACGCTCTTCTGGATACAATCCATGAAAGGCAAAAATGCGTATATCATCAATAGAAACTTGGTAATTTGCCATTTAATTAGTTGATCTCCCCTACTTTACCTTTTGGACCTGTTGATTTTGCATATGCTTCTAAAACCTTGTTTAAGGTAGGCAATCCATCATCCGAAACAGTCTCCAGCGTAATTTTAGGCTTTGGACCACGCTTTGCTGGTGCCGATTTTGCAGATTTAACCGCAGCTGGCTTTGGGGTAGTAATGGACTCAGATTTAACCTTGGGCTTAGGCCCTCTTTTTGCTGGAATGGCTTTCGCAGCAGATTTTGCCTTAGGAGCCGTCTTTACTTTTGTTACTGCTTTTGCGGAAGGTTTTGCTTTTACTTTTGCTTTTGCTACAGCTTTCGCTTTAGGCTTATTTTTCACACCTGGTTTACGACCTCTCTTAGAAGCCGTGGCTGGTGCAACAGGTGCTAATGCAGCTATGGGAGCCACTAAATCAGTCGATAACCAGTTTGCTATAGAACCTAACGTTTGCTCTGAAATAGTCTTTAATTGTGCAGCTATCTCTTTTTGGGCCTCTTGTAAATTGCGTAATTGACGCTCTTGCTCTTTTAGCTCTTGATTAGCTTGTGCTAAGGTTTGCTTACGCTCATTTTCCGTCAACAAAGCTTGTTTTTGGGCATCTGAATCTGCCTTCTTTTTTATCGCGTCTGCTTCTTTATTCGCCTTATCGAGTATGGCTTTGGCCTCTTTTTCCATTTTAGCGGAAAAGTTTTGTTGACTTTCCTCCGCTAACTTTAACGCCCTAAATAGACTTGATTCAATTTCTCTTAATCGAGCCACTTCAGCTTCTAATTCCGCTGTTTTTTGATTCGATTTTGCCAAAGCATTTTGGGATTCGGTTTCAAAGTTCTGCACACTTTGAACATAAGCGTCTACTTCTGAGACATCATAACCGCGGAATGATTTTGAAAAGGAAGCTTCCAATGTTGATAGATTTAGGTATACAAATGCTAAAATAGGAAAATTTTTAGTGAATTTTCCAAATAGAAAGATTTTTATCGTCAGATGCCGAGACCAATAAATCGTTGAATGAGCTCCAGATTAGTTTATTAACCGAATTCTTATGCCCCCCATGTCTTGATGCGTCTAACACCTTGCGCAATTTCAATCCCTGAGTTTCCCAAATCTTCACCGTCTTGTCCATGCTCGCTGTCGCTAACCAGTTTCCATCCGGTGAAAATTGTAAATCATGAATGGCATAAATATGTCCAACCACCTCATTTACAATCGCATAATCAGCATTCCACTGCTTAATTCGAGCATCTTTACCTACGGAATACAAAACCCCTCCCCTCTCTGCGAGCGAAAAAACGGAAGATTCATGTGCTTGAAATGCCGTTATTAATTGATAACCTGAATCAAAAATTCGAATAAAACCGTCAGAATAACCCACAGCAACCTGATTATTAGCAAATTGTAGGATTGATCGAACGCTCTTTTCACTCGCTTTGACATGCTTCAGCACCGCCTTACTGGCTAGATCAATCACCGTTATCAATCCATCATTATGACCTATCCAAGCCGTGGAACCCACAAATTCAATGGAAAAAATAGATAAGCCATTGGTGGGAATGGAAAAAACCAAGCTTTGATCTGCGACCCGAACACCCTGTATACCTTGGTAATTATGACCTATCCATAAAATACCTTCTGAATCTAATTTAAGCGCATATACAGAACCTTCTACCTGCGCAATTACCTTGCCTAAGTCAGGTTTCGCTAAATTCCATTGAACCACCCAGCCATCGGATCCCGCAGAATAAAACAAGGATTCCGTCCCTGTTTCAAGGGCGTAAACAGGACCACGATGTCCTGAAAAGGTGTCAATACGTTCGATTTGTAGGGTACTCAAATTATTTCCAACGATTTAGCTACAAAAATGATAATTTTACGTCCAAATACCCCCAAACATGCCCCAAATATTTTCAAAAATAAGCTCAGACGACTTCCAGATTCTCGTTTGGAAAATCGAAGAACCGCTGGCCTACTTTGAAACATTCCCGGCGACCTGGTCCTCCCCTTCAGTGGAAAATCCCACTAAAAAACTAGAATCAACTGCTGTAAGGCATTGTTTGCAGCAACTTTCTATTGAATTCGAAACCCTAACATTAGTTCAAAACGATCGCAATCGCCCTTATTTTGAGGATTCAGACTGGCATATCAGCCTAACCCACTCCTATCCTTACGTGGCAGCAGCTTGCTCTCAGAATAAGCTCATCGGAATTGACCTCGAAAAACCCGGTAGAAATATCGAAAAAATTGCCCCTCGATTCTTACATGCAAGAGAATGGGAGAAATGGAAGTCCCTATCGAATCTGTTGACTTTGGCCTGGTCTGCTAAAGAATCCATCTACAAGGCGGTAGGAAAACCAGGATTATCCTTTCAAAAGGAAATAGAGATAAGCGATTTTAATCAAAATCCGTGCAAAGCGCAGGTTTCTACGGGAGAAGAAATAGATATCTTTTGGGAAGAATACCCTGAATTTAGCCTTACGGTGGCCTTAATCCAATAAGTCAATTAATTCCGTTAATTCTTCTTTATAGTCTAATTCGCCGGCCTTCTCGTAAGCCATCAAAAGATTGCGTAGGACGCGACGAATAATTTCTAAATTAGAACAAGGGTTATAATAAATCTCGTTAGGGGTCAAATTCAATTGTGCGATATAATTATCTATATCTATCTTATTGAATATCAAACCTTTATTGAACACATTAATATAGAACTGCAGCCCTTTCTGTTTATAGGTTAAGACAAAAAGGTTAGGGAGATTCACCCCGTAAATAGGAAGCCCTAGTTTTTGGGCGATCCACATGTAAATCACACAAAGGCTAATCGGATTTCCTTTTTTGGACGATAAAACATTATTAATGAAGGAGTTATTGGCAGCATGAAAATTCTTCGAATTTGGCCCAAATTTTAATTGTTCGAACATCACCGAGTTCAGCACCTTTACTTGATCCATCGGATGTAAATCCTCCCGCATTTGAGGCCAAACCTCATAATACAGCTGATCCATCTCTACTTTCAAGTCGTGGAAGCTAAAATCTGGGTAGCGATACGTAGCCAGTATCCACATTCCCTCCAATAAATCCATACCGCCCGATTCCTTCCAAACTTGCAAACGCGTTTTCACAGATTGCCACTGGAAATCATGAATCAAATTTTCAATTTTCGTTTGAAGAAGAGGATTTAAACTCTCTGACTCCCATTCCGACTCTAACACCGGAATAATAGATGGGCCTAAGGTCCTAATTTGCTGTTCCACCATGCTAACGACTTCTTGATCAGAATCGTCTAATAAATGAATCATTGCTTTAATGGCAGCATCCGTCATAGGTAACGTATATTTTTGACAAAATTAAAGACAATTGGCCTATTTTCACTTAAATTTGTCTT
>JACCDV010199411.1_pt1 | contig 14880 bp, 12 predicted proteins | sample 7446131 | NCBI WGS metagenome assembly JACCDV01 (sample SAMN15323448, study PRJNA562643) | freshwater metagenome | isolation source: river surface water | place: USA:Blue River Watershed | collected 2017-08-17 | reverse complement strand
GGCCTGAGCGCTGGCACCGAAGAGCAGATCATCAAGGGCATGTACCTGTGCAAGCCCGGTGCACAGGGCAAGAACCGCGTGCAGCTGCTGGGCTCCGGCTCCATCCTGCGCGAGTCGATCGCCGCCCAGACGCTGCTGGCCACCGACTGGGGCATCCAGGCCGATGTCTGGAGCTGCCCGAGCTTCAACGAACTGGCCCGCGATGGCCAGGCCGCCGAACGCCACAACCTGCTGCACCCGACCGACAAGCCACAAGTCTCGTTCGTGGAGCAGCAGCTGGCCTCCAGCACCGGCCCGGTCATTGCTTCGACCGACTACATGAAGAACTACGACGAGCAGATCCGTCCCTACATGCCCAAGGGCCGCGGCTACAAGGTGCTGGGCACCGACGGCTTTGGCCGCTCGGACTTCCGCAGCAAGCGGCGCGAGCATTTCGAGATCAACCGCCACTACATCGTGGTGGCCGCGCTCAAGTCGCTGGCCGACGAAGGTGCGTTGCCCGTTGCCAAGGTGGCCGAGGCCATCCGGAAATACGGCATCAAGGTGGACAAAGTGAATCCTCTTTACGCATAAGAACCGGAGACAAACATGGCATTGGTAGAAATCAAGGTCCCCGACATCGGGGATTTCGATGAAGTGGCAGTGATCGAGCTGCTGGTCAAACCGGGCGACACGGTCAAGGCCGAGCAGTCGCTGATCACGGTGGAGTCCGACAAGGCCTCGATGGAAATTCCGTCGAGCCATGCAGGCGTGGTCAAGGAACTCAAGGTCAAGCTGGGCGACAAGGTCAAGGAAGGCTCTGTTGTGCTGATGCTCGAGGCCGAGAGCGCTGGCGCCCAGCCTGACTCCCCCTCCGTTCGGGCGGGATCCCCATCGGTCAGTACTGAGCCCACCACCGTTCGGGCTGAGCCTGTCGAAGCCCCTGCCCAGCCCAGCCCTTCGACGGGCTCAGGGCGAACGCAAGACTCGGCCGCCGGTCCTGTCCAGGTGCTCGTGCCCGACATTGGCGACTTCAAGGACGTGGCCGTGATCGAGGTCTTCGTCAAGCCCGGCGACACCATCAAGGTCGAGCAGAGCCTGATCACCGTCGAGTCCGACAAGGCCTCGATGGAAATCCCGTCTTCGGCCGCTGGTGTGCTCAAGGAGCTCAAGGTCAAGGTGGGTGACACCGTGAACATTGGCGACCTGTTGGCCATTCTGGAAGGCACGGCCACTGCACCTGCAGCCGCGCCCGTGGCGGCCACCGCTACCGGTCAAGCTGCCCCCGCATCCGTTCGGGCTGAGCCTGTCGAAGCCCCTGCAGGCAGTCCCTTGTCAAGCCCAGGACGCACGGAAGTAGGTGCCGCACCGGCACACAACCCTACAGCCACAGCGGCTGTCGGTCTGCCTCATGCATCGCCTTCGGTGCGCAAGTTCGCCCGCGAACTCGGGGTGCCGCTGGATGAAATCAAAGGCTCAGGTCAGAAGGGCCGCATCACCGCCGAAGACGTCCAGAAATTCACCCAGTCCGTGATGAGCGGTGCGACCCAGACCAAGGCCCAGGCCGCCAAGGCCCCGGCCGGGGGGGCGGGCGCGGGTCTGGACCTGCTCCCCTGGCCCAAGGTGGACTTTGCCAAGTTCGGTCCGATCGAGCGCAAGGAGATGAGCCGCATCAAGAAGATCAGCGGCGCCAACCTCACGCGCAACGCGATCATGATTCCGGCCGTCACCAACCACGACGACGCAGACATCACCGACCTGGAAGCCTTCCGCGTGGCCACCAACAAGGAAAACGAAAAGTCGGGCATCAAGGTCACCATGCTGGCCTTCCTGATCAAGGCCTGCGTGGCGGCGCTCAAGAAGTTCCCCGAGTTCAACAGCAGCCTCGATGGCGATGCCCTGATCTACAAGCAGTACTGGCACATCGGCTTTGCAGCCGACACGCCCAACGGTCTGATGGTGCCCGTGATCAGGGACGCCGACAAGAAAGGTGTGCTGCAGATCAGCCAGGAAATGTCCGAGCTCGCCAAGAAAGCCCGCGACGGCAAGCTGGGGCCCGCCGACATGTCGGGTGCGACGTTCACCATCTCCAGCCTGGGCGGCATCGGTGGCCGTTACTTCACGCCCATCATCAACGCGCCCGAAGTCGCCATCCTGGGCGTCTGCAAGAGCCAGATGGAGCCGGTGTGGGACGGCAAGCAGTTTGTGCCCCGCCTGATGCTGCCGCTTTCGCTCACCTGGGACCACCGCGTGATCGATGGTGCGGCCGCCGCACGCTTCAATGCCTACCTGGGCCAATTGCTGGCGGACTTCCGCCGCATCCTGCTGTAAAGGAACCGGAACATGGCACTCATGGACATTCAGGTTCCCGACATCGGCGACTTCGACGAAGTCGCGGTGATCGAACTGCTGGTCAAGCCTGGCGACACCGTCAAGGTCGAGCAATCGCTGATCACCGTCGAATCCGACAAGGCCTCGATGGAGATCCCGTCTTCTCATGCGGGGGAGGTCAAGGAACTCAAGGTCAAATTGGGCGACAAGGTCAAGCAAGGCTCGGTGGTGCTGGTGCTGGAAGGCGCGGGGGCGGCCTCGGCCCCGGCTGCGTCCAGTTCCGTTCGGGCTGAGCTTGTCGAAGCCCAAGCCAGTCCTTCGACAAGCTCAGGACGAACGGAGGCGACAAGCTCAGGACGAACGGAGGCTTCCGGACCCGCCCCGACCGCCGCCAGCTATGGCGGCGCTGCCGACACCGAATGCGACGTGCTGGTGCTTGGCGGCGGCCCTGGTGGCTATTCGGCTGCATTCCGTGCGGCCGATCTGGGCCTCAAGGTGGTCATCGTTGAACGCTACGCCACCCTGGGCGGCGTGTGCCTGAACGTGGGTTGCATCCCGTCCAAGGCGCTGCTGCATGTGGCTGCCGTGATGGACGAAGTGGCCCACATGGCCGATCTGGGTGTGGACTTCGGTGCACCTGCGGTCAACATCGACAAGCTGCGTGGGCACAAGGAAAAAGTCATCGGCAAGCTGACCGGTGGCCTGGCCGCCATGGCCAAGATGCGCAAGGTCACCACTTTGCGCGGCTGCGGTCAATTCGTGGGTGCCAACCACCTCGAAGTGGAAGAAACCACGGGCACTGGCCAGGAAAAGACCGGCAACAAGAAGGTTGTGGCCTTCAAGCGCGCCATCATTGCCGCCGGCTCCCAGGCGGTGCGTCTGCCGTTCATGCCCGACGATCCCCGCGTGGTCGATTCGACCGGCGCATTGGCTCTGGCCGGTGTGCCCAAGAAGATGCTGATTGTGGGTGGCGGCATCATCGGTCTGGAAATGGGCACCGTCTACAGCACGCTGGGCGCACGCCTGGACGTGGTGGAAATGATGGATGGCCTGATGCAGGGCGCTGACCGCGACCTGGTCAAGGTCTGGGAGAAGATGAACAAGCACCGCTTCGACAACATCCTGCTCAAGACCAAGACCGTGGGCGCGAAAGCCACGAGCGAGGGCATCCAGGTGCAGTTCGAAGGTCTGGATGGCAGCAAGAGCGAAGGCACTTACGACCTGGTGCTGCAGGCGGTGGGCCGCACGCCCAACGGCAAAAAAATCGCCGCCGAAAAGGCAGGCGTGGCGGTCACCGACCGCGGTTTCATCAACGTCGACATCCAGATGCGCACCAACGTGCCGCACATCTTTGCCATCGGCGACATCGTGGGACAGCCCATGCTGGCGCACAAGGCGGTGCACGAAGCGCATGTGGCGGCCGAAGTGATCGCCGGCGAGCTGCAGGGCAACCAGGAGCTGGCCTCGGCGGCCTTCAACGCCCGCGTGATCCCCAGCGTGGCCTACACCGACCCCGAAGTGGCCTGGGTGGGCCTGACCGAGGAGCAGGCCAAGGCCCAGGGCATCAAGGTCAAGAAGGGCCTGTTTCCCTGGAGCGCTTCGGGTCGGGCGATTGCCAACGGCCGCGACGAGGGCTTCACCAAGCTGCTGTTCGATGACTCGCCCGAAGCCCATGGCCACGGCAAGATCCTGGGCGGTGGCATCGTGGGCACGCATGCGGGCGACATGATCGGCGAGATCGCGCTGGCCATCGAGATGGGCGCTGACGCGGTGGACATCGGCAAGACCATCCACCCGCACCCCACGCTGGGCGAGAGCATCGGCATGGCGGCGGAAGTCGCGCACGGCTCGTGCACCGACGTACCGCCGGGCAAGAAGTAAGCGCTTTAGGCCTCCCGACAAAGCCGCCAGCCTGCAAGGGCTGGCGGCTTTGATGTTTTTCAGCCTCCGGTCAGTGCCCTTGTCAGTGGGGTGTTCAGGCCCTGGGCCGCAGCGTGGGTGTGCCTGCCCTGAACCACCGCAGGGACAAGCCCAGCGCCAGCAACATCAGCACCGCAGCCGTTGCTGCAAGTAGGGCGCTGATTTCTGTGTCGCGCCGCTCCAGGGTGAACCGGGACGAGAGGTGGGTGTAGATTTTCTGCAGTTCCTGTGCTGAGGTCGCCTTGAAGAATTCGCCTTCTGTCGCTTGGGCCACGGCCTTGAGGGTCTCTTCATCCACCTGGGTGAAGAAGGACGAGCCCTCAAAGCCGGGAATCACGCCATGGGGGGTGCCGAACGCCACGGTATAAACACGGACGCCGAGCTGGGCCGCCAGCCTGGCAGCATCGATCGGGTCGGGCCCGAAGGTGCGGCGTCCATCGGACAGCAACACGATGGCGCCTCCGGTGTAGGAGCCTGCGGGAACCGGCACCAGCGGCTTTGGCGGCGATGCCGTCCTTCGTTCTTCCAGGCTTTGCCCATTGCGTTGCGCTGAACCATAAAGGGCGGATTCGAGCTGGACATCGGCTTCGGGGCGCAGGGTCGAGAGTGCCAGCAGCAGCCCGCTGCCAGTGGCCGTGCCCCGCTGCAGCTGGAATCGGTCGATTGCTGCCAACCAGTCCTCCCGCCGGTCGCTGACATGCTGCACCACCTGTGCTGTGCCGGCGAATGAAACGATGGCCACGCGAACATTGTCCGGCAGCTCTTGCAGGAATTCCCTGGCCGCTTTCTGAGCCGCTTCAATCCGGTTGGGTTCCACATCGGTGGCCAGCATGCTGCGCGAAACGTCCATGGCGAGCACCAGGGTCATGTAGTCGGCTGGCAGGGTGATGCGTGCCATGGGGCGGCCGAGAGACAGCAGGCCCATCGTCAGCGCCAGCAGGGCCAGCGCCGGAGGCAGGTGCCTTCGCCAGACCGAACTGCTGCCCAGTGCCTGCCGCACCAGATCCAGCGAGGAAAACATGAGCACTTCGCGCCGTCTCCTGCGCAGCAGCCACAGGTAGTACCCCAGCGCCAGGGCGGCCAGCAGCAAGGCCCAGAGCCACTCGGGTTGGAGGAAGTGCATCGGTCACCGACAGGGTTGTTGGGGGCGAGTGCAATTTACCATCGAAGCCTGTGTTATGGTTATTTCATGAAGCGCGCCGTGGTGTACAGCAAACGCCATCGCCCCCCGCAGCCACCCGTGGTCACGGTTTCTGCTGGGCAGGGCGCGTCCGGGCATGGCACAAGCACTGCCGCCCGGCCTGTGCGCAACCACTGGCGCAGCCTCTGCCTTGTCCTGCTGGGCATCGTGTTGACGCTGATGGTGCTGCATCTGGAGCATCGGCTGTCATCTCCCAGGTCCGAGCTGACGCAAAAGGACATTGATGCTGCCGTTCTGAAGACCCTGACCACCCAGGACCTGCCCTCGGTGCCTGCCCGGGCGGCCGCAGCCGTCCAGGGGGCCGTGGTCCTGGTTCAGGGCTTCGATGCCGACCCCCGGCCAGGAGGCCAGGGGCACCGGCAAGCCGGCGTCGGGACCGGCGTGGTCATCAAGGACGATGGCACCATCCTCACCAATTACCACGTGATCTCCGGTGCCCGCCGGCTCCTGGTCACTTTCGCCGATGGCACCGAGTCTCCTGCAACGGTGGTCGGCGTACATCCCGACAAGGACCTGGCGGTGCTCAAACCCCACAAAATCCCGGACGATCTGCAGCCTGCGGTGTTGGGCTCGAGCCGGCAGTTGACACCGGGAGATGGGGTGGTGGCCGTGGGTTTCCCGTTTGGCGTGGGTCCTTCGGTCTCCTCCGGCGTGGTTTCCGGGCTGGATCGGGAGTTCGTGACCCCCCAGGGCGCCCAGCGGCTCACCGGTCTGATCCAGTTTGATGCGGCAGCCAATCCTGGCAATTCGGGCGGGCCGCTGGTGAACTTTTCAGGGGAGGTGGTCGGCATCGTGACGGCCATCCTCAACCCGACATCGGCACGCACATTCATCGGCATTGGCTTTGCCACCACCATCGAGGAAGCCGGCATGGCCGTTGGCTTGCCTCCTTTCTGAAGCACTCTCCGACAAAGGGCCTGGCATGAACTCTCCCCAAGATTCCTGGCGCTCACCCTCCGCAGCGCCCCCTCAGGTGGCTGAGGCTGCGGCGCACATGCAGCGTGTCCTTTACGAGGTCAAACGCGTGGTCGTCGGGCAGGATGCTTTTCTGGAGCGCGTGCTGGTGGCGCTGCTGGCCCAGGGCCATCTGCTGATCGAGGGCGTTCCCGGCCTGGCCAAGACCCTCACGGTCAACACCCTGGCCAAAACCCTGCGTGGGTCCTTTCGGCGGATCCAGTTCACCCCTGACCTGCTGCCGGCCGACCTGATCGGCACGCGCATCTTCAATCAGAAGACCAGCGAATTCAGCACGGTGCTGGGACCGGTCTTTGCCAACCTGCTGCTGGCCGACGAAATCAACCGCGCCCCGGCCAAGGTCCAAAGTGCCCTGCTGGAAGTGATGCAGGAGCGTCAGGTCACACTGTCCGGCGAAACCCACCGCGTACCGGCCCCTTTTCTGGTGATGGCCACGCAGAATCCGATCGAGACCGAGGGCACCTACCCCTTGCCAGAGGCCCAGGTGGACCGTTTCATGATGAAGGTGCTGGTCGACTATCCGAGTCAAGACGAAGAATTCGTCATCGTGCAGCGCGTCACCGGCGACCCGGTGCAGGTTGCCGGGGTGGTCTCGCCCGAGGACTTGCTGCAGATGCAGCAGCTGTGCCGCCGCAGTTATGTCGATCCCGGCCTGATTCGCTATGCCGTCGAGCTGGTGGCAGCCACCCGCCAGCCTGATCGCGTCGGACTGGCGGGTCTTCAGCGCTTCCTGACGTTTGGAGCCAGTCCCCGCGCCACCATCGGCCTCATCGAGGGGGCGAGGGCCTTGGCTTTCCTGCGCGGGCGAGACTACGTCCTGCCCGAAGATGTCGTGGATCTGGTCCCGGATGTGCTGCGGCATCGGCTGGTCCTGTCCTACGAAGCCTTGTCCGAAGGGCAGACGCCCGACCTGCTGCTGACCCAGATCATGCAGGCGGTGGCGGTGCCCGACAAACCACTGGAATCCCATGTTCGGGTGGCTGCGTCAGCTTAGGCGTTCCGGCACAGGCACGGGCGCTCCGTCAGCGCCTGAAGCCGAGCTCGAACGGGCCGACCTGCAGGCCCTGCTGCACCATCTGGAATGGACCGTGCTGCGCCGACTCGATGGCGCCCTGCAGGGCGAATACCGCAGCCTGTTTCGAGGCGCGGGACTGGACCTGGCCGATCTGCGTGAATACCAGACCCACGACGATGTCCGGCACATCGATTGGAACGTGACGGCCCGGCTGCAGGTGCCGCATGTGCGCCTGCACCAGGAGGACAGGGAGGTCAGTGCCTGGTTCCTGCTGGACATGACCGGTTCCATGGACTTCGGTTCCGGGGATCGCAGCAAGCGTGCCTTGATGCTGTCGTTCGTGGGCCTGATGGGTTTGCTGCTGGCGCGCCGTGGCAACCGCGTCGGGGCACTGATCCTGACCGGCGATCCGGCATCGTCCTTGCGGCATGTGCCTGCACGCATGGGGCGCAGGCACCTGTTGCACCTGCTCGACACGGTGCAACAGGTGCCTGCGGTGACCACCCCGCACGTGACCCCGCTGGAGTCCTGGCTGCGCCGTGCCCAATCCTTGCTCAAGCGCCGCGCCCAGGTGTTTGTCGTGTCGGATTTCATCGGTCCTGCCGGCTGGGAGCGCGCCCTGGCCGGGCTCGCCCGACGCCACGACGGCATTGCGGTGCGCCTGAGTGACCCGCTCGAGGCGCAGTGGCCAGACGCGGGTCTGTTCTGGCTGGAGGATGCCGAAACCGGCGAGCAGATGCTGCTGGACGGTTCCGATCCGCAGTTCCGGGAGCGCTACGCGCAGCAGGCCCTGGGGCGCGAGTCGGCCTTCCAGCAGGCCCTGACTGTGGCGGGCATGGACGGGCTGGCCTTGTCGACCGATGAGGATCTTGTTTTGGCGGTGCGCCACTATGTGGCCCTGCGTCAACGGCGGCTTCTCCATGCCTGACATGCTGTCCATCCGCTTTCTCTGGCCCGCGCTCCTCTGGGCCCTGCTGGTGCTGCCCTTGCTGGTCTGGACCTATGCACGCCGGGTGTCTTCCTCAAGGGGCAGGGCCGCATCGCCGTGGGCGCGCCTGTCCACCCAACTGCCCTTTGGATTGCTGCTGCTGGGCATGGCCATGCTGGTGCTCGCGATGGCCCGACCGCAGGCCTTGATGCTGACCCCGGTGCGTGAGGCCACGGTGGTCCTGGCCATCGACACCTCGGGCAGCATGCGGGCCAGTGATGTGCATCCCAGCCGGATCGACGCGGCACGTGCCGAAGCCCTGCGATTCATCGAAGCCAAACCAGGCCGTCTGCGGGTGGGTCTGGTCACCCTGGCCGGTACCGCCGCCCTGGCCCAGGCTCCCACAGTGCGGCGTGACGACTTGGTGCGTGCCCTGGAACAGTTGCCACTCCAGTACGGCTCTGCGCTGGGTTCCGGTGTGCTGATCGCGCTGGAGACCTTGTTGCCGGGCGCAGGCATCGATGCCCAAAAGATCATCAACGAAGCCTCCAGCGGTCCTCCCCGCAAGAGGCCGGAGGCCCAGGTCATGCCCGGTCCCGACCCGACGCCAGCCGCCGGTGGGCCTGACGGACGTGCCATGGCGATCGTGCTGTTCACCGACGGGCAGGGCAATATGGGTCCCGACCTTCAGGACATGGCCCAACTGGCCGCGCGGCACCGGGTGCGCATCTACACGGTGGGCGTGGGCACGCCCGAAGGCGCCATCGTGCAAGTCCAGGGCCGCAGCATGCGTGTACGCCTGGAAGAAGAGCCTTTGCGGCAGGTGGCGCGGACGACCGGTGGCGAATACTTCAGGGCCGCCAGCGCCCAGGACCTGCAGCAGGTGTATGACCAGCTGGGCCACCGGTTCCGCTTCGAAAAACGCGCGGTCACCGAAATCACGGGGGCCGTCTCGGCGCTGGCCATGTTGCTGGTGGCACTGGGTTGCCTGCTGTCCGTCCAGCGCCACGGACGCATTGTCTGATCCCTTCCAGTCCCGATGCAGCGGCTCGGGAACCGCCTCAGGACCGCGTCGCGCCTCGTCGGGAAGTGTTCTTCGCCTTGGCCTGGGCAAAGGCTTCCTTGCGGGCCGCCCGTTCCGCGTCGGCCTTCTTGCCCTCGGCCAGCCAGCGGGCGAATTCCTCGGGGGTTTCGAGGGTGATCCGGCCCAGGGCGCCGGACCGCAGATCGTGGATCACCAGCTCGGCCGCCTTGGTGGTGTTGACGCGCCCGCCGCTCTGGATGGCGCCGCGCTGGCGGCCGATGGCGTCCAGCAGTGCTTCGTCCGTCAGGCCCGCGATCTCGCCGAGCTTGTAGCGCGCCTGGAGTGCCTCGGGGTAGTGGGCCATCAGGTAGTTGAGCAACTCCAGCGCCACTTCCTCGTCGTCGAAGGCGTTGACGCCGATGGCGCCACTGGCGGCCAGGTTGTATCCGCTCTGGAGCACGATGATGCGTGGCCACAGCACACCGGGGGTGTCGTACAGGTAGAAGTCGTCGGCCAGGTTGATCCGTTGCTCGGTCTTGGTCACCCCGGCGATGTCGCCGGTTTTGGCGGCGGCTTTGCCCTTGAGCGTGTTGATGAGCGTCGACTTGCCCACATTGGGGATGCCGCAGATCAGCACACGCATGGGCTTGGCCAGGCCGCCCCGGTGGGGGGCCAGTTCGTGGCATGCGTCGATCAGTGCACGGGCGGGTTGCTTCATGCCGTTGTCCAGCCCGATCGCGCGAACGCCGTCCTGGGCGTTGTAGTGCGCCAGCCAGTCGGCTGTGCGCAGGGGGTCGGCCAGGTCCTGCTTGGAGAGGATCTTGAGCCCTGGTTTGCCCTGGATGAGACCAGCCAGCATCGGGTTGGCGCTGGAGCCGGGCAGGCGGGCGTCGAGCATTTCAATGACCACATCGATGTTCCTGATGCGCTCGGCGATCGCCTGCCGCGTCAGGTGCATGTGACCGGGGAACCACTGGATGGCCATGGCTGTGGAGAGGTGTCCGGTGAAAGGTGATCAGGCCGGGATCAGGCGTACCGTGTAGCCTTGACCCGAGGCGATGATCTCGAAGAGGCGGTCGATGTTGGGGTGACTGCCGGGGTGCTGGCGGGCCGATTCGGTGTGCTCGGCAAACAGCTGCAGGCCTTCCTGGGCCGCAGCCGCGTTGATGCTGCCGTGCCGGACGGCAAGGGCGTGGTAGACCGCCAGCGAGCCGGCCTTGCCGGGCTTGTTTTCGATGCTGGCGACCACCTGGCCGCTGGCGTCGATCAGCTGCAGTTCTGCCAGGTGAGCGACGCCGGGCAGCAGGCGGAGTTGGTCAGCGAAAGTGGTCATGGTCCGATGCAAATGACAGACCCGCCATTGTGCCTGCTGGCAAGGCTCACCCGGCGTGACAGGCGAAGGCCTGCTTCTGGTCGATACTCTGGTACATGTCCGAAGTCTCACGCCTCCCGCTGCAGCCCTGGCAGGTGATCGCCGGCGGGATCTGCGGTCTCATGCTGACCCTGGGGCTGGCCCGTTTTGCCTACACGCCGCTGCTGCCCCTCATGCAGGCCCAGACTGGCTTGGGCGATGCCGCTGCAGGAGCGTTGGCAGCGGTCAATTACGCGGGATACATGAGCGGTGCGCTGGCCGTGGCCTGGCTGGACGATGTGCGCTGGCGCCACCGCTTCTACAGCATGGGTCTGTGGCTGGCCCTGCTGAGCACCGCCGCCATGGGGCTGAGCGCCTGGTGGCCGGCCTGGGCCTTGTCGCGCTACATCGGTGGTTTGTGTGGTGCCAGCGGCATGCTGCTGGGTTCCGGCCTGGTGCTGGGCTGGCTGATGCAGCAGGGGCGTCGCCCCGAGCTGGGCCTGCATTTCATGGGCATCGGGCTGGGCATCGTTTTTTCTGCCTTGGGCGCCTGGGGCTTGGGTCGGCTGTGGTCCGACTGGGCGTTCCAGTGGTGGGCCATCGCGGTGCTGGGGCTGGTGTTTTTTGTGCCAGCCTGGCGCTGGCGGCCTCCCGTGCCGCCCAGCCCCGCCAGCACAACCCGTGCAGGACCGGACGTTCAGATGCCGCGCCGCTGGCTGTGGACCCTGCTGGCGGCTTATTTTGCGGCCGGCTGGGGCTTTGTCATCAGCGCCACGTTCACTGTGGCCATCGTCGAGCGCGAGCCGGAACTGGCAGGGCAGGGGGCCTGGGCCTGGGCACTGGTCGGTATCGCTTCCACCCCGGCGGTCTTCCTCTGGGACCGCATCGCCAGGGTGATGGGCGACATCCGTGCGCTGATGCTGGCCTTTGTGCTGAAGATTCTGGCTGTCATGCTGGTCGCCGCATCGAGCGAGCTTTGGGCGGCGCTGGCCGGGGCGGTGGGCTACGGGGCCACTTTCATCGGCATCGTGAGTCTCACACTGGCGTTGGTCGGGCGCCGTTCACCAGCCAACCCGGGCAAGGCCATGGCGCGCCTGACCCTGAGCTACGGGGCGGCGCAAATCATCGCGCCGGCCGTGACGGGGGCCATGGCCCAGGCTTCAGGCAGTTTCAAGGGGGGCTTGTGGCTCACAGCCGGTGTGATGGCGGTCGGTCTGGCGCTGCTGGCCACGCTTGCGCCTGAGGAATGATCAGCGCTGGACGTCTTCGGTCTGAACGCGGCGGGCACCGTTGAATCGTTTTTGCCAGTAGGCCGAACGCATGTCATCGACCCGGATGGCCTTGCCGGCGCGGGGCGCGTGGATGAATTTCCCATCCCCCACATAGATGCCCACATGGCTGAAGGCACGCTTCATGGTGTTGAAGAACACCAGATCGCCGGGCTTGAGATCGCTGCGGTCGATGCTTTCGGTGGCCTTGGCCTGCTCGTCGGCGCGCCGGGGAAGCAGGCGGCCGAAGGATTTTTCGTAGAGGTGGCGGACAAAGCCACTGCAGTCAAAGCCGGTCTCTTCGCTGGTTCCACCCCGGCGGTACGGCACCCCCAGCAAGCCCATGGCCTGGGTGAGCATGTCGCCGGCCTTTTCCCCCACGCTCTGTCGGGCGACCGAGAGCTGGCTGGTCAGCGAGCCAGACCATTGCGCCAGGAAACCCGGTGTCACCAGCACGGGCGGCGGCATCTCGTCGTCCGCAGGCGCGGCCAGGCTCTGGAGGGCGACCAGGCTCAGCAGCAGGGTGAGGCGACGAACGGACATGGCAGGGCGGTCGGGGACGAACTTTGTATACAAATTCCGCACATTCTACCAAGCCGGGCGGTGGCCAAGGCAGCCGGGGCCTGGAGCGAGTGCTGCACAATCCGGGACTCCAAGGAGTCGCGATGCTGATCGATGTCGAAGAAAGCCAGCTGGTGCTGGTGGATTTCCAGCCCAGGCTGCAGCCGGCCATGCACGATGCGCAGGCGGTCTGGGCCAATGCCGCCCGCCTCGCCCAGGCGGCCCGCTTGCTGCAGGTGCCTGTCTGGGGCACTGAACAAAACCCTTCCAAACTGGGGGCCCTGCCGCCCGAGTTGCGCACGGCCTGCCAGCGCGTGCTGGCCAAGATGCAATTCAGCGCGGTGGAAGAGGGGCTGGCCGAATGGCTGCAGCCGGCGCCGGCCGCACCGCGTGGCAATGCCCGCAGCCTGCCACGGCACCTTCAGAAACCCCAGCAGGAGTCGCCTGACCGCAAAGCCATTGTGCTGGCCGGGGTGGAAGCCCACGTCTGCCTGCTGCAGACCGCTTTGGACCTGCTTGAGGACGAGTTCGAAGTCTGGGTGGTGAGCGATGCCTGCACATCACGCACCGAGCGCAATCGGGACGCTGCCTACGACCGGCTGGCCGGGGCAGGGGCCGAGCTGGTGACGACCGAAATGGTCCTGTTCGAGTGGCTGCGCACGGCCGAACACCCCGACTTCAAGGCGGTACAGGCGCTGATCAAGTAGACGTGCCCGATGGCCCTGTAGCTTGAGGGCCTGGGGGTCATTCCCAGTCAGCCTGTCGCAAGACCTTTGCCCATAATTATGAATTCTGAGTCTGCCGGTGCCGGTCACTTGGTGCAGGCTCGAACGTTTCAAAGTCTGGTTTTCGAGGAGAACCCATGGGCAGTTACGCCGATTTTCACCAGCGCTCCATCCAGGACCGCGATGCATTCTGGACCGAACAGGCCGCGCTCATCGACTGGCACAAGCCATTTGAGCAGGTCTGCGACTACAGCAAGCCCCCTTTTGCACAATGGTTCAAGGGTGGTGAGACCAACCTGTGTCACAACGCCCTGGACCGCCATCTCCAGGCGCGTGGCGATCAGAATGCGCTGATCTTCGTCTCCAGCGAGACCGGCACCGAGAAGGTCTACACCTTCCGCGAACTCCATGCCGAGGTCAACCGCATGGCAGCGATCCTGCAGGCCCAGGGGGTGGGCAAGGGCGACCGCGTTCTGGTCTATATGCCGATGATCGCCGAAGCATGCTTTGCCATGCTCGCCTGCGTGCGCATCGGCGCCATCCACTCGGTGGTGTTCGGAGGTTTTGCCAGCCATTCGCTGGCCAGCCGCATCGACGATGCCCAACCCAAGCTCATCGTGAGTGCCGATGCCGGGATGCGCGGCGGCAAGGCCGTGCCCTACAAACACCTGCTCGACGAGGCCATCCGACTGGCGGCGCACAAGCCCGCCAGGGTGCTGATGGTCAACCGGGGTCTGGCCGACCTGGCCCCCGTGGCTGGCCGCGATGTGGACTATGCGGCAGAGCGCGCCAAGGTGATGGACGCGCAGGTGCCTTGTGTCTGGGTGGCCAGCGAGCACCCGAGCTACATCCTCTACACCTCCGGCACCACCGGCAAACCCAAGGGCGTGCAGCGCGACACCGCGGGCTACACCGTGGCGCTGGCGGCCTCGATGCGCCATATTTTCTTCAGCCAGCCGGGTGAGACCTTCTTTTCCACCTCCGACATCGGCTGGGTGGTGGGTCACAGCTACATCATCTATGGCCCGCTGATCAACGGCATGGCCACCATCATGTACGAGGGCCTGCCGACCCGACCCGACGCGGGCATCTGGTGGCAACTGGTCGAGAAGTACAAGGTCACCGTCATGTTCTCGGCCCCGACGGCGGCCCGTGTGCTCAAGAAACAGGACCCGGCCTACCTCACCAAGTACGACCTCTCCAGCCTCAAGGCCCTGTTCCTGGCCGGCGAGCCGCTGGACGAGCCGACTGCCACCTGGATGTCGGGCGCGATCAGCAAGCCGGTCATCGACAACTACTGGCAGACCGAGACCGGCTGGCCCATGATGGCCATTTGCAACGGCATCGAGACGGCCCAGACCAAGTACGGTTCACCCGGCAAGGCGGTCTACGGTTACGACATCAAGCTGATCCACGAAAACACCGGCGAGGAAATCACCGAACCCGACCAGAAGGGCGTGATCGCCGTGGAGGGGCCGCTGCCTCCGGGCTGCCTGCAGACCGTCTGGGGCGATGACAAGCGCTATGTCAACACCTACTGGACCAGCATCCCCGGCCGCCAGATGTACTCCACCTTCGACTGGGGCGTCAAGGACAAGGACG
>JACCDV010727289.1_pt1 | contig 14883 bp, 10 predicted proteins | sample 7446131 | NCBI WGS metagenome assembly JACCDV01 (sample SAMN15323448, study PRJNA562643) | freshwater metagenome | isolation source: river surface water | place: USA:Blue River Watershed | collected 2017-08-17 | reverse complement strand
ATAATTAGATTAAAGTGGTAATGGAGGAAGTATTTAAATCAAAGACTCTCCCTCTTTAATATAATCCTGCCGATATTTTTCGCACAGAATTAACTGCCTAGTAAGCGATTGCCCTGACGACAATGTTACCCAAAGGATATTCTTTCCATGTTGACCACCGCAAGAAAGATCAAAAGCAGCCAGCTAAGAAAAAGACACCATAGGAACTACTGATCTCATCTGCTTAGAACACCTTAAGGCCCAAGCCTATCGTAGGCGTGCAGGCCACACAGCAACCTATCGTCAAAAAGCAGTTCAAGCCCGAACTCATGAACTAATCAGTCAAGCCTTGCCTTAAGATCCTTCAAATGCTGCAGGCCCATAAGTGCTCTCCTCCCTTCATGGAGCCAGTGGACGTGGATGGGCTCAATATTCCCTAATACAGAGAGATCGTAAAGGAGCCAATGGACTTGACTACAATCTAGAATAAACTAAATGGCGGCAAATATCAAAACCCCTCCCAATTCCATGCAGACGTCGTAAAAATATTCAACAACAGCTACATCTTCAACGCAGCCAATGAGGACTTCATCAAAATTACAAGTGAGTTTGAGAGATATTACTATCGCATTTCTGGAGAAACCAAACCTCCTGTTGATAAGAGTATAATAAAGCCTCCCCTCCAGCCTAGCAAGTCACAGAAAAAGAAGAAGAAGCCAAATATCGGGTCAAGAGACATCAATGATTCCCAGCCAATGACTTTGTAAGAGAAGAAAGAGCTGGCCTTCAATATTCATCGTCTGGCAAAGGAACATATCAAGGGAGTTCGAAGCATTGTGTTCGATAACAATAGTGAACAAAACTAGTTCGATCTCGAACAACTCCCTCAGAAAAAACTAAGAGAACTCCAGAAGTACATCCGCAACAAAATTAACGACATGGAGAATAACTTGAGGACCAACATCGCTGAGAAGACAGAACAGCAGAACCTGGACGAACTTGAGAGCGATATCACAGAATAATTTATTGATGAGCCACTTGATATGCAAGAATGATTACTCAATAGCATTACAACTAAATAGTTATTAAATCATAAAAATTCTTATGCCTCCGGGACCTGATTGAGGAGAGGCGGGTTGGGCGCAATGACCTAGAGAGGAGGGTTGACGACGGCTGATCGGTTGGAAGGGTGTATAATACTTGAGTTGTTCTCACTAATAATATTCGAATGATGTAAATTAGCGTGAGTAGGGATATTATGGACCTCTTACTCCTCTTCTTCATCTTCAAACTATTCATTATTCTATTACTCGCTCTCCTCTTCATCCACTTCATGCTTCTCGTCACTCTCAACCACGTTTAGATAGTTCTCTTAGTCGTGATAATCTGGTATTGACCCCTCCCCTCTTTGAGTATCGAACAAAAAGACCTACCCTCCCATCTGAAAGGAAATTCCTCTCTGGAAAGGATTAATCAGCAAATTTCTTTTTATTAATACTAGTGTACCAAATTTTGATTTGTTGTCTTATACCAAGAATCTTCTATTTTAGAAATCGTAAATGAAGTTCGCGTGATGCCTTGAAACTGACACATCATCCGATATTTTTACATCGATTTCCTTTTTTCTGCCGATTGATACTTTACTAGTTTATGCGAGGGAAACAAAGTGAAAAAGCTTAGCCCCATCTGTTGTCTTCTTCATTACTTATAGAACAATATAGGGCTTCCCAGGCTTTGGGATTTATACTGTGTAGAATTTTTTATTGTCCAAGTAGATTCGATACCGATATTTTGTTTTGCACATCTAGCAAGTCAGTGGAACCCACTTAATGCTTGTGCAGAACTTGGAGATCGAGAAGTTGAGCCTTTTTCCCAGCCAAGTCCTCAAGCATTGGAGGTGGATGTATCTAACTGAGCCAGTGCATTTGCATGCACATATCAAAGGATTTGTATACTATCCAGGCTCTAGACAAATTCGACAAGTCAGCTCATTCTCTGTTAAAACTGACTGGATTTAATTGACTACGCCTTCTTTTGCATAAGCATTGAGTTAAGGTTCAACATTCTCCTTGAGTTTCAAGTCATCATATACTTTTTTATTGGTCTTGATGAGATGGAGTTCTTAGTGTTGAGTGGGTTATAGTTCATTGAGCATGATTTATCTTACTTTGACCTTTTGCTTTCCAAACTTGATAATATCTCTTTCTTTGATCGGATAACGCTAAATTGCTCATTGAGTACATGATTGGGAACAGTTTTAACTATAAGCCATAGCAATTTTTGAAGGGTGTACTCTTAGCTATCGATATAGATAGGCAGGATCTTATAATAGTTGTTTTTCCTTATGATCTGGAAAGCAGCATTCTTTAACATCTAATTATCACCCAAATACTTATTCGCGTATATTTTGACTCACTGTCTCCTTAACTACCTTGCGATCCTTCTCGCTTAATATCAGACTGTTGGATTTAACTATGTAGGTTGAGCGGAGAATATCTTTGCTTTAGTAATCGAAGAGTCCTTGGTAATCCTTCTGCCAAACCAAATTTATGATCTTCCTGAATGAGAGGAGAGCTACAGATCAGTCACGGGGCCAAGTCGACCTAGGACTGGGCTGTGAATATCATCTAGGGTTTATTTATTGTCGCAATTCCCCATTAATAATTATTCAATTGATGATTATGATGTTATAATAATGTGGATCACCTACGCAAACAAATGGGAGCAGTGCATAACAATAACAAGATAATCTTTTAGAATATATAATATTAAGATTAGACCTAAATTAAAATTATTTCATTCGTCTTTACTGTTCTTTTGGGGTTGGAGAAGGCGTGAATAAATTAGGAGGGGTTATTCAAGGGCCTGCCTTCTTCATTGCCGAAAACAATAAAAAGTGTATAATTATGATTTGCTATTGAACATCCAGTTAATTATAAGTTTTATAAAAAGAATAGAGTTGATTAGGCTTACCCGAGCATGAAGCTGATAAAGAGGGGACACAGACAATCCGAGAAAAGCTTGTATTATCCTTTATTGGCCAACAAATCTTTAATAAACTTATTCTCTTTATTTAGAATAAAGTTTGCTTTGTTAAATATTCACCTTTTAGCATGAGCTTTTCAACACCTATTACCCTACCACCCAATTCATTTGCCCTTGCTCGAACTATTCCATATCTCAATAAGAAAAAACCATTAATAAACACTCTTTTAATAAATTTATGGCTAACAGAAGAAACGTTTAAAACGTTATTGTGGAAGGCAGGCTCCAAAATCTCAGGGCATTTTTTAAAGAAATGAAAGAATGTTTAAAAAGTCCTCATCAATTTTGATTAATACATTTGATTAAGCTTAATTGCTGCTATAAAAAAATTTGATATAAATATCATTTATTAATGAGTAAAATCGCTTTTCCATGGAACAAAGAATCAAGGTGCCTCGCAAATGATATCCGAAAACTGAGGGTCGATTCATCATGCAGGATAAAACAAGCCTACATTGGAAATGATTTTGGTTTGAACACCATAGAAAAACAGGCGAATACAGATGAAATTCTAGAAATACAGTTGAGATAGTCCAACATTTTGCTTTACGATATGAAGGATGAGAAGGTTATTGACTTTTTCCAGTGCAGTCTAAGCGTAAACTTTTCGGTCCATGAAGTAAAAGAATTTTATTAATAATCATTGAACTCATAGGGCGTCCAACAAAAAACATTGTCTATCATCCAATTTAATCACTAAAACTTCATCGAACATACAATAACCTTTGTTGTTGATGTAGAAAATAAAAAAACCTTAGAATAGTTTGGAATAGCCCTAGAAAAATGCACAATCAAACAAAAAGATTTCCATAGAAAATTTAAACCTATCAGAAAATTAGGAAAAGGGCGCACTGCTTCAGTGTTTTCAGCTCTGAGACTCCGCGATTGCTCAACTGTGGCCATCAAAGCTTTCAATAAATCATCTCATTTCTCCATTGAGAATGGAAAAGGAAAAGTAACTGATTTTCTATCTTAGAAAGCTTTAGAGAAGGAACTTGCCATACTAGTAGAGTCCAACTGCTAGAATGTGTGCCAATTCTAGGGCTTATATGAAACTGAGAATAGTATTTACTTAGTGATGAAAATCTATGACCAAACCCTCAGCACTGCCACCCTCTCTTCTTCATCTCTACAGAGACAGTGGGTCGTGGACATAATGGGGGATTTGCTCAAAGGCGTCGCGTACCTGCACGACAGGGGAATTATGCATCGCGACTTAAAGTTATAAAATATAATGATCAATAACAATGGGGAAAGAGCACAGGCAGTTATAATTGATTTGGGAATAGCATAGTACTTTCACTCAGAGACATATCTGTTCTAACACTGTGGGACCATTGGCTTTGTTGCTCCTTAAATATTTGGCCCAAAGCCTATATATCCTTAGAGATGCGATATATTTTCGTTGGGAGTAGTCTTTTACATGATGTAAAGTATAAATAACATAGGCTCTTCAAGAAACCTTTATTTTTGGGGGATAGTAAATAATAAATAATGATGAATAATCGTATGGGTAAACTAAGCTTAGATATGTCTCTGATTGATGAATAAGATGAGCTGATAAAAGATCTATTGGTGAGGATGCTCGAAGTTGATAATGAAAAGAGAATATCTGCAAGGGAGGCCTTAAAGCATAGCCTATTTGACCTAAGTCCCTCACTTACTACAACGTCGAACCATATTAGTAATATGGAAATCCTTTCTTTTATCGAAGTTTGATTTACATTATTCTAATATTTTACCAATCATACTCATCAAGCTAATACAAATTTATTAGCCAGCGTCGGATTTCTGTTAATGTTTTCTCCATTCATATTTATGCATGATATCAATTTTATATATGATGCATTAAGCTTATGCATGACGGATAAGTAAAGAACAAGTGATTCTCTCTTTAAAAAAGAGATGCAAGTCGATAACAACACTACAAAATGGTTAATATTAAGCGAGATTGTATAAGAATAACCCACTTGAATTCACTTCACTTCATCAAATCATCAAAGTCCATGCTTTCCCTCAAAACAAATTGCTAAAATGCTGGAAAAGACACAAACAAGCTTTTTGCCCCTATTCTATCAAGATGACCTTGTTCATAACATAATTTACTCTTGTCACACAATCACTTCAGTATGATTCATCTAACTGGAACTCTGCCTGGACCTGATAGAACTCGATAAGAGCCTTCTTGCATCCCTCACCCACCTCGATCTTCTCGCTGTTCACCTCAGCAATCACTTCTCCTCTCTCCTTTGCCTTCAAAATGCCCAACAGTTCCTTCTCGTGCACAGACAGCAGTTCAAGCTAGTCAGCATTCTGCAGTAGGGCTTAGACCTTTTCGACCAACTCACCCTTCTTGTTTCTCATCTTGCAGTTCCAATGGTTCTTGATGGTATTGTCAGGCCTTCCAGGGAGGTATTTGGAGATGGTGGACCACTTGGTTCCATAGGCGAGGACCCCCAGTATCAACAGCCACTCCTCATTAGGCGTCCATCCCTTCTTAATCACTCCATCCCTCAAATGATTGTGCCATCTCTATCTGCACTGTTTTCCTCCTCTATTGGCCAGTTTTTCAGCGATCGTTGACCAGTCTCTCGCACCATTTTCAGCCACAAGCATTCTCAGTAGATTGTCCTCTTCAGGAGTCCATATTTTCTTTTTAGCCTTTCCCTTGTCCTCATTGTGCCTTCTTGGGGTCGATCCAATGGTAAAGTCGATATTGAACTTGTGAAGGAGATTGAGCTAGTTCTTGTATGGAGTTGTGAAGCGTTAGTCTTAGAAGAAAGGGTACCTGATCCAGCTTGGGTTCATAGATTTGAATTAAATGAATTATAATACATACATAATCGAATTAGTCATTTACATACATTTATTTACTTCAAACTATTTATCTAAAGCAATCTAGAGCTTATCTTTTTTCAATTCACACAAGCACTCCAAGCTGGCTTCGCCAGCAAAAAGAGATTTTTTAAATAAAATAACAAGTATTTTGCCTTGCTCTGTTGATGGCTACGCCGACTAAGCAAGCTTCTCACGGCTCGCTATATGAGAAGAGAGGACAAGTAATAGGAAAACATTAACAAGGATAGCCTATTAGACGATAAATGACGTCAATAGGATGGTTCTCTTATTTTTATTACATTCAAAAATAATAGAGATAATTTCTATCACTACTATTTTAGAGGCCTCATTTCTTCCCATTCCGTCTCGTCTGCACCAATTTACAATTTTTTCAACTTACCTTATGACTATGAAGACGAACACCCCGATCCATACCAAACTGCATTTTTCTCTTTGCTAAATGTGAGCTGCGACTGCACTCCCTAGTAGAGTCTTGAAATCCACTTGCCCATGAATCCATATTTTATTTCCCTTCGCCATTCTTATCTATTTAACTCGATATGTACTTTTCGAATTTCCTTAAACTTTGAAGATAGAGCTTGCTTAAATAAGTTTCATCTTAGTTTTGTGGTCCGCCAACACTTATCCAGATTTAGAGAGCGTCAGTTAGACAAAACATGGAAGTTGTATCAAGTTTTTTGAAGTTCTTGTATTCTTGAGCTCCATTTTCCTGAAGTCTTGCAAAGAATGCTTGACCCTGTTTGAAAATTGGATCATGCTGTTGGGGTGCTTGCTGTGCTTGCGGTACATTTCCTGATGAGAGGGCCTGCGAACTACTACCTAGACCACTCATTAAATATATTAAAAAATATATTTACATTTAAATAACAAGTAAAAATTGTATAAGCTAAGCTCCGCACCAAAAAAAGGGTACCTTGTTTGAATCAATTGAGACCATGAAATTAATTCTTTTGTAAACTCTCGCGAGTTTATTGCCGACCCAATGACCCTGGTTCATTAAAGAAGGAAGTATTCAAAAGTTATATATATTGACTTATTTATGAGAATTGGCCTGCTATTGAAATCTTAAGATCTTCCTGACAAATTCTTCCCATTTTTGGGTGTTTGGTTGTAAATTGAAACTTAGGGAGATATGATATGATAGTGATAGTGTATTATATGTGGAATCAATAACGGTTTGAATTTAAATAATATTTTTGAATGAAGAAAGGGCCAGCCAAGAGCAAGCAATTCAATGCAAAGGCATTCGAGAGACCTGGACTGACTGAAGAGGAGGTGCTCTAGATCAAGTAGGCCTTCGACCTCTTTGATACTGACGGCGGAGGAAGCATTGACCCCAAATGTATGTGAATCAATATTGTAGAATTGAAGGCTGCCATGACATCTCTAGGCTTCTAGTCCAAGAACCAAACCATTTATCAGATGATCGCCGACCTAGACGCTGATGGGTCAGGACAAATCGATTTCTAATAGTTCCTAGAGTTGATGACCGCAAGAGTCTCCGACAAAGATACAAGGGAAAACATCAGAAAAATATTCAACCTCTTCGATGATGAGAAGACAGGCTTCATTTCGATTAAAAATTTGAGGAGAGTTGCCAAGGAATTAGGAGAAACCATCGATGAATCGGAGCTCCAGGAGATGATTGAGAGGGCTGACACCGACAACGATGGACTAGTTTCATAGGAGTAGTTCTACAACATCATCACCAAGAAGACATTCGCAGCTTGATCGTCGTGCTAGTTAATATAACAATCTATATCTCAATATCATAATCTAACTTCTATCGACCAAGGGAAGAAATTAAGAGATACAATATGTGGATCGTCTGAGAACTTAAATTAACTTTTGTTTAGTAGATCAATATTTTGCTGATTCTGGTTGTTATAAGGCAAAGCCTTGACTTTAATTTCAGAGGTGGAATATATTGATGATTATTTAATTAATATCAACATACGATAGAGAATGTCTACCGCACAAAAGATAGCAGAGATTGAAGGCGAGATGGAGCGCACTCAGAAAAACAAGGCCACTTCTTATCATTTGGGGTTGCTCAAGGCCAAACTTGCCAAGCTCAAGAGAGAACTGATCGAGCCTGCTGGTGGCAAGAAGGGGGGAGTGGCTGGATAGGGCTTCGAGGTGTCAAAGTCAGGAGACGCGAGAGTGGGGATGATTGGATTTCCTTCCGTTGGCAAATCCACCCTCCTAACCAAACTTACAGGTTCAATACTTCTTATAAAGGAACGTTCTCGAAAATAGCCGCTTATGAGTTTACCACCTTAACCTGCATTCCAGGAGTGCTAAGGTATAAGGGAGCAAAGATACAGCTGTTGGACTTGCCTGGTATCATTGAGGGCGCTAAGGATGGTAAGGGTAGGGGAAAGCAGGTCATTGCTGTTGCAAGGACGTGTAATCTTATTATCATTGTGCTTGATGCCACCAGGCCAATGCAGCATAAAAAAATCATTTAGCATTAATTGGAAGGGTTTGGAATTCGATTGAACAAAGTCCCTCCTTAAATTGACTTTAAAAGAAAGGACAAAGGAGGTGTGACTATTTCGAGGATGGTGGACACTGACAGGGTGAGTGATGAGACAATCAAAGCCATTTTGAAAGAATACAAGATTAACAATGCGGATATTTTGATAAAATGCGATGCAACTGAGGATGATATAATCGACGTTATCGAAGGCAATCGTAAGTACATTCCCTGCCTGTATGCTCTGAACAAGATCGACGCCATTACTCTTGACGAACTGAACATTCTCGATCAGATTGCTCACTATGTTCCCATTGCTGGAGATTTAGGGTGGAACCTGGACGAACTGATTGAGCGGATGTGGGAGTACTTAGATTTGATTCGTGTGTATACCAAGCCAAAAGGAAAAGATCCAGATTATGATGCCCCTGTTATCATTCAACGACGCAAAGCAACTATTGAGGATTTTTGTCTGAAAATACACAGGAATATGATTAAAGACTTTAGATACGCAATGGTATGGGGAACCTCAGTCAAGTTTAACCCACAAAAAGTAGGGAAATAGCATATGCTACTTGATGAAGATGTTGTGCAAATCATCAAGAAAATTTGATTGTTTGAAAATTAAAATCAGAAAATACATAAATGAATGATCAATGAATGAATTTCAAGACCAAATATCTAAAGCATTCTTTGATTGTCAACTATGTTATTAACATCGGATGGGTATCATAAATACTTTAAGAGTCCAAATTTGTCATACTTCTTGATCTGGTGATTGCAGCCAAAAGTCATCCATATATGATAGTACTTTTACAGGAGCAGGTCAAATTATATAACTTTTTGTTATTGAAATTCCTTATTTATAATTAACATAATTAGATTCAAGGAAATGAATGATTAACAACAAGTGGCCAACACACAATCCCAGCAGGCCCACACTATCGAGCAGACTTTGGAGGGCATTAATTTCATGAACCCGCTCACTGGACAGGTGCATAAGTGGAAAAAGATGGAGCACACCAAATTCCTCGCCCGAAAGGCCCAAGAGAAGATGAATTAATTGTGGTAGGACAGTAGCAATATTTGATTTTTCCCTCATTTATTTGTCGCAAACGCTAATAAGACTTACTTTTTTGCATTATCTTTAGCCTTCTTTGGAATGAAACTCATATCTACTAATTCAAATTCATTTAAAACTTAGTAAACAATATCCATTTGTTGCTTTGCCCTTTGCTAAACATGTAAAAATCACTCATATTTTGCCTTTTTGGGGGCCGTACTTGATTTTTATCGAACTAGCGAAAACTAATATAATATCGCGGTTTCTTATCTCCTAAAATAAAGGACTTAACATAGTTAATAAAAAGAACCAAAGCAAATCCTTGCCTTTTGAAATCTATACATTATTAAATGGCTAAACAAGAATCCCTAAAAATACAGATTTCCAAGAAAGACCATTCAAGTTATTTAGGCTAATGAAGATCCTATGGTGGAGTCAGACAGTTAGAGAGGGAGATTAGTGGGACTTCTGGCTTAGTATTTAATATTGATTTTGATAATTTATTATTTCCCATCTATAAATGTTTAGAATGTAATGATATCAAAGCAGAGTAATTATTGGCATTTACCCATATTCATGAAGGAAGAGAAGAAGTAGCCTTATTTGAATGTTATAACTCTTTAATACTTTGCTACTGCAACCATGCCCAAATCAAACCTAATACCCCTCTGCAAATCAAACCCAAAGACAAATAGATGATATAAAATACGTTTAAGTTATATTATTAATTTCTACGCCATTAATGTTAGTTAAAGAAAAGCAATAAGCTGCCATGAATCTGCCTGTGGGCACGCATATCGATCGACTTGCAGAAATGATCCAAAGTATGAAAAATTAGACTGAGTTCATGCAGAAGGATCTACAGATTCTGAGAGGCAGCATCACTCAGCTCTCCTACATCAATAAGGAATCAGACCGAGAACTGAATTCCTTCTTAATCGACAGTATCGCTGCCCTGCGAAACAAATGGAGCGCTGAGTGGGACCAAAATAGCTAATAGTTGGGCGAGCACAAAAAGAAGTTATCGAAGCTGGGAGAGTAGCAGTAGGACATAGAGATTACTCGATAGGAGCTTGAGGAGAGGGTGATAAATTTGTAGACTGCGGTGGGCCTGCACAACTATGACTGATGGGTTTGTCGATAGAAATAATTGTATGTTTTATACGTGCTAGATTTATAGGAACTTCAATAAATATATTATACTAAGGAGCATTTAAATGGACGATCATTGTGTCTATTCGCGAAGCATCCTCGGAAGAATGGTGAGCACCTTTAGTTCTTCAGCCAACGGCGAGGGAATGTATTCGCAATCCCAGCCAACAGGTAATTTTGAGTTGATTCAGCCAATTCAATTACTCCTGGAATGATCATGATGGTCGCAGGTATTCTCCTCGTTCTCCTAATGACTCTCAGAAATAGGAAAAGGACTCCTCAGTCTGTCATTTCATGATTTGAATCTCTTTATATCAAATAATCAAATATCTATCATTTCTTTGCCGCCGCTCGTCATCTTGAGATCAGTCCCTTTCCGATCTCATAATCAAACAAAGCATTCAACCCTTACGATCCGATTGGTTTATAATCCCTCACGCGCAAAATTATTCCTTCTTCGTTCCAGAAGAGTAATCGGTTACTGTTGGGAATAAAATTTATTGGCCCCTCACTATATTGACGTATGTATTTATTAAGATATCTAAGCTATTATAGGTTCATCTCGTCACTGTCAAGCACTTCTGTTATGATACTGGTGGCCCTTACTTCGTCTTTCTTCTATATGCATTTTTAAAGCTATAACTTAAATTTTTCAAGGTTTTTCTATGGGATCTTAAGCCTAGAGCCAGTGTTCCCAATGAACACTCTGTAGTCAAGGTCAAATAGGGAAGTAGATTTAAATAAACCCAACTTTGATGTTTGGAATCCTTTCTCATGAACTTCATCAAAAACTTTCAAATACTACTGTAAAGTAGAGCAGTTTAAGCCCACAAATATAAATGAAGATGTTTATAGTTTCATTTTGATGAGCAGTGCCTCACCAGAAGTAATATTTTTAGAAAGATTTTATTTCTTTATCTAACTGACCCTTTGGGTTGATTATTTTTTGCAAAATACACCAAGCCAACAATACTCATTTTTCAAGTCTCCAATAAGGGTATAATTGTTCTGCTATGAAAATTTGTCCAGGGCTCCGACCCAAGACTTTATTGTGTTTGACTCACTGCTCAAATAACATTTTAGCTTATCAAACCAATCGCTTTTTTGCGTTTAATAAATAAAATAGACGATAAGAGTGGGCCTTTCTTTAATAATGACGTGCTTAACGCTTTTGAGAAGATCCTCCTCGTCTTAGTGTGTTTTAAAGGATACAACAAAGGTGGTGTGAAAGTCATGAAGACTATAGTTTGCTTTTCTTGGAGAAGTAGGTGTTATCAGACTATTTATTGCATTTTGCTTGCGGTGGTCAGTAAACTGAGTATAAAATCGCATTAGTGATCTGAATTTATGATTGACTGATCCGAAAAATGTCCTCTGGCCTGTTCTCGTGATACTGTATTAACATGGATTTACTCTGTATGGGTGGAACATATTCCAGTGTAAAGTAAAGAAATAGAGTCGCCATTGTCAGCCCAGAGAGAGTTGAAGCCATTGAGAAGAGGGTACTTTTCGTTAACAGGGAGGTCTAAGAGCATTTTGTTAGTGGTCATTTCTTATGTCTACTTGCCTCCGAACTGGATAAGTATTCTTTTGAAGACCTTGAGGGCAAGCCTAGATTGGATGTAATTGGTGCGATCCAAGCAATCGAGGCAGTTAGTGCGAAATACACCAGACTGTTCTTTCAGAAATTTTTATCGAGCAACATCATAGCAGTTAAAGCCAAAGGTATCTATTATCTACGCTAGCTTTTCAATGAGAGCGTCGCTGTTTTCAAATTTATCTCCTTTGCATTACTCGTGGAAGTCATAGAACTGATACCTTAAGTACTGCATATCATGAGTGTTTGCATCGACAAGTTCCTCATAGAAATTGCTCAGCTGCTTTTCATCTGATTTCTTTTCGCTGAGAAGGTTGACAGAAAATATCCTTTTGTAAATCTGACTGAGCATATCAAAGTGCTTTTTAAAGGATCCTCGAGTGAGATCAGCAGTTCTTTCAATTACCATTTCCCCTGCAATCCCATTTATCCCTGTTTGTGCAAAAAAGGCCGGGACGCTTCCTCTTATTTGTAGATGAGTAAAGACGAGATCACCCATGTCGATTATTTGTTCGGTCTAGCAAAAGTTAGCAACATTGCCTTCGTCATCTATTCCTCGAGAGTAAAAGCGTGTTCCTGCTTTTTTGGTTGATCTCCTAGAAACTAAGATATATCTGATTTTTTATTGATTTGGAAGGATTGTAGTGTACTCTTCAAGATAACCTTGAATAATCCTGTTGCAGTATCTCATAAATATCTTTGCCTCTGCCTTCTACTGAATCCCATCCATATTAGCCAGGTTAAAATTCCAAATAAATTGGTCATAGTACTCTCTGCAATGGAAGTTCGGAGGCTTTATCTTATTGTAGATATACGGCAAAGATAAGTCATACAACTAAGAGTAATAATGCAACCCGAACGCGAATACTTCTTGCATTTATTCGAGAGGCTCAGCCAACTCCTTGAGGATGGATTACTGTTGATTCTATGGGGCAACTGCGATCCATCTAACGCGTTTAATTTAATATATGGGGCTTAGTCCAATACTTGTGACCTTATTGATTTATTCGTCGATGAATAGGATGGCGTATTGTTTGATATACTTGAGGCCGATGAGGGTGTTGAAGCGAATGATGTTTTTCGATAGTGATGACTTTACTTATTTCTGCCTAGAGTAAGATGTACAATGTGGTATCCTTCATAGGATATTTCGAGGCTGATGTTTATTTCGTTTTATTTTGTTATGAAAAGGGATTTCTACCCAAAACTCAAATACATAATAATATATGCTGATTAACTTTATTAACGATATTTATCATCATCTATATCTTTATTGAACGATATGTTATCAAATAATGAGAAGGCATTTATTCAATAAAGACTTGCTCTTGATAAGCTAGGATTTTTGATAATGTAAAGCTTGAGAATCCGTCCTATTCTATGATCTGCTTTTTTTAATCAATAGTGAGGAATGCAAGATTCGTCTTATATTTAATAAGATTTGGAAGTTAAAAATAATTGAATGGTATAGTACAAAGCTAATAAATACATTATTCGTGGATCAAAATAAATTGTGAAAGTTTTCTTTTAGATTTATATCGTATAGCGAATTCCATTCTCAGAAAGTTCTGGAGGCCTTGCTGGCAGCATGATAAAAGAACAAAGTATCAATAGATTCCCTGCTTCATCAATAACGATAATTGCTTACATTTTACTTTTCTATAATTATACATTTAAGACGCAACAGTATGTCCAGCGTGTCAGCAAGAAAGTTGAAGAAGTAGTCCTCAGTCACAAGATTCGAGTATTTGGGTAAATGAAGTGTTAGTTAGATGAAAAGGTTTTTTTTATGTCCAATGGCATTCAAAAGCGAAGAATCTTTTACAATGTTAACTATACTGAGCAAGAGGAGAAGTGGATTAAGACCGTTCGCAGGGCCTTAAAAAAGGAAGACAAGTTCTAAATCAAAGAAGACCAAGTTATCTTGAGGTATTTCTACTCCTCTGACCTCAACCTAGAAAAATGCCTATAAAGACTAACTAAATACCACTAATGGTTCACAAACCCTGAGATTCAGCAAATTAGTGAAGAAATGAAATAAATAATTCGATAAGGGTTCGTTTACGCCCATGGCAAAGCCAAAGACGGACGTCCTATCGTCATAATGAACATCGGGATTTTAAATTTAGACAAATATAGCTTAACAAACTATTACAAGGCTATCAACTACACTTTGAACAAAGTGATAAGATAGGGCTTTGTGCCGGGCCACTTGGAAACTTATTACTTCATTATTGACGTTGATTAAAAGCTATTGACACTCCCAATTACGTCAACCAACGAAATCATCAATGTCCTCTCCAATGCATATTCCATGTTCCTTTAAAAGATGATGGTAGTCAATCTTACCACCATAACCAAATGGATAGCAAATCGACTTATTAGCTTTGCTTCTTAAGAGACTGCTAGAAAAATATCACTCCACACAAACTAAGACCTAAAGGCTGGATAGCTGAGAGCCTTTATTGATGTAGAGGTCTTGTAGAAAAAATACGGTGGCATAAAGCACAATATAAATCACCATAAGTAGTTTAGAGTGAAAGAAAGGAATAGTATGCTTTAAGAGTAATTGAGTGAGACATAATATTTTTCAATTTAATAAATTGAGGACCCTTCCCACTATCGACAAAAAAGTTGCTGTGGAATTGAGTAGTGCCGGATATATTGACTGAATGGTATGTTAGATGAGTATTCTTTTAATAATAAACT
>JACCDV010678104.1_pt1 | contig 14884 bp, 13 predicted proteins | sample 7446131 | NCBI WGS metagenome assembly JACCDV01 (sample SAMN15323448, study PRJNA562643) | freshwater metagenome | isolation source: river surface water | place: USA:Blue River Watershed | collected 2017-08-17 | reverse complement strand
GATATCTGAGACAGTGGCTGGAAATCTTTCTCTATTCCAATGACTGTTATAAATTCCAAAATTGTTATCGACAAAAAGATAGGGCTCAATGTTAAAGTGTCCGAACGGAATTGTATAACCTAAGGGGGTTAATAGTGGCCCTGTGAACCAAGGGGCTTTTTGCGGTGGGGGTAAATCAATATAATCAGCTAAAAGCAAATTAGATATGAATAAAAATGGGATAATTGTCTTAAACAGATTTTTTTGAAAGCTGCGCATGATTGATTCATATATCAAAGAGTTAAAAAAAAAGCCTCACATATTTGTGAGGCTTTTTTTTATACGCAATACACACTTTATCGAATTAAGCTTCCTCTACTCCACCACAGCTTAATCACTTTTACTAGGATCTCTTGGCTTTGTTTCACCTTGTTTGGAAATTTGTTCTATCAAAGAAATTAGTCCAAGTTTCATCTTGGTGTTTTCTAGTGCCGTTAGGCTCAGTTTTGTATTTATAGCATGTATAGTCTAACATGTTTGTTAGGAATGTGCCAACAAATGGAATTGCTTGCCCTAAGCCACAAACTGCATTGATTGCATCATGATCCATACGGCTTAAGAGATCTTTAGCAGTCTCTAAACGGAGAGCTTTAACTTCTGCATCAGCAAAACATGAAATTGATCCTAGTGCATAAACAATGGAAGTAAAAAAGTTAGCTACTATTGTTGAAACAGCAGCTACTGTTCTAAATAAGTTGAATGGTGATGTAAAAACATTTTTAGCATTTGCATTCCAAAAAGATTCAGCTTGCACCCTAGCAAGTTCTGTTTCCACAATTTGTGGCTGTAATGTCTTTTTCGCCTTTTCTGTAAAATACGCTTTTTCAAAAGCTTTAGGTGTAATAACAGCAACGTCTTTTCCATCAAAAAAGCCAATACCTATAAAGGTAGCAATTTTATTTGCGATCTCAGCGTAGTTCAATTTTTGCGCATCTACTGCTGAACTAGAGTCACCAGATTCTGTAACATTTTCTTCTTCTCTTTTAGCTGCAATTTCTTTTAAAGCAGCAAAAAATTTTTTTGGATTTTTTAAAAAAAGTTCCTTTAGTAAATTATTTTGATTTTGTTTATGAAAACTCAAAATTTGATCAGTGAGAGAAGCTTCTGATGTGTCATGGGGTGGAGGTGTGCTAGGGGTTGAAGATGTGTAGATAAGGAAAGATCTCGAATTCCAGATGTAAGGCAGGCCAAAGGGAGTGTTAGCTGAAGGTGCCATAAAAATCCTATGGGTTTTTTGTTTTAAGTTAATTGATAATTTTTTTGTTGCATGTGCTCAATTATAATTTGAATTTGTTAAAATTTGCAATCAAACTTTTTATTAAAGTAATAAATAGCAAATAGATAAAATTTTAATTTTACAAATATTTTTTAAGACTAGATTGAAATTGAAAATCTTAAACAATTCTTAATTTTTTAAGGTTAAAGTAGAAAAAGAAAACCACCATGTAATGCTATGGTGGTTTTTTCCGTATAATTTATAAATTAGGCTGGGATTGGTCTTTGAGCCATGATAAATTTAGAAAACTCTTTCCACGCTCTCCATTCATTTCTTAGATTTTTCTTAAGTGCAGATATTTCATTTAAGAGATCTTTAAGAGACTCTGAATGTATTCTTAGTTTTTTTGATGTTTTGTATTTTTGAATAAGAGCATTTAGTTTTGTAAGGTTATCAATAAGATTTTCAGTAAAATAAGCGACTTTTTCTTCAAGATCTTCTCTTTTTTCTGTAAAAGACTCTTTGATTTTTTCTAAAAGTGCACGTTTGTGTTCTTTAATCATCTGTTCTGCGATGCGGTTTTCATTTACTTTCTTAAGATCTTTTGCAAGTTTTAATTTGCTCAAGCTCCAAATAAGCCATTTTGTGGGATCGAAGTGAAACCAACGTATTCCATTTCTGTAATCATAGGCAAATGTATGGTGGTAATTGTGGTAACCCTCACCAAATGTAAGAAGCGATATGATGTAATTATCGACAGCGCTATGTTCTGTTGAGTAATTTTGGTGGCCCCAATAATGAGCTAACGAGTTAATAAACCAAGTAAAGTGGTGAAGAAGAAATTGACGAAGGAGCCAGCCAAATACAAGAGCTCCGAAATAATCATTTGTGATATAACCAATAAACAATGTTGCTAAGACATTTGTCACCACCATCAGGATATCAAAGTATTTGTGTTGAAACCTTAAAACAGGGTCTCTTATTAGATCAGAAACTACCTTCTCTTTTATAGGGTTTTGCTTTTTAAATAACCAAATGAAATGTGCATGCCAAAACCCCCGTTTTACTGTGTATGGATCTTCATCTTTGTCGATATGCGCGTGGTGAATTCTATGGTCATGAGACCACCTAAGAGCGCTTCCTTGAGTAGCCATACTTCCAAAAAAAAGATAGATTGCTTCTATCACCTTGTTGGTCTTGTATGTGCTATGTGAAAATAGTCTGTGATAACCTGCAGTAATGCTTAATCCGGTAGTATATAATAGGATAAAGCTTAAGGTAAGAAGGGTCCAAGAGGGTGTATAATAGACTAAATAAACAGGTAAAAGAACTGCTAATAAAAGATGATAACCGCCTAAAAATAAGATGGTTGACCAATTTAAATTACTTGGTTTTTTCATAGAAGAATCCTCTTATAGCTTAAAATTGTTATATAGTGTTTTAAATTTTGACTGATAATTTCACACAGCATGCGTCATTGTTTTTCATCAGGCATTTGTCGGCTCTGAAGCAGGCCTTGTTATTACAAGGCCGATAAAAGCGGATGGAAAGCAATGGATCCAGGCGCAATAAAATTATTAATCCAAATTTAAATCACTATATATGTATTATAACAGACTACTTACCAGTGTTCATAGCTAATTTTTGCTCTAGGTGCTTTTCTTCAAATTGATGACTTAAAGAACGAACAGATAGAATCCATGATATAGTGACAAATGCTACAATTGGCAATAAAATATGAGTGACTGAGAATATCGAACCTGTTCCAACTAAGTCGATTAGAGCTATTTGTATCCAAGCAGAGCCAGATTTTCCAAGCCTTGAGCCAACTACATCAATTGCGGCCTTTCCTTTTAATTTAGCTTCGTGATCAAGAGGAATATAGGCCATTTCTTTTGTGGGATCAAAAAATGAATATTTAGCAACCTTACTAATAATATTTTGAAAAGCTCCGAAAAGAACTACAAGCATGAGGGGGGTTACGCCAAATAGAGTCCCTATCGGGCCAAGTAAATCTTGATTGAGAACGAAGGCAAAGAACAAAACACCGGTCGTTCCTACTAGTATAGGTGTTAATTGAGCGCTACAGTGCCATCCAAATTTTCTAATGATGTTACTTCCGAGGAAGACTGATGTTAAAAAGGCTATCAGGCCTACACAAGAGGTTGCCTTGCTTGTAAATGTTTGAAAATCAATAGGATTTGGATAGAGTCTATTTACAGAGGCTTTCCAGGTAACTTCAATTAAATTGATGGATAACCCATATCCTACGACTAAAACAGCTATTCCTAGGAGATATTTTGACTTAATAAGATGCTTAAATCCTTGTCTAAGAGACAGCTTCTCTTTGGATTTCTTAGGAGAATTTCTGTATTCTTCAGGATTTGAGAAATTTTTATCTGTTAAGGAATATTTGTTCATCCACCAAAATATAGCCATTACCAAGAGTCCAAGTAGAAGAACGACAAAAAGAAGGCTTTGTGTTGCAAGAATAAAGGAATGTTTAGCAAACTTATTCATGAAAAGGCAGACGATCGGCCCGATCGAAAACGCAGCAAGATCGCCAGCTGCAATATAAATGTTGTAAGATCTTTTTGCTTCGTCTACAGAGGTAACATCGTTTGCAAACCCCCAGAACATGACTAAAATGACGACACTTCCCCAAAGCTCAGCTGTAATAAACAAGAGAGAATGAATCCAATTTCTATAAACGGCAATCCAATGTTCATATTTAGATCCAAATTTATTTACAAGCCAGTCAGAGGAGGTGTTAGGAGAAAAAAAGTCAGCATTTGGATAGAGAATAAAACCATACAAAAAGATAACAGCAAGAAACCCTGTCATCATTGTGTAAAAAAGTTTCTTTTTATTCAAAACATTACTTAACTTTGAATAAAGGACAGCTATTAACATAGCTGCAGGCAGAACAATCCAACCCTTTAATACAGCAATAACCTCTGCACCAGAGCCACTCGCGCTCACAGTCATTGTATCCTTCATGTTCGTAAGGATGCCGTAATTGATGGAGATTAAAAATTTAATTAATATTAGGGGGAAAAGCTTTTTAAATTCAGACCTATGAAAAGGCCAGAGGCGTCTACGCCATTTACTAAATTCTATATCACTACTTTCTATTGTCATGCCTACATACGGGTAAAATTCCTCAGATAATAACCCATTTATTATTTTCCCCCAAGCTAAAAAATTTTTTAATTTTAGGCGGCACGTTCTTTTAAAATTTCAAAATGTTCTTTTGTAGACGGGATGATGCAGTAAGTGTTTAATATCCTCGTGCATTCTTGAAACTCGCGTGAGTTTAAAAAATTTGTTGCCAATTCTTTAGATGGCCAATGAATAGAGGCTAAAAATTCATCCGTTACTTCATTGTGGTAGATATGGGCATCATCTGCTCCCATGGAGTAGGCTATTTTTGCAAGCCCTGAATTCCATTTTTTTAGAAATGAGCTTTCTGACCCGGTTTTCGGGTGGTAGATAGTTGTAGATAAAACAGGTTCTGAGGTGTTCATAAGTCTTAAGCCTGCAAATCTAAGAATATTTAGGCAAACTGTTTTTTTAACCAACTTATAATTAAGTTGTTGATCTTTTCTTTCTTCTGGAGTTTTTAGAAATCCAGTAGAGGGGAAAGGGGAGGGCTGAAAGGAGAAGCATTCCGCATATAAGGAGGAGCTCATATGATATAGAGCCATGCATAGGTATGTTTGAAGGGGGGATAAATCCAACTCCAATAGCTAAGAAACTAATAATAATACCACTTACGGCGACAAACCATATACCAAAATTGCCAAAAGGAACCTTAAAGTTTCTTTGGACTTCCCTCTTGTGGTGGTGAAGTTTGATTGAAGCTGCAAATAAGGTTGCATAAACAATTAGCGCTAGCTGAGCTGTAATGATCGATAGAAGCCAAAAAGAGCTATTCACTGTTGGCATAAAGACAAATGCTAGAGATAAAATAGAGACGATGACTGCTTGTAGAAATAGCGCCCCTGTGGGAACACCATGCTTATTAACTTTTGTAAATAATTTGGGAAGAGAGCCGTCTTTTCCTGCAATCATGATCCCTTTTGTAGGTCCTATCATCCAAGCGGCAACTCCGCTAAGCCCTCCTAATATTACACAAACAGCGATAATTTTAGTCATCCACGGCATGCCAAACGCTTCAAAAAATAATGAAAAAGCTTGGATAACGCCGACAACTAAATTTAGGTTTCTATGAGGAACAACCATTGATATGGCGAGCGATGCCAAAATGATAGAGGTTAAAATAATAATCGATGAAAAAAAAAGCGCCTTTGGGTAGTCTTTTCTTGGGTTTTTCATCTCTCCTGCATGTGCTGCAACCATTTCTAGACCGATCATCCCGAATAAAATGTTACTAAAAAACGCAAGTTTGTCATAGCTTGCAACGGATGGGAAAAGAGATGCGAATGAAAAGGTGATTTCCGAGGGTCTGCCTTGAAAAAACCAGATGAATCCTAATGCGATGATTAAAAGCATAGGAACCAAAGTTCCTATCAAAGCTCCAACTGTGCTAATAAGAACTGATATCTTCATTCCGCATGAGTTTAATAAAGTTGCCGCCCAAAAAAGACCAAAAATTAGCAAGTACATGTAAGTTCTGTTTTGTGCAAGTTCTGGTGAAAATAGGTAGGCAAAAGTTCCTGCAATTAAAGCCATGATGGTTGGGTACCAAGCTAAGTTATAGACCCAGTTTAGCCAAATTGCTATGAGTCCTATTTTTTCTCCAAAAGCTTCTCGAATCCATATGTAAAGACCTCCTGTATGAGGCCAACCTGTTCCAAGTTCTGCTGATATAAGGCCGCTTGGGATAAAGAAAAAGCAGGCTGCAACGAGATAGAAAAAAACGAGAGAAAGACCATACTCGGCAGAAAAGGGGAGTGTCCTTAAACTATCAACAGCAATTACGTTGATCATAATTAGCTGAAAAACACCCAGAGTCTTTTTTTGGTTATCTACTTCCACGATCAAAGATTATCTTTTTTTTTCTGTTATTTCACGAGGATTTTTTTTTATCTCACAAGAAAAATGAAATAGTATAAATTGTACTTAGTAATTAAAAATTTAAATAATAAATAAATATGAAAAATTATTACTTTATTAGTGGATTTGGTGAAAGTAAGTCTCAATCAGGCGCTATTAACAAAGCGTTAGAATTTAGCTCGTTATCTCAGTGTCGCCCTTTAGTACATACAAATTTTTTGTCAAAAGAGACGAAGCTTTTAGATCCAAGTCAAGTGATTCAAACAGGTGAAACAGTCGATGCAATTTTGGTAACTGCAGAAGGATTAATGGGTTCGACAATTACAGCAGGGATCATTTTAGGTGATCTATATAAGAATGGAAAAAAAGAGAGGACAATTGTTTGTAAAAAAAGTGGGGAATTTTCAAAAGTTGATCTTGAGCTTATTTTAAATCGAGAGCTTAAGAGTATAGGTGAGGAATTTTCAAGAGAAGAATATGAAATAAAAAATATAAAATCCCGATTTGAAAGTTTAGATGTTAAAAATGAATACGGAAGTGTACTTGTAGGGATCGGATTTACAGAAAAATATATTCCCATTGCTCTCAATCATCCCGAATTACCGCCATTTTTAGGAAAAGAATCATCTTATGAATCTACAAAATATATAGTTATTCCTGTCTTATACGAACACCCCGTTCAAATTAAAGAAAGATATGCGCCGCTGCAAATTTTAAAGGCTTCAAAGCATATGGAGGATTACGATTTAGAGACTGATCAACAACTATCTCGCATTGGGGTTCATACAAGTCATGCGCTAGTTTCTGTGGATACACCGCATGTCTTTGTGGAAAAGGTCGAAGAGGCGACAATAAATTTCTTGAGAGATCAAAAACTACCTGTTTTTATAGGAGAAGATCAAACACTTACAATAGGAGCGTTAAGAGCTATAAAAGAGGTGAAAGGAGCTTTTTCTCTTCTTCATTTAGGAAGTTCTACACAGCTGCGCTCTAGTTTCGATGGTTCAGCATACAGTCAAGCGTGCGCGATGAAAAAAGGGCTTGAATATGCAAAAGATGTGGTTCAGGTAGGGATTAGATCTACTTCTAATAGAGAGAAGAGAGATTTGCAATATGATAAGATTTTCTTTGCCTCAGACATATTTGATGAAAAAGACGACCATTGGATGGAAGATGTGATTGAAGAGCTTTCTCAGCCTCTTGTTTATATCACTGTTGATTTTAGCGTTTTTGATCCTGGTGTGATCATGAGTAAAAAACCAGAGCCGATGGGTCTTTCTTATACAAAAGTAATAAAATTATTAAAACTTGTGACGAGAAAGAAAAAAATTGTCGGTTTAGATTTTGTAGGCTTAAACCCAGAGGAGGGGGAGTTTTCTTCAGAGCTTGGAGCCGCAAGACTTATTTATCAAACTCTTTGTTTCTTGACTAAAAATTAAACAAAGAGCTATAGTCGCCCTTTCATTATCTGCCCAGGTGGTGAAATGGTAGACACGCCAGACTTAGGATCTGGTGCCGAGAGGCATGGGGGTTCAAGTCCCTTCCTGGGCACATTCATATAAATACATTCATGAGACCTGTTGATTTACCAATTTTGTTTACATGGGAAGAAAGAAAACCTCTTCTTCATAAAGGTATGCTCTGTGTTCCAAGGCATTATACCGATCATGATCAATTTGATATCTCTTTTGAAGAAATCTTTGGTAATGACAACCCTATTTGCGTTGAATTTTGTAGTGGTAATGGGGAGTGGATTGCAAGGGCTGCAAGCATTTATCCTGAATTTAATTGGATCGGAGTTGAAAAGCAGTTTAAGAGAACAAGAAAAATTTGGTCTAAAAAACAAAATTTAGGTTTAAAAAATTTGCTTCCTGTTTGCGGAATGGCGGAAGATTTTTGTTTGCATTATTTAAAAAAGAGTTTGATTGAAAAGGCATACGTAAATTTTCCAGATCCGTGGCCAAAGAACAGTCATGCAAAGAATAGGATTATTCAAACCCCTTTTATTGAGATGGTTGCAAATGCGAGTAAGCCGGGAGCCGTTTTAACGCTTGTTACAGATGATCAAAAATATTCGTGTCAAATGATGAAAGTTGTAGGGGCTCATCCTCGCTTTAAATCAATAGAAGACTCTACACTTCCTGAAGATTACGGATCCTCCTACTTTAACCGTCTTTGGCTAAGTTTGGGTAAGTCCATTCGTTATATGAAATTTGAGGTAGTGTGAAACCAGTTATTGCAATGACAGGTTATCAATTTGCAAGGGATAAAACATTTAATTCTTTAAATATTTATATAGATGCAAGACCCTCTTCTGATCTTTCGTGGGATTTGTTAAAAACAGAAATAGATGTGGCGCGTAAGTTAGGGGCAAAGCTTTCATTTGAAATTGATTTAGGATTTTCAGAAAAAGCGCTTTTAAGAGATCCAGCTAGTTTTTTTTCTAGAGGGATTGCGATTGCAAAGTTTGAGGAAGAAATTTACAAATCTTATAAAGAACATATTTCTGCTATTATTCTTTATCAAGGAGAGGGTATTTTTAGAGAGTCTATTGATAAAGATGCTTCGCTCTATGCCGATTTTCTAGATTGGAAAAAAGATTTTTTTGGTGATAACAAGCTAAATCACCAAATGTATAGGATTTTTTCGATGGAGCTTTTTATGCAGTATTTGCATAGAGTTTCTGCCTCTTTAATCGATGATATTCCTTTAGTGGCTCTATTTGATTTGAAAGATTCTTTAAGACCTTCCTATCAAGCAGAGATTTTATCCAAATCGTTTTTTCCTTATATTTTACCGGGGGTCAAACATTCTTGCGTTGCTTTTAATGGTTTTGGATGGGAAGAGAGAGGTAGCCTAGGATCGATTGGTCATAAAGCATACCTTCCTTTAGAAACTAGCGAAATACTATTTGGGATTGCCGTACCTGAAATAGGGAAGATGCCTTACGATCTTTTTGACCAAACAATTGCTTTTTTAGAGAAACAGTCTATTTCTTATCATCTTTTCCCTGAATCACTTATGACAGAAAATTGGCGTGGGTTAAATCATGTTTTGGTTTTTTCGGAAACTCTAACTGATGAAGGTATTAGAATGCTTCGTGGTTTTAACGCGGCTGGAGGGGTTGTCATTACGATTGGGGAACGCTTAAATTTAGTAGAAGAGATTGAATTAGAAGAGTTTGTTCGGAGTAGAGGGATTTGAACCCCCGACCTTCTGGTCCCAAACCAGACGCGCTAGCCAAACTGCGCTATACTCCGATGAAAAACAGGGGTAATCTTACCTTTTTTCTTATTTATTTTCAAAACATTTGGTGAGAAATCCTGTTTTATGCCTAAGATCAGTGGTAGAGAGAGGTTTTTTATGAAATTTGAAGAGTACAAATCAGTTAAAGAGTTGCAAGAACATGCGAAAAATCCCCCTGATTTGACATCGCCTGGGTTTTTAAATGAAGCAAGAGTTCGAAACATGGCGATCTCATTTAGTAAGTGGCGTCTTTTATATGGCACAGAAAGAGTTGATGAAAAAATTTGTAAATCTCTTTCAAATCTTGCATTAGAGGCAAAAGTTTATGAAAAAATGACTAGGCTTCAAAATATGGAAGTCATGAATTATGTAAACAACTGTGAAAGTGAGCAAAGAAGAGTTGGACATACAGCGATTAGAAATCTGGAAAAAGATGCTAAAACTACAGATGCAGCAAGAGAGGCAAAAGAAGATTATCAGACAGAACTTAGAAAATTACGTGATTTTCTACAGGGAGCCCAAAAATTTAAATCGATGATTATTGTAGGGATAGGTGGGTCTTATTTAGGAACCGAAGCTGTCTATCACGCTCTTAAATCAGAGCAAACAAATGATAAAAAACTTTATTTTGCTTCAAATGTTGATCCTGACAAGGTGAATGGTATTTTAAATGAAGTTGATCCAAAAACAACTCTTGTTGCAATTGTTTCTAAATCAGGAGGCACATTAGAAATAAAGGCGCAGGAAGAGCTTTTGAGAAAAACGTATGCTACTTTAAAACTCTTGCCAAAGGATCATTTTGTTTTAGTTACTGGAAAAGGTAGTCCCATGGATGATCCATCCCTATTTTTAGAAGTCTTTTACATGTGGGATTATATTGGTGGTAGATTTTCTGTATCGAGCATGGTTGGTGCAGTTCCCCTTGCATTTATTTTTGGGATGGATGTTTGGGAAGAATTTTTGAAAGGCCTTCATGAAATGGACAAACATGCCCTTACGGAAAAAGATCCGCTGAAAAATCTCCCTCTATTTGCCGCTCTTTTAGGTATTTGGAACAGAAATTTTCTGAAGATGGAGACGCTTGCAATCATACCTTACGCTCAGTCTATGAATTACTGGTCAGCTCATCTGCAGCAACTTTTTATGGAATCTAATGGGAAAAGTGTGCAGCAAGAAGACGGAAGTTTTGTAAAACACGAAACTTCTCCCGTGATTTGGGGGACTGTAGGGACGGAAGGTCAGCATGCTTATCATCAATGTATTCATCAAGGAACAGATGTGATTCCTGTTGAATTTATTGGGTTTGCAACACCTCAAAGAGAGGGGGATATGGTGATTGAAGGGAGCACAAACCAGGAAAAATTGATTGCAAATCTTTTTGCTCAAGCTATTGCTCTTGCAAAAGGGGATAAAAATAAAAATTTAAATAAAAATTTTTCAGGAAATAGACCTAGTCGAATTCTTTTAGCCTTAACTTTAGATGCTTATACGTTAGGTAGTTTGCTTGCATATCATGAGCATTATGTTGCTTTTCAAGGGTTTGTCTGGGGGATTAATTCCTTTGATCAAGAGGGTGTTCAGCTTGGTAAAGTGCTTGCAAATAGCATGATAGACCTTTTTAAATATCAAAGAGAAAAAGGGTGTCTACCAAAAGATCCTGAATCCAGCTTAAATAGAGCTTTTATTGAGGAGTTAGCTCTGACTCAGGGTGGTCTTTTAAAAAATGAAAAAAAGCTTGCTTAGAGCTTTTTAAGGGAGAGGGAGAAGTTAAAAAGATCTGAGTATCTTCTTTGATTTTTTCCTCAAATCTCGATTTGCGAGCCTCATCCAAATGAACACCAAAGTCATCTATTAAAAGAATAGAAGGTGATAAATACTCTTTTTCCGCAAGTTTCAAAGAGGCTATGATTGTTCTTTTCTGACCTTCACTTGCATAATTTTTTGCAGTAAGTCCATTTAAATCGATTTCCAGGTCATCTCGGTGAGGCCCCATTAATGTGTATCCTAACGCAAGTTCTTTTTCTCTTATTTTTTCGAAAACAGAAGAAGAGATTTTAGAAGGTTTGTAAATTAATTCTACCTCTTCTTTATTTAAGGAGAGCTCTTGGTAAATTTGCTTGGCTGTTTCGCAAATTTGACAGACGACTTCAGCTCTTTTTGCTTGGATAAAATTAGCTGTTTTAATCAGTTCCTCTTCCCAAATTTCAATCGTGGTTGAATTTCTTCTTCGTAAAAGGGAGTTTCTTTGCAATAAAGCCTTAGAATATCTTGTAAGGTAGTAAATATAAAGCGGATTTGATTGAGCGATTAAGATGTTGATAAATCTTCTTCTTTCAGCAGGGGAGCCATGAATGATTTCGATATCAAAAGGGGAGTAGACGACAGTTGGAAAAAGGCCTAAAAGTGGCGAAAAAGAGTTATAAGAAGTTTGATTGTGTTTAATCTCTTTTTCTTTTCCATTATAAAAAATAGAAAGCGTTTGCTCTACGCCATCTTTTGTGAAAAAAGCTTGAAGAGAGAAGCTTTTTTCCTCTTTTTTGATCACTTCCTGGAGTTTTTGAGTTCTAAATGATCTGCCTGTGCTTAAAAAGTGAATGGCTTCTAAAAGAGTTGTTTTTCCGATTGCATTGGGGCCAATGATTGCATTAAGACCAAGGCTGAATTCAAGATCGAGGTTATTAAAATTCCGAAATTGAAAAAGGCGAATGCGGTTTAAGAAAATCATTCACTACTAAGTCTCATAGGCATTAAGACAAAATGAGCATGCGATGTATCCATGATCGATCCTGGATTAAAAGAATCTGTGATTCCAAAGCTGACAGTCTCATCCTTGCAGTGGCGCAAGATATCGATAAAATAATGAGGATTGAATGCGATATCTAGCTTTTTGTCATGATAGTCAACAGGCATGTGAACTTTACCTTCGCCAATTTCGCTATTGACTGCCTGCAACTTAAGCTCACCATTTTCAAAAGTAAATTTTACAGAATGACTTGCATCCGGTGTGAAAAGAGAAACCTGTTTCAAGAGAGTCATTAATTCATCACGATGAAGAAACATTTGGTGCATAGAATCTCTATTGGGTAAAACTCTTTCATAGTCAGGAAATTGACCAGAGAGCAATTTTGAAACAAGAGAGCTTTTGTCAGTTTCTAAAGCAATCTTATCAGACATTAAAGTCAAAGTGATGCTAACTTCCTCTTCATCGAGTAAGCGAACCATTTCTTCTACAGCTTTTAAAGGAATGATGCTGCTTTGTGTTTCGTTGGAGCTACTTTCTACAGATTCTTGAATTTTTGCTAATTTTTTCCCATCAGTTCCAACAATCACAACACAGTTTTCTCTCACTTCCATGCAAATTCCGTTTAAAACTTGCCTTGTGTCATCTTTTGCTGCAGCAAATGAGGTATTAACAAACATCTCTTTCAATCTTGCAGCAGAAAGAGCAAAGGATTTACCCCCTTTTATTTCTGGAAAGAGGGGGAATTCGCTTTTCTCAAGACCGTTGATGCGAAAGTGAGAAGAGCCGCTTGTGATAATAGCTATGTTGTTAGAGCTCGTTTCAAAATGAACTTCAGGAGCTCTTAGCTCACGAATTAACTGAAAAAATCGTCTTGCGGGAAGTGCGATGCCGCCTTCTTCGAAAACAGTTCCTTCTAGACTTGATCGTATGCTTACAGTCAAATCTGTTGCAGTCACAGTAATTTGGTTATCTTTTGCTTCAATTAGAACATTAGCGAGAATGGGAATAACAGCTTTAGAAGGAATGACACCTTGAATTTTTCCAATTAACGAAGAAAAAGATTCTCTTTGGATGCTGAACTTCATAAAACTCCCAATTAAAAAAGATGATTTTAATCAATTTTAACCAAGACGTCAAGAGTTCTTGAACGCTTGTTTGATTTCTTTGAGTTGAGATCTTTTTTTCTCATCTTCTCTTTTATCATGAGTCTTTTTTCCGCGGCAGACGCCCACTTTGACTTTCACAATCCCCTTTTTGAGATAAAAAGAGAGAGCAATGAGAGTATGACCTTTAATTTCGGTCAACTTCTTCAGTTTTAAAATTTCCTCTTTGTGAAAAAGGAGTTTGCGATCTCGTCTCTCTTCATGATTATGAATGTTTCCAAATCGATAAGGTGCGATAGAGGCATTTTTAAGCCATGCTTCACCCCCCTTAATAGTGATAAAATTATCTTGAAGATTTCCATGGGAATCTCTAAGTGACTTAATCTCAGTTCCACATAGCATAATTCCCGCTTCAAAAATCTCAAGCACCTCATAATTGTGGTAAGCTGTTCGATTTGATACGATTTCTTTAGTCTCCATAGGCAAAAGTCTATCATCTTAGCAAAAGAAAATCAAACCCCTAAATTGGGGTCAGCCTCCTTTAGGATTTTTTTAGTTTAAGAGAGAAAAGAGCGATGAGGATGATGCATAGAGTGCCGATCCAAAAGAAGATGTCAAGAAAGTGTCTTATAGAACTATCTGTGATGAAAAAAAGACCGCCTTCAGTTAAGAGTTTTACTCCCATCCAGCCTATAACGAGGAAAGCTATGAGCTCAATTTGTTTGTGTTTGTTTAACAAAACAAGAAATTTACTTGAAACAAAACGAACTGCTAGCGCTCCTAAAATTCCACCTAAATAGATAACCCAAAGTTTTGAAGCTATGTGTTCATAGGGGTAATAAAGAGTAGTTAGCGCAAAAGCTCCAAGGATTGAATCTATTGCAAATAAAACGTCTACGATCTCTATATATAAAACTGACTTCCAATAAGATGTGGATGAAAACGCGGATGTTTCTTTTTTTGGACCAAATAGGTAATGCCATGTTAAATAAATAAGGTAAATACCTCCAATAATTTGCATCCAAAAAAGATAAATTAAGTAGGCAGTAAAAATAACGCCGATTGCCCGAAAGATAAAAGCTGAGAATAGTCCAGCAAAAAGAGCTTTTTCTTTTTTCTGAGCAGGGAGGTTTTTTACAATCATTGCAAGAGCTGCTGCATTATCAGAGGCAAGTAATATTTCAATGATTAAAATTAAGAAGACGAGAGGGATATCAATCCATGAAAAACTCTGCGGTTCAAAATGCAAGTTATTCTCCTAAGAATTTTAATAATTTAAGTTGGTCTTTTTCGTTTTCATACCAAGTTTTGTAGGTATCACCCCAGTATACTCCAAAGTGACTCCCGAGGATTGTCATATGCATTGTGTTTTTGGGTAGATGTATGTCTGTTTGTGAGTTTAAAGTTTGGATTGCAAGAATTTTCCCCTCGACATTTTTTAGCCATTCGGCAGCTGTGTGAGACTCTAAAACAATCGGATTTTCTAATATGAGAGAGGCTTTTCTTGTGTTTGCAGCG
>JACCDV010993563.1_pt1 | contig 14891 bp, 6 predicted proteins | sample 7446131 | NCBI WGS metagenome assembly JACCDV01 (sample SAMN15323448, study PRJNA562643) | freshwater metagenome | isolation source: river surface water | place: USA:Blue River Watershed | collected 2017-08-17 | reverse complement strand
TTTGTAGTCTTAATGCTTAAAACTTTATTTTTTATAGCAAATAGCTAATTTGTCTAAAGATTAATATATTATAAAGCCTTTAATATTATATAAAAAATAATTAATTTATATATAAAATCCTATACAGATCTTAGTAGTAATTTTTTATTAAGAAAACAATATATTTTTACAACTAATAATATAAAATACATGTGATTTAATCATTCCTGAAGCTAAATTGTTTATAAAAATAGATTAGAATAAAATGTAAAAATTAAAAGAAATAAATTTTAGCAATTTTTGAAAGCAAGAAACACGTATCAATACTTTTCGTTTGAAAATATTCTAGTTTGAAGAGATTTAAATGTAAATAAAATTTATAATAAATTTAGATAGAGATTTCGTATAGTTGTCAAGTACGACAAACTTATAAGATTATGATATAAATTTAAAAGAAGATTACACAATTAATCATTCATTAACGATTCCCTATTATAAATTATTAATATAAATAGATAATAAACATATAGAAGAAAATCTAATAAATAACTTATCCCCAATAAAGCAAGATTTTATTATAAAAAGCATGAAAGAATTCGTATAATAATCATTTATATTTTAATGCCCAATAAACAAAGAGTTTCTTTTAGTTAAATTGCTTTTAAATAAGAAATTCGCAACAATTGAACTTTTTACAGAAAATGAAATATTTAAAAATTATATAAAATATAACTAAAAATTCATAGAATATTTAATCAAAATATCAGATTAATAAAATTTAATAAATAATTTGCGGTAAAAGTGAAAGATCATTTTTTATTCTAATTTTGATATTTTATTTTCAGAAAATATTTTCTATTAAATTTAAGCTATTTTCTTTAATGTTTCCTATTAACGTTATAAATATGATATTTCTTTCATATTATTATATATTAATAAGACATTTACTATCAGCTGATATTTGCTTAATTATACTGCTTTTAAGCATTTTACTATCAAATTAAGTATTTTCCACTTCAAGTTCTAAAAAAATAGTTTTTTATTTCAATTATTAATTATAGAGCTCTTTTTCTTTTCCTAGTGTAAACATTATAAAAATTAAATTTAAATTAATCTTTCCTCTAAGGTTAGATTTTCCAAATTTGGTTAAGTTTCATATTTATAAATATCATAACCATCTTTACTATATATTACATTATATATAAAACTACTATCATCAACTTGTTATTGATAATATACAAATCATGAGTTGTAATTTTAAAGAATATTTGCTCTTTGTTTTTAGTATTTCTTTATTAAATTTAAAAACTTTGTTTATTTTAAACTTTCTATTTATTATTCTTTCTAATATATTGTTTCTTTAAGAAATAAATCGTTTTCTTAGCCAATAGGATTTTTATTTATATTTTCTAATTATTATAATAAGCTTTATTAGATTTGTGTAATCTTTTTTATTCTGTTATCTTATTTTATCATTTTTAACTATTCGATTTCTCTAAAAATATTAAAACATTAAATTATGCTTTAATATTCTGTTTGTATAATATTCAGTTAATATAAATACTCTCCTTTTAGTTTACAGCTAAAAAGTTAAATAAAAGAAAGATTAATATCTATAAAATCGTCTTATAAAAATCAAAAAAGCTAAGAAGTGTCTTGATTAATTTATAAGCAATTATTGTTACTTAATATTATATTTTTTTCATTAAATTTACTATGAAACTCAATATCACAAAAAGAGCAGTAAAGTCTACCATATAAATCCAATGCAATTTATTCATATTTTGCTAATCTCAATTAAAAATCTTCTAAATCCTTTATTTTATCCTTTAATTTGATAGCTTACTATTAGTCTAATATATCAGAACATTAAATAGAATATTGTTTTTATACTTAATCAAGAACAATTGCATTTTTAGCAAAATCGATTGATTATATTAACAAATTCTTAATATCATTAAAAACTCAATTTATTCATTATCAAGTAATATTATTAAATAATATTTGCATCTCTTATGCGCCAATGTTACTGCAACAAGATAACTTTTGATAACTACAGAAGTTGTTATCGCTAGCAGATAATTACTATGAAGAAATATTTAAATTAAATAATAATTCTCTATTGCAAGTCTCATTTTTGATAAAATTAATCAAAATATAAATAAAAACGTTAATTTTAAAATTCATATTAAAATTATAATTAAAAATGTAAACAGATAGTAAATATATTATATACAAAAATGATTATCGTTATTATTATAGAAACACTAGTATTTTTAAGGAATTCAAAAATAACTATTTATAAAGCAATTTTTGAACATTTATTTTTATAACTTTTATCTGTTTTACTTTATTTTGAAGCGGGCTATAGTTTAGCATGACTAATATTATAATTATGTCTTTTTAGCATATTTTGATAAATTTGAAGCTAAATTATTGTGTATTAGAGAATTATAATACTTAGCATTACTCTTTTTACTATAATATGCATTTTTATAATTAAATGTTTTTTCTTATAATATTCGTATATATTTTATTCTATTAAGGATACAAACAATTATTTTGATATATTTTAAGCTTAGTTTGTATATTAGTATTTGAAGGTATATCAAGTATCTTTTATGATTCAAAGGATAAAAATCTATCGATAAGAACATAAGTGCTAAATTAACTGGCTTTCTAGTTTCTTTATTTTTCAAATTTTGTTTATATAATCTTTTTGTTGCCAATAATACTAGATGAAATTCCCATTAATACATTAATAGGCGAATTAAGTTATTTTTTATTTGTTTTTATTATTGGTTTTATTTTCTCATAAGAAATATAGATTGAGGCTTATTTATAAAAGATTTTACTAAAATATAGATATGCTGGTTATTGGATATAAATTAAAGAGATTCCTGAGAATGTGCTAAGTTAAGAGATTTTTTAAACGGATTCTTATAGAAACTTTCAATGGAATTTTGATAAACAGTAATTAATAGGCTTTTAATACGGAATTATAAATTAGGAAATTTATAAGAAAACTTCATAAGGAGATTACTTAGATCAATTTCTATTAGTAAATTAATAAGTATTTTATTTAGAACGATTTTAATCTAAAATTTAAATATAAAATTATTAGATTAATTTGTGTTCTTTCTTCATTGGCATTTTGCTATATTAGGAAACAATGTGAGTTTTTGCTTATTCAGTTTATCTTCTATATTTTATAATTTATAATGATTTTAGGATAATTTAAAGTTTAATTAATAAAGGATTTGAATGTTGCATTATAGAACGTAGTACTAATTGAACCATCTGTGTATAATTAGATGAGAAAAAGTTTTAAAGAGCCATAAGAGAAATATATCTTATTAAAAAATAGAGTATTTCTAGCCAAACCTTCTATTATGAATCTTGATACGAAAATTGAAAAAAATCATATTTGCATATAAAAAGCCTAAGCAAATATTCTATAAATATCTACAAGCTAAGATCTTATTCAAGTTTAAGAGTTTTTGGAGCCTTAATAAGTGTATTTTTTATCTGATTTAAAATTAGAGCTTATTGTTCCTGATTAATAATCTATTTAGAGTTTTAAATAAAAAGAAATCTCTCAGTTCTTCATAGAGAATTTCGTAAATCATTTTTTTACAAAAAATTAATCAATCATTTTTATGTATAAATAAGTAACAATAAAGGCTGTTGTATAAGATATATCTATCCATTAGATTGGAATATAGGATAAAAATATATTAGATTTTGGAATGTTAAAAAATGACACAGAAATTAGCTTTGAAAGCAAACAATAAAACTTAATAATTCAAAAGAATGAAAATTAAACAAAAAACATTTTTAAAAAAGATTTCAAATTCGAAGAAATGGGAGTTGGAGGACTTGATAAGGAAATAATGGATATTTTTAGAAGGGTTTTTAGTTCTTGAAGACTTCCAACTTGAGTTCTTAATCTATACGGATTAAGTCATGTAAAAGGTTTGATTCTTTTTGGCCCGCCTGGAACTGGGAAGACACTTATAGCTTGACAACTTGCTAAATTTTTATAAGCGAAAGAACCTAAGATTATTAATGGTCCAGAGCTTTTTAATAAGTTTGTTGGTGAAACAGAGAAAAATATAAGGGAGCTTTTCAGTGATGCAAAATGAGACTAAATGACATTAAAAGATGAATCGCCTTTACATATAGTAATATTTGATGAGTTTGATGCAATAGCTAAAACAAGAGGTTCTTCATAAGGAGATACCGGTGTAAAGGATAATGTAGTAAATCAGCTATTATCCATGATTGACGGTGTTGATTCCCTTAACAATATATTGGTTATTGGAATGACAAATAGATTGGATTTAATTGATAAGGCTGTATTAAGACCTGGTTGATTTGAGGTTCATGTGGAAATTGGCTTGCCCAACGAAGAAGGAAGGTTTCAAATACTGGAAATTCATACAAAGTAAATGGTACAAAACAACCTTTTAGATGAAAGTGTTAATTTAAGAGAGATTTCTTAACATTTGAAGAATTACACAGGAGCTGAGATCGAGGCTGTTGTGAAATCAGCAAATTCTTTTGCTTTAAACAGAAATCATAATCTTTTGGATTTCTCTTAATAAATAGAAATTGTTGATCCTGGTAAAGTAACTAAAGATGATTTTTTAAAAGCAATAGAGGAAATTCAGCCAGAATTTGGAATTGATAAAGATAAGCTTGAGTTGTATACAAAAGAAGAACTAATAGACTATGGAAACAGATATAAGGAAATTATGAAGAATTTATAAAGTTTAGTTGAAGAAATTAGCCAAGGAAATATTAAGCTAATTTCAACTGTTATTTTAGGGGCTCAGGGAACAGGTAAAACCTCTATAGCTGCAAAGGTGGCAATAGAAAGCAAATTTCCTTTCATAAAATTTGTGTCTGCTGAGGATTTAATAGGAACATCTGTTTTTTATAAAGTTTAGTACATTTTGAAGACTTTTGAAGATGCTTATAAATCACCTAAAAGTATAATAATATTAGATGATATTGAAAGATTAATTGAATATGTAGACATAGGAAAAAGATTCTCTAATGAGATTTTATAATGCCTTTTGGTCCTTTTAAAAAGACTACCAGAAAAACAAGAAAATAATTTACTCATAATCGCAACCTGTTCGAATGAAGAGATTTTAAGTGATTTTGGCTTTGATAGTCTTTTTAATGTAAAAATATAAGTCCAAAAACTCTGATTCGATTAAGAAAATGAAATTTCAAAGGTTTTTTAACAAATAAAAAATATTGAAATTACAAACACATTAAACTAATCTAAAGATTTCTCAATTTCAATCAAAAACCTCTTATTAGCGATCCAGCTGATGGAATAAAGTCAATCTTAAAAACTAGAAGATAGATTTAGTAATGCATTATAAGTACTAGGATAATCCGAAATAAACTTATATTAAAATAAATATAATTATTTTTCTTTTGTTTCTTTGATTATTTTCTATAATTTTCCTTCCATTAATGTCTTTGCTTATTATTGTAAATTTCTGCTATCTAAACTAAACTTCAGTTAAGTTAGTTTTTTTAACATTTATTATCACATGTTAAGAACTTGTTATTTCAAATCATTTAGTTAATTTTTTATCATTTTTTAATCAATTAAAAGCTGATTAAGAGTCTTTAGAGAAGATTGATTCTGATATTATTCTAATACTTATAATGGGTTGAATTATAAATAATTATCATTTATCTTTTCTGATCCAATATTTTCAAAATCAATAAAAAAGCAAATATTGAATATGATAAAGAAAGTTTAAAGTTTCATTATATTTAACTATAATTTAAACATAATTTTTTGCTAACTCAACATATGTTTTCTGTTTTAAAAGAACTTATTCACGTATTTATTATTATTACTATTATATTGTTTCCTTTAGAAATTCTAAACTTTGCTTTTCTTGCTATAGCATTTATAGGTATAATTTTTAATCCCGTAAATCTCTGCTTTCAAAGTAAATAATATCGGAAAAAATATTATTTATTATTAATATAATCAATATCATTATAAATGAAGAATTTGAAAATAACAGAAAGTTTAGTTTTTTTGATATTTTTTTAAATTTCTTTTAGAATAAGCTAAAAATGTAATAAAAGTCTGATTAACAGTGTTGGATTGAGTTATGATGAAAAGTCTAATTAAGAACCAATGCTTATGTGTCCTGGTATTTCATAATCTTGTTGTAGCTTAAGTGAGCATTATTTGGTATTAAAAGATACCAAATTTATATAGAAAAAAACAAATCGATTTAATGTAGAAATTCTTCTTAAAAGACTTCAAAGGGCTTTATAATCCGATTTTTTTAGTAAAATAAACCCCGTTAAATAAGGATCAAAAAATAACTAATTTTTAATACAAAAATTCAATGAAATAAAAAACTCGCAAATTATATCTTAAATATAGTAAAGCTTACTATACTCCACAGAAGCTGTTAGTTTTTTATGAAATTATTAACAAAGTCTTTTTTGTAATATTTGTAATGCATAAAATCATTAATATTTTGATTTTTAAAATTAGTTAATTTAATTTGAATAAAATTCCTGTCTTTTAATCACTAAAAAAACTAAGAATTTTTTCATGATTTTATATAATCAAATTTATCTGTTTTTAGAATAACTAAAAACTTTATTAACAATGAATGGATAAAAAGTGCCATAGAAATTAATAAAAAACTAAAATCTAATTTAAAATGCTTTTTTAAAGTGTGAAATCAAATGAATTTAATCTTGCTATGAATTTTGCTCTTTGTTTTAACTAAATAAAGATTTGTTTTCTTTCTTTAGTTTTGACTTTCTTTATACTTGGGTAATAGCTATTGAACAAATCGTAAATATCAAAGATAACTCTAATGGTACATAAAAGTCTAAAAAAATTGTTAAAAATTCTTAAAATAAATTTATTCAATTTCTAGAGAATTATTATGCTGAAAATTACATTGTGTAAATTAATGAAAATAATTAGCATAAAAAAAGGATATATTTATAAAACTTTAAAATTACCTTTGGAAACAATGGAATAAATGTAGATTAGTAAATTAATAATAAAATAGGTATTATTGATTATGAGGATATTTTTAATTAAATTGCTTATAATCAAGTAAGTGAGTAGAATTAGTTAAAGGATTTTATCATTGATGAACTAAATCTGATAAGTAACAAATATCATAAGAAATTCTATGAAATAAACTACATTAAAAAGAAGTGACAATTTAGAGTAAATAATTTTATTGGAAAATTGCATTTAAAAGCTTTGATGTTTTTAATGGATAAAAACTATTAATTTTAAATTTAAGAAATAATAGCCTTTGTTAAGAAAGTTTAAAGTTTTAACAATTTAAAATAAGGAATCAAGGAACAAGATAAAACAGAGTAATATTACACATATTAATAAAAGCTTTAAAATTTATATAGGTAAATATATAAGAAAAATATAAATCAATAACAATTAGATAAAATAAAGCAACTTATAAAAGATCTAATTTCATCTACTTTTATTTAATAAAATTATTAGTTTTATATTTTTATTAATTGCTTTATAAAGATTGTTTAAAATATATTTATTTTATTTATAAAATTATTATTGATTTTAACCATAAATATACTCTTATGGATAATCTTATGACAACTGTTATGGATAGTCTTAAGATAGCTGATTTTGCTAATTATTTATTATTGGAGAATTTTCTGTAAAAAAAACAGTATTATTAGATGGATCTTAATAAATCGATCCATTGTTAAAAAATGTTTATTGCCAGTCATTTTATGAAAAACCTCCTTTTCTTTACATAATTTATATTTAACTAATTACATATTCGAATGCTTTTAAAAATGCATCACAGCCTCCATTTTTGAAATATAAATCAACACTACAAACACCAGGTATCATATCCCTATAAGGATATAGTTAAAATACCAATTTATTTGATCCAAAAATAGGCTATTTAAAATCAATGTTTTTCATATATCCAAATGGAATGTCCAAAGCCTTAAATTAAGAATTATTATAATCTTAATTAACAAATATCATTCTTATTGAAGTCAAGTATAATTTTCCTTAAATCTTCTCTTTCCAATTATTATGATTATTAACCTACAAAGACATGTTTTTTCTTTACAGAAGAATAGTTTCACTAGAAAATCTAAAAGGAATTCCTTTATCATTTATAGGAGGATTAATAGACATTATAATTATTAAAGTTTTTTGTATTAGTTCAATTCTAATGAAAAACATACAGAAGAATTCAAATTGTGATTTTTAGTAATTCCTAATAAAATATCTGCTTGTCTAAATATGCTATGTTTATGTGAGATTACTGTAATTTTAAACTATTTTTTTAGTCTTTATAACATATCATTATATTTTCCCAGATTTTCATTATCCAAATTACAATCAATTTCATCTAAAAATATATTATTAGATTTTAAGTAAAGGTTTATGCATATGAAAAAGGCTAGATTTGCTATACTGCTTTCCCCTGAAGAAAGATTATCAGTTCCAATAGAAAAGTTCTTTTTTGGTGGAATGAACTGAAGCAAAAGTCCTTTTGTAAAAGATAAATATGGATTTTCTATTAAGATATTTGCCGAAACATTTTAATTCTAATTGATTTATTGATAAATATTCTCAATTTTTTCTTTTATGAACAAAAGAAGGGTTTTTAATAGGTTTTCTCTTTCTTGAGAAATATTATCTATCTTTTACTATAACTGTTTCTCTTATTCAACTAATCCTAGTAAGTCTTATGTTAATTATTTGATTTAAATTTATATGCTTTCTTATTTCTCTTTATTCTACTATTAATAAGCTTCATCAATATCAACTTGATTGGATATTTGATTTAACTTTTTTAAAATTTATTCATTTTTATCCTTTATGCTGTTAATCAAATTATTCATTTATATATTGCTTAGGTCTAAGTATTCTGAGTTTTAAATAGAAATACAATACTGAACGATTTAATCCAATTGGATTTCTTTATTCTCAAATTATTTAATTTTTCATAATAAAGTTCTTTGATTTCCGGACAAGATTTATCCTTAGATTTCTTAATCTTCAATAAAAACCTTTAACTATATTATTTCCTTATGAATACTTTTAGTGTTATTTTCCAATTAAACCTGAAGATGTTTTTTCTAAGACTCCAATTGCTATTTTTCAAATATTTTTTATAAAAACTCTTTTTTCATTTCTCCTTATAATGAATACAATTCGTTGATTTTTAGTTCCAATTCTTTATTTTTTATATTTATCTCTTATATGCTTTTATCCTTTTCTTAAAGCTTTCTATTTATCATTAAAATCTCCTAATGTTTTTATTAGATAATTTCTTTAGCCAAATTTACATCCATTTCAAGTTATTAAATATCAATTGATCTTAGCTATTAGGTTAAATCTTATAACTTGTCTTTTAATCTTTATAGAACCTTTTCCTTATCTTATAGCAATTCTACAAACTCTTAAATTTTATCAATATTAAACTATCCTTAATATTAATCACATATTTCCTATATGATTTTTTCTTTTTATAAAGACAGGTTTCCTAATGTATCTTCTAATTCATTTATCTCAAACTATCTTTCCATTAATTACTAAATGAAAGACTATAGTTCTTACTCAAAAGTTTAGTTTTAAGACTTTAAACCTTTGATTTATTATTTTAAGTTTTTTATAAAACCGTCTAATTCTTTTTCCTATTAAATTAATATTTCTTATTTATTGAGCAAAATATCAAACTCTTAATAAGTCTGTTATGTTTATAATACTTTTATATCATTATCAATTTAACTTATTTGAATATCATATTATCTTTCATCTGCTTAATTAATGTTAACAAACTGTCTTACTTTATTTGGAAGAAAATCTATGCTACTATAACATTCAATTCCTGTATTAGCAAACTATTGACCTTCAAATGTGCAAATTTTAAAATTCAAATTCTGCTTAGATAAATCCATTGCTTATTGAACTGTTTCACAAATAACAGAATTTCTTAACAAATATTATAAGAAGCTTTTCAGATCATTATTTTAGCCTTTTATAACCATACAGTCCATAGTAAGAAAAGCTGTTATTGGTAAACTTGATCATATTACAACAAGTTAACTTTCTTATATTTTAGGAGAATTGCTTAAGACAATAATAGATTTTTTTACTCGTTGCTCTTTAAGAAAAGAGCTTATTTCTTAAATATCTTACTCATCTTAAATTACTATATAATCCAAGTACTTTTATAACTATAAACCCAAAGGAAGAGAAAATCATTACTCTGTCGGCTGGACTAAGTTTTTTAATATTCCAATATATGACTTTACTCTATATCTAAGTTATTCATCAAAATCTTTTTCTAAATTATCCTTATGTTATTTTCTCCTTATATTTTCTATTACTTTTTACAAATCCAATTTTCATTAATTTAAATCCAAAATTTTTCTATCATTTTCCTCTTTCTTTCTTTTAATCTGTTAAGCAGACTCAATTTAAACATTTAAAGACTTTATCTAATACTATAAGTCTAAAATTTAATTCTTTTTATCATCCAAACTTTCCTCTTTTGTTTTAAGTTCTTAAAAGACCTTATTTTAAGCACTTCTTTTCTTCAATATTGCATCATTGATTTACTATATGATTTACTCCATTATGTTTTTCTCTTTCTAAATCTATGCGGATTTTTAATCAATCTTCTCTAATAATGAAATTTACTATTAAGAAACTTCTATTTGAATTTCTTACTATGAATTTCCTATCTATTCAATATGATTTTCTACTTCATTTATTTATAGCTAAATTTCTCATCTTTTTTAAACACCTTAATCTAACTTTGGTTAATATAAAATCTATATATCTTTTTCATGTATTTTTATATCATTTTAAAGTTCAGAAATTATTCTTTAAAAAGTTAAAATTTCTTAATTAAACTTTGTCTATAGAAAGCTTTCCTTTGAAGATTCACTTTTTATATTTTAGATTTAATTTTAAATGTTTTTTTCTTACAATTGAAAATCATTTGATTCAATTTATAGCTATTAATCTATTATGTTTTATAACCTTGTTTAATTTGTTTGATTTTCTAAGAAAAACTATCTTATTTATTTAAATGTTTATTAAATAGAAACTTCAAATAATTATATTTACAATTAATCTAATTAAGAGAATAAATTCTATGCGCCTTCAATTTATAGGAGGTTTAAACCAATCAGTCATTTTTCTTTATTTAACTCTTTCAAAAAATCATTCTTATCTTAGATTAAATTATCCAATCTCTTTTTTTCTTATGTAAAACTATTATAATCTTTTTCGAACTTAATTGATCCACAAATTCACTCTAAATATTTCATTAGATTTTAAGGGGTTAATTATGTGAATAAAAACTTCTAATCTTATCATAATAAGCAAAACGGGGTTAACCTTAGAGATTTTAACTAATCTATATATTCTTCTTTTGTTAAAAGGTTGTTATCTATGAAGAAATAACTTGAATTCTCTTAATCTAATTATCTTTATATGGATATTTCTCTGTTTTCGTTTTAAACATAAATTGTTACTATTATACTTTCATTGCTTGATTATATGGAATTATAATCATATATTCTTTTATCTAAAAATAAGTCAGTTGCTAAGCAATACTAAATAGCTTCATAAACAGTACTTTTACCAGATCCATTCGGACCTATTATACCGGTCAGAGTATCAAAAGGACCTATTAGTATTTCCTAAGAAAAACTCTTGAAGTTTTTTATTTATATTTTTTTGATAAAAAACTATTCATTCTCCGTTGTTTCGTAAATCATTATAATTTATAATAAAATGAGTCTTTATAAAACCAATCATCCAGCTCATATATTTATTTACAGAGAAAATTTCTCAAAAATAATGGATTATTAAAGAGTAATGATATTTTGCGAATTTATAACATATATAAGACAAGACAAATTAGAAGATTTTCAAAATAACTCTACAATTCTACATGATATTTCGCATATATAAGAAGACTCTGTTTATTCATGCTATTGCTTAGTTAAACTATATGATAGTTATTTAATAATAAACACTCTTAACGTAAACAATATGAAAAACCTTATTAAAGGAACAAATTTGCAACTATTCGGAAGCTTTGAAACAGTTTAAAATTAATTTAAAATTCTTTATATTTAATGCTGTTCTATTCTATAACAAGATTTTGATGAGTAATAAATAATAGAAATATATTCTAGAGTAAAAGATATTATATAATTAATATTTAGTTATTTATTACAATTTCTAAAGTTTCGAAATTTTCAGGACAAAAACATGGAATTCCCATCTCACTTTCAATACTTTTACCTAAGGCAAACATCCTTTGTTTTTCTCCATGAACAAATACAATGTTTTAAGGAATGATTTAACTAATGAAATTTTTAATACCGAAATCATCCGCATGAGCAGAAAAGCTTATTTTAGAAACTTTTAAATTAATCTGATACTGTTTTCCGTGAATGAATATTTTTTTAGCTCCATTTAGGATCTCATGGCCTTAGGTTCCTTATACGCAATATCCGGGTATTATTATTTTATTTCTTTCATCCTCACACCATTCTTTAAATATCTCTAATGATGTTCCCCCATTGACCATTCCAGGGGAAGCTAATACCAACATAGGAGTGTTTTAATGAACATTTTATTTTTCATATTCCTTTATAAACTTTAGATGAAAAGGAGAGTCACCATATCTTTAGACCTGATTTTTGATATTATCGTTCATCCATTCTAAATTATCAATAAAACTTTGGTTAACTTATTAAGTCATTTTGCTGGCAAAATAAACAGGGTATTCCCAATTATACTATTTCCACATATTTTCTATTAAAACAAAAAACTCCTATGCTCATCCAAGCGCAAATACAGGAACTAGAATTTTCCCATTATTATCAAATGTTTCCTTGATTTCTTAAAGAAATTAATGTTCCCTTTCTTTTCTCCATTCTCAACTAATTGTTCCGTATGTGCTCTCCGAGATAACAATATCTGGGAATATCTAAGGCACTTCACATGCTCTCAAGTGTCTATCAGGAGATGTATTATAATCTCCTGTATAAAGAATAGAGGATTTCTCAAATTCAACAAAAAACATTACAGCGCCTAAAACGTGCCCTGCATAAAACAAAGTCAATTAGAAATTTGCGATCTAATATTTATTATTAATTTCCAATACTTGAATTTTTGCACAACAATTCTCTATTTAAGATTGCGTAAACAAGTATAGATGATCTGTATTAACTTTTAAATAATCTAGTAACATATAGGGAATTATTCTTCTAGTTGGAGATGAAGAATATATTGGATTTTTATATTGAAAATTCTCTATTAAAACAGGTAAAGCAGCACAGTGATCTAAATGAAAATGAGATATCAGAACACAATCAATAATCTAATTAATATCATTTGACTTATATTTATCCATTAACCATTTAAAATCTGGATATTTTCTTTAATCATTTAAAGCCATATGGACACCGACATCAAAGAGAATTTTTACTCAATTTTCAATATTTAAATAAATACAACTTCTTCCAACTTCCTATCCTGCTCCTAGTGGAATTATTTAAACGTTAGTCATTATAATATTATTATATAAGTTTATTTTGAACTTCTTCTTAATATAAGCTTTATCAACATATTGGACACTTATCACTCGTTTTTAATAATTCCTTTAAACAACTCTAATGCATTAAATGACCCAAATCTTATCCTTATGAACTATTATCACATTTTTTCAACTTTATAATATTTTCATTCGAATTTTACTAAATTAATTCCTCATAGCAAATTGGGCATTTTTATTCTTTTGTAATAGCTTGTTTTTCTTAATTGGTTAAAATCTTATAAGGATCTATATTCTCTCATATGAATAATATAACATCATTAGGTTTATTATCAATATTTAACTTTATAATTCATAAATTTAAAGTATCTTATTTCTATATTCCAAATAAATATATAAAACTATAAAAAGCTTTTAATGATTCAAAATTAAAAATATGATTATATTTTGATATTGGTTAAATTTCAATAAGAATTTGCTCTTATTCTTTTAGGTTTGTTAAAGAAATATATAAATTTGGAATTTTTGTTTCTTATTCTGTGTCTTGAATGATTATTTTTCCTTTTGTTAATAATTCGATAATTTTATTTTTATTTTTCTTAAGTATTTTATTGTTAAAGTCAAAAGTTTGTTTAATTATTGAATTTTTACTTGAGTTTAACTATTAAAGCTCATAAGAGATTTCTCCTTAGCCAGTTTCGTTAAATGTTATCATTGTTTATAATGGGAGAAAAAGTTCTTCATAAAATATCAAAGAAAATTCATTTGATTGTTAGTTAGAGTTATTGGGCAATAATAAATAGTAATTAATATTAAGTATTTTTTATAATAAATTTTCTTCATTTTTAGCTATTAGAATCACAATATTTTAATTCATTTATTAAGCACAGTTGATGCTATAAAAGCTATAATCTTCTTTATTGAATAAAAATAATTAAAATTTCAAAAATCAAGTATTTTTATATCCTTTAAGACTAAATCTATCAAGTTAAATCTATTTAATAAAATGCTATTTTTCATTATAATAAAAACTAATTTCGCCAGAATTTGTATAAATTAGTCATTGTATATTTATTGCATTTAAATTAGATCAATAAAATTTGATGCTTTTATTATTAGTATTAATTATGATATTTTTATTTACCTTATTAAATAAACTAAATATTTCTTCTAAAATCTTTTATAATTATTTTTTAATAAAAAAGCGTGCATTTTTTTAATATCTATGCATAGGGACTGTAAAATCAATATTTCTATAAAATCATTCTTCAATTTATTTAAATATTTATTATTCATAAGCATATT
>JACCDV010269170.1_pt1 | contig 14898 bp, 15 predicted proteins | sample 7446131 | NCBI WGS metagenome assembly JACCDV01 (sample SAMN15323448, study PRJNA562643) | freshwater metagenome | isolation source: river surface water | place: USA:Blue River Watershed | collected 2017-08-17 | reverse complement strand
TGAAGTCCTTGGTGTACCTCGACATCTCCCGTAACATTATCTCATAGATCGAGGTGCTGCAACCCCTCAAGCGTTTCCCCAAGCTCGAAGTCTACCTCCTCAAGAATCCATTCACCTGCACTCGTGACTGGAAGTTTAAGATCAAATCCCTCTATCTCAAAACCCTCTCTTCTCCCAAACCCCTCCTCCCCCACCCCAGCGATGGGGTGAAGGTGGAGCCCTAGGTGGCAGTGAAGCAGGAGGAGAGGCAGTAGAGGAGGAAGGGCAGAAAGGAGATATTGCATGCCAAGTTATAGAGCATGAGGGCTAGGTTCTAGAGGAATAAGTAAGTTCGTGCCAACCCTCCTCGAAGCCCTTCCCCTTAACATACCAATCGAGTACAGCTCCTTTAAAATAATTCCCCCAACTATATAAGGCGGGAGTAGGCGCAGCCCCAGCAAGAGTCCGATTCTTCTGAGTCGCACGGATTGTCAGATATTTCAAGAGGGTAGGCAATCGAAGGCGTTGAGGACTATAGTGGGCCCGAAGTCAATTTGTGGCGGATGGCCGAGGACAATAGAGAAATGGTTGAGATGGAAGTAGCTTACGATGACCTCGAGGGAGATTCGGAGTAAGGTTAGGATGAGGAGCAGGATGAGGATGAGGAGAACATTGAGGACGCGTACCAATTTGAATGATGATTGGTTATATATAGAATTATAGATCATGTTGTATTGTTGTTCTTATCGTAGGCGTTGAGGAACATTATGACGTCGCTGCTCGATATCTTCCCACTCGACCACAGGGTGAAGCCGTGCATCAGCAGGTTAGACCGCTTCAGCCCACTCCTCCCCGCCTCTACTGCGAAACTCTCCAGCAGGGCACTCATCACATTTTCGCTAAGGTACACGTGCTCCTTCTTGGCCTTGCGCACTGCCTGGTTCCACTTTATGAAGAACTGCTTGTCGTTTTAGTTCACGTCTGTAAACTCACTGATCTTTATCCTCTATAATTCCTCCTCGATGTTGCCGTATGGGTCTTCTTAGTCCTCCATTTAGCCGAGGTGCCTGAACACGTTGACGGGGTGGAAGTATTTGGTTTGTTAGTTGGGTTCGATGGTTTGCTTTTTACTAAATTTGGCGCATAGTGATTATAATATTCTCTCCCTTCGAGTTTAGATGCTGTAGAGCAACTGGAATTCGTGGGACTGAGTCTTACAGTAGAAGAAGCTGGTTTTATGGGCAGACTTTTAGGATATGGTGAGTGTTAGTGTTTACTTATCGAATTCGTATCTGCCTATTTGAATGAGGTCCTAAATAAGGGAAGAAATACTTGATGGGAAAGCTAAAGGTGTAAGACCAATAAAAGGTAGTTATCGAATAATTTGGTGCATTTTAAGCATTTTTGCTTCTTTTATTTGCTTCTACTTCCATTCACTACCAATGTCGTGGCCTTGGCCAGTTGGCTGATCCACTTCACCCACTCGCTGCGACTCGATATGTATTGCACCACACACTTCAAGAGCTGCTTCTATAGGGCCTTGCCAATTCTCAACTGAGTAGTCATTTCTAATATAATGGTTGATAATAATAATAATTTGAAGTGGTTGTGTACCAAACAAAAGAGGGATAATTGTATAAATGTGAGTATTTTGTTAGGCCTGCAACACAGGGCTATAATAAAATAATAAAGTATGCTGATCGAGCTAAACAAAGACCGTAAGGACAACCCTATATAGCACTCTTCACAGTGTGCGAGTCGCCAATAAAGGCCATCAAAGACAAGGAAATCCATAGGATCAAGAAGATGAGGGAAAGGAGGATCAACCCCATTGAAGAAAAGAAGGAAGTTGATATTGAAGTCATCAATCCCCTGTAGAGCGAACTCCACAACTATAGAACATAAACCTCCGTCAAGAACTCAGTGGAGAGCTCCAAGGCAAGTGACAGCCTAAAGCGCTATGTGATTTAGCAAGAGAAAAAGTAACCATGGATTAATCTTAGTCTTAGATGTCTGCGCCTGTAAAGAATATCCTTCGACGAGAAGGTTAGCAACAGTAGGTTGAAGAGTTTGGGGCTCAACGTGAGTCAAATATAAGAAAGCGATAAGAATGGGAAATAGATCCAAATTCCCCGGATTGAGGACTTATTCAAGAACCAGTCCAAGGAAATATTGATTTATGAGAATACTAGCCTACGAGAGAAGCTGGGGAAGATGATGGTGGACCTCGAAAAAGGGATGAACAGGTTCAAGACATTGACCTACTCCCACGCAAAGCCAGAAGAGCAGCCTCAGGCAAAGACGTCATTTGAGCCCAACCACTCGACCATCTCGCATGAGGACTATGAAATGGATAAGATAATTGACAAAAAAATATAGAAAAGCAAAGGACTCATTGACAAACTCTACCAAGAGAGGAGGCAGATGAGTGGACTGGCTCCAGGGGAAAGCAAATCCCTATCCAAGGCCAATAATATAAGTTTCTTCCTAAGGGAAGTGTAAAAACCCAAGAGGAAAGAGGAGTTGAAGGGAGTGCGCACCTACTCTTACAAGGACGGGAACAGGGACCTCAAGCTCACCCAGCCCAGCATCCTGCTCTTCGAAATGAATAAGCTTTGCAGTCAGAAGGAAAAGAAATAATACTAGCTCAGTGGACTGCTCAAGAACTCATACCAAAACCGAGATTCAATCCTCAAAGAAAAATAAGTATTCTACGAGTCTGAGAATTCGTTTAGTGATTTAAGCCCATCAAAGCAGTTCCAGCTGCGTAAGGTGATGAATAAGAAGCTGGACCATCGTCTGTAGATAAGCAAATAGCAAGTAAACAAATTCGTTGCCTACTTGAGCTAGGTAAAGAACTACCATGTGATCCTCAACGAAACCATCCTGGAGATCCTGAAGGAAGTGAGGAGCACGCTGTTGATTGGCAAGGTCATGAAGATCTCTGACCTTCACAGCATCCTAAGTAATAAGAACGGATAGCACCTCAAAGGATACCCCAACGATTTGATAGTATCCACCTTGACTGAAATGATGATCTGATTTATGCTGTACGTTCAATATTAATTATAATCATTATTTGGGCAATCTCACCAACAAAGCTTCCTTAGAAGGCATGCTCTTCCCTTATATGATAGCGTCCAAATCTTATTTCTTCACATCCGAACGCAAGTTAGCTGCTTCCATCACCCAGTAAGCGAGAAGGAGTTCTTCCTTACTAAGGTCTTTGTTGAATCTGTTGTAGGTTGCAAATTTCTTGAGGAGCTCACTGGTGTTATGGTAAGAGTGTGGTTCTGCCTCAACCTAACTGGTATACTTCTTATGGTACTCCTTTATCACCGACTTGTATTTCTTAATTGCAATGTTACTCTACTCTTTCAGGTACAGCTCCACCTACTTCAGCCCCAGCTACTCTGCCTTTGACTTGGCCTTACTGAAATCAGAGTGCAATAGGATGGAAGAGACGAACTCAACTCGCTTAAGGATGTTGCTGCCCAAGGAGTTGAGCAGGGCCTTCTATTCACTCGCAAATGCTTTCAGCTTTTCGTAAATTTTGTAGTGAAGTCTAAATTTGTTGATTTCGACAAGGAGAACACTATTGTTTTTATCGATGATTGCCTTACTCAATCTTTTCCTTTCCTCGTTGAGATTGTTGTTTTATTTGTCCTTGGAGGTGAAAGAATTGTTGCCCTTTAGGTCTTTCTGGCAGACATTGGAATACGAGCGATTTTTTTATCCTAAGGAAATTCTATTTGTTGCGTCTCCTAAGGGTTTTATGTTCTTTTATATTTCCCCTAAAGGTTTCAACTCAACTCGTTTTTATTGCACACTATGGGTTCGAGCTCTGCCTTTGTCTCCGTTACGATCGAACCATTCCCTTAGATCAGTTAAATTCATCCGTTTGGCTTAATCAACCTCCAAGCACTTCCTAATGAAGTCTTTGGTTTCTTTGGTGAGGTTGATGTGTTCTTTGAACTTGACTGGGATCCTAGTCATTTTGTCGATGAGTTCGCTCTCCGTCTTGCACTCCCAAGGGGTTTCTCCGTGGAGCAGTTCGTAGATCATGATGCCGATGGACCAGATGTCGTTCTTGATGGAGTAGATGTTCCGCTTGAGGGCCTCGGGGGACATGTAGAGAGGGCTCCCCACGTTGTATTTCTCCTTCTCGAATGAAGAACTGCATTATTCAAATCTTACTGCGACTTCTTAGCGAACCCAAAGTCAGCGATCTTTGCTATTCCGTTACTCATGAATATGTTGGCCAGCTTGAGGTCTCTATGGAGGAACTTGTTTTCGCCCATTTGTAGGAACCCGTCCACGATGTCCCTCATGATGTCGATGACTTCATTTTCAGTCATCCTTTTCTTCTTTTTGAGGATGGAGGAGAGGTCGCCCTCGTTGCAGTACTCGGTGATGATGTAGCAGTGGGAGGTTTCCCTGACGACGTCGAAGCACTTGAGGATGTTGGGGTGTTTGAGTTTGGTGAGGGCTTCAATCTAGCAATCTAGCATCTCCCTACTCACTGCGTCCCGCACTCCCTTCATGTCGATGGCCTTTATCGCCACCGTCTCATCTACTTAAACCCATCCCTACTTGTGTTCTCATTGGTGCCCCGGTAGACGATCGACGAAAAGCCCTTCCCGATCTTGTCGGAGTGGCTGTACGAGAAGTGCTTAATCTTTTTGCGATTGCCGGTGGAGGAGGTGTGGGAGAGCGAGTGGGACTACCTGCCCAAATAAGTTGTCATCAGATAATATGAAAGTATATTTTAACGATATTAACAATACGCTTAATTCAAAAAATATACCACCCTCGGAGCTTACACCAAAATCATAAAGCACACCCCTAACACTCCCAAACCACTAAGGACTCCTAAGAAAGAAGGATCTAAGATTTGGGTTGTGTTGTGCAAATGAAGGAGCCAAAAATATTCAAATATCACTTTAATTGCGGGGGAATAATCTTTTTCCCGTAGCCTTTCGCAGATGGTATTGTTTCCTCTTTCTTGAGTTTAGTGATTTCCTTATTTTTGTTGGGCTTTAGCGTCTAAGCGTTGCTTTTAATGTTGCTGATGTTGAGTTTAGGCTATTTGAGCTAAGTCCTGCTCAAAGCCTGCTCTTTGTAGTCATAGATGTTGATCATGCTCTTGGTATTACTGAGCTTTAGCGAATTCTACCTATACTAGTTGATGATTTGGGTCAGACTTTTACCAAATTATTACTCAATCTTTTGAACCTTCACTATTTACTGCCTAAGCAAAGATACTTCCTTGTCCTTTTATTGCATGTGAACAAGTATTTAGTTTACCTACAAAAGGTGTGCATTCTTCAGGTTTTTGATTTACTATTCGCGAGCTTGGCATTTCCTTTCAATGATTTGAGACTCCTAAAGGAAGATGGAGCTCATGGATATATTATTGATTGAGGACTATGCACTTTCAAAGGTTTATCTGCCCTTTCTGCTGGACCGACTACGGCTGGACTTCATCTGAAGCCTTGCATTCTACACTGTCAACTTATTAACTGTTTTCTTGAGCTACTATATAAGGATATCCGCCTACTCCCTTTCCTTTTATACGACCTACATTTCTCTGATGGCTTCCTGCTTGATCTTCTCGAGGCACTCCATGATGTAGGTGTCTTCTTGCTCATGCTCATACTCGCGGGCAGGGGAAGATGAGATAGTGTTTCTCCTGCGGTTGTTAAGCTCGGCAGTATGGTGAAACTGTTAAATTTCGTTCTAAAGGTTGAGGATGTTGAGGTGTAGGTATTAGTTTTCATTTTGGAGCTCTTATATCTGAGGAGGCTTAAGGTTTTGCTTCATAATGAAGTCTTTCAGTCTCTTATCCTTGAGCTTGCATTCATGCTAAAGTTAATAGTAATTTTTTTCGAGGGAAGAAATCCATCCTCCGAACTTTTACTGCATTTCATCAATCATTTTCTAGTAGTAACTTATGATCTCGCTTAATTGTCCACTTGGAATTATTTATGGCTCAACAATGGTTGAAGTGAGTGCGTGACCAACTTTGAAACGCTAATCACTTTTCGTGGGATATACAATATTCGTAGTTTTCTCTTGTTCTTTGAGAAGCAGGTTTTCCTTATATATTTTTGTGAATGCAGGGAATTGCTTAACAAGGTTTAAGAGAGCTGTATTTTTTCTTTACAGACTTTTCCATTATGAAACCATGTTCAAAGGCTGCTTGAGCTTACTGCTTCCATTTGAGGCACTACAGTTCGAAACGTGCTGTTAATATATCTCTATTAAGGATTTGTAGTTCAGTTAATTTTCCTCGAAGATGGAGAGGATTTAGCTTTTAGATTAAAGCTCCATCTTGTTCTCAGTGAGTCTTTCAAAAGTCATTTCTGTATCATCTTAGAAGCTGGGCCTTTATGTCCTTTGCGTGTCTCCCTTGAAGTATCGGGCTTGTGCAAGTTATTACCTGAGTCTTTTGACTTCCTTCCTTAGGGAATCGAAGTTCTCAGTAACATTCTCATTGATTTCAGCCTTGAGCTTTAAACTTTTAGCTCTCTTGGCAAACATTAAAGTTGATAAGGTATCCCCCAAAAACATCTTACTTGTGTGGATATTGGCAAGCAGTTTTGTAATGGAGTTGCCTCCTAAGGAATCCTTGAGATAGTGTGTGAGTTTGGAATCCCTAAAAGGAATATGCTTCTTCTTCTTTGCCGACTAGACCAAGGAGTTTATCACATTTCCTAGCACATGCAGTGACTTATTAATGTTGCACCCTTCCTTAAGCTGCTCTCCCACCACATTCGTATGCTTCACTCTTTCGCTTCCCGCCAAATCAACCACATTTAGCTTCGATTTCCTAACCTTAACAATATCTCCCTCCATGAACTCGGTCTCAATGAGGATTGTGAATATAGCGTGGGACCTGGAGCTCTCATTGTTCATGGCAGTTGACGCTATCTTCCTTGTTTTCTCTCCCTCAAGAATCAGTTCCATTGCTTGCTTGTAAGAGCTGATTTTTTTCTATATAAGTCCCTCAACGAATACTCCCCTTTTGAAATCTTACCGAATTTGATGGATTCGCTTTTCTGGAGATAGCTGTGTTATGGTGAGAGTGTACGAGGTCGAAGATCTGTTCGTTATAGACTTCCATGAAGGAGCAGGAGACGTTGCGCTTTTCAGATGCGTTTTCTGTTTAGGCGAAGACATCTTCTATGATTCTGGGCAGCAATCCTCGGTGTTCTGAGTAGTAATCGGAGTTGATGTCGACTAGGTTGCCCATGACTGAGTAGGTTTTGCCTGCGCCGGTCTGTCCGTAGGCGAAGATGCAGCAATTGTATCCCTAGATATGGGTGTTGGTACTTGGAAGCTCATCTGCACTAGTTCCTATCCTATCATCCTGTAGATGTCCATCTGCGAGCTGTACTGGTGGGCGATGTGGTCGAAGGCGAACACTTACTTTTTATTCTCAGTCTCCACCACCAGCTCATTCAGCTTGTCCGAGATGTAGAGGCACTTGGGGAGACGAGCCTCGGGATCGTCGGGCTTCAATCTTATCACCACTTGCACCTGCTCCTCACGATTTATTCGACTATTCCCATCACCTTTCATCGATATATTAAACCAGTTCGGTAAAATATTATTAATCCTCCCCAAACAACAACCACCATTACCCCAACACCAACACCAACTCCCATCTTTATGCACTCAATTACTGTCCCTGTTTCTTAACCCTAAGGATGGATTTGCTTGATATAAAAGGGAGGTTATATAAAAGATGGATTGAGTATTGACTGGGTTGGTGTGGGTGAAGGTGATGTTATAAAGTGATAAATGTATATTACTATAAAAAGAGGCAAAAATATTTGCAGGATGATTTCGCTATTTTGGATTTACCCAAAGCAGAGTAGGAGTTATATAAAGATGAGGGTCGATTGGTGGGTAGTCTTTTGGCAACAGTCTGCGCAATCAACATCATTATAGATCTATTGGCTTGCACTTATAATCCAAATCAAAAAGTCAAACTTTAAAGCATAAGTTTTTAATAGTAGCTGATAGTGATGTGAGCTAGATTGTAAGCCAATCTGCTAGTGAGTAAGATCCATTGATGTATTTGGATGATTGGTGGGAAGGGAGGCCTGCTTTAGCGAGAGGCCTTCCTAGACTAAATTAGTACAAAGGCAGGCCATTCTCTATGTCAGCAAGCACTAAGGCCATGTCAATGCTTCTATTGGGCGGTAAATTAGGCTGTAATAGACCAGTGTAATCGCATCAAGATTCTGTAAATTTGAGGGAATACTTAAATTTAGTTCAGCTCAATATTTCACTCTTACCTTATTTCAATGCGTGCTCATGTTCTGCCAATTTATTTTCAAGTTAAGTCCTTAAACTACTCAGCTTTATTGATAATATTTATGTAAGAGCATAAAAAAATTCGCATTGAAAAGTAAATAAAGAAAGTTTCAGCAACTCAAAGGAGGAAATAGGGGGTTGTATCAAGGTTGAGTGAATAAATGGAGTGTGAGTAAGGGTCTGAGATTATTATGAGAAATGTAGCGTGTAAAAAGGAAATAAAACATTTTTTAAACTGTGTTGCTGAATCATTCCATCAAAATTCCCTAAGGGAATGCTTGCTTACAGTCTCTCACCTATTCATGCGGACAGACAAATCAAATAAATCTAAACTCCTATAAAGTTGCTCCCTAATCCAACAGTCAACTATGACTGCTAATCAATCCAATCGAATTGTTTCCATCCTCAACAAAATAAAGCCCTCCCACATTTGTGTGATCGTCTTCATAAGCTTTAGACTTTGCAAACAAAAACGAGAGTTTATTAGTTTTGATGTTTAGGCGCTTTCATTTGAGGGAAGGATAATATACAAAAAAGCAAACCTTAAAAACTGGCAAGACATTAATAGTGAGTTGGAGAAACTCAAGGCCAACTTTTGCAAAATCATCCCCTTCATTAGCAACAAGTCCCAACTCATTGATTATACTCAATAGCAGATCGAGCTTCGTGATTTCTTGGGTCCCTTTAATGACATGCACACATTCTCACCCCTGCACTCCCTCTGTGTGATTGAGCGCGGACTGTGTGATAAATAATAAATTATAACATCAAAGGCCGTCTCTTCATAAATAGAAAAATATAAATATATAATAGAATGGCTGCACAACTCCATTAACATATTGCCCTTGTAGTGCAACATAAACTAATTGCTTACAGTTACACTTGCCTTCAATATTATTGGTTGTTTTAACATTCGTATCGACCAACCTCTGGAAACACAGATAGACCCTTATATTGATATAATAGTTGGTGCTTTATCCAAAGAGTTCTAGATCTATTAGAACCAGAGAAAACAAGAAAATAACACATCCCACTATCCTGGAAAACTACCAAACGCCCACAACTGCAGGATCTGTGGCCCATAAGCCAGGACATACATCTGCTGCCCCACCTGCAAAAAGACATAGAAGCGCTAAGTGCCTTTATGCCTCAAGTGCTATGAGCCCTACCATCAACAACTCAAGCTCTTCAGAGAAGGAAGTTTGGAGCAGCTTCAAAAATGGGACTCCATGAATACTGAGGTCGAGAACTTGCTGGCAATGGGAACAATAAAGAAGGAATAATAGTGATTGAGGTGAAATTGAATATAAATAGTATATGAGTGTAATCATACCTACGATCTTTTGGACTGCTCATACTTGGTCTACAAATAGTTGATGTCGAATCCATAGTGCTTTAAAATGACTTCCTTTACCTACTCCATCCTCACCAATCTTCCACTGTGATTCAACCTATGATAGTTTTTTTATAGAACAACGGCTTTCTTGCTTGATGGATCATAGACGCATAGGTCTATGTTGAGACAACAGAATTTAATGTTTTTATACTTTTTGAATCCCTACACTTTCTTGATCTATTCTCCCGCAGTTGCCTTGCCTTCAAAGTTCTTCTTTTTGAGCACGCAGTTACTGTTATAATACTCAACTCCCTCTCTCCTTGATTTCTAGTCCAACTATATTGCCATTTGCTTGGCTAGACTGGCATCTTCTTAAAAGTTTCTGCAAGTCTAAGTGAAATCCCTTGCGATGGAGAAGGGGAAATTGAAAGGGATGTTTTTGATCTTCAGATAGTGCATCAAGTAATGGATATGGAGGCGATGTCCTTGAGAAATCGGCTGAGTCCGCACTATCTTCGCAATGTTCTTAAAGGTTTCATTCAAAGCCTAAGCATCATTGATTTAGCTATGAATGAGGAATTCCAAGTTAATGATTTGTTAGTCGATTATTTTGTGTGGGTTGGAAGCGAAGAGAGGTTTGACGAAATGGCGATAGATTTAAGGATTGGCCCTTCCCAGCTAATTGTAAATCTTAATGAAAGTTGTTGCTGTTCTGCTAAGATCAGGCTTATGTAAAAACAAGTACTCCTCGAACTGCCTTATCACTTAGGGACTGTCGTTATAAGTAGACACATACATTTCTAAAAGCCATAGGATATCTTCAAGCTCCTCAGTGGTTGGAGGCGTAGTTTTGAGGATATTTGGGCAGTTGTTGAGAGTATAATGGTGATAGTACTTACTTTTGGTTTGGGTCATGGTTGACCCAAGAATGGACTAAACTTGCCTGAGGGTGGAGATAGGATAGCCATAGTTGAGGTGTTTGTAGAAGTGGTCTATCTTAGTCTTGTGCTTCATCACTTCCTGGATGGACTATTGGGTATTGAGAGTGAGCTGGTGGGGCTGCATCCAGTTGATGGATTCGATGAGTAGCTGATATTGGGACTTGTCTGCCTTGCTTATAAGCTATTCGATGAGTAGCTGCAAGTAAGGCTGCATGTTGTACCACCCAATCATGCGGTAAGCCCACTCTTCCCCAATCTTTATCTCCCTTACTTTCTACACCAACTTCTCGTAAGTCTCAACATAGCCTATATACTCTGCTCTGTTGGCAAGTTATTAGTCCTGCTTGCTCATCTACAAGGCCTTTAACTAGAGGGTCTTTTGCCTCTTCTTTTCGAGCTAAGTCACAAGTTTATCGATTTAGAATAAAGCTGAGGATCGGGTCAATTGTCGACTCTTTTGGAAGTGCCGGATTCCCTTAAAGTGGAATTGAGAACAGAGCAAATTACTTTGCTTGTTTGGCTGGTGACTATGCAAATATAACATTCTCTTCGAAAAGGCCAATGCATTTGGTAAACGGTTAACCCAAATCATATTTGTAAATAAATAAGGCTAAAAATAAACCTTTTAAATCAAGCTTACCATTTCACGCACTCCTTATAATAGCCTTAATGAAGAAATTCAAATTTGAGAATGCAAACAAAGGGAGTGAGATTGGATAGCCTGCAAAGGTGAAGTTGATGAAGGAGGATAGCGAGAAGGATAGAAAGCGTTAGCAGTTAGAAAGGTAGATGAAGATGTTGTAAGGTAAGATCGGGGAGAAGGACTAAAAGGCTAAATAGGCCCAAAAGTTACTGAACATAGATGAGTTCCTGAAGAAGCAGAAGGAGAAGACGAGGGAGTATGCTCTCAAGCTTAACGAGGAGTACGATAGAGAGAAGAAGGAGATAGGCCAAGCTCTATAAGAAGTACAATCGACCCCAAAACAACGCATAAAAACTCATCACATCCACCTCCAAAAATTAAATCCCTCTCAATGTCTACTCAGCCATACACCAACTCAAATCTGCACAGAATGCTATAGCCAAATGGATTCTCGATGACCACCATTATAAACTTAACGACTTAGTATCAGACACCAACAGGGCTGATTTGTTTAGTGAAGAATTGATGAAGGAAGAGGAAAGCTGTCTAAAAGGTAAGGTAGAGAATGGTTGGAAGAGAATGAAGGAATTGTGCACTGGCGCATAAATCAAATATTTGCCTGTGTAGCAAGTGTAGAATGAACTATAGCCTAGTGACTAGGGATAGAAACTGATGTCAGTCTTGACTTTAATGCCGAAAGAACTATCGGAATACCTTTACAATAGCTTGAGTGTGGGGAAGTAGGAGTATTTCCTCTGCCGCTTCTTCCCTGGCGGATAGAAGAAGAGTGTTATAACTGATTAAAGAGTTGAGGTCCATGAGTACACACACAAATATATCAACATAAACAGTAGGCATAAGAAGGGACTTATCTTTTGGAGTTCTCTCCTTTAAAAGGCTTATAAAAAGTTATTCTATCGGCAAATAACCCCTAATTTGAAGTAAACTATTCATCTCGTGTATGGCTTAGATGGCGAGTTCATTCCCTTTAATAACCAAATTACTATAAAATAAAACTTTTTCAAAGTATTAAATACACTCATTAGCTACGATCCCAAGAGTAAGATTGCCTTCCTTAATGATAGAAAAAGTGATAATTTCTATCCTTTACTCAATATTGAGTTGGTTGGGGAGGGCATTAAGAATAAGAATAAGAAGAAGGAGCAGTAAGTAAAGAAGTAGGCCTTGTACTGTCTTAGCAACCCTTATACTGGAATATTAAAGTCTGACTTTGTTAATAAATTTACTCTCAACTAACTGTTCTAGCATTTCAATAGAATTGTTGTGCTCAGATAGTATCCTTAGAAGTGGGCCGGAGTTAGGATAAAAGTTTAGTTTCTATCCAATGGGGCTCTTTCTTTTACAAGCACCTAATGGATGAAGAACAATCAATACAGTTTCACTCTCACAAAGGCGACTGAAATTCGTATGATTCTAAGAAGGAGTTGGGGGACAACATACTAGGGAACTCAAATATAGGATTAGAAGCTGATTTATGGATTTGTGTTATTTAAGAGTGGTGAGGGGGAGACATAGATAAGCAGTATGAAGCTTTAGAACTTGGTGACTAAGTCTAAGAGCAGCGATGAAAACGGTTGTTCATTTAATAAGCTATTGGAGAAGGGTAAATGCTTCATTATTCAGGCACATACATATTGATTCCTTTTAGCCACTACATTAGTCAGCAATATACGCAATCTTTCAATCTCGATATTCTTGCTGAGAGGGAAGAGAACGTGACTATCAACAAGGCCAAAATATATTAGTATTATTACGAGAATAAGGAGGCAAGGGATGAAAAGGTAATACAGAAATTGCAGTCAAGAGTTAAATACGAAAAACCAAAGTATGAAAAGATTAAAATCCCTAAGCTATACTATCATTCACAGGAAAAAACAATCAACGAAAAATATATATAATCGCTTGGCTTGGCTTTAAATGGTTAGACCAAACCGAGTGAATTCTTCATTCCTGGCAAGCTCAAGGGATTTTTGGTTTCAGGAGAGGTGAAGTAGGAGAAGAAAGAAGTGAGGGAGAAGAAAAGTGAGCAGGAACAATAGGTTTAAAAATACGAAAGGTAGTAAGGATTGAAGATTATGCTGGGATATGATGCTCTAGATTAATAGATCAACCATGGAGAAATGATGGCCTTAGTGAACGAGAGCTCAGATGAGATAGACTTAGCCAACTACGGATTAGGCGAATAGTAAGAGTGTATTGACTTAGGGGATTGATGGGAGTCATGTAAGCTTTGATGTCCCTGCCTAGACTCACCAAACTCAACCTTTCCAGTAACGATCTCAACGTATTAATAGCCATATCCCAGGATACTGCAATAATATACCTTTGCTACTATTTGTAGAAGGGGAACAGGAACTAGCTGAGGGTGTTGGATGTAAGTAGCAATAAGTTGGGGAAGAGTGGGATTAAGGCCTTGAAGGGACTGCAGGCTGTCTTTAAGAACCTTTCAATAGCTGGCTTAAATGCATGATTTCTGTTAATTATTGATACAGAAGTTAATGGATTGAATGATAATCTATCAAAATCCATAGCCCATGTTGATTCCTTGGATTCTCTTGAACAGCATGAACATCTCCATCTTGCTCACTCTTCCGTTGAAGTTGGCGTCGCTTTGCATCTGTGCATTCCATATCGACTGATAGTCATTTGGAGGACAGATGCCCATCATCAAGCAGAGATCCCGATAGGCGAAGAAAAATTATTGTCCTTCGAGCTGGCCTGAGAAATTGTGGTCATATCTTTGGAAGACCATATCGATGTTATTTCTGAGGAGTTGGTCGTGATAGTTAGGGTTCCATCCGTTGCTGTAGTCCACATAGACGTATCCATTCATGTTCTGGAAGCCACTTGTTCCCCATCGGTTCAGGTTCATTCCTCCGAATCCACCGCCTCCCAAATTAATGAAACCACCTGAATAGATGCATGATAACCTTGCTGGGGTTGCATGAAGCCGCCTTGGCCTCCCCATCCTCCCTGGTTGCCCCATCCACCTTGGTTGCCCCATCCACCTTGGTTTCCCCATCCACCTTGATTTCCTCCCCACATTAAAAGTAAGATATGTTAATTTAATAAGTTTGCTACAAACTACTTGTTGTTTATGTTGATATACCTATCAAAATCCGTAGCCAGTGTTGACTCCTTGGATTTTCTTGAACAGCATGAACATCTCCATCTTTGTGGTTCTGTTGTCCCGGTTGGAATCGCTTTGAAGGGCTGCGTTCCACACTGACTGGTAATCGTTGGGTGGGCAGATTCCCATCATCAGGCAAAGGTCACGATAGGCGTTGAAGAACTATTGCCCCTCAAGCGATCCTGAGAAGTTATGGTCATATTTTTGGAAAACTGAGTCGATGTTGTTTCTCAGGAGCTGGTCATGCTGGTTGGGGTTCCATCCTCCGCTGTAATCAACAGCAACGTATCCGCTCATGTTTTGGTACCCTGTATTGTTTCCCCATTTATTCATAAAGTTGTTCATCCCTCCTGAAAAACCACTAAGGTTGATCATGCCACCTTGTTGCTGATTGAATCCGCCTTGCTGACCCTGTTGACCCCACCCTTGCTGCACGAACCCTCCTTGTTGGCCCTGCTGACCCCATCCTCCCTGTTGACCCTGTTGACCCCATGCTCCCTGTTGACCCTGTTGACCCCATGCT
>JACCDV010267382.1_pt1 | contig 14900 bp, 4 predicted proteins | sample 7446131 | NCBI WGS metagenome assembly JACCDV01 (sample SAMN15323448, study PRJNA562643) | freshwater metagenome | isolation source: river surface water | place: USA:Blue River Watershed | collected 2017-08-17 | reverse complement strand
TCATTTAAAACTCAAGTTTTAATTAATAGTAATTTTAAAAAGAATATAATAAAGGAAATCGATACATAAATCCAAATAAAGAAATAAACAAATCCACTCATAATATGACTACAAGAAAAAAAGGTTAGAAACTAATATATTACAAAACTACTAAATAATAAATTTTATAATATATAATGCAACTGTAATTATTATAAAAACTTAATTCATTAACGAACATAATAGAATAATTGAAAAATTAAACATAATAAAATACAAACAAAGAATATCTATAATCACTAACAAAATAAGATTTAATAAACATAATATTAAATAAGCCTATCTCAATAGAATAACCTTCAAGCTTATAATATATAAACGATGAGATTCAGAACATTCAAAATAATTTCAAAAGTCAAAAATCTATTTAAGAAAATGAAATTATTAAAATTTGCTTTACCGGAGGTCCTTGCGCAGGTAAAACATCTGCCTTAAGTTTTGTTTCGGAACGTCTTTGAGACACTGGATATTCTGTATTTTGTGTGCCGGAAGCTGCTTCTTTGATTTTTCAGTCTGGTGGAAGCTTAAATTTATCTTCTTACAATGAAGACTAATAAATGTAGTTTTAATATAGTCTTTTATAGCTCTAGTCTTCTTTAGAAGATATTTTTTGTTCAATTAGTTTAACATAAAACTCTTAACAAAATATTGTGATTTTATGTGACCGAGGAACAATGGATGGAAAAGCCTATATGAATGAACAACTTTGGCAAAAGATGTTATAAAAATATAATCTTAAGGAGGACCATCTTAGAGATTAAAGATATGATCTTGTTATACACCTTTCAACAACAGCCGATGGTGCAGAAAAATATTATACATTAGAAAACAACAATGCAAGAAAAGAGAATATAGAGGCAGCTTTGCAATTAGATAAAAAACTATAAATTGCTTGGATGGATCATCCTTGTTTTGTTTAAATCAACAATGAATATAAAACTTTTCATGATAAAATGGAAGTAACTACAAATTCAGTTTTATAATACTTAGGTCTTCCTTAAGCTGCCATTTATTATAAAAAATTAATTCTTAGAAATCCTAAAAAATAAATTGAATAGAATTTATAGCATTTAATATAAGGATAGATATTTTAGACAGAAATTGAAGATTTTGTAGTTTTAAAAGATATTAGCAAGGCAGATATTTATTGAAAGAGAAACAATAATGGTTTTCATATTTATTCAAAATGCGAGAAATAAATATAAAACAATTTATTTATAGAAAAAAGAAGACAAATTACACATAAAGAATACAACTTAATAAAATCATTGGATATTCCAAACAAGTTTTATTAAGTTAAAAACAGGTCTTGTTTTATGCATGAAAAAAACTTTTATATTTTAGATACTTTTTAATTCGAAAACACGTGGCTTACAATTTGTACAATATAAAAACATGAAAATATTGATAATATAAAGTATCCAGAAATGTTTAAGAAAAATATAATCAAAGAAATAAATGAAGATAAAATAAGCTTAATTAGTGAGTTGATTTTTTTGGATAAAAATACTCGTAGCAAAATATTAGATGATTTGGACATGTAGAAAATACATAGTTTTGAGTTTTAATAAAAATATATTTATTATTTATTATTAATTTGTCGCTTGACATTTTCGGATAATTTCTTCCTTTTATTATTTATTCTTGTATTTTACCTCTGTTTCGCTTCACTGATTTAAATACATATATCCTATTACTAATTTATCTGCATTTGGAATTTAATCTTCATTTGAAGTCTTTATTGCTTTTATAAGGACTTCAATTGATTTTTCTTTTGTTAAATTCTCTTAATAATTTTCGCTTATATAATTGGTAATTGCCTCTTCTTTTTATCCATGAGCGATAGCTTTCCAAGAAGCATAGTTACCAGAGGGATCGGATGTAAAAATGGAGAATTATTAATGTCTATCATAGCCCATGTAGATAAAGGCACATCCATAAGGTCTCATTCCACCTTGCAATGTTTGAATTTATTTTACTCTTGATATTTTATCAACTAAAATTTCCACTGGAATTTAAGAGTCAAAATTATAAAAATATCTTTGACCTTCCAATCTCATTTCATTTATTAATTCATTTGCATCTGCAGTAAGACCGGAAACAATGACATATAAATGATCGTCAATCTTATGTATTTTTTCACCATTTTCTGGTTAAATTGATAATTTAGATGTTTCCCCTTTAAGAGTTAAAAAACTAATTCCATTATCAAACTTGATAGCAATAACAGTACTAGAGTTATTTATGGCCTAAATAGCATTTTCTAATTACTGTATTCTTCCGTTCTAATTATATACATTAGTTCTGGAGTCAAATCTATCAGACATTATAATTTATATAAAATTTATTAATTATTATATGTCACTATGAAATATAGCAGATATGGAGATTTAATATATACCAATCAGTGTTCCATTGGTTACTGAAAAGGAAATCCAATTAAGAATATAAAAACTATCAAATATCCAAAAAGATAAAATTTCAAAAAATTATTTAAAAAGTCTAAGTAAAAATTACTAAGATATTCTTTAATATTTGATAAATTATGAGAAAATATTTTTATAACCAAATGAATGAACAATGCCTAGCAGGGCAAGAGATTTAGGATAATTAGCATTTTTATCAATAATGTATTCAAATAATCAAAAGTGGAAAAATGATTTTCTTTAATATTTTATTAAAAACAAAATTAAAATACCAAAAATGGATATTAAGAAAATTTAAGATATTTTAAATCATACAGATATTATCAGTTATTTAATTAGTAGTATTGAATTGTAAAAAAATAATCAGTAATTAAATTATAAAGAAATATTATTAGCTGTAGTTTTTATAAACAATTAAAGTAAAATACTTTTTTATAATGTAAAATATTTTAAAATAAAGATGATTTTTATTCTAAAAAGATAGTTTTAAATATTAAAAGAAATTAATAGTTTTTATTAAGATTTAGTCTTTAATATAGTTAATTTCAATTTTTGTTGTAATTTTAATATTTGATTAGTTTTAAATATGAAAAGAATAATAAGATAATTATGCATAAGATTCCTTATATTTATACTTAAGCATATTTTCTTCGTTTTTATGTGTTTTGAAAATATTGTTAGAAATACTTATATCTTAAAATTATATAAAAAATAGGTTTTATTAAGATTTAATTGATTATTAAGGAATTTTTGAAAAAAAATAAGAGATTTTTAAAATATTTATTATTTCTTTTATATATTTAATTCATCCTAATATTTACTCAACTCACTATTTGCTATATAAATAACATTATTTAAATGTCATTAACTTGAAACTTAATTAATCAGTAAGCTATTAAGTAAATGATTTAATATCAATTATATTTTTGCTATAAATAGCGATTACAATATATCATTATATAACAATATTGAAATTTAATTGAAATAAAATTAGAAGAATTTGCAAGTTTTATGACTTTAAGCCAAGTTTAGGATTTGGAATAAAAAGTTTGTTTTTATAAAATTCTCTAGCACTTATAGTATCATTGTTTTTTATTATTATATTTGTTTTGGCATATATGATAAAGTTTATTGAGTACAATTCTAGTAAGTAAATTAATAAGGGTTTCAAATACGGGATAATTAACGCAGTATATGAATTGTGTATGGCTGGTTATAAGCTCTTTAACAACAGTAGGCTACGGTGATTTATAAGCATAGACTATAATTGGAGATTTATTAATATATGTAGTATATTTGCTTGGATTGTTTTTAATATCATTAGGCTTTACTTCTATCGTTTATTATCTCAATCTTTCCTTAGGTGAACGAAACGCTTTATTTTTATTAAAACAAGTTTATTATAAAAAACAATGTAAATAACTAGCAATATAATTAATGATAAATTATCATCATTATTTAAAAGAAATAAAATAAGAAAATTTAGATTAAAAAACAATAAAAGAAAGATATAATTTACAACAGTTAATTATAAGAAAAAAATATAAGATTATTTTGGAAAAACTAAAATAGAATTCAAATCCTTTAAGTTTTAAAGTTTTTCTTTTTAACACAGTAAAAGAACTAATTTTCACAAGTTAATAAATAAATTAACAAATTCAAATATCCTAAGACATTTTATAAAGAGTAAAAGAGAATATTCCTTCAAATAACAACATTAAGTAAATTTATTAATTTTAGTTTTGTTTTTTCTTTCCTTAAAATTTCTTCATTTTTTGTTAAATATTCTCATCAATTTCAAAATCCTGATTATTTTGCCTTTAAAATCTCATATCTTATTATTCTTTAATTAAATCTTTTGTTTTATAAGATTTACCATCGATTTTTGTCTTGCTGTCTTTATTAAATATATTTTCGTTAATCTTTCTATCTATTTCTTTTTGAATTTATTCTTTCTTATATTCTTCATAATTAAAATGAGTCTCTTTCTATAATAGCTTATTATATAGTTTGTGTGGTATTTAATATCCTTGTAAACAAGATTAAATTTGATTCGTTCCTATTAGGTTTAATGCGTCGAGTTATTTTAATTCTTCAAATGAGATAAATCTATGTGAGTCGCTTAATTTCTCTTATGCTTATATGATATATTAATCTGTATAATTTTCTATATATTCAAACTGTTTAGGTGCATGTCCAATTATAGGTAAAAAATATACTCCACAATGTTAGCTTTCATTCGCTGTTAATATAAGGCCTGACTCTGGATACAGTAAAAAGTCATTTAAAGGTTCTGAAACTTCAAAAGTTAGAATTTATTAAGAAAAATTATTAGAATCATAAACTCTAATTTATTTTGAATCCGCTGATATTATTTATTGTTAATTATCAACAATATGTATTTACTTTATAGGCTATAAATATGGGTGTTACATTACTTATAAAGGTTAATTTTATCATAAATCAAAATGTTATATTAAACCTTCAGAGGTTCCTATATAAAACTCATTAAATTTACTTCCCTGTTTAACTACTGTTATGTTTGAATAGCTTTCAGTATTTAAATTAAATATTTACTTATTTGTTCTATTATCTACAACTTATAGAAAAGAATCATCACATCCAGCTAATAAGATGTTCAGTTATGAAATATTTAAAATAGAATTTACTCCATTTTATTATAAAGAGATTGGTTCTTTGAAAATTCCTTCTTCTAAATCAACTCTATAAATCTCTTGAGAACTTCCAGCACATATTAGCTAAGCATTAAATTAATCGAATTCTAAAACTCATGGTGTTTTTGGTATTTTAAATGAGAATAATCAGCTTCCTTTATCATGAATTTCAATCTCTCAGTTTTACATAGCAATTGCAATCTACTTATAATCGTCTGATAAAATCTAAAAATCCACGATTTCACAATCTGTTCCTCTTTCACACTTTATCGATTATTAAAAAACATCAAAAATCTTAATAACTGGCTTATAAACCCCCGAAGCCATAATATAACTTTTGTCTCTAGAAATTTTAATCTTTTAACTTGAGACATTAAAAGAAAATCCTTATATTATTTCAGTTCAGTTTTCCTTAGCATTTTACATGAAGTTTTAAAATGTCTTATTCTCATGGATTGCAAAAATCTTATGACCATTTGACTCTTTCATATTAAAGCTCATTTATAAAATAAATTTATTAAAAAATGAATTTGTAAATCAAGATTAATAAAACTATGAGAGTAAAAACAACGATAAATATTAGTTTTTTCATCATCATTTATTGCTTTAGTTTTTTAGCTTATTGTTCAAACTTATTATTTTACTCATAAAGCATTATCCGATAATGCCTTAGCTTCATTGTTAATAAACTAAAGATCTTTTCCTCTGTTTAATATCATTTCTAAACTTTAATTTAAAATACCTTCGACTTCATACAGATCGCTTTTAACCTTATTTATATTTTCTTCGGAATGAATATTCTCATGTTAAGAAACGATTTTTTGAATATTTCAATCTTTTTACATCACCAAAGTTTAGAAAAGAATAAGAACGATTGATTTGTTATAAGTTTTGATAAACATTTTTACTTGATGAAAATTACTTTTATAAAAACTACTCAAAATTAGCTTGAATTTCTAATAAACACGATTTTCCAAGTTTTAAAGGATAATGCTTTTAATATGTTATTAAAAAAGCAACCGAGTTTTTTATTAAAAAATGCAAATTTAAATCCTCTGTTAATTTGATTATTTCAACATTGAGCTCTTTGAATTCTTTTCTCTTTAATAAATTCTTCATTTTTGATTTTAAAAAATCTTATTAAGGAAATTCGTTTTAGTAAAACTCGCAATGGACAACTCCATTATCAATCTATGCAATCATACAAGATATTATCATTATTAATTTATAATAAATGTTAAATTAAATATTAATAAATATTATAAGTAAAAATAATACATACTTAAGATATTTTATTAAGCCAATTTGCATTGGGTTACTAATTTCTACTATTGAAATTTCAGTTTAGCTTTTTGGATTATATTTTCTTTCGTCAATAATATCAAAACCAATTTATTTTTATCCATATTGGGATACTATTTAAATCAGTGATTAATTAAGTTAAGAAATTTAATAAGGAAGAATGATTTTTTGTTTAGCTTTATTTGGATGCTTTTTTATATTCAAAGCAATCAATATAATTATTAAAAGCCCTAGTGATATTGATGACTAATAAATAATAAAGCATAATGAAAATAATTTTAAATAAAGAATAATATTGTCAAAAACAATTATGAATGCATTTGGTAATAAATTAATATGTAATAAAAAAGTCTTTAAAGAGATATAAACAATGAGTTATTTTGATCCAGTGTTAGTAACATATGCGAAAAACAAATAATTCTCTTAACAACATACATAGTCTAGAAAATGATATTCATATTATTTTATGTATTTTTTCAGCGGAGTTATTATAGGAATATTATATCATTTTTTGTTTCTAGAAATCTATAGTTCTTATAAAGTTTTTATATTTTTAATATTTCTTATTTTAGAGATTATTATATTCTTATATTATGTTTTAATACAAGAAATAGATGTAATGATAATATTTCCTATTGTTTTTGCGAGTAGCTTATCTTAAATATATTTTGTATAAACAGATAACTTTGATAATATAATAAGTACAATTTTATACTTCATTGGTTTTAATATAATAATGAGACTCTTTTTAGATAGATTATTTATATATTTTTTCTAGATACCAAAAAAGATCTTAGGATTTATATAAAATAACTAATATAGTATTATATCTCAAATATATACAAAATTGTTTAAGTATAAAAAATAAAAATAAAATTTTAAATGTGAAATTTTTATGGATTAAGTTTATACTAATAATTTGCCTTATTGAGAGGTATAGATTATTTAACTATTATTCATATTAGTAAAACTATCTGTAATAATCATTTAGCCTTTGATAAAATTATTTGAATAATATTTATTTAATTTTTTATAGCTATAAGTATAAATCAATATAAATTACTAAATTTATTTAATTTTTTTTGCTATAATTCTTGTTTTTATTACATTAACAATAATAATTTTATTTTTAAATGATTTTATGTATAATTATAACTTTTCATAAATATTGAGATTTAATAATATAAATTATTGAAGTTTATTTAAAGAAAATTCATTCGATTAGTTTTTAGATTAAAATTTAAAATTAAATTTTTATATTTTTTTTACATATTGATTTAATTATTATAATTTATATTTAGTTTTTATATCATGTTTTGGATTATATTTTTTAATTCAATTCTTTAATTATATCTTTTTTACTTAATATAATTTTACCAACGATAAATTCCTACCTATTATTTTGTTAATTATAATTATTTACAACTTAATAATGAATTATTTTATTAAATAAAGCTTTGATGTATTGGGTTTTTGGTAAATATAAAAGAAATAGATTAAAACATAATTTCCTAATAGATTTGAAATGAATAACTATCATAAAAAGGATTAACAAAATGATATAATACAAAAATATTAATTCTTGAATTTCTTAAAATAAGATAGTAATGATGTAGATGTTTTATATAATAAAATATCTAATGATAAGGATTTAAATTTATCTTAAGAATACATTTATTAGTATCAAAAAAACAAAGCAAATTTACAATTAAAACTTAAAAAAGATAATATTGAAGAATGAAAAAGAAATTAAATTAATTAAGATATTTCTTTAGAAAATATTTAACAAATAAAAAACACAATAAACGATAAGTTGGTAATAAAAGTTTGAGTCTCCTTATAATATTGGACTTAGTTGGGTAAACAACAATTTATTTTAAAATCAAGTTTATAAAAATTATAACCTAAAATGTTAAAAGAATGCGAAGTATGCAATGAAAACTAAAACCTAAGTATTTACAATAAATATTCACTTTAACAGATGATTAAGAAATATTAGTAGTTTCTTATTGGAAATCTTCATTTTGAATAAAAATGGTTAGATTTTTATGATTTTCACTAAATATCAAAGGTTCTTTGTATTGGATGTCAATATAATATTAATTAAATTTATAATTATAATAAATGATAATGTAGAGCTAGAAAGATTTTCCATATAAATTTATCTTTATTATTAAACCAGAACAAATTTCACAAGATTTATATCAAACATATAGATAATTAGAAATCGGATAGTTTGCTCTGTAAGACAATTGATCTGATTAAGATATTTCCTTTTTAAATTTAGATTAAATTGATTAAGCTTATTTGTCTGATTAAAGACATTCTTTGATTATAGAACAACATCAATTATAATTTTTGGACAAAATTAAAGAAAAAATATAAATTCTCTAAAACATATAAATTATAATATTAAACATAACAACTGTTTAATTTGGTTTATATTCGGATAAAATAGACTTTTTAGAGAATTCTTCTAAATAAATCTATGTTTAAATATATAGTAATTTATAAAAATAAGAATTTGTTCATAATTTCAACTAGCATAAATTTGCTTTAGAAATAACTAATAATTTCTCACCTATTTAATCCCTTAGAATTATTGGTCTTAAAAATAGTTTAGAAAACTTCGTAAACTTATACTATTATTAAGTAGCAAACAATTAGAATGATTTTAGCTAATTTAAAGCAGATATTTTATATTGGTTTTATACAATTACAAAAATGTATCCAATTAAGACTAAAAAATTCATTGAAACAACGAGTCAGTAAAAGTTTGAAAAATATTTAATGTTTTTTACCGATTCTGCAATTTAGTTAAATTAGAATTTAAATAATTAAAATAAATTAAATATTTCCTCATATAAAATTCTTCTTAATCAAATAAGGAATACATAAACATAGTTTAATAAAAATGATATTTAGAATCAAGTAAAATTAGATATTAGCTTTGACTATAGCTACAATAGAATAAATGATCTTTTAACAGAAGCAAGATCTTTAAAAAGCGAAAAATAAATAAAAATCAATAAAAAAATAAACCAAAAACTAAATGGATAAATGAAGAATATAAAAGAGAAATAATAGTAAGTTTTTGAGAATTATTTAAGATAACAGGAAAACGATGATATTTCCAGTATAAACTCAATAGGAATAAATACATTAAAGAATTAAGAGTATATTGGATTGATTAATACAAATCCCTTATTTTATCATGTCTTTAAACATCAGTCTTATCCTTATAGAAAAAAGAAAGTAAAAAAATCTAAATTAAAATCTTTGCACTGAGGAATATAAGTTGATTTATTAAAAGATAAAACAACTTAACATTAAATTGCACCTAAAAAAAGAACAAAAAAAATAAAAGAAATAAAAAACAACCGATTGGATAACATGTTATTTACTAAAAAAGGCTCTAGTTAAAAGTAATCAAAGGTTTTATCAATGGATTTCATTTCTTCAGAACCTGACTAATCTTAATAAAAATTCAGTGAACCATCTGTTGAGTTAATGTAATTAATATAAAAAATTATAAATAATATTTTTAGTTTGAAATTGCTTGTAAATACATTGCATTCTATTAATTTTCTTTATCTTTTCTATCAAAGCAGCTTTTTGGATATAACAAAGGTCATTAAATGAACATTTTATATTATAGATTATTGAAGTCTGTCAACAGCAAAAGAGATTTGACTTTTTTTGTTGATTTTTCTTTTTCAAAATAATTTTCAGCAAAAACAACCATTTGTTTGCATTGCAACTCGCACTATTTTTTATAGAACATTTGTCAAGGTGTTAGTTAAGTAGATTGCTAATAAGAAACTCTGTTGATTTATAAGCCTTAGGATTTAATTGAATTATTGTCATCAATATTTGACATAAAACAACAAATTGTAACTAATCCACATAAGAATAATGAAGAATTCAAAAAACTGAGATTACTATTTTTTCATGATATCGGTATATCTTATCAAATTAGAAAATCACTTTCATCTGTTATACTTTAATCATTCCTTCAATTTTGCTATCCACAAGAAACAAGTTTTTCTAAATCTATAATTCTTTGTTTTTAGTTATAAATTATTCATTATTATTCTTATACTGTTTCCTCCAACATTTATATTTTTTATTTAACTTTAATTCTGCTTAGCTATGCATTATATCTATTCCTGATTTTCTAAATTAGTTTTGATCTAACTTACTTAGGAAGGTTTTATTATTCAATTTTAGAAATAATTTCTTTTATGTTTTCATGTTAGAAATTTATATTCATAGAATGAGCGGTTTCAAAATTAGAGTTTTTAGAGCTTTATTCAAAATCCGATAAATCTTAAGAAATATTGAAATATTTATCCATTATAAAATTTTTAGATAAAAATATATTTTAAAATAAATATTAAGTTTTTCTATTTATTAATTTTTATAATGGAGGAATCAGAAAAATCAATTGATGAAATAAATGAATCTAAAATAGAATTTCCATGAATTGAAAATTCTCAAAAAATGTTAAAAAATGAGAAATAATGAAATTCATCTAAAAGTAAAGAAAAGCTTTTAGATTAAGCTATATTGAATATAAAGAGCAAAGAAAAATCAAATATAGTAAAGTAATCTCTAACAAGACATAATTCTATTAATAAAGAAAAAGAAGGAAAAAATAGAATAAAAAGTATGGATTAAAGATTTACACATTCTTTTTAAGAAACTTCTGATGATAAAAATAGTAATATTTTTACAGAATTTACCTTTCAATAAGAAAAATAGGAAAATAATATTTATATAGATGATTCTAAAAAAGTAAATAAATAATCTATTTACGAATCTATTAAATAAAAAGGGCAATTAAATTACCATTTTTCATAAGAAATATTAAAAAATGAAATAATCAATTAAAATAAATAAAAATATCAAAATTAGAAATAATTAGAAAAAGAGGTTAATCAATGAAAAGTTTTATAGTAGATATAAAACATAAAATATGTTGCTTTAACTGGAGCAACGGGGTTTTTAGGTTGATCAGTATTAAAGGTTCTTCTAAAAGAAAAATATTATGTAAAGGTTTCTATATGATATGAAACTTCAAATATAAAATGAAATTATTTATAAAAATTATCAAAAAAATATCCTGGATAAATTATTATTTTAAATTTAGATTTTTTAAGCAAATAATCATGGGAGAAGTTTTTGGATAATTCCCAATGTATTATTCATTGTCTCTCTGTGATTGATTGAGAAGATGAAAATGAGATTTTTATATAAGAAACAGAAAGCTTCATTATTATGTTAAACGTTGCTTAAGAGAAAGGTGTTTTAAGAATTATACTACCAACCTCTTTAACTAATGTAATAAATGGAAACAAAAAGTAAAAATATGATGAATCAAATTGGGCTAACCCAGATTATTGTGATAGTTAAGAACAAAGTAAGATTTTAATAGAAAAAAGCCTTTGGTACTAATCAACACAATATGAATGCAATTATAAGATTACTGTTTTTTGTTTAGGAAATCTAATGGGAAAGCTTAAATATGAAGAAAATGACAGCAAAACTATTTAATTTTTACAAAACTTAAAATAATTCTAAGAATAAGATTAATTGAATTTAAAAATCCCATTATTATTTGTAAAGGATGCAGCAAAAGTACTTGTATAGTCAATCAAGTAATAAGATTGCTTTAACTAAAGGTTTTTAATAGCAGAATAATGTATTTGGTTATAATAGCTATAATATGATCTTTTTGAAAATTTTGTAAATAACTCTGAATTCAGTAAAAGTAAAATATCTTTATTATAGAAATATGTTTTAAGCTTTATCTCTTTATTTGATAAATAATTATGAAAAATTACAATGATGAATGAAGTAAGCTATGAAATCGATATAGGAAAATTTAAGAGAGATTTCAACTTTTAATTAACTCCATATAATGAGTATATATAACTAACTAAAAAACATATAAGCATTTTATAACAATGTGATTTTAGTAACAATAGTAATTAATCTTCATTTGATGATATTTCTCCAATAAGTTTTTATTTATATAAAATATCAAATTATAATTCTGGTTTTCTTTTTTTCAGTCAAATTAACAACCCATCCTGTTTTATTTTATAATTGCAATCTTCGGGTATAATTTTATAATGAAGTTTATCTACTGAAAAGATTAATTCTTTTTAAGAATCTTTTTGTATTCTGACGTTTAAACTTCTCTATTAAAAATCGACTTATATTTATTCTTTACTAAGTGTTTATATTTATGGAATTTTTATTAATAAGCATCCATAGTTGCCACTATCATAAATTGAATAGTTTTATATAGTTTCTTTAAATTTTATTTGTTGTTATTCTTTTTTTGAGCCAAATAAATTAATAGTTGTGCTGTCTCCATATAATTCTTTAACTTTCATATTTTAATAATATTATTATCTTTTCTAGTCATTATTTTTTAACAAATTACCATACATTTTGCTAAATTTATTTTATGATAATAACGAATCTATTAGTTGTTTTAAATTGAATTCTGAATCAATCTACTTAATAAAGCTTTAAGCAATATTATTATTTGTATCAAGAATATTTATAATATAACATTACACACTCATCATATTATAATGAAATAGTAAAATAATAAAATATTATTTTTATTGGAAAACAAATTAATATTAAAAGTCTTAAAATATCTTATAAAATTAAAAAATTACCAAATATATGCAGTTTTAATCGATAAAACAATAAATGAAAATAATATTTATTTAAAAGAAATGGAGTTTATTGAAATAGAGAAAATTTGAGAAATAAATATAAACTTAGTTATTTTTAGTATTGATAATACTTATATATAATTTAAAGATATAAATACTCCAAAATTGTAAATAGAATAATAAAGAGATAATTTTTATTTTCGATTTTTGTTTAACAGTTAAATTTGAGTATGTAAAATAATTAGATTTATAATAGTCTGTATTAAAATTATAAAAAAAAGAGAATTTAGAACAATTAGTTTTAACATATTTAATTAATACTTAAAAAGATGATGATATAAAAAGAATAATTAAAGGATAATCAATAAACACAATGAATAATAATTTACAAAAAATATAAAATTTAATAAAAGAATGACTTTTAATTGTGAATAATCTAGTATTGAATAATGATTAATAAATTGCTCCTTTAGATGAATCATATTTTACTAAAATTGAAATAGAAAAATATTGTTTTTTAAAAGATAATTTTTAAAGTTATAAACAACTTTAATATTAATCAAAAACAGATTTATATATTAATAATTTAATTAATAATATAGCTGACCTACAAATTCAATAAATAAAAACAGATTTTTAAGACTATTAATTCTTTTCATATAAAATTTTTATTGGTTTTATTATTAATGAAATTGAAAAAGTGATAACATGAACTAATTTTCTAAACATTTCTAATTATTAATAAATTTTATAAATTATAATGAGAATATATTAAAATGAGCAATTATTATAATTTAATAACATTGAATAACTCAATCTATATATTCAATAAAATAATATTGTTAACACAATATTCACTATCAATGATTATGTGTTTTAAGATATATCAAATCTGTCATTATAACAGCTAGATTTGTATTTCTCTAAAAATATTGAAATTTGATTAGAAAGCTCCCTAATATAATAAGATTAGATTTAAGAGCTTATTAAAAAGTGTAAAATTACAGGATTGTAAGTAGATGTTAATTAATAATATATTTCTATTAAGAAGTAATTGATTCAAAATATTCCTGTTGATTTTAAAATAATGAATGAGGAATAAAAGGAAAAAATAATTTCAAATCTTAAAGAATAAGCTTTATAAGAATAATCATAAGAGTGTGGAACGGAACAAAAAGAGATTAAAAGAAAAGCTTGTACTAATTGTTCTTGTGGGTTAAAAGATTAAGATAAATAATAATAAACAACATTTAAATCATCATGTGGAAATTGTTATCTTGGGGATGCTTTTAGATGCTCTGGTTGTCCTTATAGAGGATTACCAGCTTTTGCATAAGGTACAAAGGTTGTATTAAACAATAATGATGATTTTGACATAAACAAAAATTAAATAAATTAATTTTTAAATTTTATAAATCATGAAATTTTGCAATTATATCATTATATTTTTGGTTTAATTTTATTCTTAAAGTTTAATATAAAATCCTTAGAAAAGTAATTATTTGAAAAATGAATAAATATTTTTAAATATTCCATCATATGAATTTAATATTAAAGAGATTAAAGATAAATTATTTAAAATCTTTAAATTAATATAACTTTTGTGTGATTAAACAGGTAATATTGAATAGATTTAAGAATTGGAAAATGATTTATAAATCTTTATTTAACATTTTTGAATGTAATAAATAAGCTAATAGTCCTAATAACAAGTTTAATAACTTAATTCGTAATTTGCGATAATTGGTTTTAGTTAAAAT